>WNFG01009225.1_pt1 | contig 10748 bp, 8 predicted proteins | sample 5400431 | NCBI WGS metagenome assembly WNFG01 (sample SAMN13153346, study PRJNA577476) | soil metagenome | isolation source: 120 cm saprolite under Douglas fir tree site 2 hole 3 replicate 2 | place: USA:California | collected 2015-04-18
TCAGGTCGTGGGCGAGGATGTGGACGAGATCACGCACCACTGAAAGAGGTTCGCCGTCGCGAAAGTAGCGGCGCTTCAGATCGACGGGCATTTCGGTAAACGCACTCTCGGGATACCTCGCCTGCTGCGTGCGCTCGAGACTCAGACGATCGATGTCGGTCGCGTCGATCGAGCCCTGCACACCGGTCTCCGCGAGGAGGATGGCGATGGTGTACGGCTCCTCGCCGGAGGCACACCCGGCCGACCAAATGCGCAGCTGGGGTCGAGTCCGGGCCAGCTCCCGCAGATAGGGGCGCAGCGCATTCCACGTCTCCGCATTCCGGAAGAACTTGGTGACGTTGATGGTGAGCGCGTCGAGCAGCTCCTGGTATTCACGCGCGTCGCGGTCCAGCAGGCGGGCGTAGTCTTCGTACGTATGGACGCCGCGGGCGCGCATCCGCACGCCGATGCGGCGCTTCAGGCATTTGTCCTTGTACGACCCGCAACTCATTCCCCGCTCCCGCGAGATCTTCTGCGTCAGCGCGAGGAAGGCGTCTTTGGGGTCCTGCGCGGCAGTCACGACAGCGTGCTCAACGTATCCAGATTCGCTTTCACCAGTTCGTGCTTGGGATTCAGCTCGAGCGCGCGGCGCCATAGATCGTTCGCCTGGCCGCGGTCGTTTCGCTTGTACGCGATGTTGCCGAGTTTGAAGTAGACGTCGTCGCCGAGCTCCGGCGCGAGCTCGATGGCGCGCTGGTACAAGCTCCACGCCTCGTCGTAGCGCGAGCCGCGATACGCGAGGTCGCCGAGGTTCTTGGAGAGCTGCGGCAACGACGGTTCGTCGTGCAGCGCGGCGCGCGCCAGCTCCTCGGCCTTCGGCAGATCGCCCGCCAGCTCGTGCAGCACCGCGAGGTTATTGCGCAGGACGCCATTTTGCGGGTACGCCTCTACCGCCTCGGCGCTGACCTGTTCCGCAGTTTCAAAGTCGCCGGCCGCGGCGGCCGCGAGGGCGCGCGCCCAGTACCAGATCGGCGGCACGCTCTCGGCAAACAGCTCCTTGGCGCGGTCGAGCCGTCCCGCGGCACTGGCGTGGTCGCCCTGCTTGAGCGCCACAACGCCCCACCCCACGTACACGCGTGGGTCGGTCCGCGCGCGAGTCGCGGCCTCCGAATACGCCGCCTCCGCGTCTTCCAGCCGGCCGAGCTGCTCGTAGGCTAACCCGAGATTGTGAAGCACCGCGGGCCGGGAGCCGCCCTTCTCGGCGGCGAGTCGCAACGCCTCCATCGCCTCGCGCCAGCGCGCCTGCTTGAGCGCGACGAGCCCGATGAAGAAATGCGCGTTCGCGTCCGCGCCCCGGAGCTCCGCCACGCGACGGAATTCCCGCGCCGCTTCGTCCAGCATCCCGGTCTTGTAGAACGCGATGCCGAGATTGCGGTGCTCTTCGACGCGGGCGTCCGTCATCTTCTGGTCTTCGGCGCTCGCCGTCCTGCCGGCACGATGCAGGAAGCCCGCGGTCACCAGGCCGTAGAGCGCTTTGCCGACCTCGAATTCGCCGAGCCCCGAGTCTTCGATGACCTGGTTCACGTCACGCGATCCATCGAGCAACGGTAGCAACCGGTCCTGCATCTCCGTCAGCTTGGCGTCGCTGATCGCCAGCCGGTCGCGGTCCACCAGGAAGATCAGGTCGAAGGAGGGAATCTTCTTTTCGATCAGGCTCCACTCGTCCACGCGGCGCGCGCCTTCGAGCAGCAGCGACTCCGGATTGATGGAGACGAGGAAGTCCTGCTGTTCCGGACGGACGTCGGCTTCGAAGTTGAACGTTCCCTGCGTCCACGTGAACAGGTAGTAGACCGACTCCTCGATCTGCATGCGCATGTAGCGCTCGAGCTCCTGCTGCGAGATCACGCTCTGGCCGACGAGGATCTCGCCCAGCTTCTTGTCGCGCTCCTTGGTTTGGCGGTGGATCGCGGCGTCGAGCTGTTCCTGCGTGATTTTCTCGTGCTTGACGAGGATGTCCCCCAGGCGGTCCCGGCGGTTGACGATCGATGCGTAGCAGATCCGCCCTTTGTCGAAGTAGATGTATCCGAAGTTCGAACGGTCGGCGATCGAGAGACAGCCGGTCTTTTGCCCCAGGGCGAGCAGCTGGAGCACGTCCGGAAGCGAGGCTTCTTTGAGCGAGCCTTTGATGGCCATTAGCGCAGCTCCTCGATGACGCGGTCCGAGGACGCGGGCCAGTCCCAGACCATCTTCTCACGGCTCCGCACACCGCCGGCGCTGGACACCACGATTCCGCTCGTCCGCAAACCGGTGGTGCGCCGGGCGGAAGGCGATCCTTCCAACACGTCGCGCGCGAGCCCCGCGTTGACAGGAGCATCCTGCGCAGCCGCCGCCTCGACGACGCGCTGCACGATCCCCGTCAGGCTCCGGACGGAGTCGGTGGGACGGTCGGCGAGGTAATCGAGCAACGCGACGTCCATCGGCGAGGCGCGAGATGATCCGCTCCTCGAGTCCCTCGAGGGTGTTCGGATGGGCGGGCGCCGTGAAGATCAGCTGGCGGTCCGCATCGAGAAACTGGTTGAACAAGTTGAAGAGCTCTTCCTGCGTGCGTTCCTTCCCGGCCAGGAGCTGAATGTCGTCGAGCAGGAGCGCGGTGGCGCGGCGATAGCGTGCCCGCCACCAATCCACGCGATTCCCGTCGATCGCCGCGATCAGCTCGTCGACGAACCCTTGAGTCGACAGACAGGCGACAATCGCGCCCTTCTTCTTGGCCAGCTCGAGACCGATGGCGTTCAGCAGGTGCGTCTTGCCGAGTCCGCTCTTCCCGACAATTACGAGCGGATTGTATTTCTTTCCCGGCTTCGCGATCACGTCGCGCGCGGCGCTGAGCACGACTTCGTTCGAGGGCCCAGCGATGTAGGAGTCGAACGGAAACGCGGCCGAGGGTCCAGGTGGCGGAGCCGCGCCGTCGCGGACTCTGGCGGCCGCCGACTCCGCTTCCTCCATGCGATCCGGATCGTGAAAGACTTTCTCGCCGGCCGCCTGCGGATCGAGTGCAGCGACTTCCGCCTCGAGCGCCTTGAGGCGATCGACGTCCAGCACATACGCCGCGATGGCTTCGTCGACGGCGGCGGGCGTTTCCTGATCGAGCAGCTTCTCCAGTCGGCCGGTGCGATAGCCTTCCCCTTCCCACCGCAGCATGGCTTCGGCGACGCGAGCCCGCCAGGCTTCGACCGCCTTGCCGACGGTGACGGTGACGTCGGTAAGGAACTGTGAGAACTCGTCGGGGGCGGTAGATGAAGCGACACTCGGTGAGGCGACGGTAGGTGAAGCGACGGTCGTCGTGCCGAGTAGTTGCCGCGCGGCTTCCGCATTGATCGGCGTGTCGTTCACCGCCTGGTACGCCACAATCCGATTCAGCGCGCCCATGAGCTCGCGCACGTTCGGGATTTCCAGTTTCGCCACCGTCTCGAGCACGCCCGGCTGGAACGTGCTGCCCCGCTCCTCCGACTTGCGGCGCAAGATCGCCACGCGCGTTTCGTAGTCGGGAATCCCGATGTCCACGACCAGGCCGCCCGAGAACCTCGAGATCAGCCGCTCGTCCAGATCGGCGATCTCCGCCGGCGGGCGATCGCTCGCCAGGACGATCTGATGCCCGGCTTGCTGGAGCGCCTCCGTCAGCCGGAGGAGCTCGGCCTGCATTTCCTTGCGGTTGGTGAGGAATTGCACGTCGTCCACCAGCAGGGCGTCGACGTTCTGGAAGCGGCGGCGGAACGCGTCCCCCTGCCCGGCGGCGATCGCGGCATGGAAGGCCTCGACGTATTCGTCGAGGGTTAAGTACTCGATGTTGAGTTGCGGCGCGAGCGCCTTGGCGGCATGCCCGATCGCCATCAAGACGTGGGTCTTGCCCAGCCCGGAGCCACTATAAATGAAGAGGGGGTTGTAGGCGGACCCTGGATTCTCGGCGACGGTCCGGCCCGCCGTCACCGCCAGCCGGTTCGCCGCCCCGACTACGAACGTGTCGAACGTGAAGCGCGGATTGAGGGTACTCGTCATGCCGGGCTCCCCGTCGCGAGCCGCTTCAAGACCAGCTCCGAGATCCCTTTCAACGTTTCGAACACCCCTGTGCCATGCAAGGCGTCGGCCGCAAAGCTCGGCACCGCTCGGAAGTTGAGCGCGTCATCGAGCTCCGGCGGAGTGAGAATCAGCTCGGGGGGCAAGTCCTGTTTGTTGTATTGCATCACGAAGGGCATCGTGCGGACGTCGACGCCGTGCTCCAGCAGATTGCTTTGCAGATTCTGCAAGCTCTCGAGGTTTTCGTCGAGCTGGCGGGCCTGGCTGTCGCCCACAAACACGACGCCGTCGGCGCCCTGCAGCACGAGACGTCGCGTCGCGTTGTAGTAGACCTGCCCCGGCACGGTGTAGAGCTGGAATCGCGTCGAGAAGCCGGAGATCTGCCCCAGATCGATCGGGAGAAAATCGAAAAACAGCGTGCGGTCGGTCTGCGTGGCGAGCGACACCATGCGGCCGCGCCGGGTCTCGGGGACACGGCCGTAGACATAATGGAGATTCGTCGTCTTTCCGGACCGGCCCGGTCCATAGTAGACGATTTTGCACGTGATCTCGCGGCTCGTGAAGTTGACCAGGGACACCGGCTATCTCCCAAACAGCGTGTTGAGGCTGTCCGTCAGCTCGCGCTCGAAGTCCGCGGCCAGTACCTGCTTCGGTACCGTGGTTTTGGGGCTCGCCGCCTTCAAGCCCGCCGCAAGTTGCTCATAGAATAACTGCACCAAGCCAAGGGATGAAACATCGAGATCGTAGACCGCGAGGACGGCGAGCGTGCCGCGATCGCTGGCGAACGTCGCGAGGAAGAAACCGTGCTTCGGGCCCTGGTGGCTGAGCGCGGCGAACGGCGGCTGTTGTAGCTGACGCGCGAGCTCGCCCGTCGACGCGACAATCGCCGCGGCGAGCGCCGCCGCCGACATCACGTCGACCGCGCGGGAAAAGCCGGACTGGGCGAGCACCTGTCCCGAAGGCGTCAGCACGAGCACAAGACGCACGGACGCTTCGCGAACGAATTCCGTCAGCGGCTGGAGCGTCCAGTTCTCGACCGCGCGCGTGTGCGGACTCATACGACCGTCTCCGCGACGCGCAACAGCTCGAGACGCAAGAGACCGATGTTCACGTCGGGCTCTGCGACGGCAACGACGAGAATGCCCCCCCCGCCAGCCACCGACGAGTTGCCATCCGGCACCACGAGTAAGGCACCTTGCTCCGCCTGCAGGTGCCAGAACACGCTCGTCCCGGTACCCGCCGCTTCCATCGCACGTCGCAACCGGCTCGCCAGGCTCGCCGCCAACGCGGCCACTGCGCCGCCCTTGACGCCTTCCATCAATTGTTCGGCGATGACGAGTCCGTCATCGGCCGAGACGAGCATCGCGCCGCGAACCCCCCGCACGCGCGTGATCAAATCGAGCCCCGGGGGGGCGCTCACGTTCCACGCTCCAACCAGCGGCGCGCCATTGCGGTGGCGCGCTGCGCGAGAATCGCGAGGCGGCCGAGCGGAATGCCTCGCTCGCGCACGACGAGCAGCAACGCCTCCGGCGTCGGATGGCCGAGATGCACGTTGCCCTGCTGGCCCTCCGCGGACAGTCCGTTCCAGGCGCCGAGGCCAAGCAGCTTCGCGGTGCGTGCCGCCTCCTGCGAGACGCCGGCGAGATAGGCCGCGACCGCATCCGTCACATCGGCACCGGCCCTATCCCGCAACGCCCCGCCCAAAACGCGCCCAGCGCCGTCGATGAGCAACAGACCTTCGTTGGCGCCCTCGAGGCCGGCGAAGACTCGAGCTTCATCGAGGGCCGGCGCAGGGGGGGCGACCGGTTCCGGTGGGGGTGCCGGTGCGGGCGGACTCCCTCCCGCACGCATCATTGCAATCGCCTGGTCGATACTCGGGTCGTCGGGTTCGACTTTGCGCGCGGCCTCCAGATGGGACTCGGCCTGCGCCAGGTCGCCCACCTTGAAGTACAGAAACGCGAGTCCCTTCAACGCGCCGGTGTGATTCGGCGCGATCCGTACTGCCATGTCCCACTCGTCGAAGGCTCGCTCGTACTCGCGTTTGTCCGTCAGGATTCGCGCGTACAGATCGTGCGCGTCGGCGAGATGCGGATGGCGCTCCAGGCCGTTCAGCGCCACACGCAGCGCGGCATCGAGCTGCCCCTTGCGGCGCAGCGCCTCGCCGAGCCGCAAAAACACGAGGCTCTGCGGATCCTGCGCCAGCTGCGCGGAGAGCGCGCGAATATCGTCAGCCATGCGCGAACACCCGCGCCGCCTGCCGCGCCCGTTCGACGTCGGACCGTTGCGCCTCCTCTTCGGGCGTACGACCGGCGAGCCGCTCCCACTGATCCCAGCTGTCGACCGCCTCGGCGAACCGGCCCATCGAAACCAGCGCGTAACCCAACTGGCGCTGCGCGGCGGCGAGCTGCGGATCCAACCGCAACGCGCGCCGCAGCTCCTCGGCCGCGGTCGAGCTGCGTCCCTGGGCCAGGTGAATCCGCCCCAGCAGCAGGTGAATCGTCGCATCGTGCGGTTGCATGCTTCCCGCCTGCTCGGCAGCGGCGCGCGCTGCGTCCAGATCCTTCGCTTGTAGCGCCCGCTCGGCCCTGGCGACCAGCTCGGCGGCGTCGCCGACGGAGCTGGGCGCGCCGCCATGCGAGCGCTTGGTGTTGCCGGGATCGACGAGCACGATGACACCCGCGCTCTCCAGGCCGAACAGCGTCTTCGCGACTTCGAAGTCGGAACGCCCCAGCTCGGTTGCCAGGCCGCGCACGGACCGTTGGCCGTCGACCAGCGCGAGCACCTCCCACTCGGGCGGAAGCAGGTCCAGCTCGCCACTGCCGCTTTCCGGCGGCGGCGCGAGCGACGGAATCACACCGACGTGGGGGATGCGGTTCTCGATTCGCGACCACTCATCGATACGCCGTGCGCCTTCCATCAGCAACGCCTCAACGGGAATCCGGACCGACACCTCGGTCGGGACCTTCGTCTCCGGCTGTTCGTTGAACGAGAAGTAGCCTTCGTTCCAGCTCATGACCTCGAAAACGACTTCTTCGATCTGGAAGCGGATCTGCCGCTCGACTTCGCGCTGCGTGATCACGCCCAGCGCGACGAGGATTTCGCCGAGGCGGCGCTTGTCGCCCTGGCGCTGCTGCATGTCACGGGAGCGCTCGAGATCGGCTTCGGTGATCTTGCCGGTGCGCAGCAACAGGGAACCCAGTGGATGCGGATTGCTGCGAATCTCCGCCGACACGATCACGCCGCTGTCGAAGTAGATCGTCCCCTCGTTATGGCGCAGCTCGGACGTGACGCGCAGCGCCCCCGTTTTCCGGCTCAGGTCGAGGAGCTGGAAGACGTCGTGAATCCCGAGCTCGCGTAGCGGTCCTTCGATCGCCATCAGGCCGCGTCCGACGTGGAGAAGATGTGTTGCAAGTCGACCGCGGTACGTGCATGGATGCGCGCGCGTTGCGCGAAGGGACCGCCGGGATCGATCCGCGTCACCCGCTCCCAGGCGTCCACCGCCTCGCCGTAGCGCTGCAGCCGCGCGAGTGTCGCGCCCAGATAGAACAGGGCCCCGGTGTGATCGGTATCGAACTTGAGCGCGCGCCGGAACGCTTCCAGTGCTTCCGCGTTGCGCTTATCGTCGAGCAGCGCGCGTCCCAGGAGCAGCAGGGCGTCGAGGTCGTACGGATCCTGCTCGAGCATTTCGGCGAGGCGAACGATGGCGCTGCGGACGCTGCCCGAGCGGCGCAGCAGATCGGCGAGCGCCAGCGCCGCCTCGTGAAATGTGGGCAACGCCTCGAGCGCCTCTTCGTACGCGCGCCGCGCTTGCTCCCATTCCTCGTCCTGCTCGTGCAGGCGCCCGAGCTCGAGCCACACCTGCACGAAGCCCTGATCGAGCTCGAGCGCCGCGCGATAGGCGTGCCGCGCTCCCTGCCGGTCGCCGACCTTGAGCGCGATGTCGCCCTGCAGTTTGTGCAGATCGGCGCGGTTCGGCGCGCGCGTCTGCGCCTGGCGCAGCGCCGTGAGCGCGCCGGCCGCATCGCCCGCGGCGGCCCGCGCCCGCGCCACCGCTACCAGCACCTCCACGTCCTCGGGAGACTTGGCGACCAGCTCTTCGGCCAGCGGCAGCGCTTCGGCCGGTCGCTGCACGGCGAGCAGGCTCTTTACCTCGCCGAGCGCCGCGGCGGCGTTCGCGCCGTCGAGCGTCCGCGCCTCGCGATAGCGCTCCAGCGCTTCGCCGTGCAGGCCGCGGCGCGCATAGATGTCGCCGACCAGTGTGGCGGCCTGCCCGCGGTCCGCGCCGCGCTGCACGGCGCGCATCGCTTCGGCGACCGCGAGGTCCATCATGCCCTTGCCGGCGTAGTCGCGCGCCAGCGCCAGTGGATCGTCCTTCGCCTTTTTGGCGAGCCCGGCCGGCACAGCCTGCGGTGTCGCGGCGGGAGGGGCCAGCTCCTGAAAAATGTTGTCCAAGAGCCGCTGATCGAACGCAAACTCGCCGCCCAGATTCTCCGCCTGCACGTCGGCCGAAATCTCCGGCACGATGCCGATCGAGACGGTCTCGTACTGGAGATCGATCGCGAGCGAGAACTTCTGCGACACGTAGTAGGGATCGAGCTCGAGCGCCCGCTTCGTCGCCCGCAGCGCGCCGTCGAAGTCCCCGAGATTCGAAAGCGTGAAGCTCAGGTTGTAATGCGCGCCGGCGTTTTGGGGATCGGCTTCGACCGCCCGCACAAAGGCGTTGCGCGCGTCGGTAAATCGCTTCAGCTCGACCAACACGAGCCCGACTCCGTTCCACGCCGGCGCGGAGGCCGGCTGTCCCGCGAGCACCTGGCGGTAGGCCTCGAGCGCGAGCTGAAACCGCCGCAGGTGCGTCAGCAGCAGCGCGAGATTGAGTCGAGCGCCCATGAATTCCGCCGACAGCTGCAACGCTTTCCGAAACGCGTCGATCGCTTCCTCGGTATCGCTCTGGTGCGCGAGCACGACGCCCACGTTGTTCCAGGCGAGCGCGTAGCGCGGATCGACTTCGGTCGCCTGCCGATAGGAGGTCAGCGCTTCGCTCGTGCGTCCCGCCTGATGCAGCACCACGCCGCGCTCGTTCCAGAGCTTGGGCGAGTCGGGGACGTCATGGATCAGCGACTCATACAGCTCGAGCGCGTCGTCGAAGTCGCGCTTCAGGAGGTGAACTTCGGCCATCGCCTGCCGGACGAGGCGGCGATCCTCGCCGCGCTCGATCGCGAGGCGGTATTCGCGCAACGCCTCCGCGTAGTAGCCTTTCTGCCGGAACGCGAGACCGAGATTGAAATGCGCGAGCTCGGCGCCCTCGGCGACCTCCGGAGGCGGCATGTCCCGCAACCGCTGCTCGGCCGATTGCCGTTCGGCGCGATAGCGCTCGAGCGACAGGTTGGTCTGGGCGCGTGCCAGCGGCGGATTGAGCTGGATCGCGCGCTTGGACGCGGCGCGCGCATCCTGATGACGCCCCATGTCGCCGAGCACGAACGCCATCAAGTAGTGCGCATTGGCGTTGTCGGGATTGAGCGCGACCGCGCGCTCGAGCGCCGCTAACGCCGGTTCGTTGAGTCCACGGTTGTAGTAGACCTCGCCGAGATAGAACTGCACGACGCTCGAATCGGGCTCCGCCTCGGCGGCGCGCAGCAACCATTCCGTCGCGACTTCCAGCCGGCCGCGGGCTTTCTCGGCGAGGCCGAGCTGAATGATGGCCGCAACGTCATCCGGCTTATGCGCGAGCAGCTCTTCGAATTCGGCAACCGCCTCCTCGTACGCGGCCAGGATCGCATAGGTGCGGCCGAGCTCCCAGCGCGCGTCGCGTTCGTCGGGCGACCGGCGGAGTCGTTCCTGCAGCTCGGCGACGCGCCGGTCGTAGAAACCAGTGTTGTGGTAGGAGATCTCGAGGTTGCGCTGGGCGACCTGCATGCGCGGGTCGAGCTCGAGCGCGCGCGTGAACTGCTCGATCGCCTCGGGGACGAGGCCCTTCTGGTAGTAGAGGACGCCGAGGTTGTTGTGCGCGCCCGCGTCCGACGGATCGATGCGGCGGGCAAAGGAGCGGAGGACCGCGAGGTCGCGTTCGGAGACCGCTCCCGGGGACGTCACGGATTACGTGAGTCGAATGGCGTCGAAGATCGCTTTGAGAGACGCCAGGTCGGGCAGGAGCAGGAAATGGCCGCGCATCCCGTCTCGGGCGTCGATGTTGAACTCCGTCTCGACGCAAAACACGAAGTCTCGGTCGTGGCCGAAGTTCAGGTAGGTGGTCGTCAGGACGGCGGCCGAAACATCCACGACGAGGCTGGGCACGGACGGCAGCAGCAGCATCCCCATGAACTCCGAGAGCGCATTCATGTAGGCGCCCGACAGAATATTGCCGCACTCTTTGAGACAGGATTGCTCGATTGTCTCGAAGGCCGTGGTCGTGCCAAGAGGCCGCTTGAGCAGCATGTCGCACACTTTGCGACCCACGGACTCCGGAAACAGCAGCAGCGTGCGCCCCGTCAGATCGCCGAGCATGTGCATCAGCACAGCGGCGACGACTTCCTGCGGATCGCCGATCAGACTCGGCACTTCCTCGAGCCGGGCGATGTTGATCTCGGGCACGGAGATCATGATGCGGCGGTGCGTCAGCTGCGACAGCGCCGTCGCGGCGTGGCCCGCCCCGATGTTGGCGACCTCTTTCAGCGCGTCGAGCTGCAGCGCTTTCAGATCAC
>WNFG01016112.1_pt1 | contig 10746 bp, 7 predicted proteins | sample 5400431 | NCBI WGS metagenome assembly WNFG01 (sample SAMN13153346, study PRJNA577476) | soil metagenome | isolation source: 120 cm saprolite under Douglas fir tree site 2 hole 3 replicate 2 | place: USA:California | collected 2015-04-18
CCGCCGGAGCCGTTCAAGACTCACTACGCCTCTGCTCCATACGACGGAGAGATCGCGTATACCGATTCGATTGTCGGCAGCTTTGTGGAGGTATTGCGGAAGCACGGGTTGTATCAGAACTCGGTCATTGCCATCGCCGCCGACCATGGAGAGGCCTTTGGCGAGCATGGGGTGGAACGTCATGGAATGTTTTTGTATGACGAGACCATCCATGTCCCGTTGCTGTTGAAAATTCCAGCGGGGCGGCTTGGCGGAAAGCGAGTAGAGGAGCGGGTGGCGCTCGCGGAGGTGGCGTCTTCGTTGCTTGAGGCGGCCGGGATTGCTGCTCCGGCGACGATGCAGGCGCTGTCGCTTTTCCCGCTGATGGATGCGGCGAGGATCGATGCAACAAAGATCGATGCGGCGAAATCGGCGGCCGATGACAGGGGGAAAGCGCCGGAACGCCCCGTTTATTCCGAGACGAACTATGCTCACCGCGCTTTTGGATGGGGCGAATTGCGCTCCTGGCGAACCGGAAAATACCTCTACGTTCAGGCGCCGAAGCGGGAACTGTACGATCAGTCATCCGATCCCGATAGCGTCAAGAATCTTGCGCCGGCCGCGAAAGCCGTGGCCGATACTCTGGAGTCGCAACTGGCCAGTTTTCAGCAGAAGACCAGCAGTGTCCGGACCGAGCCGACGAAACTGGATCCTACGCAGGCGGAAAAGCTGCGGGCGCTTGGCTATCTCGCTTCTGATAGCGCGGGCGCGAATAGCAGCGAGAAGGCCGCGGTCGATCCGAAGGACAAGATCGAAATTGCGAACAAGTTCCACCGGTCGCTCGTCGATCTCGAAGAAGATCGTTATGATGAGGCGATTGCGGAACTCAGGGAAGTGGTGCGGCTCGAGCCCGACATCGCCAGCGGCCACCTGGAACTGGGCCGCGCCCTGGTCCATGTCCGCCAGTACCAGGAAGCGCTCCCCGTGTTGCGCACTGCGGCGGAGAAGAATCCGAAATCTGGCATGGCGCACTACGAGTTGGGGCTGGCGTTGATAAAGACCGGGCAGTGGGAAGCGGCGCTTCCCGAGATGCAGGCGGCGGTGGTGTGCACGCCGAATTCAGCGCAATTGCATTTCTATGCCGGGGCGGTCCATCTGCGCTTGAAGCATATCCCAGAGGCCACGGCGGAGTTTGAGAATAGTTTAAAGATCGATCCGGATCACTTCCTGGCCAATCTGAAGTATGGGGAGATGCTTTTGCGGGAGGGCGATGCAGCGGCGGCGCTGCCAAAATTGGTCCGGGCGGCGAAGGTGGATCCTCAGTCAGCGGAGGCTCACGCGGCTCTCGCAGATGCCTACCAGCAACTTGGGCAGGCGCAGAATGCGAGCCGGGAACGAGCCAAGGCCGCCCAGCTGAAAACTCAGGCGCCCGAGTAGTGGAGCGCCGAGCGTCCTCCCGGCTGGACGGGCGAGACGCCCGTCGCTCCACTAGGTTTCCGTGCGCGTCATTTTTGGCCAGTCTTGCTTCGTTCCTGCTTCGCGTCTTCGGCGCGGCCCATGTGTTCGTATGCTTCGGCGAGTGAGATGTGCGCGGGGGCGAAGCCGGGCAGGCGTCCAGTGGCGATTTCAAGGTGCACGATGGCGGTTTTGAAGTCACCGGTCTTTAGCAGGCTTGCGCCGATTTCGTAGTGCGCCCAGGCGGAGTCGGGCTGGAGTTCAATCGCCTTGTGCAGATGCTTGGCGGCTTCGGCGTATTGCGCTTTCCGGGCCAGCGCCACGCCGAGCGTGTACTGCGCCAGGTAGATGTTCGGATCGGCAGCGACGATGGGCTCGAGCGCGGCAATGACGCGATCTGGCTTCGACTGGTCGCGAGCCTGCGTGGTTTCGATCACTTTATTGGCCGTCGCTATTTTGTCTTTTGGATCGGTTCCTGCAACCGGGGTGGCGGAGCCCGACGATTTTTGCAGACCTATGTAGCCGAGAGACGCCAGTTTCTGCATCTCGGAAGAGCTCAACTCCGCAGAAGACTTGCCAGCCTCGCCGCTGAAACGGTGGTCGAAATTATCGAGCTGCGCAGCCATCGTGTCGAGCGTGGCCCTTGAACTCTGGGCCAGATTGTGGGCGGTGCCAGGGTCGGCGGTCAAGTCGTAGAGTTCGGGTTTGGGGGCGCGAATGTAGAGATACTTGCCGGCGCGCCAGGACTCGAGCGGGCTCCAGCCGAAGCCGCGTTGGGGCAGATCGCTGCGGGAATAGACGGGCTGGTCGGCGCCGCTGCCGCCACTGGACCTCGATTTTGCGATACGCAACAGCGACTGTCCCGGCATTTGCGACGGAACTGGGATTGCAGCGATTTCAAGCAGCGTGGGTGCGATGTCCACGAGCCTTACCTCGGCCGCCGCTCGGACGGTTGCCGGTTTCGCGGCCGGCTGGCTTGCCGGTAATTTTATGAGCAGAGGGACATGAATTGTCTCATCGTAGAGAAAAACCCCGTGCGTGTCTTCGCCGTGGGCGCCCAGGCTCTCGCCGTGGTCGGCGACGACGATCAGTGCAGTGTTGCCGTAGATTTTCCGCTGTTGCAAAGCGCCGATTAATTTGCCGATGGCGGCATCGGCCACGCTGATGGCTGAGTTGTATGACGTGTTGGGTGCGCGTGCATCGCTGATATGAACCCACAGAAAAAACTGCCCTTGCCCTTGTTCTTGCGCGTTGCGATCCAGCCAAGCGATGGCACGCGCGACAACTTGGTCGCCGCGGCGCTCGGTTACGGGAGGACGGGAGTCACCGGGGATCGCCGGCCGAAAACCGGCGTCGTATGTCTGGAAGCCGCGGTCGAAGCCTTGTGCCAGCCCGTTCTGCGGGTCGAGATCAATAGAGCCAACAAAAGCGGCCGTCCGATACCCCTGCGACTTCAGCAAGTCCGGCAGATAAAGCAGCGATGATGGTAGCGCACCGCCAATCGCGCTCATGCCGACGCTCTGAGGGTAGGCTCCGGAAAGAATGGTGGCGTGCGAAACAACGCTGGCGGGCGCCTGGGCGTAGGCGTGTTCGAACACGATGCATTTCCCGGCGAGACGATCGAGGTTGGGAGTTAGTGCGCCCTTGGCGCCGAGGAAGCCCATGCGGTCGGCGCGGATGGAGTCGAGGGTGATCAGCACCAGGTTGGGTTTCGATGCGGCTGCGGCGAAAGAGAAACTAAGACTAAGAAAGATCAGACTCACCCCGGTGACGACTTTTCGAATCATGACAGTAAGTGTAAAGTACAATCTATATACCCGCTCCTCGGGAGTTCCAGTCTTGTGGTGATATCGTGATCACCGTCCATCGCTAGCCAGAAGGCTCGATGCCGCCTCCGTGAAGCTGGACCATATTTGCAGATCATACTTACAGATCATACTTTCAGATCATACTTTCAGTGACCGCGCCCTTCAGAAAACGTCTTCGGCTAGTGTGCCTGCTCGCTTTGTGCGCGGCGGGCTTGAGCCTGCTGCTCTCCTGCCGGCACGCGCGGAGTGGAGCGGCTGGCTCCCGCAAGCTGATCATCCTTGGTATCGACGGGCTCGACCCCGACCTGCTCACGAAGTTCATGGCGGAGGGCAAATTGCCGAACTTTGCCCGGCTGGCCGAGCAGGGATCTTTCCGGCGGTTGACGACAAGCATCCCGCCGCAAAGCCCGGTGGCGTGGTCGAACCTGATCACAGGCATGAATGCCGGCGGGCACGGAATCTTCGATTTCATCCACCGCGATCCGAAAACTTTTCAGCTCTATTTTTCGACGTCGCGGGTAGAAGGCCCAAAACATAATCTTCACGTCGGGAGTTGGGTGGTCCCGCTGGGCAGTGGCTCGGCGGAACAGTTGCGGCACGGCAAGGCCTTCTGGGAGATTCTGGACGAACACAGCGTGCCCAACTACGTTTACCGCATCCCAGCGAATTTTCCTCCAATAGTCGCGAAGGGGAAGACTCTCTCCGGCATGGGCACGCCCGATTTGCGTGGCACGTATGGCACATTCACTTTCTACACCGATGATCCTACAGCTGCGGTCGGAGCCCTTGAAGGCGGAGAAATAGTTCAGGTCGAGGTGAAGAACAATCGGGTGGCGGCCAATCTGATTGGCCCCGATAACTCGTTTCGCAGGAACTCGCCTCCCTCGACCGAGCCTTTCACGGTGGACGTGGATCCGTTGGAACCGGTGGCGCGCATTGGCCTCGAGGATCGGCAGTTTGTCTTGAAAGAAGGCGAATGGAGTGGATGGGTTCCGGTAGAATTTCGGCTCATGCCGTTTATCGGCACTGTGAAGGGGATCTGCCGCTTTTATCTCAAGCAGACGCATCCGCGGTTTCAACTTTACGTATCGCCAATCAATATTGACCCGTCAAATCCCGCTCTGCCCATCTCGACGCCAACGAATTACTCGCGCGACCTGGCGAAACAGATCGGCGAATTCCACACGCAAGGCATTGCCGAAGACACGAAGGCGCTCACCGCCGGTGTGCTCGACGATAAAGAGTATCTGGAACAAGCGCGCACGGTTCTCGCCGAACATCGGCGCGCTTTCGATGTCGAGTTCCCGAAATTTCACCAGGGACTGTTCTTCTTTTATTTTTCCAGCCTAGATCTGAATGCGCACATGATGTGGCGGCTGACCGATCCTTCGCATCCGGCATACGACGCTGCGCTCGCTGCTCAGTACGGGTCATCGCTCGAGGAATTTTACGAGCAGATTGATCAGGTGCTTGGCGAGGTGATGCCGAGGGTCGATGACAATACGACGCTGCTCGTCCTTTCGGACCATGGATTTGCTCCCTACAGGCGCTCCTTCAATCTCAATACTTGGTTGTTGAACAATGGCTACATCACTCGGAAAGCCGGCGCCAGTGGGGATTCGAGCGAGCCCTTTGCCGATGTGGATTGGAGCCGCACGCGGGCTTACGGGTTGGGGATTAACGGACTCTATCTGAATGTGCGCGGACGCGAGCGTGAGGGCGTTGTCGATCCCGCTCAGGCCGACGTGTTGCTGCGGGAGATCCGGCAGAAGTTTTTGGAGATTCGCGATCCGAAGGACGGTTCTCAGGTGATTACGCGGATCGATCTGGCCAGCGAAGTCTATCAAGGCCCGTACGCGCAATCGGGTCCCGATGCGCTCGTCGGGTATAACCGCGGGTATCGTTCAGGATGGAAAACGATTCTGGGCGCGTTTCCGGCGGACGTGCTCGAGGACAACACGAATGCGTGGAGCGGCGATCACTGCATGGACTTCACGAAAGTGCCGGGAGTGCTGTTGAGCAATCGCAAGATTGAAGCGCAAGCCCCCGCGCTGACCGATATCGCGCCCACCATTCTGTCTGAATTCGGAATTGCAAAAACGAAGGATATGATGGGGCAGTCGGTATTTCAGCCGCGTTAGGTAATAACATCGAGTCCAAGGGTGGACGAATGATTCGTATCAGGGCATCGCTTTAGCGATGCCGCAAATCTTCGAAATCAGATGCCCCTTTTGGGGGCCACTGAGCCGCTGGGCTTGCAAACGGGAGAAATCATGTTTGGTTCACACAAAGTGAAGATCGAAGGCGAACTGCTGGAGAAGGTCAAGCAGTGTTCGGATGCCGCGGGATATGAATCGATCGACGAATTCGTGATCCACATGCTGGAGAAAGAAACGAAGAAAGTCCTGCCGGATGAGAGCAGCACGTCGAAAGAAGAAATTCAGAAACGGCTGCGCGGATTAGGATACATCGAGTAGCTTGACTGTTCTCTCCAATCCGCCGGCGATCGCCTCTCACGCTGCGGTAATCGCGGCATTCAATCTATCCCTGCTGACGAGTCCGCTTGCGATTGTGGTGGTCGTGTCGCTGGTCGTTGGATTGCTGATGGTGGTCTTGTTCGGCTACACCTCGGATCAGAAAGCAATCGGCATTGCGAAGGATCAACTGAAGGCCCATTTGCTGGCGGTGCGCCTGTATCGGGATCAGATTCCGGTGGTGATGGGCTCGTACGGCAAGATTCTGCGCGGCACAGGGCGCTACCTGGAGCTTGCGTTCAAGCCGCTGCTGTACGTCATCGTTCCGATTACTCTGCTGATGGTGCAGATGGATCGTTATCTGGGCGCAACCCCGCTCGCTCCGGACGTCCCATTCCTGCTGAGTGTCCACACCGGAAGCAACGCGCTGAGTGATGTCACGCTCGATCTTCCGCCCGAGATCACGATGACTGCACCTCCGGTGCACGTTCCTTCAACAAACGAAATTATCTGGCGCCTGGCTGGCTCAAAAGAGGGAAAATATGAAGTGAAGATTGCCGCTGCCGGTCAGGCCGCGGCGAAGGCCGTTTGTGTGGGAAGTGACCTGCCGCGAATTTCGACGATCCGGTTGCGTGGGCACTTCTGGGAGCGTATGTTCTCGTCGGCAGAACCGGCGCTGCCGGAGAATAGTCCGATCGAGTCCATTTCGATCAATTACCGAACTGGATTTGGCTCTTCTTCATCCTGTCGATGATTGCGGGATTTATTTTCAAGGAATTGCTGGGGATCCAAATATGAAGAGATTGTGTGGGGCGGACGCCCTCGTCCGCTTGCGTGCATCGGCTGTCAACCTGCAAGACGGGAGGGGACGCCCATTGCTCAATCCTGAGCGCCGGCTTTTCGCGGGCGAGGGCGCCCGCGCCACACGGGTCTTGCTGATCGCGCTCATTTTCTTGCCCGTGCTTGCACATGCCTACGCTGGTCCGGGCGCTGGTTTCGCGGTGTTGTCGTCGTTCTGGGCAATCTTTGTTGCGTTCCTGTATTCGTTCTATGCCTTGATGACTTGGCCGTTCCGCCAGTTATTCCGTTTCATCCGGCGGCGAAACGCATACGGTAAGGCGACGTTTGAGCGAGCGGTGATTTTGGGATTCGACGGTATGGATCCGGAACTCGCCGATCGATTCATGAAAGAAGGCAGGCTGCCCAACCTGGCGAAGTTGCGCGAAAAAGGAACCTTCAGCAAGCTGCGCACGACTTTTCCAGCGATTTCTCCGGTAGCATGGTCGACATTCATGACCGGGGTGAATCCGGGCAAACACAACATTTACGATTTTCTGGCGCGCAATACCAGCAACTATCTTCCTTATCTTTCGTCGGCTGAAATCAAGGGGCCCAAGCGGCACATCAAGATTGGGAAGTATTCCATTCCCTTCGGCAAAACAGAAATCAAGGCGATGCGCAAAGGCACGCCGTTCTGGCACTGGCTGGGCAACGCTGGTATTTTCAGTTCCGTGATTCGCGTCCCCGTCACGTTTCCGCCAGAAAAGTTTCAGGGCGTGCTGCTTTCCGGGATGTGTGTGCCCGACCTGAAGGGCAGCCAGGGCACGTTTTGCCTGTGTACGACTCGCGCCTCAAGCGACAAGTTTCGCGAAGGTGGTGTGCGCGTACGCATCGAGCGCAAGAACGGTGTTTGCCGGTCCTATGTTCCGGGGCCGGACAATCCGCTGGTGGAGAAGGCCGGCGAACTCCGCGCGGCTTTCGAAATCCGCCCAGAGCTAGGATCAAAATCGGCGCGCTTCGTGTTTGGTTCTGAAAAGTTCACGTTGAAGATCGGGGAGTACTCGGAGTGGATTCCCGCCGAATTCAAGGCGGGCGTGGGCTTCACGGCACACGGCATCTGCCGGTTTTATCTCAAGGAACTTTCGTCGGAAGTTGAAGTCTATGTTACGCCGGTGAACATCGATCCTGGGCATCCCGATCTGCCGATCTCGCACCCAGTGACTTATTCAATTTACTTGGCCAAGCTCTTCGGGCCATATGCGACGCTTGGCCTCGCGGAAGACACGTGGGCGCTCAACGAGCACGTGCTCGATGACGATGCCTTTCTGGCGCAGGCTTACGGCAATCACGAAGATCGGGAGCGCATGCTTTTCGATGCGTTGGACAAGACGAAGCAGGGACTTTGTACATGCGTTTTCGATACCACCGACCGCATCCAGCACATGTTCTGGCGCTACCTGGAAGAGGACCATCCGGCGGCGCGCGATGTACCGCACAGCCAGCATCCGCCGGTGATTCAGGATCTGTACGAGCGTATGGATCGCCTCATCGGGCGCGTGATGGAAACAATTGACGAAGACACGCTGCTGATGGTGATCTCCGATCATGGATTCAAGTCGTTTGCACGCTGCATGAACCTGAATGCGTGGTTGCATCAGAACGGATATCTCGCGCTGAAGGATGGCAAGACCGAGAGCGGCGATTGGTTCGAGGACGTGGATTGGTCGCGCACCCGCGCTTACACCATGGGTCTTAATGGACTTTATCTGAATATCAAAGGCCGTGAGAAGCAGGGCATTGTGGATCCTGCCGAAGCCGATGTGTTGAAAGACGAGCTGCAAAAAAAGTTGAATGGGCTGGTCGATCCGGCATCGGGCACAGTTGGGATCACTGGCGTGTTTATTGCGGACAATGTTTATCGCGGGCCTTACACCGAGAATTCGCCTGACCTGATTGTTGGCTATGGCGCGGGGTATCGGGCCTCGTGGGATTCGGTGATGGGCAAGGTGACTGGGCAGGTTTTCGAAGACAATATCAAAGCTTGGAGTGGCGACCACTGCATCGACCCGAGGCTTGTTCCTGGGGTTCTGTTTTCGAGCCACAAGTTCATCGAAGAGAAACCTGCGATTGTGGATGTGGCGCCGACGATCCTGAAACTGTTTGGCCTCGCGTTGCCCGCGCATTTCGACGGCAAACCATGGACGCTGGCAACCCAAGCGAAATCTTAACCACGGGAGACACAGAGATAGGCTTTTGATTTCCTCTGAGTTCCCCTGTGCCCCCTGTGGTAGTCGCTCTTCTACTTCCCAAACATCGGATAGTGACTCGCGGCTCCCATCAAGAACAGCATGGGGAACGACAGCACAAAGTTCGCGCGTGAAGTGAGAAATGCCTGCCGGGCCAGATATTTTGCTTTGTCTGGCATCGGTGTGCCATTGGCCGCGTTGTCGGTCGTCCACTTAATGATTTTCTTCTGCGCGCGCCAGATTACGCCCCAGACGTTCAGCATCATCACCCAACCCATCCCGCCGCCGATGCCGATCGCGAGCAGGCGATTGCTCTCCCAGCCATGGTCGTTGAGCCGCAGAAACAGGCAGGAGGCCACGCCCACGATTACGGTGTAGATCACGGCGAGCACCGGCCCTTTGTCGAGCGCGCCTTTACCGGGAATCTCGCAGGCATACATCAGCGCCCAGGCGACGGTCCAGATCAGAAAGAAAGTTCCCATTGGACCACCGGAAGATCCGCCGCCGTTTCTAGCGTCTGCGGCGACGATGTTGCCCCAGTATGCCAAGCCCATCAACACGGTGAGCACCGATCCCCAGCGAAACCACCACAGCGCGCGCGACATCAGGCTGGGCAGAATTTTGCCTTTGGTGGCGGGATCAAGTTCCTTCATGAAGGGAACATTGACAAGATTAAAGAAATACAGCAAGCCCAGCCAGGTTATGCCGCCGACAAAATGCAACCAACGAAACAGCATCAGGAGGTTAGTGTTGAAGTCGGTGGGTAGGTTGATGTTGGTCAAGGTCAGGGCTCCTATTCTGAAACTCTGTTCTGGAAGTGACGATTGTAGATGGCTGGCGCGGGAAATGAAACTCGGTCGATGCTGGGGGTGGACGGGAATGAGTGTGGGACACGCCATGCGCAAGGGCGGCGTCACAGAATATTTTGGGCGGGAAGTTGAAAAGCGCGGGACAAGGCCGTATTGTAGGAGCCGATAGGAAGAGAGCTGCCGCCGATTGCCCTTCCCTGCATGCTCGCGGCGCAGCATCGAACCCGTAAAAAAGGAGATCGGCAAATGGAAGCCAAGCCGGCGCAACAGAACATTCAGGATTCCTTCCTCAACACGGCACGCAAGGAACGGCACAATATTACGATCTATCTGGTCAGCGGCGTGAAGCTGACGGGCCGTATCCGATCGTTCGACAAGTACTCGGTCGTCCTCGAAACCAGCAACCAGGAGCAGCTCATCTTCAAGCATGCGATTTCGACGGTCGTCATCGCGCGGGGCGGCCACACCCACATCGATTCGAAGCCGGCGGCGGTGGCATCACATGGAGAGGCGGCGGTCCCGAGTTCCGCTTCCGGCACTGAAGGATGAAGTGAGTTTGCTTGCGCCGAGATGACTCCAGACTGAGCGGCCGCGGCAGTTCGCGGAAAGAGCCCAAGGCGGTGCTGAATCCATCGGAGCAGCAGGAACGGGCGTTCCTGGTGGGGGTGGAGTTTCGCACCAGAAGCCGTGCGGGCCGCGGCGCAGGAAAAACAAGTTCTTTAGGCATGCCTCCGGGAGCGCAGGCGGCTCGGGATCACGCCGCTAGTGTGGCCGCCTCGTCCTCGTCCCTGCCGGCGGATTCCCCGGATTTCAGCTCCGCGGAATCGCTCGACGAACTGCGGGCGCTGGCGGCGAGCGCGGGCGCGCAGATTGCTGGCGAATTCAAGCAGCGCCGCGACCGGCCGGATCCAGCCACGCTGATCGGCAAAGGCAAGCTGGAGGAAATTGCGGGCGCGTCGGCCTCGGTTTCCGCGGATGTGATTCTTTTCGATCACGACCTCTCGCCTTCGCAACAGCGCAATATTGAGCGCGTGGTCAATACGCGCGTCATCGATCGCACACAGCTCATTCTCGATATTTTCGCGCGGCACGCCCGCACTCGTGAAGGTCAGTTGCAAGTGGAACTGGCCCAGCTCGAGTATTTACTTCCGCGGCTGGCGGGACACGGCGCGGAAATGTCGCAACTCGGCGGCGG
>WNFG01006573.1_pt1 | contig 10743 bp, 9 predicted proteins | sample 5400431 | NCBI WGS metagenome assembly WNFG01 (sample SAMN13153346, study PRJNA577476) | soil metagenome | isolation source: 120 cm saprolite under Douglas fir tree site 2 hole 3 replicate 2 | place: USA:California | collected 2015-04-18
TCCAGCGCTTCGGAATATTGGCCGAGGAAGCGCTGGGCTTGCCCCTCGGTGGCCAGACGCTCGTGCGTTATCAGCAAAAGGCGCTTGCTCCGTTTTTGCTCATAGACGGCGTAGCGGTCGCCATCCCACGACGCGGACAAGGCCTTGGCTCGGGGCTCGTCGAGAAATTGCTTCAGCACTTCCTTCCAGCCGAATTCACCCATGATGTTTTCTTCGAGCTTGGCCCAATCGGCGCCTAAAGTTTTTTCCATGGAGGGCAGCGAAACGGCCGCAGGCACTTTGCCGGAGGTGTACAGCGCCGGATGCATGATTTGCTGCGTGGAAACCGGGGGCTTGGTGAAAACGGCAGAGAGACCTTCCCAACCGGTGGGCTTGAGGACCGCGGCGGAAAATGTCAGACCGTCGAGATAGGGGAAAATCAGCACGTCTTTCAGGAAAGGCGGCGCCTTCTTGAGCAGCGGCGTCTCGGACATGTCGCCAATCAGCATGGCGGGGTCAATGTCGGGCAAGTCTTGGAGGGAGCGCCCGCTGCCCTGGAGGAGATATTCCACCATGGCGGCCATCGCACTGCCTTCGAGAACTGCTTCGCGCGCGAGCTCGCCGTCATCGTTGGGCCGAGCGGCTTTGGCCCAGGCCTCAATCTGGAAATGCTGGTCTTCGAGGGCATGGGTCAGCTCGTGGGCCATGACCATGCGCTGGTCATCGATGGGAATCCAGTCGGCAACGTAGAATTCGTGCGCTTTCGGGTCGTATAGGCCGGCGATTTGCTCGGTGAGCAGATCGACCATGAAGGAATCGAGGTCGAATCCTTTGGGAAGCAGGCCGAAGGCCTCGGCGCTTCTGGCACCGGCATAGCGCTCGGCGGTATCTTTGTCCTCGTTCATTTCCTGAATGACGTGGGCGCGAATTTCTTCGCGCGAGCGCAGGCTCTTCTTGAGCGGGCTGCGCAGGGCCAGGCCGGTGATCTCACTCATCTGTGCGAGTACTTCGTCAGCGGCCGAGGCGAAATCCGCGGCGCTGGAGTTGCTCGTGGGGCTCGGCGGCGTGGCGGGAGCGGTAGTTTGCTGCGCGGAGCCAAAGGAGGCGAAGCTCGCGGCCAGACCTAGAAGTACGACAATGAGAAGTGCTAGTGGGCGGCGAGAACGCGAAATCGAAGTGGGCATAACATTTTCAGAATAGCAGATTCGGTGTTGGGTCGCGGCCGGGCTTGGCGGCGATGCTGCAGTGGTTACAGCCGAATCCTGGAAACTCCGAGGTGGGGAAAGCGCCAGGTGGGGAACGGTTAGCCGGCTGCCTGTTCCGTCGAACGCTCTTTCTCGAGAATCTCCAGAATTGCACGCGCGTTCGAGCAAAAGAGCTCCTTGAGATACTCCGGCGATTCGGCCGGCAACAAGATGCGATAGGTTTCGAGCCTGCGCCACTGCGCGGCGGCCCTGCGTGAGCCATTCGGCAACGTGCGGAGGTGCGCGCGCAAATCTTCCTCCTGCACCGCCAAAGGGGTCTCCAGAATACGCTCGAAAAGCTCCTGATGGCATTGCTCGAGGGCTTGCCGAACCGCCTCTTTCGGGTATACGGCGCTAAGGCCGGCATGCTCATACACGTTGGTGGAAATGTCGCGCAAGGAAGCCAAAAAAGCGAGACGGGAAAAGGGGCTGGAGATTCTTGCCAGGGTGGAAAGCGTCAGGTCATGGATGATGCGTCGATTCTGCTGAAGTTGTGTCAGTGTATCCATCTGCTTACCTGATCCGAAAACAAAATGCTGCGCGACGAATAACTCGATTTAGCCTTTTCCGACATGGCCACCCGCAGGAGAGTCACCCATGAAGAAAATAGACGTCATATTAGGACTGTTCGTGCCGCCCGCATCGGTCGCAGTTTCCTGTAGGTCGCTCAGGTAACTATAATCCAAGTAACTCTGGTGTCGAGGGAATTTTTGCGCCCGCTTTTGTCGTTGACAGTAGTCAATGCCCGCCATTGCCCCCCGGGTCGAATCACTGCGCGCAAGCCTGGCACATCATTAGTAATTCTTAACGAACTTCTTGCCTCTGCCGTCCTAGTACGGTTCGCCCACGGCAGCCGCTCGCAAGCACTATGTTCTGTCCTTTCACGGCAATGCTACGATGCGCCTGCAATGACTGAAACTGGAACTGTTTACGGCGGGGATGGGGACGGCACGCGTGAATGTTGACCTTTTTCTCCCGTTTGGAGCGGTAGGCGTGCTGCTGGCGCTGCTCTTCTGGGCGCTCTGCCCGCGGCGCGCCAATCGGGCAGCCGCCACGGGATCAATGGAGAAACCGGCGAGCCAGCACACCACCTACTTTGCCGTGATTCGCCAGGCGATGTCGGAGGAAGATTTCGAGTTTCTGGCCGCACGCGCGCCAGTGCGTTTGGCTCGCCGCGCACACAGAGAACGCCAACGCATTGCCATGCTGTATCTTGCGGATTTGCTCGCTGATTTCCAGAGGTTGCTGCGCCTGGCCGGAGTAATTGCCGCGCTTTCGCCGGAAGCTGCCGCATCTCACGAGTGCGAGCGTTTGCGGCTCAGCATGCGTTTTTTCTGGCGATATCGGATGGTTCTGCTGGGGCTTAATGCCGGTCTTCTGTTGTTCCCACAGCTCTGTGGATTGAGCCAAATGGTAAGCGAGCTTGCTGTTCGCATGGAATTGGCCATGAAGGAGCTTGGCCAACGAGCCGCCGTTGCCGCGGAGCTGGCATCAACGCTAGATAGGCGCGGGCTCGACACGGCCTAGCACCGTCTCCACGGCGGACAGTAAATCTGCGGCTTGAAACGGCTTTTGCAGCGCCAACAACCCATTTCCAGCGTGATCTCCCGCTTGCGCAGGCACGGCTGAGGCGCTCATCCAAACCAGTCGCCCGGCCAGCACGGGCCTGTTCGCCGTCAACCATTCCTGCAGACCCTCCCCCCCAGCGGCCCCGCGCACTCCGGCGTCGGCAACCACCGCGTCGAATTCCTGTTCGCCGAGGAGTTGCCGTGCTTCCGGGAAGCTTGCAGCACTCCGCACCGCGTGATTCCCTTCGCGCAGGATGGCCTCCACAGCTTCCCGCACGGATTCATCGTGGTCAATGAGGAGAATTCGCCCGCCGCGGGCGACAACTGTACCGCCGGCCGGAATGGCATCCTCGGGAGCGGCTGCGCGCTGATACGGCAACTCAATGGTGAAACAAGCGCCGGAGGGCTGCACATTGCTCACGCCGATGGAACCCCCATGTTCGGTGACGATTCCATAGCAGATGCTCAAGCCTAGCCCAGTGCCCTTGCCCACCGGCTTGGTGGTGTAGAAAGGATCGAACACACGAGATGCATCTTTCACACCCGGACCGCTGTCCTTGAATTCCACGATTAGGCAATCGTCTTTTGCCCTCGTGCTGACCCAGAGGTCCCCCTCGCTGGCGTGCTCCAGGATGGCGTCGACGGCGTTGTTCACCAGGTTCAGAAATACCTGTTGAAGCTGGTGCGGGTCCGCGCCAGTCATGGGCAGATCGGGAGCGAGGTCATAGTGCACACGAATGTTGTTCAGGCGGAGGTCGTAGTCGCGCAACGCCAGGGTATCCTCCAGTATTTGGTTGAGTTGCACGGCCACACGCTCCGGCTTGTGCTGGCGCGCAAAGCTCAGCAGATTCTGCACGATTCGATGGGTGCGCTGCGCCTGTTTGTAGAGCTTGTCCGAGTACTCCATGCCCTGCGGCGGCATCTGTCCGCTCGACAGCAGCAATTGGCTGTATCCCAGGATGGCGGTTAGCGGATTGTTGAGCTCGTGCGCCACACCAGAGATCAGTTGGCCGACGGCCGCCATCTTTTCGCTGTGGAGAAGCTGTTCTTGCGTGCGCCGCAAATTTTCGTAAGCTTGCCGCGTCTCTTCATACAGCACAGACCGATCGATGGCGTTGGAAATCTGGCTGCCGACGGCAATCAAGAGATTGATGTCCGCGGGCGAGAATTCCCTGGGAGTCCGGCTGCCAACCACTAATCCCCCAAGCACGCGATCCTTGGACCACAGGATCACCACAAAGGCGGAGTGCAGCCCTTCCTTGCGCTGCGCCTCCCGCAGGATCATTGGGATTTGCAAGCCCTGTGCCGATAGGAACGTGGCGTGTACGGCCTTGATATGTTGCAGCAACTCGGGCTGCACCGTGACTGGCGGTATATGCCGGCCCTGCTCCGAGCGATGACCAACCGCTGCGATGCGCCGCAATGTCAGCCCGGCTTCATCAAACAGGTAAAGCGAAGAGGCGTCCAACTTAAAGAGCTCGGTCATTTGCCGCAGAGTGCGGTGAACGGAGTCGGTGAGATCCAGGGACTCCGTAAGAGTTTGGCCAATGGAGTTCAGCACCATCAATTCGCGATTGCGCCGCCGGATTTCCTGCTCGGCTCGCTTGCGGTCGGTTATGTCCAGCAGAAAACCCTGTAAGGCGGTCAGGTTGCCGGCGGCGTCTCGAATGGCGATGGAAGATTCCAACATCACGCGGACTTCGCCATCTTTGCGGCGAACTTCGTATTCAAAGTCCGCGACGGCTCCGTGATCCTGCAGAAGCTTCTTGAGCCGCTCGCGATCCGCGGGGTTCACGAACATCGAAGGAATGTCAGCGTTGAGCAATTCATCGCGCTCTTCGAATCCCAGAATGCGCATCAGCGCGTCGTTGAAGTCCAGGAATCGCCCCTGCGGATTGGAAATGAAAACTCCCTCTTGAACGTTGGACACCAAGGTGCGGTATTTCTCTTCCGCGCGCTTGCGTTCGGATATGTCTTTCAGGGCGTGGACCGTGCCGAGCTGGCGGCCGCGGGGATCGGTGAACGTCGAATTGGAAGCGAGGAAATATCCCGTGAGCCAAGGATCCGGGTCGTCCCCCTCGCCGGCAATTCCTTCGCAATAAGGACAACTTTTGTAGCCCGTGCCCTTGCGAGGAAGCAGATCGGTGACCATGCGCCCAACCAGCGCGGCCGAATCGCGGCCGAGCAGGTTCCCCAGCCGTTGGTTGGCGCGCAAGATCCGAAATTCGGGGTCATGAACGAAGATGGGATCGCCAATCGAATCAAATGTGTAAGCCCACTGTTGCTGGACCGTCGCGACTTGTTCAAAGAGCCGCACGTTTTGCAGCGTCAGGCCCAGAAGATTGGCAATGTTCACCAGATAAGCTATCTCGTCACGTTGAAAGTGAACGCTCTGAAACGACTCTACCGAGATAACGCCGACTGGTCCGTCTTTCCCTGGCAGCGCCAGAGAAATGCTCTCGCTGACCCCGCTCTCCTCCATTCTGGCGCGCTCTTTAGCGTCTACCTCTTCATCCAAACGCAGAAACAGGCAGTCCTTCTGAAGAACGCGCTGCACCCATGGCTCAGAGACCGCTACACGCTCGTGCGTCTTCAGGTACGCCTGCTGGAACCCGACCGAAGCTCGCGCGACCAATTGCGCGGCGCTTCCCTCGCCTTCCAGCAAGCGCACAATCCCGTGCGTAGCGCCCAGGCTCTCCACCAGGTGCCCGAGCACCTGCTCAAGGACTTCGCGCACCGACAGAGTCTGTGTGCTGGCTGCCGTGAGCAGAGAAAGCCGCCGCATTTTGTCATTCAATTCGTCGCTACGGGCGCGCGCGCTTTCCAACACTAGAACAGCCATGGCAATGCCCAGCGAAACGTTGAGCAGGTGGTCGAAAGCCAGGCGCAGCAGGAAGAACGGGTGCGTGAGCCATTGGAAGCGATCGATGCCGTTTAGACCGCTGACCAACAAAGCTCCTGCCAGCAACCGCGCGCCGTGCCCCTTGTGCTTAGCCCTTGCGCGCCACAACAGCCAGCCGGCCCACAGCGAGATGGTGGACTCGAGCGCGGCGGTCTCCCAATGAATCTTGCCGAAGTACGGCGCGGAAGTGCTGCGCTCGATGTAATAGACCCCGGCCAGAATGGCGGTTGCCAGCGGCAGCACCGGCCAATTGCGGCCTACCCCGCCCACCGTGAGTTGCATCGCTGAAGAAAGAAAAAGAAGCAGGGCTATGACTTGCGTCGCAAGCGCAACCAAACGCAACTCTGGACATTCCTGCGCCACCAGGCCGAGCTCGAAAACGGAGGAAACCGTCAGACCAACCCAGCCCGCCAGCCAGAGACGAAAATAGCCGTCCGGATGGTCCCGCCGAAGCAAGAGAAACAGCACCAGCAGGACGATGAGCGCCGTCACTTCAAAGAAGGCAATGGCGAGCAGGCCCTGATTTACGAACACCTTGTGCCGCCTCCCGGCTGGTGCGTTGGCGACTTCCACGCACGCGGGTGCAGGCTCGTACGGAAGGCCTGAAACCCTGGGGAATACTTACCTTTGAAACTACATCCTGTTTTCTGAATGGGCAATGGCCCCAACTTGTCCGTGTGCTGTCCCTTATAATGGCTGCTGGGAAGAATGACCCTAGGGGGCCAACCAACCGTGGAAGTCGAAAACATACTTGTCGTCGATGACGAGGAAGCCATCCGTGAAGTCGTTTCCACGATGCTGGAGTCGAAAGGCTATCACTGCACTGCCGTAAGCAATGGACGCGCCGCGCAGGACCAGGTCAAGCGGACTACACCCGACCTTGTACTTAGCGACATGATCATGCCGGAGATGGACGGCATCAAGCTGCTGGAATGGCTGCGCCAGTACGACCCGGAAGTCCCCGTCATCATGGTCACCGCGATTCACGACATTTCCACCGCGCTGGAGGCCATACGCCGGGGCGCTTATGACTACATTTTGAAGCCATTTGAGAAGGACCAGCTTTTCCTCGGCGTTGGGCGCGCATTGCAGCATCGTCGCCTGATCATCGAAAACCGTACGTACCAGCGAAATCTCGAGCAGCTAGTGGAGGAGCGCACCGCGCAACTCACCGGGGCGATAGCGCAGCTCGAACAGTCCTACGACGATACGCTGGAGGCACTGGGCAGCGCGCTGGACTTGAAGGATGCGGAGACCGAAGGCCATTGCCAGCGGGTGACCGCGTTCTGCATCTCCATCGCGAAGGCCATGCCCGTGCCCGATGCGTACCTTGCGGTGCTGGCGCGCGCCGCCTTTCTTCACGATATCGGCAAGATGGCCATTCCAGACAGCATCCTACGCAAACCGGGCCCGCTCACCGAAGACGAAAAACAAATTATGCGCAAGCACTGCGAAATCGGCTACAACATGCTGATCCGCATCCCATTCTTGCGCGATGCCGCCGAAATCGTGCTGGCCCACCAGGAATTCTTTGACGGCTCCGGTTATCCGCGAAACCTGAAAGGCGACGCCATTCCTCTGGGGGCACGCATCTTTACCGTTGCGGATTCGCTCGATGCCATGATCAGCGACCGGCCGTATCGCAAAGCTTTGCCTCTTTCGCACGCAAGGGGAGAAATCAAGCGCTGCTCGGGCACGCAGTTCGATCCCAAAGTAGTGGACGTTTTCATGTCCATCCCTGAGGAGCACTGGCTGGAATTGCGCGAAAATCTGGGCTCCCCCTTCCGCCTGGCGCACTTAAAGAATTTGTAAATTCTGACGCCCGCCGGAACACGTGGGTTACGTGACCTGGTTTCGCGGCGTATACTGGCTGCGATAGCCGAGGAGGCATACATGCGTTCCATGCATTTCAAGACCATGATCGTTACGGCGGCGCTGGCCGGCAGCCTGGTCGCGGGCGCGATTAGCGCGCAGCAAGACGTCAAAGTCACGCACACTTCGCTGAAGGCCGGCGACATGGCTCCGGATTTTACACTGCTCGACAACCAATGGAAGCAGATCCACCTGAGTGATTACCGCGGCAAGAAAAATGTCGTCCTGGCCTTTTACGTTCTGGCCTTCACCGAAGGTTGAACGAAAGAACTTCAGGCCTATCAGGCTGATATGGCCAAGCTCGAAGCTTCCGACGCCGTTGTTTTCGGCATCAGCATCGACAGTCCCGCCGCCAACAACGCTTTCGCGCAAAAAATCGGAGTCACCTTTCCGCTGCTCAGCGACATGAACCGCAAAGTGCTGAAACAGTACGGCATCCTGAAAATGTACAACGTCCAGAAAGAAGAATATGATTGGGCGCAGCGCACTACTTTCGTCATCGACAAAAAAGGCGTCATCCAATCGGTGGAAGAAGAGGCCAGCGCCATCAATCCAAACAATGCCGTCGCGGTGTGCACGAAGCTTCCGAAAAAATAACACTTCGCTGGGTCGGGAATTCATGCGCATACCGCTGCGGCCCGGATCATTCTTCGCATGAGCTCTAACCCACTGGCAGCCGCCTATAGCCCAATTCCACAATTTGATTTGGCGGCGCAGTACGCGGCCGTTGGCGGTGAAGTTCGCGAAGCGATCGCGCGCGTGCTCTCCTCGCAGCAATTTATCCTGGGGCGCGAAGGCGCTGCGCTGGAAGAAGAAGTCGCGCGGCTCTGCGGCGTGGCGCATGGGGTCGGTGTCGGCTCGGGCACCGATGCGCTAGTCCTCGCGCTGCGTTCGTGCGGTGTTGCGGCGGGCGACGAAGTCATTCTTCCGCCGTTCACTTTTGTAGCCACGGGTAGCGCCGTGAGCGCTCTGGGAGCGAAACCCGTCTTCGCGGACATTCATCCCAACACCTACAACATCGACCCGGCGCAGATTGCGCGCCGCGTGACGCCGCGCACACGCGCCATTGTCGTCGTTCACCTCTACGGTCTGGCTGCAGACATGGAGTCCATCATGGAATTCGCGAGCAAGAAGAATTTCCCGGTGGTCGAAGACAGCGCGCAAGCCATTGGCGCCAGCTACAAGGGTCGGCGCACCGGATCTCTCGGCGACGTCGCTTGTTTTAGTTTTTACCCGACCAAGAATCTGGGCGCGTGCGGCGATGCCGGCATGATCGTAACTAACTCCGCGGAACGCGCGGCGCGTTTGCGCATGCTGCGGAACCACGGGCAAAAGGAGAAATACGTCAGCAGCGAGCCGGGCTGGAACGGCCGGCTGGATGAATTACAGGCCGCGATTCTTCGCGTGAAGCTTCGCTATCTTGCCGAGTGGCAGCGCGCCCGGCAAGCTCACGCAGCGGAATACACCCGGGAATTTTCGCAGATTCCTGGCATCATGCCGCCGCTTGTGCCGGAGGGCTACGACCACGTTTTCCACCAGTATACCATTCGCGTCGAAGAACGCGACCGTTTGCAGCACGTTCTGACGGAGAAAAAAATCGGCAGCGCCATCTATTACCCTGTCCCTCTGCATCTTCAGCCGCTCTACGCTTCTCTCGGATACAAGGCCGGGGATTTCCCGCACGCCGAACATGCCGCGCAAGAAGTCCTGTCGCTGCCGATGTACCCGGAGCTGCGGCCGGCTCAGTTGGCGCGCGTAGCGGAAGCCGTCAGCGAGTTCGTGCGCCACTAGACGCCCGTTATCTTCCCAGAGAGAGAAGCAGCAGCAGAAAAACCCACAAGCCATCCATGAAATGCCAGTAATACGAAGTTATTTCCGCGGCGGTGTTGCGCGAGATCTCTCCTTTTTCAAAATTGCGCGTAGCCACGTACAACAATGCGGCAACTCCGCCAAGCAGGTGCACTGCGTGTGCGGCGGTAAAAATGTAGAAAAAGCTCGTGGCTTGATTGCTCGCGATGTATAGGCCCGTGGCCACCAGTTGCAGCCAGGCAATCAACTGGCCGGCCAAAAACAAGATGCCGAGAATTGTCGTAGCGCGCCACAGCTTGCGGAATCCCGGAAAGTCGATGGCCGATAGGCGCCGGCGCGCCTTCTCGAGCGTATAACTGCTCAGCAACAGAATTGCGGTATTGAGCCACAGGATCCTTGGCAGATGCAGCGGCACCCAGGTAAACGCGCTGCAGAGTCCCAGGAAGAAAATCAGGATGGAAATCATGCCCAGCGTGATCGCCGTCGAATAGCGGCCTTGCGGCGGTTTGCGGGGCCGCCTGCCTTTATCGCCATCTCCGCCACCGCCGCTGCCCGCAGGAGGTTCTTTCCCTCCGCCTCCTCCGCCAATGTCGACGACGATCAGCTCCGTATCTTGGGTAGCCATTGTCCCGGGAATGCGCCCCTTTCAAGTCTACTCGCGTTGCCCGCCTGTTCCCTGCGTATCTGTGATGAAGGCGCGATACGCGAACGTGCAAAGCTCGGCTCTCCTAAATAACATTACATCGACGAGGGAGATTCAAGAAGGAAGCCGGTCGCCAGAGATAGCGACCATGTTTCACCTTGAAACACTAACAGACTTCTATGCCGTGGTAATGTGTCCGCTATACAGCCATCATACGAAGAATCGATCCGTCGACGCGGAACGAGTTTGTTGGGAGAAACTTCTTGATCGAGCGACCTCGAGCCCGCCGTTATCCATTTGCCGCCAGCATCGATCTGGTGGACATGGAATCAGAAACTGAGATTCGCGAACAAATCACCGACCTCAGCGTCTTCGGTTGCCAGGTAACCGCGCAAAAACCTCTGGCTGCCGGCACAAGAGTGCGCCTCCGCATTATCCACCGCGGCGCGATCTTCACGGCCCAAGGTCAGGTAGCGAATGTTCGCCGACACAGCATGGGCGTGGTGTTCAGCAAGATGGAGCAGAAGGACCAGGCAGTTCTGGAGAGATGGCTGGCTGAGGCTCGCGACACTCTCGAACGTACCACACGCGCGCGCTAAAAACCTTCGCGATCGACTCTTCTTGTTACGGTAGGAAAATGGTGCGGTAGAGAGGACTCGAACCTCCACGGTATTGCTACCGCCAGCCCCTCAAGCTGGTGCGTCTGCCAGTTCCGCCACTACCGCA
>WNFG01005401.1_pt1 | contig 10742 bp, 9 predicted proteins | sample 5400431 | NCBI WGS metagenome assembly WNFG01 (sample SAMN13153346, study PRJNA577476) | soil metagenome | isolation source: 120 cm saprolite under Douglas fir tree site 2 hole 3 replicate 2 | place: USA:California | collected 2015-04-18
CGCTTACACGGTGGCCACCGGAGTCGCGGCGTCGCGCGTGCACCTCGGCGTTCACTTTCCCAGTGACGCCGCCGTCGGCGGAGTGATCGGGATCGGGATCGGCACGTTCAGCGCCTGGCTCTTCAAGAAGCGAGGCTGACGGCAGCCCGCGCTCCTGGAGCCAGAGCACGAACGCCGACCAGCCGATTCCGAGAAGAACGCCCCCGACCACGTCGCTCGGCCAGTGGGCGCCCGCCCAGACCCGTGCGAGACAGGTCAGCACGATCACGGCCCCGGCCAGTATCCAGGGGATTGCACGGACACGCCGAGCGAGCCTCGGCGCGAGCGAAAACGCGAGCATGAAGCTGAGCCAGGTGAAGAAGACCGCGTGCCCGCTCGGGTAGCTGAAGCCGGTGGTCGGGTTGAGAATGTGGACGAGGTCAGCTGGCGGGCGCTGCCTCGAGATCACGAGCTTGATTATGTTGTCGAGCGCGCTGGAGATGCTGCCGATCAACAACAGCCAGCCGGCGCGCCGCTCGACGATGAAGAGCGCGACCACCGCGACGGCCCCGATCAAGACCTGCCAGATGCCGGCGCTGATGTTGATCAGCTCCATCGGATAGACCAGCGGACCCCAGTTGACCGACTGGATGAACGTCGCGATCGGGACGTCAAACGGCAGCACCTCGTTCTGTACGACGAGGAAGGTGTCGATCGCGAATAGGACGAAAACCGCCAGGGCGGTGGGACCCAGCCACCGGCTCGCGGTCGGCCCGAGCCGCCCGGCCAGGACCTTGGCCGCAGCCTGCTTCGGTTCGGCCAGAGGCGCCGTGGTGTTCTTGGGCTGCGCGCTCACCGCGGGAGGATTACTTTCAACGCGCTCAGCGCCGCGGTGATGGTCGCGGGCGTGCGGCCGAGGTGGGCATTGTCAGCGTACACGCGCACCTTCGGCTTCGTGACCACGTCCAGCTGGCGGAACTGAAACACCTGACCCAGGCCTTCCTCCCGATGCTTGGACAGTACCGCGCGGGCCAGCACCCGCTTGACTATGTCCCTGCGGCTGGCGCCTGCGTGGACCGACAGCTCGAGGTAAGGGTCCACGGGTGTACTGTCGCTGACCGGCATCTGCGAGCCGATCGAAGCGGTGTTCGTGAACACCAGGGACATGCAAGTTCCGCTGCCCCTGATATCGCCGGTCAGTACGTACTTGAAGGGCCTTGCTTCGGCGATGTGCTTCACATCCTCCGCGAATGCCCCGAACGCTCGGTCCTTGGCCGACTCGCCGGCGGCGATGGTTTCACCGAACAGGCCGATGGCGGCGGCCTCCAGGAAGACCTTCCCATTCAAGCGGCCGAGCGTGATCGGATGCGGTTTGCCGGTCTTGATCACGCGGATGGCCGCATCAACAGTCGTGGGCAGATGCAGAGACTTCGCGAAGTTGTTGAACGTTCCCATTGAAAGAATTCCGACGGGGTGCTTAGTGTCCGCGAGCCTGCGGACGACCCACCCAATCGTGCCGTCCCCTCCCGCCACCATGACCGTGGCCGTCGGCCTGACCAGCTTCTCAATGTCCATCTTGGGATCGAACTCGACGATCAGGCTGCTCGCGAAGGCTTTGCGCAGCTTGGCCTCGATCGCTGGCGTCATCGAGCCGGCTTTGGAGCTCAAGATCAGCAGGCTGCTCGCCCGTTTGGCGCTGCTCCTTGCGGTACGCACGCTTAGTGTCATCGTGAGGCTTCGAGGGGAGCCTTGCTCGAGCGCGGCGCCCGGGCAGTTACTGACTTTGTTACACCGAGTCGGCCACTGTGATTGCAGTCGTTCCCGTTCGAATCACCGCCACAAGGCGGACTCCAAGGTTGAGGAGCAAATGGGAATTGTCGTATTTGTCATCGTGGGAGCCATCGCCGGGTTCGTAGCCAGCAAGGTGCTGACCGGCAAGGGCATGGGCCTGATCTGGGACATCGTGGTCGGCATCCTGGGAGCTTTCGTGGGCGGCTGGCTTGCGAGCCTCGTCGGCCTGCCCGTAGCTACGGGCACATTCACCGTCGGCGGTCTCCTCGCTGCTTTTGTCGGCGCGGTCATCCTCCTGGTCGTCTTCCGAGCCTTGACCCACCGCCGAATGATTCACCGCTAGACAACAAGTTCGTAAGGCTTCGCCGGACTACCCCCCGGCGAGGCCTTTTCTATGTATTGTGCCCGGGTGAATTCGGCTGGGGCTCTCGTCGGATACGGCATAGATTTCGGGACGAGCAACAGCGCGATCTCAGTGGCCTATGCCGACCGCGTCGAGGTGCTGGCGTTGGGGCCATCCCGATCCGCGATGACGCTGCCATCTTTCGTCTATCTCCATCGCGGCGGGAATCGCGCCGCGGGCGATGAGGCAGTGAAGACTTTTCTCAAGTCCGGGCACGAAAAGACCGACTGCTGGAACTGTGCTTTGGCGCCATATGGTTGGGACACCGATTGCCGGCAGTACCGCAAGGGCGGGGGTTGCAACGACGCCCGGCTGCTGTCCGGCGTAAAGCACGACCTGGCGAAGGTTGGTTTCGCGGGGACCAATTCCTGGGCGACGGACTTCACCGTAGGTTCGTTGGTCGCGGTCGTGCTGAGACGCTTGAAGAACGAAGCCGACGCAGTGGTGGTCGAAGGCGCTCAACGCGTCGTTCTGGGACACCCCGTGGTTTTCGCCGGCGCCGATCCGGCCCACCGCGCCGCCTCCGAGGCCGAGGCTTTCAGCCGACTAGAGAAGGCAGCCATGGAGGCGGGATTCGAAGAGGTCGCGTTCTTGCCCGAGCCGACCGCGGCCGTCATCGGCGAGCCGACCCATCACGGTGTCGAGATCGCTGTGGACTTTGGCGGGGGCACGTTCGACGTCGCCGTGATGGACTCGCGCGATGGCGAGTCGCGCATCGCAGGCCTGTCCGGCGTCGCAGTCGGCGGCGAGGTGCTCGACGGCGTCCTGTTCGAAACCAGCGTGGGGCCGGCCCTCGGATTGGAGGTGCTGCCCAACTGGTTGTTCAACGAGCTTCGCACCGCGAGCTCTGTCAGGCTCCTGATGTCCGACCCGGGCATCCCGGCCATCCTGGCCCGGATCGGTGGCGAGGAAGCCAAGCTTGCCCACGCCCTTCTCTACGAGGGGTACGCATATGACTTCTACAAGGCGATCGAGGCAGCGAAGATCGCGCTCTCCAGGTCGGATGTCGCAGAGCTGCGGTTCTCACCTCTGGGTCTCCACGTGACGCTTCGGCGGTCGGCTTTCGAGGCCATGATTCGACCCGAGCTCGACCTGGTCAGCGACGCGATCGGGCGTGCGCTCGACGAGGCCCGCATCGAGGCAACCGACGTGGAGCGTGTGCTGCTGACCGGCGGCTCAGCCTACATTCCCGCCTTCCGCGCCGACCTGGCCCGGATCTTTGGCGAAGATCGCCTGGAGCAGCGAGATGCATTCACGGCGGTGGTCCACGGACTGGGTGTCCGCGCCCAGCAGCTGTGGGGACTCTGATTGGATCGGCGAGGCCAGCTGGTCAGCGCCGTGTCGCCGCGGGTGCGTGGATCGGCGTCAGCGTGGTTTCGAGCTGGTCGCGCAGACCCTCGAACTTTGGCGGCAGCACGAGGCGCTCGCCAAGATGGGCGGGATCCTCGTCCACGGCAAAGCCAGGGCCCATCGTCGCGATCTCGAACAGCACGCCGCTCGGCTCGCGGAAGTACACCGACTTGAACCAGTAGCGGTCGATCACAGGCGTCGCCTGAGCTCCGGCGACGATGACGCGATCGCGCCATGCGACCTGCTGGTCGTCAAGCGAGGCCCAGGCCACGTGGTGAACCGTCCCAGCTCCAGGCACGCCGTGCTGCGCGGGGGCAACGTCGTACGCGTAGCGTCCGGCTCGACTGTCACCGCGAGCCTCCCACGAACTGTCGCCGGACCGCTCCCATCCGAGCGCGCCCTCGAGCAGCTCGCGGCTCGCGTCAGGGCTCGACGTGTACGCCCGCACCTCCTCGAAACCCTGGATCGCGTGTTCGGCCGGAATCTCAGGATGCGACGCGGTGAGCGGCGCATCGGACGTGGCCACGACCCGGAGCTCCAGGCCAAGGCCTTCAGGGTCTGAGAACTCGAGCGATCCAAGCGACCGCCGGCCGCCTTCAAGACGCCCCTCCCAGAAGTCGAGCGCCTCCTCGGAGCCGACCCGGAGGACGATCCGGTGGATCATGCCCCGCCCAGCGCGGCCCGGGCGCGCCCCCGGATACTCGAAGAACGTCAGGTCCAGGCCAGGGCTGCCTTTGTCGTCGCCGTAGAACAGGTGGTAGACAGTCGGATCGTCCTGGTTGACCGTCTTCTTGACCAGCCGCAGCCCCAACGTGCCGGCGTAGAAGTCGACGTTCGCCTGGGCGTCGCCCGTGATCGAGCTGACGTGGTGGATGCCTTCCAGCTTCATGCTCGTTGCCTCCATCGGTTGTCCTTGGAGACTACCCGTCTGGCTCGATTCTCATTCCTGGTCGGGGTCCCCAAATCCCCACTGTATGCAGGGGGCGACCGGCGAAACCGAGGTGATAGCCTGCCGGTGCGATCCGGCCGCCAAGTTCGGAAGCCTCAATGAGCAGCCAACCGGTCGTCGCCACCGACCAGCGACAGAGGGAAGTCCGAGCGCGCGCTCTGGACGAAAACTTCGACGCCCAGCGGCGACAGATCGGCGAGCGGGTGGCGGTCATGTTCCGCTGGATCTTCCTGGCCGTCCTCACGGCGCTGGTCAACCTGACCGCGATCACCAGCACCTCAGAGAAAGTTACCGTCGACATCGCCCTCGGTGTCTGGGCCGCCATGAATGTGGTCGTTACGCTGCTGCTGATCAGGGGCTTCCGGCCGGGCAGGCAGTTCAGCCTCACCACGATGACGACGGACATCTTCTTCGCGGCGGGGCTGGTCTACCTCAGCAACGGATTCAACAGCCCTTACTTCCTTGCCCTCTTCCTTTCTGTGATCACCAACGCAGTCCGGTTCGGGGCCACCGCAAGCGTGATCTCCGCCCTCTTCATCGCGTTCATCTACCTGTTCGTGGGCGGCAGCAACACGCCGACCACGCTCTCCAACGATGCCAGCTCGCGCGTGGGCGCCCTGGGCATCGTCTTCCTGTTCCTGATCGTGGCGCTGGCGACCGGATACATGACCCGCGAGCTCGAACGTGAACGCCGCCAGGCGGTGCAGCGGGCGACCCAGGCTGACCTGCTGCGCGAGCTCAGCGCGAGCATCAGCAGCGAGACCGATATCAAGGATGTGTTCAGTGCCATGGTGGGCAACGCTCTCGAGATGACGGGGGCGGCGTTCGGCAGCATGGTGCTCGCGTCGCCCGACGGGTTCTCGGTGGTGGCCACGGCCAAGCTGGACCAGGCCCCTGCGGGCGCGCCCGAGCTTCTCGATGACTCGCAGCTGGCCCAGGTCGCCCGCTCGGGTGAGGCTGCGTTCTCAACGGATCGAGGCACAATAGTGGTGCCGATGGCGTCAGGCGGGGGAGTGACCGCCCTTCTGACCCTGAAGCGACCCAGCCGGGTGTTCACCAACCAGGACCTCTTCGCCGTCTCAGCATTGTCAGGCAGCTCTGCAGTCGCGCTCGCGAACGCGCTCCGTTATCACGAGAGTACGCAGGAAGCGACCACCGACAGCCTGACCGGCCTCTACAACATTCGCGAGCTGCACAAGCGGCTCGAGGCCGCATTTGCGCGTGCCGACCGGTCCACCGCGTCGATCTCGCTCCTGCTCATCGACTTCGACTTCTTCAAGTCGGTGAACGACGAGCTCGGCCATCAGCACGGTGACCTCGTGCTCCAGCTGGGCGCGAGGATCGCGCGCAGCGCCGCGCGTGCGCAGGACTCGGTGGCGCGCTACGGCGGTGACGAGCTGGCGATCCTGGCCGCCGATACGTCGGCGGTGGGAGCTCAGCGGCTCGCCTACCGCATCGTGGATGCCGTGCATGCAGCCGCGGTGGCCACCACCGCGGGCAAGTTTCTGACGTTCAGCGTCGGGGTCGCCACCTACCCGGAGGACGCCTTGACGGCACAAGAGCTGATTGCCGCCGCGGACCAGGCGCTGTACCTCGCCAAACGCGAGGGTAAGGACCGCGCGTGCACCTTCCCGCAGCTTGTGACGGAGCTCGAGCTGGCCGATGGAAACCTCACCACGATGCTCGCCGACGCCGGGCCTCAGGTGGTCGTCGCCGCCGCTCACGCCGTCGACCACCGCAACCCGATGACGCAGGGCCATTCCAGCCGCGTGACCTCCATAGCGGAATCTGTCGGCCAAAGGATGGGCCTGCCGCCAGGCAAGCTCGAGGAGCTCCGGATGGCCGCGTTTCTCCACGACGTCGGGCATATGACGCTCGGCGTGGATGCGCAGAGTTTCGAGAGGCCGGGCCACGCGGAGGAAGGCGAGCGAATCGTTGCGGCGGCTAAGTTCTCTCCCGAGATCGCCTCCGCCGTGCGCCATCACCACGAGCGGTGGGACGGCCAGGGCAAACCCGACGGCGCGGCGGGCGAAGTCATCCCGGTCGCCGCCCGCATTCTCGCGGTCGCCGAAGGCTACGAGGCCATGACGGCCGGTCGCGGATGCGAGCGGCTGTCTGTCCCGGCGGCCCTCGAGCAGCTCAAGGCAGGATCCGGGTCGGAGTTCGATCCCGCCGTCCTTGAAGCGCTGACCAAGGCTGTGGGCGACGGGAGCCTGGAATCAATACTGCCCGCGGTCGCCCTGCCCGCGGTCGCTGCACCCGTGCCTGCCTAGCGTTATCTTTTCCCGATCGACGAACCCCAGGTGATTGTCGTGGGCGCGGGTCCGGCCGGACTGGCTGCGGCCGGCGAGGCTCACCGGAGCGGGCTCACGGCCCAGGTCCTGGACGCAGCCGAAGCCGTGGGCGCCAGCTGGCGCGGTCATTACGACCGCCTCCGCCTGCATACGACACGCGGCCTCTCTGCCTTGCCTCGCGTCCCGATCCCGGAGCGTCTAGGGCGCTGGGTCGCGCGCGACGACTTCATCGCCTACCTCGAGCACTATGCCCGCAAGATCGGCGTGCCGATCCGGTTGGGAGTGCGCGTCGAGCGTATCAATCGCATTGATGCCGCGGGGGGCGGCTGGCGCCTGGTCACAAGTGCAGGCGAGCTCGAGGCGGGTCAGGTGGTCATCGCCACCGGCCACAACCACACTCCACGGATACCCGATTGGCCGGGCAAGGCCGCCTTCACCGGCGAGCTAATCCATTCTTCGGCCTACCGCAACCCGGCGCCCTTTCGTGGCCGTGACGTCCTTGTCGTCGGCGCGGGGAATTCGGGTGCGGAGATCGCAGCCGACCTGGTCGAGGGCGGCCCCGGCAAGGTCTGGATCTCCATTCGCACGCCGCCCAACATCGTCATGCGGGACGGCCCAGCTGGAATCGCCCCGCAGTATCTCGGGATCTTGATGCGCCCTCTGCCGCTCAAGATCGTGGACCCACTCAGCCTGCTGGTGCAAAGGCTCGTGGTCGGCGACCTCTCTCGATATGGCATCGCGGCGCCCGCCACCGGCGTGGCCACGCGCGTGCTCGATGGCCACATCCCGCTCATCGATGTCGGCTTCCTGGCCGAGCTCAAGGCGGGGCGGATCGAAGTCGTCCCCGATATCACCCGATTCGACGGCAGCGAGGTGGTTTGCGGCGAGCGCCGGCTGAAGGCGGACGCCGTCATCGCGGCGACCGGCTACAGCCCGGGTCTGGAACCGATGGTCGGCCACCTGGGAGTGCTTGACGCGAACGGCCATCCGAGCTACCACGCCCCGCAGTCATCCCCCCAAGCCTCGGGGCTTTTCTTCATCGGCTACTCGAACCCGATCAGCGGCAACCTGCGCGAGATCGCCCACGACGCCCGTGCGCTGGGCCCTGTCCTCGCGATGGGCGCCGGAGTCAGGTCTCAGTTATCTCGAGTTGAGCCATGATCTGGCCTCGTCAAGAGTCGGAAAGAACGCGACCTCAACCTGCGCGGCCGGCAGTCGGTGCGCCAACTGCTCGACCGTCGCCATGGCCAGACCGCTCCTTAGGATGACCAGGGCAATTCGCTTCAGGCCGGCAGCCACGGCGCGGGGGTAGAACTCTTGAACGATCCAGTCTTGATCGGACTGCTTGAGTACTTTCATGTTGCGACCGTCGGCCAACCATCTCGAACCGCCGTGCTCGGTCAGGGCCTGCAACCCTGCTTCTAGCACCGCTGCCAACTCGCTCGGGTCTGCCCAGCTCTGCGCCTCTGTGTAGACGGCTTGCAGAGTCGGATCCCATGTCACGACTGCAACTCCATAGCGGCTGAAGTAGACGGCGTAGCCGCGAGACACGTCCACCTCGCGCGCCTTGGCCATCAGCGGTAGGTATACGCGTGGAGGCGTTCATGGGCTTCCTAAAACGGGGCGGTGTTTCGGCCCTCAGAATTCAGGGGGATGGCGGTCGGTGGCGTGGCAATTGCGTCGCCCTGGCGTCGGGTCGCTGCGTGGATGCTCGACTACCTGGTCATCGTGGCTTACCTCATGCTGCTAGCCGCCGCGAGCATCGTGACCTCATCGTCGCCTGCCGGGTCGGTATTCAGCTTCGCCCTGGAAAGGCCGATCAAAGCTGAGCTGGTCGGTTTCCTGACGCTCACGGGTCCCGTCATCCTCTATTTCGCGCTCACCGAGGCTTCCGCATGGCAGGCCACGTTGGGAAAGCGCGCCGTTCGGATCGTGGTCGTGGGCCAAGACGGCATTCGGTTGCCTTTGGGCAGAGCGATTTTCCGCGAAGTCGTGCGCTTCCTGCCCTGGGAGATGGCCCATGCGCTCATCTGGCCGCTGGCGCTGCCACCACACCAGGAGCCACTCCCGGTGACCATAGGCGGCTTCGCCGCCGTCTACCTACTCTTGTTCGCCTATCTCGTCAGCCTTTTTGTGGGTTCCCAGCACCGAACCCTCTATGACCGGGTGGCGGGCTCCCGAGTAGTGCGCTCCTACGCCGGCTGATCGCCGGCGAGATCAAACCGCCAGCTGTTGCACCGCATCGTGTGCCCAGGCGAATACTCGAGGTCGCATTCCTCCAGCAAGACAAAACCGAGCTTGCGGCACTTCTTGATATTCCCCGCCCCCCCGTGCAGGGTTGGGCGTAGCTGGTCCCAGTTCCAAATGGCGAGCCCCAGGGGTCAAAGCGGGCAAATACAGAATGGTTAACGCAGGTCAGGTTCCGGCGGTGTCTTTCTTGTCCTCGGGGTGGCCGGTGTTGCCGAACGCGATCCGATCCCGGACCACCGGAGCGCGGCCCAGGAGGCGCGCCCGCTGCACGGCGTCCTCGCCGAACCGGTCTCGGATCGCGTCCATCGCCACCTCCAAACGCTCACCGCGCGGCCGAGACGGCCCCGCGAAGAGGTCCAGCTGGCCGTCGTCAGCACTGAGTCCCGACAGCCCGACGCCCAATGTTCCGACTGCGCGCCTGACGTCTCGGCCGGCCAGGAGTGCCAGCGCTGCTCGGTAGATCTCCTCTCCGGTGGCGATCGGAGTGGCCATTGTCGACTGCTTCGAAAAGCGTTCGACATCCGGGCGGTAGACGACCCCCACCGACACGACCCTGCCACGCCGGCCTGCGGCCCGCAGCCTGCGGCCGACCATCTCGCACAGGCGCATGAGCAACTCCTCGAGGTCACCCTGCGAGCTGGTCGCTCGCGCCAGGACGTGTGAGTGGCTGTAGCTCTTGCGAGCGGGACCTTCGAAGGTGCCGACCTCGAAGCCCCGGAGCCGCCGCAGCCAGCCGTCGGCGACAGCCCGCTGCATGCCCGCGTGACGCAATTGGTCGGGGCTGGCGCGCAGGAATTCGAGCGGCGTGCGGATGCCGGCCCGCAGGAGCCGGCGCGCTGTGGCCTCGGCGATGCCGGACAGGTCGGTCAGCCGAAGGCGTTCGAAGGCTGAAACGAGGTTGGTGTGGTCGATCCGCTCCAGGCCGTCGCGCTTGTTGAGGTTGGACGCCTGTTTCGCCATCCAGATCGACGTCGAGATACCGACCGAGCAGGTGATGCACTCGCCCGCCTCGCGACGCAGCGCCGACTTGATCGCGACCCCGACGCCCTCTGGTCCCAACTTGACCAGGTCGGGCGTGCCGGCCAGGTTCACGGAGGCTTCATCGATCGACATGCGGAGGACGTCGGGGCTGTGCCGCGTCATGATCTCGACCAGCTGGTCCGACACCGCTCGATAGCGAGGTGGGTTCGGCTCCGCCACCGCGATCGATGGCCAGATCGCTTTCGCTTCGTAGACCTTCATGCCTGTCCTGATGCCGAGGTCACGCGCTTCCCGCGATGCGGACACGATGGTGGCGGCGTCGGTCGCGTAGGCGGCGATGGCCAGCGGACGGTTTCGCAGCCGGGGGTCGTGCTGCTGCTCGATCGAGGCAAAGGCGCAGTTCAGATCGACCACGAGAGTCGCCGGGTCCGCCCGGTTGAGGCCCAGATCCGAGACACCAGCCATGTCGAACAGATGTTTGCACAATTTCGGCGCCGGCGGATCTCGCGCGCGTCTTCTCTCTGTGGGGTGGAGTTAGGGTTGTGATCCAATGAGTGGGAAGGTGACGGATTCGCCGCCCGCCGGAACGCTGATGACCGGCCCGGACATCACGCCTGGCGAGCTTCAGCTCGCGGTCCGCAACCACTCGATGCCGCTCGAGGCTCTGCGCTACGAGATCACCCCGATCGGGCTGCACTACCTCCTGATCCACTTCGACATTCCGGCCGTGGACTCGAACGAGTGG
>WNFG01005402.1_pt1 | contig 10741 bp, 17 predicted proteins | sample 5400431 | NCBI WGS metagenome assembly WNFG01 (sample SAMN13153346, study PRJNA577476) | soil metagenome | isolation source: 120 cm saprolite under Douglas fir tree site 2 hole 3 replicate 2 | place: USA:California | collected 2015-04-18
AGACGACAAGTGCATGGACAGTTGGTACTGGAAATGGAGGTCTCGATACCGGAGCTATCGCAAATAGTACTTGGTATCACTTCTGGCTGATAATGCGACCAGATACTGGAGTTGTGGATGTGCTTATCAGCCTTTCTGCGACTGCACCGACAATGCCTGCTAACTATACACTAAAGCGACGCATTGGCTCTATGAAGACTTCTGGTGCCGCACAGTGGCTTGCCTTTACGCAAGATGGTGATGTGTTCACTTTGACGACTCCGATTGTTGACGCAAGTTCTAATAATCAAGGAACCGCAGCTGTCAATAGAGTTGTTGGTTCTCCCCTTGGAATCAGAGTATTAGCTATGCTGAATTGGCAATTTACTAATACAAGTGCTGTCAACGTAGCGACTATGTATGTGAGTGACCTCGTTCAAACGGATCAAGCTCCTGGAGTAGCGATAGCTCAATTTCAGAATTGCGTTGTTGCCGCTGGTTTTGTAGGACAAATTGGTATGCGATTAGATATCATGACGGACACTGCAGCGCAAGTTCGGACTCGATGGAGTTTTAGTAGTGCAACTATTACTGTTGATTCGAATACAATCGGCTGGGTTGATCGCCGAGGACGAGATACATAGGAGTTACTAGGAATGCCCGACTGGATACCTTACGCTAACCTTGCTCTCAACCGTCTACAATCACACAGGTCACTATCTGAATGAAACTCGATTGGGCTATGCTGTCTATACTAATAAACATCTTGACGATCATCGGTACGATCATCGGAGGACTCAGGATATTAAATGTAGAGGCAGGACGATATGCGAGGCTAGAGTTAAAAACTGACACTATGTGGGATCTCCTCATCAAGGAAGCCGTGATTGACTCTCGGCGTCAGGGATCTATCGTGAAGCGTAGCGCTGAGCGGCTAAACGACAACGTAGCAGCCTCATTCGGCGAGCTGGGCATCAAACTTCGCGAGTTCTACAAGCAGAATCACTTACAAGAAGTGAAGGAGAACGAGCTGATCCTGATACTTGCTCAGAACTTCGCCGACGAGTTGATCGAGAAGATAGCCATGCCACTTAACATGAACCTGCGTCAAGCACTGTTAGCGGCGGCCTTTTTCCTGAAGGATAAAAATGCCTAAATCGTCTACTAGTAGTATCACTAAACGCTTGTTAGTAGTAGAGCGTAAACTAACTATACCTCAGACTGGCTTTGCAGCGTTGGCCTGTGAGATCGCGCTTGGGCCGCTCATTATTAAAACTCAGGCGAGCTTGGATCAAGTTTCCGAGTTGATCCTGCGCCTTGTTCGGGAATATAGAGAAGTACCAGCTAAGCCAACAAGAGTAAGAGCAAATAGATGAATGGCACTCCTCTCCACGAGTTTATTTTCCTCTTAGTATTCGTCGTACTCGTATTCGTCGTGCCGATTATCGTCATCTGGGCATCTTATAAGCCGACAATCGAATTCGATCTATCTTCCCTTTGGACACATCAGAATAGGATAGATAAGTTCGCAGTTATTATTATCGGAACGTGGTGGGTACATACCTGTAGTATGATAATGTGGACACTCCTACGAACGGTACAAACTGCAGATTACGCAACGTACATGGGGTGGGCAATTCCTATTATTGCCAAGATGTTTGCACCTGGAGCTAACAGTGTTAGAGATAAAGACAGTAGCCATTCGACTTAGTGGAACCTACTCGGTGCTGCTGTGGAACTATGATCCCTTCGCCATATCTGTAGAGATGGCTCCTCCCGTCTTGCTTGATGGCGGCTATCATGCACACAGAGATTTCTACCATACTGGAGGTTACGAGACCTTCGAGATCGAAGTAGAAGGACATGACCGCATACTGTTTCACAAGGGAAATCATGGCAGCGAGTCGAAGGGCTGCGTTATTATTGCTGAGTCCTTTGTTAGACTGAGAGGCAATGTAAGCATAGCAGACTCAAAGCACGGCTTTGCAGAATTCATAGAACTAACTAAGGACCTAAAAGAGTTTGACATACTTGTCTCAGGTAGGGGCCAACTAGAAGGAGTTCCAGCATGAACACAGTACGACAGACCTTTGTTACTCTGTTATTATTCTTAGTAGTAGCAGCGTGTACTACACTTCATCCCTTCACAGGCTCACCTCCTACGCCGCAGGAACTAGTCAACGAGGCTAATGTTACTCTAACAGCGGTGGCTAATGTTATTGGACAGAACCTACAGGACGGTACAATGACGAAGGCAGAAGCTCAGGAGTACATCAACGAAGTTAAGAAATACGCTACGCAGGTGGACGAGGCCCAGGCTCTGATTCGAGCAGGTAGTCCACTTGCGGCGGATAGAGCGAAGTTGGTACATGGTTTGATTCTTAATCTCCACAAGCAGGTCGCTGCTGCAGCGAGGAAACCAACATGAGCGAGATTATCATAGCTAAACTAATTGATCTAGCTTTCAATGCCCTCTCAGTTGGGCTAGAAAGAGATGCTATTATCTCTAAGGTAAAGGCAATGGAGGACGCTGGAGCTAAGCCCGATGAGATCGCTGCTGCCCTAGTGAAGATGAGGGACGATGCTATTACTGCTACACAAGCGGAGATCGACAAGACGCCATGAGAAACTTCACTATAGTTGTGATAGCACTAATCTTCTCTGCACTCCTGCTAGGACTTGCTCCACCTGTTCAGGCAGGCGTAGTTGGTGATCCCTTCGGCGGCGACTGTGCTGTCAAAGCGCCTCCGATTCAGGTCAACGGCATGCCTGGTGGAGTGACAATCATTGAAGCTGAGAACTTCGACTGCGGCGGTGAGGGCATCGCCTACCACGATCCGCATTCTTGCGGAGCGGTCGTGGGTACTGGCTGTAGCTGCACTCAGACGTATCGACCGGATGGCGTCAATGTCTGCGCTGGCGCAGGAACTTACGTTAGCTATACCGATGCCGGCTTGTGGGTAGAGTACACGATCAGGGCAGCGATGGTCGGGAACTATACTGTCGAATTGCTAGTTGCATTCTCCGATTGTCCGCAGGATTGCGCCAAAGCTACTTATCATGTTGAGTTGGATGGCACGCCGACCAAGAGTATCGCGCTTGGGCCAGCGTTTACTGGTGGGTGGCAGAACTTTGAGTGGCGCGGCAGGAGCGAACTAATTGGCTTGACTGCTGGAATTCACCGCTTGCGTATTGTAGTAGATCACGGCTGGTTTAACTGGGATGCAGTCAGAGTAAAATACGCTGCTGGTATTGAATGGCAAGCAGTACCAGTATGGAAGGTGTATCCCTGAGGTTATATAAATGCCTTTGCATAAGAATGGCTATATTTATGGATTTTCTACACTTATAAAGAGAAGATTAGTTAGTCCTAAATTGCTTTGGAAACTAGTAGCTAGAGAAATCTCAGGATACCAGAAATCTCTTGATACTGAAACTTTAATAAAACGTAAGGCGAGTACCAAAATGGTACAATCCTTGGATTAATGCTTAGTATCCTTTGGTTGCTCGATCCATTCGTAGATCTTCTCTTGTTTATCCGGTATAGATTTCACCTTAATAACCTTCATGTGCTGCATTATTTCCTCTATATTGCGTAGAGTACCAGCGTCCAAATCCCGGTAAAATTTCGCCATTAGCGAGCTTCTCGTAGTAATTCCCACTGCTCGTACATAGTCCATTACCATCTCTGTTACGTCTCCGTGCTTAGCCTTACCCAAACCACCAAAAGTTTTATGCATCTTTACTTCGGTAGCCTTCAACAAGGTAAGTGCACGCTTGAAGTCCTGCAGCTCGATCACGAGGGCATCGCTGCGGCTAGCACTCATGAGCATCATCATCTTACGAAGGTGAGTAGCTCGTCGCTCGCAGTAGCCAGCGAAGCGAGGATCTTCCACAGCCTGCTCGCCCTCTCCTAGTAGCTTATCTTCTTTAGTATACCATCCAGTGTAGGCATCCTTCGCTTCAGGAGAGAATGAGAAGGAACCCTTCAGTAGGCTTATTAGTTGGAGGTCACGGAATAGCATTTCTTGTAGCTCAAGTTCAACGGTGGTGAGGGTATGCTCAGGGATCGTGGCCTTCTTCTGCTCCTCGACCACGAAGATCACGCGGCTAGTGAAGCCACCACCTACGGCCTCTTGTGGTAGCATAGATTGGAGCCAGTCTGGTGCTGTTGCACCTAGCAAGTTGAAACATAGCCCTTGTAACTCATCCCGGCCGCGACCTACTGTTTCGTAGACCCATTCATTTTTTGAGTTGTACCAATCTGTGAGATTTGCTAAGAGCTTGATGTCACTCTGTCCTAATAGAACAGAGAGTTCTTCGCTGAAGGCTGTCAAGGAACAGTGCATATGGATAACACCTTCTTCATCTTGGAAAGAAGCATTAGCGCGCTTCATTGCTAAGATGATTGCCTCTCTCGAAGATGCCTCCGGTGCTACACTTATCCCTGGCACCTTTACGAGCATTTCTCTAGCAATACCGAGTGCAACTCCCTTTCTTGTTCGTCCACTATGTCCAACAAGTACGGTGAACAGATTAGGATATATTGTTTCGAAGCCCCACTGTAAGTTGACCCTGCGCTGGAGAGCTCCTGCGATAATCCCTAAGGCACACCAGTAGTGATATGACGTTGGAGGTTCACTGTTCTCCGTATAGCGTAGATAAGCATTGAGCCAATCTGGCAACTCACGGGACACGGCCAGCTCTTTCAAGCCGTGCCTTAGATGTGTTTTCAGCTCTGGACAACCACTGGCAATTATCTTTACTATATCCGAGGCTACTATCTTTCCTGTCTATTGTTACGTCACTTTCTCCAATAGATTTACAGGCATCTAAATAGCCTCTGTACATATCTAGTTTGAATCTCTCATAGCTATGTAGCCACTCGTCAGATATTCCTGTTCCTCTGGCACCATAATACTTATATAAATCTGAATTAGTATTTAAACATCTTTCTTTGAGATTAGACCATATCTTATAGAATCTAGTTCCTGAATCTCCATGCGCTGAGGGCCTGCCTACGTTATGTCCACAACCCTTTGTGTGCCCAGTAGTTAAGCTAGAACCTAATACTACTACTTCGTTCCCACACATACACCTGCAATTCCAATAAGCTCCATTTTTAGATCGAATGTGATTTAGTCCTATAACTGTTAGCGCGTGGAATTTCTTTCTAGTAAGGTTAATAATTCTTCCTGACATTTTATCTCTCTCATTCCTAGGGGATTGTTTTCAACACTGAACCCACTCCAGTTGAAGCCATATTTACTATCTGTTGCTATCTTGAACGACCGGCCGTTGTAATGCAATTCAGGAGAGAGATAATTATACACTCTTTCCTGTATCTTTGCAAACTCAGGACTCAACATTACCTTGAGTGGCACCTGAGTTAGTATGGAATCATGCACTTGAGCAAGTATGTCTATGTTGGTTCCATCCACTCCGCAGATGCTACTATCGTTGTAAATCTTAATCATTCCTTGGTTGAGGGCATCTACACTTGTGGACTGCGGTAGCATACTGTAGGCGGACTTAAACAATTCCTCAGACCATGCGTCCATGAACCTTACCTTTCTACCGAAGCAATTTGTTAGGGACCTATCCTTCTGTAATAGCCTCTTGATATGTTCGTACCAAATGCGAATCCCTGGATAGATTAGATGATACATCTCCACGACTCGCTTAGCTTCAGACTGGTCGATCTCGTTTATCATTGAGAACTTACCGTAACCTTCTGCGTAATTTAAGCCGTGATTCGCACGCTTAGCACATTGCCGCGCACTCATTGTACGAGGGAAGGAATTAGCGTACTTCTCAAGTTTATCATCCTTCTCTCTTAGTTCCCTAATCAGGTCAGGATCAGAGTTGTACCCTATTAGCTTATCATCCAGCCTTATTAGCTCTGGATCAGCGCTGAACATTAAAGAAGCCGTGTGGACGTGAGTATCTCTTCCTTCCTCAATAACCTTAATCATATTGGCGTCGCCGCACAGATATGCTACAATGACCCACTCAGCTTGCCTCTTATCCACTTCCCAAAGGACATAACCAGGGTCTGCCACCAGAAACTTCTTGAACTCCTGAGGGATGTTCTGGTGATTTCCTCCGGTGCCGAAAATAGTCTTACTGGAGGATAATCTCCCAAATTTGGAACCTCTCGGATTATAAGAACATCTGAATCTTCCATCCGAGTCAAACTCAATATCCAAGTAAGTTCCGTGCAACTTTTGAAGTCCACGAATCTCTTGTACAAGTTTCGCTTGCTTGAGTCCAGGGCGCTTAACTGTACCTCTAACCATCCGCTGGAGTGCTGTATCATCAACTGTGACTTTTCCCTCATTATAATAGGGAGGAATTCCAAGTTCGATATAGAAGTACTGCTGACACTGTTGGCTGGAATTGACATTTAGTTCTCGCCCACATAGAGTGTTTAGTTCTTGCTGTTTCGCGGCAGCAGCCTTTAGGATTTCTACTTTGGTTGGCTCCAGTGCATCGTAGTCAACCTTAATCCCACGAGTCTGCATGAACATCAGCACAGGAAATAAGTCAACAGTCATCCTGTAAGCAGGATCGAAGCCGTGCGATAGGTCAGGCCAAAAGCTATTATGACATTCCAAAGTGCACACGGAATCCGTAGCATTGTAAATAAGGAAGTCGCTATTCATTGAATCTCCCTCGTGTCAACACGATCCTGCGGTGCATTCTACTACGCGTCAAGTAGCCTCTGTGCTCTAGTGTCTTCACCCTGTCGTAGGCAGCCTGCATCTGAATATTGAATGCAGTAGCAATTTCCTGATAGGTTGGGGAAGCACCGTACTTCTTAGTATACATTCGGATGAACTCAAGAGTAGTTTGCTGCTTCTCACTCAGGGGTGGTGTCCGCGTCTTGTGCGTCTCGGCTTGCAAGGATAGTCTCCGTGAATTTAGCACAACTCTCGCAGTTCATTATGTCGTAGGTGGTGAAGGGATGCTCGCAGGAAGGGCTGTGGTGACGGAATAGCTTATCGCCCCGGGGATCACCCTCCAAGGCTAGCTTTTGTACTTTCCAGGGTCCCGTCTGCCACCACTGAGGATAGCCACTGTCTATTATGGCGTGCTTCACTGTAGTATCACCTTCTCCGGCTGCCACTCCCCACACCACTCCCCTGCAGCGCAGCTAGGAAACGCTGAGAGTACAGCAGGTATAGTCTGACGAGTGATAGGATTCTGCTGCGGTATGATCCCCGCGGCCTGTGGGGGGAAGCGATGGCACTGGCCGTCGCCGACCTTCTTGTTCTTATCACCAGTCCAATAGTGACAAGTACTGCAAGTGTTGTTCAAATCGTGGCTCACGAGTTTTCCTTAATATCAGTGAACTTCACAAGGTCCTTCCAGTATGCAGTCGCACCGCAATATATTGATGCAAGGAAAGCTAACGATTTAGGTAATTCAGGGTACATAACTGAGTGTGCAATCATGGTATCGTGTATTGGTCCATGTACTTCAATACCACATTTAGTGAGCAAGAAGTGTACGTCGAAAATCAAATTCTGCCCCACCTTGATAGACTTCTCATTTCCCAGCACCTGTTGAATGCCTAGCCATATTAGGGACTCATCTCTTTCACTCCAAGCGCCTGCTAGTGGTATTGACACAGCTGTTTCGGTGTTGCTGGCGAAGCTAATACATGATAGCTCGAAGTTGAGTACCTCTATATCGAAGGCTACAACGGGCTGCTTCTCGTAGTAGTCGAGCCACTCTAGTACCTCCCGTACGTCGTTGAACTCATATACCAAGTTGCGCTGTGGTCGTACAAGGTCGCGGCTGGCCGACTCTACCTTGGCCTTCTTCAGATCGGCCGCGATGACGTGACGGTACAAGTAGGGCTTAAATTCAGATACGCTGAGACTTCCCTTAGCTCCTCCCTTTCTATCGTATAATGCAGCTGCAGGATGTATAGTAGGAATAACTTTTCTCGCAGGGTTAAGCTCGGCACTCTCAAATACATAACCTCTGAGCTTGGTGATGTGATAGCGCCCTGTGAGAGCCGCCATCGCAGTTGCTCCACAAGCGACAATAAGGTTGCATCTATGGCCGTTTAGTTCCTCTCGTAGTAGGGTAACCCACTCCATCCCTGCTTCACTGAAGGTACGTCCGTTGAAATAAGATGAAATGTCATTGTTCTTTGGTCGTACCTTTATGACATTAGTAAGATAGACCTCTGAGCGAATCAGGCCTGCAGCATGTAGGCATTGCTCAAGGACAGTGCCAGCAGGACCGACGAAAGGTCTGAGCTGCTGATCCTCATAGGCGCCGGGTGCTTCCCCTACTATAGCTATCTTAGCAGTCGAAGGGCCAACGCCAGGGACTATCCTTCTAGGTTTTTCCAGATTCAGGAACGTTGTCGTCATCTTCTACCTCAAAGTCTTCTAACCCTTCTAGCTCTGTCTCTCCTCCACCCAGCGAGCGAGAGTCCTCTTCTATTGCAAGCATAAATCTAGCTTTGTACTCTGGGTTACTATCCCAACCCATACCGGTCATTCCTAAGTTGTAAGCAGCTCTAAGAGTGGCACCGCTACCCAGAAAAGGTACAAGTACAACACTTCTAGGAACAGCAAGAGTATCAAGGATCTCCTGTATGAGAGTAACCGGCCGCTCAGTAGGGTGATACTTCTTTGTGCCAGGAGTAGCTGCGAAATCAAAGACATTTAGCCTACCCTCCCTGATGATAGCAGGTGTGCCCTTGCGGGCAAGATAAAAGGGTTCATAGGCTCTCCCGAGGTAAGTCTTAGGTTGCATCGTCTGCCCTTGGTGCTTTACCCACACGCAAGGGATTTCATCTACCAGCCACCCTGCTTCTCTGAGTGCCCATAGCACCTGATGCTGCCATGTAGGGCCGAACCAGAAGATTAGGTGAGTGTGCTGCCCCGCTACCCTGTACAGTTCCTTCGTTAACTTAGTTAGGAACTCAGGATAGCCCTCGGCGTCTATCTCCTCATAGGAGTGAATATTCGAGGCAGCACTATCCTTACTTCTCTTAAGCTCAGTGAGATCGATACCATAGGGTGGATCACACTCGATAACATGGAAGCGAGTCCAGCCGCCTACATCTCCGTTGGGTAACTCCGCGAGTCCTTGGAAGGTATCGCCTACCCTGTAGTTGCTATCAGCCAACTTAAGGGCAAGAGCAATACCCTTCTCAAGACTATCAGTAGCGAGGGCTCCAGTTTGGCGCCTGTATAGTTCTTCTGTAAGTATTTTCTCCTCGTACTTCTTAACCATCTTATGTGCTTCAGCCTGAGTAGGTAACTCAGCTAACTCGGGAAACATCTTGACATTTCTATCCATCTCTAGAGCACGAGAGACGTTCATGGCACTGCGATCTAGTAGAAGGGCAGTCCTGCGACCACTCCAGTCAATGTTCTTCTCTCGATATAGTGCATCAATCTCAGCAACAAGAGCACAATGTTCAGGCCACTCGAAATCCTTTCGAACGAGATTCTCGACTAGCTCTACCTCACGAGCATCGACAGCGTCCTTCTTCTCTCGAAGAAGAGCAGGGATTTCCGCCAGCCCGGCAGCCCTTGCAGCTGTTACCCTTCGTTCACCAGCTAGGAGTTCGAACTCTGGTGTGATAGTTACTGGTTGTAGTAGGCCTTTTTCCTTGATAGACTCTACCAACGAGTCGAGGTCTCCCATGTCCTTCCGAAATCGAGAGTCCCACCATATCTTCTCGATCGCTACAACTGCTAGTTGTATTGTCACTTGTCACCTTATGTAATGTCTCAGCGTCCACATAGCTAACGATACCCAACCTATTACTATCGCCCAGCATATTAGTCGGTCACTGATGGATAGTTCTACTGTTGGCAGTAGTCCTATAGACGCTATAACCCCTGGGGTGAAGATTATAAGGATGCACACTGCCCCGAACGCGAGATCAGGTTCCATCCTACATCTTCTTTCGATAGATGACAATTCTCTCTATTTGTAGGAATTCCAGTACTTTCCCTGATGGGTGTCGCTTACTGAGAATTATATCGTTTAGGAAAGGAGCTGATACTCCTATTCTCCTTGCAAGCTCTCGCTGCCCGCCAACTTCTTTAGCTAAATTCTTTAGCTTGTCCCGAATGGTATCTGCAGTCATTGACTATCCTCCAGTTTCTTTATCAACTCCTGCCGTTCCTCGTCCGTGAGTCCCTCGAATAGTTTGGTAGTAGCTGTCAGGCGAGTGCGGCTGGCCTTCTTCTCGCTGCGCTCGGTTCGCTTCCGAACAGCGGAGCGGATGATCTCCCTATTTGTCTTGACCTGGCGGAGCTTCTCGATTAGCTCCTCATCAGAGAGCTCAGAGATTGGTTTCACTAAGTCACGGAGTTGCACCCTTATCCTCCCTTCGTTGCTCGTTCCTAGATTCCATCTAGGACTTCTACTTGCTTGATTGTGAGTGGCTTATTATCATATAGGCGTCCTTCTATTGAATCAAGGAAATCTGCATCCCAAGAGGATATCTTGTTCTCTCGCCTACGACAATCAGCTATTAGCTGAAAGTACTCATCTCTCCAGTCAGTACTCATCCTTCCTCCAATAGCATTGTACCATTTTGGTACAGTAGGGAGGGCAGCGGCACGATGGCTCCTTTATTTCGTGCTCTCCCGGCAGACTGTAACAGTACTGAGAGGTATCGCTAGGTCTGTCAGCGCCGCGCTGCCCTTTGTTGGTTAGCGCTTCCTACCTGCTGCCACCGCTTGCTTCCCTCCTGTGGCCTCCCCCCTCAGGCGAGGTA
>WNFG01016609.1_pt1 | contig 10741 bp, 11 predicted proteins | sample 5400431 | NCBI WGS metagenome assembly WNFG01 (sample SAMN13153346, study PRJNA577476) | soil metagenome | isolation source: 120 cm saprolite under Douglas fir tree site 2 hole 3 replicate 2 | place: USA:California | collected 2015-04-18
TGGCCTCGATGTGCGGGCCTCCGTTGACGTTCTTTTTGCCCAGGATGCGATCGGACAATGCCATGAAGAAGTACCGACTATCGAAGAAGTACTGAGTATCGCATGCCCAGCGACCGCCGCGGTCGGCTCCTTTAGGTTAGTAGCTTAAAGCGCATCAGAAGATGCAGTACGCCACATGCGTAGAGTCCCGCTGCAACATCATCCAGCACGATGCCAGTGCCTTCTGGAAGCTTTTCCAGTTGCCGCACCGGCGGTGGCTTGAGGATGTCAAACCCTCGAAAAAGTATAAGACTCAGGAGAAAAGTTTTCCACGCGAACGGAACCGCGATCAACGCGACCAGCTGGCCTGCAACCTCGTCGATTACCACGAACTGGGGGTCCTTTAGGCCGGTGGATCGCGACACGCTCGTGGCCGCAGGAATGCCTGTCAGCGTGACCAGGATGGCCAAGGCGACGATGGTCGGCGTGCGTAACGAGGCGGGCAGAGCATACGCTAGTGCCGCCCAGAGCACCACGGTCGTGGCAGATGCCCAGGTCCCCGGCCCCGGATGCAAGCGGCCTATCCCGAAAAACGTCGCAACCAGAGCTTGCCATGAAGAGCGGGGGCGGGACGCCCCCGCGACAGCCGGCGGGACGCCGGCGCTACGGTCGAGAGGGGGAATTGCGGATTCTGGTATTTCTTTCACGGTGTAGCGCCGCCGTCCCCGGCGGCTGTGGTGTGGGCGTCTCGCCCGCACACCCAAACCCACTTCCAATCTTTGAGGTTCGCCTTGGCGGGATTGTCCGCCACGTAGCGGACAACACGTTCAAGCTCTTCCTCGTTGCGCAGAAGGTGGTCATAATATTCCCGCTGCCAGAACGCGCCGTGCAACCCAAGAATTAAATTGGCCCGTTTGGCGGTGAACGATTTCCAGGAGTGAAGCACCGTCGCAAGAGTTTGACCGGGAAACAGTCGAGCCACCACATGGACGTGATTGGGCATCACGCACCAGGCGAAGAGCCGATATCGGTCTTCGTCGAAGTGACGTAAGGTGTCGGCTACTATCTCAGCTACCGCCGGACTCCGGAGGTGACATGTTCCTGCACCGCTGTCTAAGAATTGTTCGACGATGGGAGTGGAAAGTCGCTGGAGTTTTCTGCGTTCGTCGACGCTTTGAGGGCGATGCTGTTGATTGGCGGTCTTGGCGATAGCCTGGCGCTCGGATTCAATCCTGTCGAGTACTGATTTCGCTAGTGAGTCGGCGAGACGGAATGTTAAGAAATACGTTGCGCCTTCCTTTTCCCAATGGGGGAGTCGTCCACGGTCGTGGATTTTGACCTCGCCGAAGCGGGGGCGGGACGCCCCCGCGACAGCCGGCGGGACACCGGCGCTACTGTGCTCTGTCGCGTCGCTATGCTCGGCGGCTGCGGGTTGCCCGTACATCTTCTCGTGCGAAGTGTTCACGATTCTTCCGATGGATCGTCCGGGTTGCTGTCGCGGATCGAATCGAACGCGTCGGTTACTGGCGACGAAATGACATAGCCTCCACTTGCCCACTTTCCCAGGTCGATGGTGCGGCAGCGGTCGCCGCAGAAAGGAAATTCCGCATCCGTGTTTTTCACTTCTTTCCGGCAGATCGGGCAGCGAAGTTTGAGAGTGCGCTTACGCGGCATGGCACTTCTTATTTTAGAGGGAAGAGGCTCGATTCGCAGTTGAAAAGTACTACACGATCCTTGCCACCAGATCGTATTCGTGCGCTTCGGTGATCTGGCAGCGGTAAAACTGTCCCGGCTCGGGCTCGATCTCTTCGGGGACATCGTTGACAAAGACCTTGCCATCGATTTCCGGAGCGTGCATGGGGGTGCGTCCTTCCAGCAACAGGTCGCTCTCTTCGGAGGGGCCTTCCAGTAGCAAGTCGAACTCGCGTCCGATGAGCGTTTTCTTTTTCTTCTTGCTGATCTGCCGCTGGATTCCCATCAAGTGCTTGCGCCGCCGCTCAATCTCACGGGACGGAAGTTTTTTCTCAAGTCCGTACGCCCCGGCGCCCTCTTGATCGGAGTATGAAAATGTTCCCATCCAGTCAAAGCGCACTTCGCTTACAAAGGCGCACAGTTCTTCGAATTCTTTCTCGGTCTCGCCGGGAAAGCCAACGATGAAGGACGTCCGAAGGGTCAAGTCAGGCACCATGCGCCGCATCTTGGCGATCGAGCGCAAGAAAACATCGGCGCCACCCCCGCGCTTCATGCGCTTCAGCACCGAGGCGGAGGCGTGCTGCAGCGGCACGTCCATGTACGAGCAAATCTTGTCGTGAGCGGCGATCGTCTCCAGGAGCTTGCCGGTGATCTTGTTCGGGTAGGCGTACAAGAAGCGAATCCAGCGCAGGTCTTCGATGCCAGCCAGCTTCTCGAGCAGCAGGGCAAGCCGGTCCTTCAGGCCAAAGTCTTCGCCGTAGCAGGTCGTATCCTGGCCGATCAGCGTAATCTCGCGCACTCCTGAGCGCGCCAGACGCTCAGCCTCGGCCACGACTGACTCGAACCGCCGCGAGCGGAACTGTCCGCGCAACTGCGGAATGATGCAAAACAAGCAGGGGTGATCGCAGCCCTCGGCAATTTTGATGTAAGCCATGTGCCGCGGCGTAGCCAGAACTCGGGGCGTCGATTCGTCGTAGAGATAGTTAGGCAGATCGCCAATCGCACCGTCCCAGGATTCGCGCGAGAAGCGTCCCTGCGCGGCCCGTGCATCTCCCTCCGGGCGTGACTGCAGCACCACAAACGGCGAATGGTTTGGCGGGCCTGCGGGAGCCATTCCGGTGGCGGCCAGAATTTTCTCCAGCTCGCCGGTTCCCACCACCGCGTCGACCTCAGGAATATTCTTCCGAATCTGGTCGCGGAATCTCTCCACCAGACAGCCGGCCACCACCAGTTTCTTGGCCTTGCCGGAGGTCTTGTGTCCGGCCATCTCCAGGATGGTGTTCACTGACTCCTGCTGTGCGCTTTCTATAAATGAGCAAGTGTTGACTACGATTACGTCGGCATCTTCGGCGCGCGTGGTCAGTTCGGCGCCACTCCGGGCGAGCAGGCCCATCATGACTTCGCTGTCGACCAGGTTCTTGGGACAACCCAGGCTGACGAAGCCCACCTTCTGCGGGCGTGTGGACTGCGGAGTTTCTGGAGTATTCTCGTCCGCAGCCGTACTAGTGAGATCCTTCACAGGCATACAATCTTTCTATTTTAGCATCGGAGACCCTGGCGACCCGGCATTGCCGGATCCACCTCGGCATTCGCAGGCATCATGAAAGATAGTGCCTGTGGATTCAAAATGGCCGTGGTCGTGCTACGCTACTGCTTACCGCCGTACGGTTTAGGATCACTTCTCAGGGGGAGAAATGTCTGAGAGACGATGGTTGATTGCGGTTCTGGCAGTCGTCACCGTTTTTGTGGCGTCGGCGGCAGCTCAGGATGAGAAGAATGAAGTGGCCGGCATTATCGGCCGCACGTACATCAGCAAGCAGGCAATCCAGGGCGCGAACTTCTTCGACCCCAACATTCGTTTTGAAAGAGCTCTACGCCGTTTCTGGCGAGGTGCCGGTGCTGTTCAATCCCGACGAAGATCTCCACGCCGGCGGCTCCAGCCTCGTTCCCAAGGATTACAGCGCTCTCTTTGTCGCCCCCGGCGTGCGGGTGAATATATTCCCCACGACGGCTGTCTCACCGTGGGCCAGCTTCGGGGGAGGCTTTGGCCACATCAGCCAAAATGGCGCAACTTTGTATGGAGCGGCGAATCCAGGCAAGGGCACTACTACGGCGGTCCTTCAGTATGGGATAGGCCTGGATGTCAGGATCAAGCGCCGCCTATTCGTCCGCGGTGAAGGCCGCGACTATTGGGCGGGGGAGCCCGATTTCCCTCTTGCCCCGACCGGGAAGAGCCGTCAGCACAATTATTTCGTGGGCGGCGGCGTGTTCTGGCGCTTCTAGACGTGCCTGTTTCGCTAAGTCTGATCAGGGCTCCAAAGAATCCCATCGCAGAGGACGCTGAGAACTTCCGCAGAGAACGCGGAGCCCGCCTACTTCCTGTTCGCCAACTCCACTTCCTCGTACAACCCTGGCAATCGCTGCGCGTCCTGCGGAGAACTGCCGAAGCGCGCGGATTCGTAGGCGTCGGTGAATTGCGCGACCCTGATTCGCAGGGTTTCGTTGTCGATCTCTCGTACAAACTCACGCGGCGTCTGGGCGGTTGGCTTCGACACTCCCCGCCGCGCCAGGCATCGCGTCATGCGCTGGTACCACATTGACGCAGCTTGTTGGGGCGAGCGCTCCGGATGCAGCTGCAAGCGCCTTTCCCGCAGCGTTCCCAAGATCCGTCTGGCATTGCCGAGGGCCAGCAGCGAGAGCGCAACGACCAGGCCCGTGGCGCCCCATCTGCCGGGAGACTTCTCAACCCGGGTCTGGCTCCGCCGTGCCCACGCCAGCATGGCCGCATAATGATCGCGGGCCCAAACCCGCGCCGCTTCCCACATCCCACGCGTCCCGCTGAGCGCGGTCTGTTCCAGAACGTATTGATGCGAAGCGTCGTAGCTGACGATCCACTCCCTCCAGAACGAGGCGGCAGCATCGACGTACAGTGCGACCCGGCTCCATCCCTGCGGCGTACCTCCCTGACCTGCCGGAGTCGGATCAAACGTCTGCCAGCCATAGCCGGGGAAATAGGCTTCGACCCAGGAGTGCGCGTCCTTCGCCCGGACCACGTAGTTTCCGGTGAGATCATTGAACTCATCGCTGCGGAAGCCGTTCACCACTCGTGAGGGGATTCCCAGCAGGCGAAGCATCACCGCCATCGACGAAGCGAAATATTCGCAGTGTCCCTGCTTACGCTCGAACAGGAAGTTCGCAATGGGGTCGCGCACCGGTGTCCGCGACATCTGGAGGGTATAGCCGTAGTGTGTCTTCAGATACCTTTCAAGCGCCGCCGCGCGATCGAAGTTATTGGAAGCCGAGTTCGTGACTTGCTCCGCCAGCGGCAGAATGCGGGGATCAAGCGCGGGCGGCAACTGCAGATATTTAGGGACGACTTGCGGCGGATAGTTTCGTCCGGCGGCGCGCAAACTCTCCGCCGCTGGCGATGACACGTCCGACTCCGCCTCGTACCGGCTGATCGCATGCTGGCTATCCTGGTCGTACACAGCGGCGCCGGAGTCCACCGATACTGTCCGATAGTCTCCACGAACTCTGCGCACCCACGGGGCTAGAAAGAAGACATTCGTCCCGATCGGTTCCATCAGCACGCGGTATTGAATCACGTTCGGCCGCGCTGACCCGCCCGGAGCGGGCTGCAAGCCGTAGGTCGGCGGACGCCACGTCCCGAACGATGGCACCGCAAAGCTGCCGTCGCCTTGCCGCTGTAACGGGAACTGCTCGCGGGAATTCCACCAGTTCCGTCCGTCAAAGTTGGCCAGCGCAACGCCGCGCCAGCGGAGATCGTAACGGCCCAAGCTGTCGCCGTCGATCTGGATATGCATTACGACGGCGTTTGACTGCTGAATCTGTCCAATCTGCCCCAACTGCACGCGATCACTGAACCCGGTGGAAAAGTCGGTGCCAAACGAATAAGCCCCCAAGTACCCGGCCGACATTCGAGGCAACACAAAGAATACAGCGGCTGCTCCGGCCAGGATCATTAGCATCAGTGCAGGCGCCACACGTGCAAGCGAAAAAGCCAGATGCCGGTGCTCCTGCGGATCATTAGACGGCCGCGCCGGGATGGTGGCTGTCTGGCCCGACCGTCGCATCTCCATCAGGACAAATGTCGCTACTGCCATGAGCATGAAGATGGCGAAGAAAAGCAGGAACAGGCTGTCCACGGTCAGCACCGCTGAGGCCAGCACCATCAGGAATGCCAGGATCGCGAGCATTACATGGTCGCGCTCCCGCCGCAGAGAGAACATCCGCACCACCACCGCAAACAGCGACAGGTGCACCGTGGCCGTTAGAAAACTCCGCGACAACAGTAGAAAGTCGATCGCGAAAAAGATGAAGTAGACGAACGTGAGAGGCGTCGTCCAGCGCTCGGAGATCACGAGGCTTCGGCGTTTGGCGAGCAAGTAGCCGCGAACAGCCAGGGCAATGCCCACCGCAACGATGGTTGGAAGATCGAGTCCGCCGGTGCTGGCGAGTGTTCCAAAGCCAGTTAACACAAGAAGATAGAGGGATAGATGGAAGTAATGGTCGATAGCCTTCCCCAGCGGAATTGCGCCGGTTTGTGAGAGGTATTGCGGCATAGGTACAAAGTGCGAACGGCCGTTCAAGTTCCGGTTGTGGGCACTTCTATTGTTCGACACTGCCTCAAAGAAAGAAAGGTTTTCCCGCTCAGTTCTTGCACCAAAAGTCACACGTTCTTTGCAGGGAGGCGGGAGGGCACGTCGGTCCAAGCTCAATTTCCTTGTTAGAATGATTTCGGTCAGGCATCGGTCTCGCGCGACGTACTCCCGCCAACCCCGCCAGGTCCGGAAGGAAGCAACGGTAACGGGCTCTTGCGTGTGCAGTGAGCCCCCGGTGCCTGACTTATTCAACTTTGGCTAGTCGGCCATCCCGGTTCTTTTTCGTTGCGGTGCAGGGTATTTGTGCATATGCTTTCAGACCGTTGACTTTGCAGCCGGTACCTGTAGGAATCCTTCAACTAACTTCTGCGCAAAGATCACGCCACTCGGAGGTGCGTCATGAACTCTGCGATCCGCCGCATTCGGTTCTTTCGCGTTCTGTTGGTTTCGATGATTTCTGTCATAGTCAGCGCAGTAGGGTACGCTCAGGTTTGGACACGGGCTGCAAGCTTCGGTGGAGTTGGCTCCGATGCCGGAGTTGCTGTCAAGGTCAGTCCAAACGGCGATCGCTACCTGACCGGCTATTTCTCCGATTCGGTCAGCTTTGGAGCCAAGACTCTGGTCTCAGTGGGCGATACGGACATCTTTCTTGCGAAGTTCGGTCGCTGGGTAATCCAGGTTGGCGGCGCCTCACACGAGGAGCCAACCGATATCGCCCTGGATGACGCGGGCAATGTTTACCTGACCGGATGGTTTACCGACAGCGCGACGTTTCATTCTACGAACGGTTCGGTGGTAACAGCCAGCGGGAACAGCGAGACCATTTTTCTCGCGAAATATAGCTCGTCCGGCGTGCTCGCCTGGGTAGAAACGGGAGTTGTAAGCTTTTTTTCGATAAACCGTGGTCACGGAGTCGCGGCTGACAGCTCGGGCGGTGCGATTTATTTGACGGGAATTAGCCAGGGCGATACCGTCTTTTCCTCCTCGAATGGCAACTCACACACGGTTTCTGGACCAGGCAGTTGGCACATGGCCCTGGTGAAATATGACGCGGACGGCAACTTCCAATGGGGCGAATCCAACGAGGCTGGCGCCAACAGCATTCCGCATAAAGTCGCCGTCGATGCCGATGGCAGTGCTTATGTGACCGGATGGTTTGAGGGGCAGGCCACGTTCCACAGCAAAGACGGCGGCGATCAAACCATCAATGGCTTAAGTCAACCTATTCAGAATGCGCCCGATTATCCGGACGACAGTTTTGTTGTCAAGTACGATCGGGACGGCAATCTGAAGTGGGCAAACGATATTGGCGGCTACAAGTGCATTACCAACGACATCGCAGTCAGTTCCGACGGACTGATCAGTGTCACGGGTCTGATCGGAAACATAAACGGAACGGCACAGCAGAAAGAGACATTAGTCACGTCACAGCCTCCCGGCGCCACCATTAGCTTGGGCGGAGGTCATCTCACCAACCCCTACAACCGGGACATGTTCGTTGCGACGTACGATGCGTCGGGAGTCGCCCTGAATGCAGTGCGGATGGGCGGAGTGAACAACGAAGAAGGCGGCGGCATAGTGAATTCAGGTTCCGATGTGTACGTTTCTGGACTTCTTGAGGGTTCGAGCAACCTGTTCATCGCCAAACTAACGGGAAATGTGCTGGATTGGATCAAAAAGGATGCTGGCCCAATCTCCGGGACGTTGGAAGTGCTGCCCCGGATCTCATTGACTCCAGAAGGCAGGATCGTAGCCATCGGCGGATACGTGAATACGGCCACCTTCGGCTCCTTTACATTGAACAGCCAGGGCGACGAGGACCTCTTCCTCGCCGATCTGAGAGTCCCGTGAGGAGGAAAGAATAAAGGGCGTGATGTGCTTCTGCGGTTGCGGTGAGTCACACGGCCCGTCACAACGCTCGGTGTGAAGCCTATCTGCGCGTGAAAAGGATTTAAGCCGTCCGACTACACCTGCCCGCTCTGCGTTTTCAGCTTGTTACAAAGTTTTACCGGACGTTTACATGTTTCTATGCAAGAAACTGTTCTCCGCGCATCAATTGAGGGTGAGGCTGGCGGAACTATTCACCCGCAGCCCTTAAGGGAGAACATAAATATGCGCGGCAGTCGGTCAGAATCGCTTCATCCAGCAGTTACGATTAGAGTCTCCGGCAAATTATTCGTGGGTCATCTTTCGTATTTAGATCAACTTGTCCAGTCAGCCGCAGATTGCAAGTTGTGGCCGATGCTCAACCTGGAGGATCTTGTTGAATTGGACCGCGCCGCTCTCTTTTATCTGATCAATGGCGAAGGCCACGACTTCGGGATCGTTTTCCGGCCTCACTTCATTGAGGAGTGGATGGATCATGAGAGGTCCGACAGAGCAGCGTAATTTCCGGGTCGTTGTTGTCCGGAGAAATCTTGAACTGCCCACGACACGAAGTTACACGAAGGCCCTGAATGGTCAGGATTTCCTTTGTGCTCCTTCGTGTCCTTGGTGGTTAAATCGAGGACGTCACCCAGCCCACCCATCCGTTAGACATTCTTCGCGCAATCCTGCAAAATACTGAGTCTCATCCTCGGACGTCTATTGCAGGAGCAATCATTGACCAAGCCCATCCGCGCCAAGATCAGCGCCCTCGGCACCTACGTGCCTCCCCGCCTTCTCACCAATGCTGACCTTGAGAAGATGGTTGACACGACGAACGATTGGATCATGACGCGAGTCGGGATTCGCGAACGCCACGTTGTCGATAAAGGCGTAGCTACCAGCGATCTGGCGGTCGAAGCGGCGAAGCAGGCTTTGGCTCAACGCGGGCTGGCTCCCACCGACATCGATGCCATCATTGTCGGTACGGTCACTCCCGACATGTTGTTTCCCTCCACCGCCTGCCTGGTGCAGCACAAGCTGGGCGCGAAGGGAGCCTGGGGCTTCGATCTCTCCGCCGCCTGTTCGGCCTTCGTCTATTCGCTGCAAGTCGGAGCGCAATTCATCGCCAGCGGCTCGCACAAGCGGGTGCTGGTGATTGGCGCCGATGTGATGTCCTCGATCATCGACTACACCGACCGCGCCACCTGCGTGATCTTCGGCGATGGGGCTGGAGCGGCGCTTCTGGAGCCCACCGAAGACGACTCTGTCGGCTTGATCGACTACATCCACGAAGTCGACGGCTCGGGCGGGTGCTATCTCTATATGCCGGGCGGAGGCAGTTTGAATCCCTCCACGCACCAGACCGTCGACCAGAAGATGCACTACGTGCACCAGGACGGCCAGCAGGTCTTCAAGTTCGCTGTGCGCAAACAAACGGAACTGTGCCAGAAGCTGCTTGAACGCAACGGGCTCAAGGGCTCCGACATCGACGCTTTTATTCCGCACCAAGCCAACCTGCGCATCATCAGCGCCACCGCCGATCGTCTCGGTCTGCGACCCGAAAGCGTCGTTGTGAATATTGAGCGCTACGGCAACACTACTGCGGGCACGATTCCGCTGGCGATGGGCACTGCCGTCGAGGAAGGGAAGCTGAAGAAGGGAAGCCTAGTGATGCTGGCCTCAGTCGGACACCGAGGTGCGAGGTCGGAGGCCCGACGTCTGAGGTCTGAGGTCGCTACTTTCCATGACGCTCGTAACCTCTCTTAGTGGAATTCCATAGCATCGGCCCAGCGCAGACTGCTATGTTTTCGGAGCGTCCGCCTCACGTGGGGATGTGGCGGAGCGCGTAAGATCATGATCCGTAGTGTCTGTTGCTGTCTTCTGCTGACCGTAACCGCGGTCGCGACTGCCCAGCAGTCCGGCCCGCGCGAGGCCAAGCTGCTGGTGCTGGAACGCCTGTGGAACGAAGCCCAAGTCAACCGCGATTCCTCTGCCCTCGACGCCCTAGTCTCTGACCGATTCATCGACACGGAGTGGGACGGCGATGTCAGCAATAAAAGCAAATTCCTGGCCGACATCCGCGACCCGCTCTTCAAACCGACGAGTGTCAACATTCAGGAGGCAAAGGTCAATCTCTTCGGGGATACCGCAGTCATCACGGGTATCTATCGCAGCAGGGGAACCTACCAGGGCAAATCCTACGATCACCTCGGCCGCTTCACCGATACCTGGATTCAGGAAAACGGCAAGTGGCAGTGCGTCGCTAGTCACACCAGCCTGCTTAAGAAGTAGCGTGAAAAAAGTAAACGGGGATTTTCCGGTGGCGGACACTTCCTGCCGCGGTTTACAGATTTGCTGAAAGACTCACTTCGCAGACCGGATGTGCCCTCAGTGGCTAAAAGCCACAGTTGATTTTGTGGCACTTACGGCGCGGCTGGATGAATGTGCGTGAGAACTCGTGCCGTCCCTACGGAGTCTGTATCACAGCTTCTCTTTCGCCCCGCTGGGGCTTGTTCTTGTTCCACTTCCTACCCCCAGCTTGCGCCGTGGGCTGCATTCTTACGCCGCCTCGCGGCTCAACA
>WNFG01024951.1_pt1 | contig 10741 bp, 10 predicted proteins | sample 5400431 | NCBI WGS metagenome assembly WNFG01 (sample SAMN13153346, study PRJNA577476) | soil metagenome | isolation source: 120 cm saprolite under Douglas fir tree site 2 hole 3 replicate 2 | place: USA:California | collected 2015-04-18
CCGGGCGCTACCCTGATCGGCTGCCGGCTCCGACTCCATCGCCGGCCGCAGGCCGAGATCCAGAAGGATATCAAGGCGCGCCTCAAGCAGAAGAAGGCGACCCAGCCCCTCGCGCTCGCCTCGGCGGGCTGCGTCTGGAAGAACCCCCCCGGCGACACTGCGGGGCGCTTCATCGAGAAGGTCGGGCTCAAGGGCAAGCGGCTCAACGGCGCGGAGGTTTCCTCGAAGCACGCGAACTTCATCGTCAACCGCGGCGGCGCCACCGCCGCCGACGTGCTCGGCCTCATGGACATGACGCGCGAGCGCGTCCACGCCCAGTTCGGGATCACGCTCGAGACCGAGATCCGGATCATGGGTGAGTAGCGTGCGCGTCACGCCGGCCGAGCCGAGAGTCGGGGGGCCGCCCGCCCGCGGCGGGGCCGGGCGCGAGTGACCGGAGCCGCGCCGATGCCGCCGAGCGGGCAGGACGGGCGCGCGTGAGGGCCACCCGACTCTTGTCACCGCGCGCGATTCACCGAGCCTACGAAGACATCAGCGAGCGGCCGGCGCTGATCGTGTCGCAGCGCGTTCGCCGGGCCGCCGCCCGCCGCGCCCACCGTCGGATCGCGGCGACGCTCACGGGACTCGCCGCCGCGGGTGCGCTCGGCGCGGGCGCGCTCGCCGCCCACTTCGTCCTCACCGCGGCCCGCTTCGCCGTGACCGCCGTGGACGTGCGGGGGGCGAGCCGGGTCGCGCCCCGGGCGATCGCGGAGGCCGCGGCCATCGCGCCCGGCACCAATCTCCTCCGGCTGCGCACCGACGAGGTCGAGCGCCGGGTCGAGGCCTTGCCCGCGATCCGCCACGCCGAGGTCATCCGCTCCTGGCCGAACCGGGTGACGATCGTGGTCGAGGAGCGCCGGCCCTTCACGCTCGTGCACGCGGGCCGGCTCCACTGGGTCGACGAGGAGGGCGTGCCGGTCGGCGTCGAGCGCGAGGCGGTGGCGCCGCGGGCGCCCGTGATCAGCGGACTCACCGCGGACGAGCTGGCGGTGATGCGCGAGCGGCCGTCGCCGCGGGTGCAGGAGGCGATCGCGCTGATCCGCGTGCTCCTCCGGAGCGGGAGCTCGCTCGTCGACCAGATCTCGGAGATCGACGTGAGCCGGCCCGACGACCCGGTGCTCTACACCGTGGACGGCGTGGAAGTCCGGCTCGGCGCCGACAACTGGGACGGCCGGCTCGCCCGCCTCGAGGGCGTGCTCGGCCAGCTCGCGGCGGCGCCGGAGCCGGTGACCTCGATTGACCTGCGCTTTCGCGACCAGGTCGTCCTCAACGGGGGCGGGTCGCGGTGAGACGCGGGCGGGAGCCGAGCGTGATCGTCGGCCTCGACGTCGGCACCACGAAGATCTGCGCGATCATCGCGGAGGTGAGCCCCGTGGGGCGGCTCGACGTCGTCGGCGTGGGCGCCGCGGCGTCGCGGGGCCTCCGCAAGGGGGTCGTCGTCAACATCGACTCCACCGTCGAGTCGATCCGGAAGGCGGTGGCGGAGGCCGAGCAGATGGCGGGGGTCGAGGTCGCGTCCGTGTACGCCGGCGTGGCTGGCGGGCACATCCGCGGCCTCAATAGCCGCGGCGTGGTCGCGGTCTCCGGCCGCAACCGTGAGGTGAGCGCCTCCGACGTGGAGCGCGCGCTCGAGGCGGCCAAGGCCATCAACCTCCCCCAGGACCGCGAGATCCTCCACGTGCTGCCGCAGGCCTTCGTGGTGGACGAGCAGGACGGTGTGCGGGAGCCGCTCGGCATGTCGGGCGTGCGGCTCGAGGTCGAGGTGCATATCGTCACCGGCGCCGTGACGTCGATCCAGAACGTGGTGCGGTCGGTGAACCGAGCCGGCCTCACCGTGCAGGACATCGTGCTCGAGCCGCTCGCCTCCGCCGAGGCCGTGCTCTCGCCCGACGAGAAGGAGCTCGGCGTCCTCCTGATCGACATCGGCGGCGGCACCACCGACGCCGCGCTCTTCCGCGAGGGCGCCATCTGGCACACGGCGATCCTGCCGCTCGGCGGCGACCACATCACGAACGACATCGCCGTCGGGCTGCGCACGCCGACCGGGGAGGCCGAGGACCTCAAGAAGCGCTACGGCTGCTCCCTCACCTCGCTGGTGCGGGAGGACGAGACGATCGAGGTGCCGTCGGTCGGCGGGCGCAAGCCGCGGCAGCTGTCCCGGCAAATCCTGTCCGAGATCGTCCAGCCGCGGGTCGAGGAAATCTTCACGCTGGTCGCCCGCGAGCTGTCGAAGTGCGCGCTCCAGGACGCGGCGACCGCGGGCGTGGTCGTGACCGGCGGCACCTCGATCATGGAAGGCGTCCCCGAGCTGGCCGAGCAGGTGTTGGACCTGCCGGCGCGACGGGGCGTCCCCGGGGCGCTCGGCGGCCTCGCCGACGTGGTCCGGAGCCCGATCTACGCCACCGGCGTCGGGCTGGCGCTGGCGACGGCACCCTCTTCGCGCGCATCTCGCGGCGGATGTCCGAGTGGTTCGGTGAAGTCTTCTAAGTCGCAGGGGGAGCTGCCCCTGAACCTGCGTCGCGCCGCCGGCAGGTCCGGCGCCGACGCCCGCAAGGAGGCGCGAATGGAGGGGGATCGCGGACGGCGGCCGATGTTCGAGCTCGAGGAGGTGCGGCAGGGGGCCAAGATCAAGGTCATCGGGCTCGGCGGCGCCGGCGGCAACTCCATCAACCGCATGGTGGAATCGAAGTTCGGGGGGGTCGACCTGATCGCCGCCAACACGGACGCCCAGGCCCTGCGGGCCTCGCTGGCCCCGATCAAGGTCCAGCTCGGCGCCAAGCTGACCCAGGGGCTCGGCGCCGGCGCCAACCCGGAGATCGGCCGCAAGGCGGTCGAGGAGGACCCGGAGCAGATCGCCCGCCTCCTCGAGGGCGCGGACATGGTGTTCATCACCGCCGGGCTCGGGGGCGGCACCGGCACCGGCGCCGCCCCCGTCGTCGCCTCGCTCGCCAAGGACCTCGGCATTCTCACCGTCGGCGTCGTCACCAAGCCCTTCCACTTCGAGGGGCGTCGGCGCATGCAGCAAGCCGAGGCCGGTCTCGACGCGCTCCGCAGCGTCGTCGACACGCTGATCACGATCCCGAACCAGCGCCTCTTCGCGGTCGTCGAGCGCGGGACCGGGATGCAGGAGGCGTTTCGCATCGCCGACTCGATCCTCCAGCAAGCGGTCCAGGGCATCTCCGATCTGATCCTGGTGCCGGGCCTGATCAACCTCGACTTCGCCGACGTGCGCACGATCATGTCGGGCATGGGCATGGCGCTCATGGGCGCCGGCAGCGGCCGCGGCGAGCACCGGGCGCTCGAGGCCGCGCAGAAGGCGGTGGCGAGCCCCCTCCTCGACGAGACGTCGATCGAGGGCGCGCGCGGGATCCTGATCAACTTCACGGGCGGGCCCGACCTGTCCCTGCACGAGATCGACGAGGCCGCCCGGATCGTCCAGGAGGCGGCGCACGACGACGCCAACATCATCTTCGGCGCCGTGATCGACCCGACCCTCCAGGACGAGATCCGCATGACGGTCATCGCCACCGGGTTCACGGAGAAGCGGGAGGCGAGCCAGCCGACGGGCAAGGTCGTCGATCTCCCGAAGGCGCCGCGCCACGCCCCCGCGAGCTCGCCCGCGTGGCGGCGCCGGCTCGCCGAGGTCCGGGGCGATGGCGCCCCTGGCGCCGACCAGGCGGTCGAGGAGGATCTCGACGTCCCGGCCTTCCTCCGCCGACAGGCCGACTAGCCGCGCCGGCGCAGCCGGGGCGGCGCTCCGCTGGCAGGGGACGCCCCCGACACACCTCGGCTTCGAGGCGCTGACGGCGGCCGGGCTCTCGCACGCGACGACCACCCGGCACTGCCCCACCACGCCCGCGGGGGGGGTGCCCTTCAGCGCCGAGGCCCGCACCGCGCTCGCCATCGACGGCGCCGTGCCGGCGGTCGCGTTCGCCCGCCAGGTGCACGGCGCCGCGGCCGCCCGCGCCACGGGCGGGGGATCGGCCGGCGAGGCCGACGTGATCCTCACGACGACCGCGGGCCTGCCCGTCGCCATCGTCACCGCCGACTGCCTGCCGGTCGTCCTCTACGACCCCCAGGTCCGCGCGCTCGCCGTGGCCCACGTGGGCTGGCGCGGCACGGTCGAGGGCACGGCGCGGGCGGCCGTGGAGGCGCTGACGGCACTCGGCGCCGCGCCGGCGCGGATGCTGGCGGCGATCGGCCCCTCGATCGGCCCGTGCTGCTACGAGGTCGACCGCGCCGTGGTCGATCCGCTCCGCGTCGCCCGAGGGCCGGTGGAGCCCTGGATCACCCCCCGCGGCGACGGGCGGTGGCTGCTCGACCTGTGGGCGATCAACGAAGCCCAGCTCGCCCGGGCCGGCGTCGATCCCGGGCGCATCGCGAACGCGCGCCTCTGCACCGCGTGCCGCCCCGATCTCTTCCACTCGCACCGCAAGGGCAGCTCTGGGCGCCTCGTGACGCTCGCGATGCTGCCGGCGGGCGGCTGAGCCGCCGGTCGCGCTACCCCCGGTAGAGGCCGCGCGCGACCGCCGGGACGAAATCCTCGAGACCGGCGTCGGGCAGGGTCACGGTCTGACCGGTCTCCGCGGATTTGTAGAGCGCCATGAGCAGCTCGACGACCGCGATGCCGTCCTCGAAGGTCTCGAGGGGGCGCTTCCCCTGGCGGAACCGCTCGACCATGTGGCGGTCCTCGAGGGTGTAGCCGTAGACGCCGGCCTCGTCCTCGAGGATGGGCATGAGCCCCTGCTCGGCGTTCTGCTTCTCGACGAGGTCCTCGCCGGCACTTCCGGAGATGGCGCGCGACATGAAGACGCGCAGGCCGGTGTTCAGGCTGTTGAACTCCATCGCGTACTCCGGACCGAGCAGCTCCATCTGCAGGCGGAGCCCCGGGCCGACATAGGACCACGACGTCGTGGCCTCGATGATCAGCCGTTGCGTCCGATCGTCCTCGAGCACGATCGTGCCGCGCGCGAAGTCCTCGGCCGGCGTCCGCGCGTAGTCGACCTCGGGCCCCATCAGCTCCTGGAGCCGCCGCACGTAGTTGGGCTGCGTCCACTTGAGCGAGGCGATCGTGCCGCTGGCGCTCAGCGGGCGGAGGCTCGACCGGGGCTTGTCCGGGTCGGTCAGCAGGAAGCGCGCCACCTCCACGCTGTGGCACATCATGTCGGAGAGCACGCCGCCGCCCTGCTTGCTGCCGAGCCAGAACCAGGGGCGGTGCGGGCCGCTGTGCTCCTCGGCGGCGCGGGCCAGGTAGGGCCGACCGGCGTTGGCGGCGCCGCGCCGCCAGACGATCTCCTTGCCGCGCTGGATGGCCGTGGAGAAGATCTGGTTCTCGAGGTAGCCGGTCAGGAGCCCGGCGTCCTCGGCCAGGCGCAGCATCTCGCGCGCCTCCTTCAGGTTCCGGGCCAGCGGCTTCTCGCAGGCCACGGCCCGGACCCCCGTGCGGCCGTCCGTGGCCGCCCGGTGGAGCGCGCGCATGTGCTCGAGCCGGGTGTGGTTCGGGCCGAGAATCCAGACCGCGTCGATCGCCCGGGACCCCGCCAGCGCCTCGACCGACGGAAAGGCGACGCAGGGCCCGAGGCCGAGCGCGTCGGCCTTCGCTGCCAGCGCGTCGCGGTGGGCGGCCGTCGGGCTGAAGACGCCGCCACCTGGACGTCGTGGAAGTGGGCGATGAACCCGCTGCCGAGCAGGCCGATCCGCAGCGGGCCGGCCGACGGTGAAGCCATGTTCGTCCTCCTCGCGCCGTCTCCGGCTCGCGCGACAGGCCGCAGAGGGGCTCCCGCCCGCGCGCGGGCGGCGGCGGGCTGGCCGAGCGACCGAGAGATCCGCGGCCGAGTCCCTCCCGATCCGGTGGCGAGACTCTCCGCCGAGGGCCCGGAGTTGTCAACGCCGTTCTCGCCTCTCGCGTCGTCGGCGCCGGGCGGCCCCGGGGGTCCGGGACCGTGTGCTAGAATCGGCGGTACGGCTCATGGACGATGTGCGGGCCAATCTCGAGCGCGTGCGCGAGCAGATGGCGCGCGCGGCGCGCCGGGCGGGGCGCCGGCCGGAGGACATTCTGCTGATCGGGGTCTCCAAGACCGTCCCCGCCGAGCGCGTCCGCGCGGCCCTCGAGGGCGGCCTGCCGGCCCTTGGTGAGAACCGTGTCCAGGAAGCCCGCGACAAGGTCCGGGCACTCGGGCGCGCCGTGCCCTGGCACCTGATCGGACGCCTGCAGACCAACAAGGTCACGGACGCCCTCGAGCTGTTCGACGTCATCCAGTCGGTCGATCGCCTGCCGCTCGCGGCCGAGCTCGCACGGCGGGCCCGGCGGCCGGTGGCCGTGCTGGTCGAAGTCAATCTGGCGGGCGAGCCCTCGAAGGGGGGCTTCGCGCCGGCCGAGGTGAAGCCCGCTCTCGACCTGCTCCGGACGCTGCCGCGCCTCGAGGTGCGCGGGCTCATGGCCGTCCCGCCCGCGACCGCCGATCCGGAGCAGGCGCGCCCCTGGTTCCGCGCGCTCCGCGAGCTACGCGACGCGGCCGGGCTTCCGGAGCTGTCGATGGGCATGAGCGCCGATTTCGAGGTGGCGATCGAGGAGGGCGCGACGGCGATCCGCGTGGGGACGGCGATCTTCGGCGAGCGAGGCAAGGCCGCGTGAGCATCAAAGGCAAGACGGTCGGCTTCGTGGGGGCGGGCAATATGGGGGAGGCGCTGATCAAGGGCCTCCTCACCGCCGGCCTCGTGCCGTCGGCCGCGATCGTCGCGACCGACGTGCGCGCGGAGCGGCTCGGCCAGCTCGAGCGGCAGTACGGCATCCAGACGTGCCCCGACATCCGCCAGCTCGTCGGCCGGGCGGACGTGGTCATCCTCGCGGTGAAGCCGCAGGTCATGACGGCCGTGCTCCGGGAGATCGCCCCCGGTGTGACCGCGCGCACGCTGCTCGTCTCGATCGCCGCCGGCGTGCCGACCGCCCGCCTGCGCGCCGAGCTCCCCGCGGGGGTCCGCCTCGTTCGCGTGATGCCGAACACCGCAGCCCTCGTCCTCGAAGCCGCCACCGCGATCGCGAAGGCCGACGGGCTCCACGCGGGGGACCTCGAGACGGTCCAGGAGATCTTCGGCGCCGTGGGCAAGGTCGTCGTCCTCGACGAGGAGCTGATGGACGCGGTCACCGCGCTCTCCGGGTCCGGTCCCGCCTACGTCGCGCTGGTGATCGAGGCGCTGGCCGACGGCGGCGTCAACATGGGCTTGGATCGCGCGACCGCGATGACCTTGGCGGTGCAGACGGTGCTGGGCACCGCCCGCCTCCTGCTCGAGACGGGCCTGCATCCCGGCCAGCTGAAGGACATGGTGGCCTCCCCGGGGGGAACGACCATCGCCGGCGTCGCCGCCCTCGAGGACGGCGGCCTCCGGCGCGCCTTGATCGGCGCGATCGAGCGGGCGACCCGTCGCTCGCAGGAGCTCGGACGGAGTGGATAACGTGGTCGCAGTCCGGCTCATCGGCTTCGTCGGCTGGCTCCTCGACCTCTACTCCTGGGTCATCATCGCCGCCGCGCTGATCACCTGGGTGAGCCCGGACCCGCGCAACCCGATCGTGGTCTTCCTCCGCCGGGCCACCGAGCCCGTGCTGGAGCCGGTCCGCCGGCTGCTGCCGCCATGGAAGACGGCCGGGCTCGATCTGTCGCCGGTGATCGTGCTGATCGCGATCCAGTTCGTGCAGCGGGTGGTCCTGCCGTCGCTGTACTGAGGAGGTCTCCATGCGCATCACGCCGCTCGACGTCCGGCAGCAACAGTTCACGGTCCGCATGTTCCGTGGCTTCGACGTGCAGGAGGTGGACGCGTTCCTCCAGGATGTCGCCGAGGACTACGAGACGATCCTGAAGGAGAACGCGCTCCTCAAGGAGCAGCTGGCGGTCCTCGAGGAGCGGGCGCGCGGCTTCGCCGACCTCGAGCGGGCGCTGCAGGACACCCTCGTCACCGGCCAGCGCATGAGCGAGGAGCTCAAGGCCACCGCCCGCCGGGAGGCGCAGCTGATCGTCGACGAGGCCCAGCTCCGGAGCGAGAAGGTGCTCGACGAGGCGCGGGCGGAGGAGGCGCGGATCCGGGCGGACATGCACTCCCTCAAGCGTCTGCACCGGCAGCTCGCCGAGAGCGTGAAGGTCGCGGTGGAGCGCTACCTCAGGCTGGCCGACGCGGACTTGGGCGAGGCCGGGACCGAGTGACGGGGGCGGCTCCTCCCGCGGCCCGGCTCCGCGTCCGCGTCGAGCCCCGCGCGTCGCGCGACGAGGTCGTCGGCTGGCGGGAGGAGACGCTCCGTCTCCGGGTGAGCGCGCCGCCGCTCGAGGGCCGAGCCAACGCGGCCGTGGTCGGCCTGATCGCGCGCGCGGCCGGCGTGGCCCGCTCGGCCGTGAGCGTGGTCGCGGGCGAGCGGAGCCGCGACAAGCTCGTGCGCGTCGCCGGCGTGAGCGCGGCCGCGCTCCGCGCGCGGCTCGGGGCATGATCGCGCCGGTCCGGTGGCAGGGCGACCGCCTGCACCTGCTCGACCAGACGCGGCTCCCCCGCGAGGAAGTCGAGCGGGCGTGTGCGACCTGGGAGGAGGTCGCCGCCGCGATCCGCACGCTCGTCGTGCGCGGCGCGCCCGCGATCGGCGTGGCGGCGGCGTTCGGCGTCGCCCTGGCCGCGCGCACCAGCCCGGCGACGACGTTCGACGCGTTCCTCGCCGACCTCGAGACCGCGATCAAGGGCCTGGCGGCGACGCGGCCGACGGCCGTCAACCTCTTCTGGGCGCTCGACCGCGTGAAGCGCGTGGCGCTCGGGGAGCGCACGGCGCCGCTGCCGGCGTTGAGGGCCCGGCTGCTCGCCGAGGCCCAGGCGATCCTCGAGGAGGACCTCGCCGCCAACCGGGCCCTCGGCCAGCACGGGGCCGTGCTGGTGCCGGCCGGGGCCCGGATCCTCACCCACTGCAACGCGGGCGCCCTCGCCACGGCCGGCTACGGCACGGCGCTCGGGGTCGTGCGGGCGGCGCACGAGCAGGGCAAGGTCGCGCTCCTGTGGGTGGACGAGACGCGCCCCGTCCTGCAGGGGTCCCGGCTCACCGCGTGGGAGTGCGTCAGAGACGGCATCCCCCACCGGCTCATCTCCGACGTCGCCGCCGCCGCCGTGATGGCGCGGAGCCAGGTCGACCTCGTCATCACCGGCGCGGACCGGATCGCCGCCAACGGCGACACCGCCAACAAGATCGGCACCTACTCGCTCGCCGTGCTCGCCCGGCACCACGGGCTGCCGTTCTACGTGGCGGCGCCCTGCTCGACGATCGACCCGACCCTCCCGTCGGGCGCCGGCATCCCGATCGAGGAGCGGGACGCCGCCGAGGTGCGCCGGGTCGGAAGCCAGCAGACCGCGCCCGACGAGTCGCCGGTCTTCAACCCCGCTTTCGACGTGACGCCGGCCGCGCTGATCGCCGCGATTATCACGGAGCGCGGCGTCTACCGCCCCCCCTACCGCTTCTCCTGACTCGGCCCCGCGCGGCTCCCACCCGATAATGGCCGGGACGAACCGGGACATCGAGGTCGCTCGCGGGTTCCACGACCGAACCGCGCACTCACCGGCATCGGTCCGGTCGAGCGGCCACGCCCTCGACTGGGCGGTGAAGCCGCTGCCGTTCAAGATCTATCCGGATCTCCCGGAGGTCCTGCTCCCCACGGCCGTCGACCCGCTGCCGGGCGACGCCCTGACTGCGCTCGCGGGGCCGGCGCCGGCCTCCGCCGGCCCGCTCACCCTCGGGACGCTCGCCGCGGTCCTCTTCTTCTCCGCCGGTCTCACGCGGACGAAGAGCTATCCGGGCGGAGAGGCGATGCGCTTTCGCGCGGCGCCGTCGACGGGCGCCCTGTACCAGACCGAGGTCTACGTCGTCGCCGGGGCGGTCGAGGGGCTCGGCGCCGGGGTCTATCACTTCTCGCCGGGCGACTTCCGCCTGCGGCGCCTCCGCGAAGGAGACTATCGGGCGGCCCTCGCCGACCTGGCCGCCGAGCCCGAGCTGGCGCGCCGGCCGGCGACGCTCGTGCTCTCGGCGATCTACTGGCGCAACACGTGGAAATACCAGGCGCGCGCCTACCGCCATCTCTTCTGGGATTCGGGGACGATGCTCGCGAACGTGCTGGCGGCGGCGGGCCTGCTCGGGCTCGCGCCGCGGATCCTGGCGGGATTCGTCGACGCCGACCTCGGCCGGCTGCTCGGGCTCGATCCGGCGCGGGAAGCCGCCCTCGAGCTCGTGGGGTTGGGGCTCGCGCCGGCGGGCGTCGGCGCGGCCTCGGCCCGTTCCTCGCCGGTCGCCGCGGCGGGCCCGTCGGGCGCCTCGGGCGTCCCGCCGATCAGCCACCCGGTCCTCCCGCTCTCGTCCGCGGAGGTGGAATACCCCGCCGTCCGCGAGCTGCACGCGGCGTCGCTGCTCGACACGCCGGAGGCGGTCCGCGCCTGGCGGCGGGGCGGACCCCTGCCCGCGCGGACCCCGCGCGGGCAGACAGTCGCGCTGCCGCCGCCGCGGCCGGTGGCCGGGCGGGGCCTCGGTGAGACGATCCTCCGCCGCGCGTCGACGCGGCAGTTCGCGCACGAGCCGCTGACCGCGGTCGAGCTGTCGACCGCGCTCGCCGCGGCCACGACCCCCATGCCGGCCGACGTCCCGGGGCCTCTCGTGTGGCTCTACCTGATCGTCAGCGCCGTCGAGGGGATC
>WNFG01005403.1_pt1 | contig 10740 bp, 10 predicted proteins | sample 5400431 | NCBI WGS metagenome assembly WNFG01 (sample SAMN13153346, study PRJNA577476) | soil metagenome | isolation source: 120 cm saprolite under Douglas fir tree site 2 hole 3 replicate 2 | place: USA:California | collected 2015-04-18
ACGCGGATCGACGCCGGGGTGAACTCGATCTCCCCGGCCGCGTTCCGGAACTTCACCGCCATGTTCCCCGGTGCCTTGGATATCCCGCCGAGGGCGTAGATGAAGTCCATGTGCCAGGAGGCGCGGCGGAACTCGCCGTCGGTGGCGGACTGCAGGCCCACCTCTTCCTGCATCCGGATGGCGCCGGGGATCTCCTGGTCCTCCACCGCCCTCAGGTCCGCCGCCGAGATCCGGCCCGCGGCGAAATCGTCGCGCGCCTGCAGCAGGCGCTGAGGGCGCAGCAGGCTGCCGACGTGGTCGGCGCGGAACGGAGGGCTGGTCCTGGGGGACATTGCTAACTCGCTTCCTTAGGAGGACGGGTGGGGGGAACGGAGACATGCCGCCGCCGTCAAGAATAAGCGTCTGACCGGTCATGTAGCCGATGGCTTCGGCCGGCTGGCCCGCAACGGGCTGCTGGTCACGTCCAAGACCGGCCGTCGCACCTTTTCCCGGCTGAGCCCGCGGGCGGCGGCGATCCTGGACGACGGCGTGACGCATCTTTTCTTTCGGCGCGGCCAACCAGCCGTGGGACGGGATGTGGTCGCTGGTCGCGTTCTCCATTCCCGAAGACAACCGGGCCGCGCGCGACGCGCTGTGCAAACAACTGCGCTGGCGCGGCTTCGCGCCGCTGTACGACGGCGCCACCCCTGACCCTTCAACCGCGGACGCTGAGGCGGCGGATGGCTGAGGTAGCGGACGAGGGCCGCCCGCCGCGGGCCTTCGGCGCATTGGCATGGCTCGCGTTTATCGGTCGAGAATCTTGATTCCTGTCTGGCTCAATCGAAAGCCGACTGGACCGCCGCGCTCGCGGGCAGCCTCGCTGATTACAGCAGCGAGGCCTTCGATGGCTGCTGACGACCGAAGCGGGCCGGCATAGACGGAGTCGAAGCCGCGGATCTCGTCAATAAGCCCCTCGACGAGATCGGCTGCCTCGATGTCATCGGACACTACGGGAACGTCGGTCTCGAGAGCACCCAAGCTTCCCAAGACCACGTGTCTGGCGTTGAACTGTTGCAAGGCACCAACGACACGAGAGTTCGGGAGTAGCCGCGCGACCAGGTTCGCGACACCTCCGTCCGGCACTGGTTCCATGAAGAAGCCGCTTTCGTCAGAGCTCACGGAAGACGTGCAAACCACAACGACAAGATCCGAAAGCAACTCGGCACGACCCGAGAGCACACTCTCAAGCGAACTTGGGTCCACTGTGACGAGGACGACGTCATAGGACCGAGACAGCGGCGTAGTCATCGGCGAGAGCTCCCGTGGCACAAGATGGTCTACACGCCGATCGGCTGTGGAGAAGGCGTTAATGATGGCCTCGCTGAAATCTGAATCCGGGCCGATAACCGCTGCTCGCACGTAGCGGGGCAGTGGGAGCGGGGCATCTGGGACAGCGGAGTCAGTCACGCCACAAGTATGTTGGACACTGGCGGCACGTCGCATCCGCCTGTCGGCCACCTTCTCACGCCGGGCAGGTCAGGTAGGCAGCCTTTCCGCAAGCGCGGCGGCAATGGCAGCGTGCCAGCACTGCCTGACACCGCGCATGTTACTGTGGTGAGCTTGCCCAGGTCGCCAGATCACGCGCCGCACGCCGTCCTGCCACTGTACGGTCAGCACCTGGTCCTAGGCGGATGCACCGTGGGTGCTCAATCTCACCAACAGGTTGGCCAGTTCCTTGGGGCTGAGCAGATCACAGGTCACTGGATTGAGAGCTAGCCTCTTGATCGCCGTCACGTATTGGGCATCCGTCCGGTCGAGAACGAAATGCTGGACCAGGCCCGCGTAGCGTTTGGCTATGTCTACAGGGGCATCCGCAGCCCCTTCTGCGGCAAGCAGCCGTTGGCGGGCACGGGCATGATGGCCGACGGCGTCGTCCACGGGCCCAGCCCCGAGCACGACAGGACAAACCGCAATGCGGCACGGTGCTCGCCCCACCGCATCGCTCACCTCATCCAAGGCAAGGATCGGGCCAACACTAGCCACTGGGCTGCTCGGCCCGAGGATAACGGTATCGGCGGCGTGAAGAGCGGCAAGCGCGGCGGGGGAGGCAGGTCCGCGCGCAACTCGTGCCTGCCTCACCGGTGGCTGCGCTTTCTCCTTCACATACCACTCCTGGAAATGCAGCACCCGGCCATCCTCCAGCACGACATGTGTCTCGCTTGGTTGGTCGCTGGCAGGAATCACTTCCACGTGCTGGATTCTGAGGCGACGAGCGAGCTCCCGAGTCGCTTCAGTCAGCGTCAGGCCGGACTGCAACAAATCAGTGCGGAGAAGATGGAAGGCAAGGTCCAGATCGCCGACGTTAAACCACGGCCCGCAGTCAAGGGCCGCGAGGGAGTCGCGAACACGGAATGTCTCGCCGCGCAGCCCCCACCCCGCGGCCTGGTCCCAGAGCCCTGCCAGCGAGTAGAGGATGGAATCCACATCGGGGCAAACCCGCAGCCCGAACCACGTGAGGTCGTCGCCCACATTGGCGATCACAGTAAGGTTACCGGATGGTACGGTGTCGCTCATGGCAGGGATGAGCCGGGCACCCCCGAAACCACCGCTGAGAACGGCCACGCGGGGAAACGTTGGCTCTCTCCTAGGTGTCTGCGGCACCGCTTTGTCCACAAGAATGGCCGCCGGTTTCATATATCGACTCGATTCCTCGCCCTCCCGGTCCTACGGGTCCAGCGTGAGCCACGAAGATCAGCTGACTGCATACTACTCCCGACCGTCGATGGATAGACACTGACAGGCGAGACGATGAACTCCTGCAACCGACCTGCAGTCACGACCGCAGCGATGACCGAGCCCGAATAAAGCGGTCCGACGACAGTTAGTTACATTGATCCATTTGGCTTCGGGAGCCGATGTCCCCAGATGACTGCCATGGTCGGTTGATGGCCGACCTTCTGCCGTCGTTTCTGTTAGGTCAATGAAGGTGAACTAAAAGAGCCGTGAAGACTGCTGTCCGACGTGCGGAGAAGCGGGCCTGCAATGATCAGGTGCGTGACTTACCTGCGACTGCGGCGACCAGCTGGACGATGCGCTAAGGCGGATCACGGCGACCGGCCGCGGCGTCCTGGTCTGGGCGGGCACGAGGGCCGCGGCGATCCTAGGTCATCTCGGCGTCGCAGCGTCGCGCTGATGACCAACAACCCGGATACGATTCGGTCGCTCACCAGGCATGGCGTACCGTGCAATCGGGTCCTGCCGATGGCGTCCCCGGTGAACCGGAACAACGAGCGCTACCTCAGCACCAAGGCGGACCGGCTCGGTCAGCGGGTCATCGCCTTCGGACCTGCCTACTATCCGAGGTACCTGGAGAAGACGTGAGCATACGGATCGGCTACAAGGCATCGGCGGAGCAATTCGGGCCGCGTGAGCTGGTGGAGTACGCGGTGCGAGCCGAGGAGGTCGGCCTGGACAGCGTGATGGTCTCCGACCATTTCCTGCCGTGGCGTCACGAGGGCGGGCACGCGCCGTTCTCGTTGTCGTGGATGGCGGCGGTCGGCGAGCGCACCAAGCGAGTCCTGCTGGGCACCTCGGTACTGACCCCCACATTCCGCTACAACCCGGCGGTCGTCGCGCAGGCGTTCGCGACGATGGGGCTGCTGTATCCCGGCCGTGTCATGCTGGGTGTCGGCACAGGAGAGGCGCTCAACGAGATCGCGGTCTCCGGGATGAAGTGGCCAGAGTTTAAGGAGCGGTTCGCCCGGTTGCGCGAGGCGATCACCCTGATCCGGAAGCTGTGGGCGGGTGAGACCGTCAGTTTCGATGGCGAGTTCTACCATACTGTCGAGGCGATGATCTACGATCGCCCGCAGGTCCCTGTCCCCGTGTACGTGGCGGCGGGCGGCCCGGTAGCCGCCAGGTACGCCGGCCGCGCCGCGGATGGGCTTATCTGCACGTCCGGTAAGGGCATGGAGCTCTACACCGACAGCCTCCTCCCGGCGATGCGCGACGGTGCCCGGCAGGCCGGGCGTGACGAGGGCGCGATCGACCGGATGCTCGAGGTCAAGTTGTCCTACGACCGCGAACCGGCCCAGGCGCTGGAGAACACCCGGTTCTGGGCACCGCTGTCACTGACTTCGGAGCAGAAGCACAGCGTCGGCAGTGCCGTGGAGATGGAGCTGCTGTGCGACGAGCTGCCGATCGAGCAGGTCGCCAGGCGCTGGATCGTCGCGTCTGAGCCCGAGGAAGCCGTCGCGCAGATCCGTCCCTACGTCGACGCCGGCTTCGGCCACCTCGTCGTCCATGGCCCCGGCCACGACCAGGAGCGCTTCCTCACCCAGTTCGCCGGGGACGTCCTGCCCATGCTGCGCAAGCTGAGGTGAGTGGAGATCGGCGGCGCCTTGATCGACGACAGCCAGCCGACTCACGGCCCTTGCTTCTCAAGTGCCTCCGCCCCATCGCAGGGGGCCGCTCGCAGGTTCGGCATAACGGTCTCGGCGAACGACCGCAGCCCTCCGAGGGAGGGCAGGCCGTCGAATAGGAGAAACACCCAGCTCACTCCCGCAGCCTCAAGCGCCCTCAGCTGCCCGCAGACCTGGCTGGGCGTCCCGAGCAGCGAATGCCTTAGCCGTGAGCGAGCAGAGTCTTCCGTCAGCGCGCGTCGATGAGCCCACTCCGATACCTGCCTTGCAACATCTGCCTCATCAGCCCCCAGCAGCACTGTCGCGTTGTGCACTAGCCCCAGCGAGTCCGGCATGCGTCCAGCCTCCTGTGCGTAGTCAGCAAGCCGCCGCCCTAGCACATGCCAGTCGTTGACCGATAGGTCGAAGCCAACGTTGCAAAGGTCTCCATGCCGAGCCGCGATGCGCAGGAGATTCTGACCGTGCCCGCCGATGAGGATGGGCGGGCCTTCCGGTCGGGCAGCGCCAGAGTAGCCGGGAGCGTCCCGCAGCTGGTACCAGCGACCACCGAAAGAACCCCCACCGCGCCACAGTGTGCGCATTATCTCGACAGCCTCACCAAGCTGCGCGATCCGCTGCCGAGCTGAGGGCCATTGCACCCCGAAGGCCGTTGCGTCATCGGCGGAACCACCAGCCCCCAGGCCAAGTATGATCCGGCCTCCAGACAATGCATCTAGGGTGGCTGCCATCTTGGCCACCACGGCTGGATGGCGGTAAGGATTGGAGAGCACCAAAGGAACCGCGACGAGCTTTTGAGTGGCCCTGGTAAGCGCGGTCAAAGCGGTCCAGCATTCAGGGCCAGGGACACCCAGAACGTCGTAGAGCGAAGCCCCATCGTATCCAAGGCGCTCGCTTTCCTGCCATACGGTCTCCAGCTGTGAATAGGTCCACCCGCTCTGATGGATTCTTACGGCGAACCGCATCTGAAATTCACCCTTCGCTGGCCGGAATGGCTATGAAGTCTTATCAGCAAGGCTGAGCCCGGCATAAGTTAAGAAGCGGGCATCTGTATAGACACGCGGATATATGCGGAGTTCTCCAGGCCGGGTCATCGATCGCTTACGCCGTCCAGGCCGGCGTCACCAACGAGTGGGCCTCAAGTTGCTCCTTTCGCTGGCGTTCATATCGTTTCATTGCGTGAGGATCGGTAGCCTTCGCACGCTCGCGCACACGCCGTCGCTGGCCAGTGCGACGCGATGCCGCTCCGGGGGCACTTCACCGTAGGTAGTAGTGCGCTGGCGGAGAGGCCGCCCTGTCGGCGCGACCATCGCCTGCATGTCCGAGATGGTCTTGTAGGAACCGTGCCGAGAGCCGGCCATGCGGCTGATCGTCTCTTCCATGAGCGTACCGCCGACGTCGTTGACGCCGCCTTGAAGCACCTTGCGGCACCCATCCACCCCCAGCTTGACCCATGAGCACTGGATGTTGCGGATGAGCCCGTGCAGCAGCAGCCGGGCGACGGCGTGCAACGCGCGGTTCTCCCGTTGTGTCGGTCCTGGACGGGCCACGCCCGCCAGGTAGATCGGAGCGCTATGGTGCACGAACGGCAGCAGCACGAACTCGGTGAAACCCGCGGTCTCGGCCTGGATCTGAGCGATGAGCCTGATGTGGCCGACCCAGTGGGCAGGCGTGTCGACGTGGCCGTACATGATCGTCGCCGTGGTCGGGATGCCGAGCCCGTGCGCGGTAGTGACCACGTCGACCCAGGCCGCCGCGGGCAGCTTCCCCTTGGTAAGGATCCAGCGCACATCGTCGTCGAGAATCTCGGCCGCGGTTCCGGGATGGGAATCAACGCCCGCCTCACGGGCGCGGGCCAGCCAGTCCCGGACCGACGTGTTGGTGCGCGCCGCACCGTTGACGACCTCCATCGGGCTGAACGCGTGGACGTGCATGCCAGGACAGCGCCGCTTGACCTCCGCAGCGAGATCGAAATAGGCCGTGCCGGGCAGGTCAGGATGAATCCCGCCCTGCATGCACACCTCCGTCGCACCCGCCTGCCACGCCTCCTCGGCCCGGTCCCCCACCTGCTCGAGCGAGAGCGTATAGGCGTCGGCATCGGTACGCCGTTGCGCGAACGCGCAGAACCGGCAGCCTGTGTAGCAGACGTTGGTAAAATTAATGTTTCGGGTGACGACGTACGTCACCTCGTCGCCAACGGCGTCGCGGCGGACGTCGTCGGCAAGCTTCACCAGCGCCTCGAGCTCGGGGCCATCGGCCGAGAGCAGAGCGAGCGCCTCGTCGTCACCGACACCTCCAGGGCTGTCTGCCGCGTGCCGGAGCGCCGCCAGGACGTTGGCATCGAACCGAACGAGGGATCGTTTTCGCGCTTGTCCTGTGGCGCGAGCCTGAAGCTCACCCCAGTTGCCATAGACAGCATCGAAGTCCCCCCGGCGGTCGTTTGTCCGTCCGGTGGTGTCGATTTCGACGTGCAATTCCGTGCGGCCGCTCGCGGCAAGGCCGCCGAACCCGCCATCAGGTTCCTGCCAGGGCAGTCCGCGCGGCAGCGGCCCCTCGGCCGCCATGCCCTGGTCGTCGGCCAACGCCATGACGTGAGCACGCAGCCGCGGGTCGAGCCACGGCTCGCCGACCACGACGTACTCGGGATAGATCGTCAGCCGTTCCCGCAGCCTGAACCCGGCCTGTGCGGTGCGCTGCGCTAGTTCCCCGATTTCAGGCCAGGGCCGCTCCGGGTTGACGTGGTCGGGGGTGACCGGCGACACGCCGCCCCAGTCGTCTATGCCAGCCCGCAGCATGAGTTCGTACTGGGCATCGACCAGGTTGGGCGGCGCCTGGATGCGCATCCGCGGGCCGAGCACGAGCCTGGCGACCGCGATGGTCGCGGCGAGGTCGTCAAGCTCCGCATCCGCTACGTCGCGCATTCTAGTGTCGGGCTTGGCCCGGAAGTTCTGGACGATGACCTCCTGGATGCCGTTGTAGCGCCGGGCGATCTGACGGATCGCGAAAAGGGACATCGCGCGTTCCGCGGGAGTCTCGCCGATGCCGACCAGGATGCCCGTCGTGAACGGCACTGCGCAGCGGCCCGCGTCCTCAAGGACCCGCAGCCGGATCTGGGGATCCTTATCGGGCGAGCCGAAGTGCGGCCCGCCGGGCTCGGCGAACAGCCGCTGCGCCGTGGTCTCCAGCATCATGCCCATCGACGGCGCCACCGGCTTGAGCCGCTGGAAGTCCTGCCAGGTCAGGACGCCGGGGTTGAGGTGGGGCAGCAGCCCGGTCTCCTCCAGCACCCGGATCGCCATGGCGCGGACGTAGGACAGCGTGTCGTCGTAGCCGTGGGCGTGCAGCCAGGTCCTGGCGGCCGGCCACCGGTCCTCCGGGCGGTCGCCCAGCGTGAAGAGTGCCTCCTTGCAGCCGAGCCCCGCGCCCTTCCTGGCGATGTCGAGTACCTCGTCCGGCGACAGGTAAGGTGCGGGCAGTCGGCCGGGGACCGTCGCGAACGTGCAGTAGCCGCAGCGGTCCCGGCACAGCCGGGTAAGCGGAATGAACACTTTGCGGCTGTAGCTGATGACTCCCGGCCGTCCGGCGGCCACCAGCCCGGCATCGCGCACTCGTGCCGCGCTGACCAGAAGATCATCGAGGTGCTCTCCGCGCGCATGCAGCAGCACCGTGGCCTCGCTCGCGTCAAGCAAAGCGCCGTCACGGGCGCGGCGCAGAGCTCTGCGCATCGCCGACTCCGTCGGTACCCGTGTGGCGAGCGGTAGTCCGCCAGTCATATCAGCACCTGTCTGTTTCTGCCGTCAATGAATCACGCGCGCCTGGCGTTCCCAGTAGCGGGCCCTCAGCTCTCGCCGCAGCACCTTCCCGTAGGCGTTCTTGGGGAGTTCCTCGACGAAATCCACCGATTTGGGCTTCTTATAATCGGCGAGACGCTCGCTGACGAACTGGGTCAGGGCTTCCTCGGTGGCCGTCGCGCCTGGGCTGAGCACGACAAGCGCCTTGACTGCTTCGCCCCACACCTCGTGCGGAACGCCGACCACGCAGACTTCCGAGACGGCCGGATGCTGCAGCAGGATCTCCTCGACCTCGCGGGGATAGATGTTGGCTCCGCCACTGATGACCATGTCCTTGGTGCGGTCCAGGACGTAGGCGTAGCCGTGGTCGTCCATGTAGCCGACATCTCCGGTGTGCAGCCACCCGCCCTTGAGGGTCTCTGCTGTCTCCTCCGGCCGTTCCCAGTAGCCCTTCATGACCGAGGCACCGCGCACGCAGAGCTGGCCGGTCTGGCCGCGGGGCAGCTCGCGGTCCTCCTCATCGAGTACCCGGACGTCCAAGCCGGAACGGGCCCGTCCGCAGGAGGCCAGCCGCGCCGCTCCCCCCAGCGCGTGATCCTCGCGCCGCAGGTAGGTCGCGGTCATCGGAGTTTCGCCCTGGCCGTAGATCTGCACGAACACCGGGCCGATCCGGCCTAGCGCCTGTTTCAGGTCTTCCACGTACATCGGGGATCCCCCGTAGACGATCCACCTGAGGCTCGAGAGATCCCACTTCTCCAGCGCCTCATAGTTGAGCAGCATCTTGATCTGCGTGGGCACCAGCCAGGTATTAGTCACCCGCTGCCTCTCCACGGTGGCGCAGAAGTTGGCCGGGTCGAACTGGTGCGGTCGCAGGAGTACCTGAGTAGCCCCCTTCATCGTCAGCGCCAGGGCGTGGAAGCCTGCCCCGTGGGTCAAGGGGGCGGCGTGAAGACCCACATCCTCCGGCTGGAGCGGCATCAGGTCAGCCGCCCAGGCCAGGGAGACGAAGGTGAGGTTGCTATAAGTGAGCATCGCGCCCTTGGGCCGCCCGGTCGTCCCGGATGTGTAAAAGAGCCAGGCCAGGTCCTCGTCGGCGACGTCCCCTGCTCCGTCCGGGCCGAGGCCCTCGGCGACTAGCTCGTCGTAGGCCAGCTGGCCAGCCAACGGGGCGCCCACGCAGATAAAGTGCTGCACCGACGGGACCCGCTCCCTGATGGCGGCAACGATCTCCCGGTATTCTTCGCCGAAAATCAGAGCACGTGCGCGGGGGTCAGCCAGGTGGTAAATGATCTCCTCGCGCCGGAATCTCGCGTTGAGGGGAACAACGCACCCGCCCGCCTTCCACGTTGCGAACATGCTCTCCAGCAACTGGGGACGGTTGGGCATGAGCACCCCGACCCGATCCCCCTGGCTGAGCCCAAGCCGCTGCAGTGCCCCGGCCAGGCTGTCGCTGCGAGCGTTGGCCTGACCGTAGGAGACGACATCGTCGCCCCAGACGAATGCGGGCCTACCTGGATCACGCTCCGCGGCGTTAGCTAGAAACCGCCCAACGTTCATGGCGTATCAGTTTTTCTCCCGCTACAGGTACTGCTGGACGGTTCATCGCTGCGACCGAGCTAGGACTTCTTTGCGCCGTAGACATCCGGGTATGGCTTGGTCAGCACGCGTGCGCCGTTGTTTATGAAGAAACTGCGTATGACATTCTGCAGTTCGTGGGTGGCATGCAGGCTGCGCGACTGATCGTTGGCCCAGCGCCGCAGGTGCCGCATGTAGTCCAGCTTGTTGTCCCGCTCGTCAAGGGCCTCCTGGATAATGGTGTCCGGGTCCTTGCCCAGGCTGTCGCAGAAACGCCATAGCACGCCAAGGCGCTCTTCCCAGTCCCGGTCCGAGAGGTCATGCCTGCTGTTCACGACTTCCATCCAGTGCTGCACAGATGTATAACTCTCAGGGTTATTGCTAGTCACCAGCTTCCTTCTCCCTTGAACCAGTCATCGGAGGTTGAACCGGCCATCATCAGCGGGGCCCGGAGCGATCGCCGGCAGGATGGAACTGTCCAGCCGGGCTGGCGCGACGATCCCGATGGCCCACGCCAGCCCGGCTAGTAACAGTGCGGATGCGATCCGTCGCGCCCTGTCTATTCTGGGTACCCGTACATCCGGGACAGGAACTTCAGCTCCTCGAACCGCCCGGGCTTGGGCATCGGCGCCTGCAGCAGCCGTTCCTTGGTCAGCTGCTCGACGACCGCCTCGTCCCTGGGGAACGGCTGGCCCCACGTGCCCTCGAAGAAGAGGGTCTCGAACGGGTCGCGCGGCCGCTGCCCGCCGGCCTCTGGCTCTTCTGCCGGGTAGCCGACGAGCTGCACCCAGACCGGCAGGACGTGCTCGGGCACCCCGAGCAGCTCCTTGACGCGGTCCTGCTTGGAGGGAGCCGCGATCATGTGCAGGGTGGTGCCAAGCCCTTCATTGACCGCCGCGAGGCAAGCGCAGGCGCAGGCGCCGCAGGTCTCCGCGTAGGCCACCGCAGCGCTGATCTCGGCCGGCAGGCCGTGGATG
>WNFG01005404.1_pt1 | contig 10740 bp, 9 predicted proteins | sample 5400431 | NCBI WGS metagenome assembly WNFG01 (sample SAMN13153346, study PRJNA577476) | soil metagenome | isolation source: 120 cm saprolite under Douglas fir tree site 2 hole 3 replicate 2 | place: USA:California | collected 2015-04-18
TCGGCGGCGTGCTCCTGCTGGACAGCATCGCCGTCGCCCTGGCCGTGGTGGTCCCGGTCGGCTTCGCCCTCTGGGTGTCCGTGCTGAGGTACCTCATCCGCGGCGTCAGCGCGGCGACCCGCGGCGAGCGAAACGCGGTGCCCAGCTGGATCTGCGCGCGCATCCTGCGCTGAGCTCGCTAGGGGCTCGGTGTTTGTCAGGGCTCAGTCAGCTTGCGGGTCACGGCGTCGGCGAGCAGGCGTCCGCGGCGGGTGAGCACGATCCGGCCGCCGGCCAGGGCGTCCCGGTCGGCCAGGCCCTCGGCGACCATCGCCCCCGCGTTGGCCCGCCCGGCCGGCCCGAGTATCCCGACCGGGCAGCCCTCGGCGAGGCGGATCAGCAGCATGACGCGCTCAAGCTGCCGTTCGGCCGACGACAGGATCTCCCTGGCCTGGCCGGGGCTATTCCCGGGAGTGATCCTCGCGGCGTAGGCGGCCGGATGCCGCACGTTCCACCACCGGGTCCCGCCCACGTGGCTGTGCGCCCCCGGCCCGATCCCCCACCAGTCGCCGTCCGTCCAGTACAGCATGTTGTGCGCGCACCTCGACGGCCCGCTAGCCGCCCAGTTGGAGATCTCGTACCAGCCGTAACCGGCCGCGGTGAGGACCTCATCCGCGACCAGGTAACGATCAGCGAGCACGTCATCGTCGGGGGCGGGCAGCTCACCGCGCCGGACGCGCGCCGCCAGCCGGGTCCCCGCCTCCACGGTGAGCGCGTACGCGGACACGTGATCAGGCCCGGCGGCCACCGCCGCGTCCAGCGAGCGCCGCCAGTCCGCGTCGGACTCCCCCGGCGTCCCGTAGATCAGGTCCAGGCTGACGTGCTCGAAGCCGGCCGCGCGGGCCCACGCGGCGCAACGCCCCGGACGCCCCGGCTGGTGTACCCGGTCGAGCACGGCGAGCACCGCGGGCACCGCGCTCTGCATCCCGAACGAAACCCGGGTGATCCCCTGCGCCCGCAGGTCGTTCAGGGTCGCTTCGCCGACGCTCTCCGGGTTGGCCTCCGTGGTTACCTCGGCTCCGGGTCTCAGGCCGAACTCGGCGTCAATGGCCCGCAGGATGCCGCCCAGCGCGGCAGGCGGCAGCAGGGTCGGCGTTCCGCCGCCGAAGAACACCGTGCTGACCGGAACGTCGACACAGTGTCCTTCTTCGTCGGCGAGCACCTGGCGCGCGAACCTGATTTCCGCGATCGCGAGGTCCGGATAGCTGCCAGGCGACACCGTGACTGCTCCGGCGGACGGGGCCCTTGTGGTTGATGGGACCGTGCCCGCGGGAGGCCGGAGGCCGAGTTCGGCTGCGGTGTAGGTATTGAAGTCGCAATAACCGCAGCGGGTGGTGCAGAACGGCACGTGGACATAGATGCCGAACGGCCGTTTGCCCAGGTCAGCGCGCGCGCTTTCGGGCAGCGTCCCCGCAGCGGGGACGGGCTCACCGTCGGGCAGGGCGCCAGGCATGATAGTCACGCTACCCGCACGGCCGGAGCGGTTCCGTGGACGGCCAGAGACGAACGTTGCCCGGGCGGCCAGATTGGCGATTCGCGCGCTTAGACTGAAAGGGTCGCGTTTTACGGGAGGCACGAGGCATTAGGGTCGCGTCTACGGGAGGCACCGTTGGCAGAGAACGAGTCGCAATGGCCGGCCCAGTACCCGAGGTACAACTGGCCGACCGCCGATCAGGCTCCGACTGCTGCCAGCCAGGGCCAGCCGCCCGCCGCCCAGGTCCCGCCCGCCGGACCGCAGGTTCCGCCGGCTGGCTACCCGATTCCGCCCACCGCGTACCAGATTCCGCCGGGTGGTTATCAGGTCCCGCCGGGTGGCTATCAGGCCCCGCCCGGTGGTTATCAGGTCCCGTCCTCCGGCTATCAGGTCGCTCAGGGCCAGGCCCGGATGAATTCCGCCATGCGCGCGGCCTCGGCAGACCGGGAACGCGCGGTGGACGTGCTGAAGGCCGGCTTCGCCGAGGGGCGTCTCACTCAGGACGAGTACAACGACCGGATGGGGCGGGCGTACGCCGCCCGTACCTACGGCGAGCTGATGGCGCTCACCGCCGACCTGCCCGCGGGGGCCGTCCCCGCAGTCTGGCCTATGCCGGTCTACCAGCCGCCTGTCACCACCAACTCGCTGGCCAGGGCATCGCTGGTGCTCGGCGTGGCCGAGTTCTTCACCGTTGGCCTGACCGCCATCCCGGCGATCATCTGCGGGCACATGGCCAAGCGCGAGATGCGGCAAACCGGTCAGCGAGGTGACGGGCTGGCGACCACCGGCCTCGTGCTCGGTTACATGGCGGTGATCTTCTGGGGCGTCCTCATCGCCCTGTCCATCGTGGGCGCCGTGATCTCCGCTTCGGGCACTGGCGGCTAGATCACCCGGTTACCTGCGGTTGACCAGATCAACCAGGCCTACACGAACCTCGGCAACGCTCTCGGCGCGTGACCGCGCGCGACGACCAACGCGTCATTGGCACTCCTGGCGGCCCTCACACGTCTACACTCAAGAGAGGCATTCGCGGGAGGCTCACGTGGTATACGGTCCAGGTCAGGCATATCCGCCTCAACCTGCTCTCCCCGCTGTGCCCGCGGACCAGGGGCCCGGGAGCATCTGGTACCCGGGCACGGGCCCGTTCGGCGTGCTGCCGCCGGGCATGGGACTCGGGATGAACCCGGCCTGGCTGGCGGCCAACGCGGATCGCGAGCGGACCGTGGGCGTGCTCCGGGCGGGTTTCACCGAGGGGCGGCTCACCCAGGACGAGCTTGACGAGCGGGTCACGCGGGCCTACGTGGCCCGCACCTACGGGGACCTCTGGGCACTGACCGCCGACCTGCCGGCCGGGGCCCTTCCCTACCCGAATGCCCTGCCCTATCCGCAGGGTCTTGCTTACCCGCAGGGGCCTTACCAGCAGAGTCCCGCCGTGCTGTACAGTGCCGAACCGCCGAGCCACTGGCGGTCCGCCGCGGCGCTGGTCATCACCGCGCTGGTGATATTCACGCTGGCGGCGCTGGTCACCGCCATCGCCACCGCGCACGCCCAGCCGATCCCGTTCCAGCCGGGTCAGCTCCAGCCATTCCAGCAGGTGCACCTGGCGCCGTACATCACGGGCCGGGCGTAGAGGGCGTAGAGGTGGCCGGGGGCACGCACCGCGGCCCGTTCGGCCAAAGATCTTTTAAGGTTTTAGCGGGATTTCCGCTCCCCTGTCTGGGTAGACAGGGCCGCGACGAACGCCTCCTGCGGCACGTCGACGCGGCCGATGGTCTTCATCCGCTTCTTGCCTTCCTTCTGCCTCTCCAGCAGCTTGCGCTTGCGCGTGATGTCGCCGCCGTAGCACTTGGCCAGCACGTCCTTGCGCAGCGCGCGGATGTTCTCGCGGGCGATGATGCGCGCGCCGACGGCCGCCTGGATCGGCACCTCGTACTGCTGGCGCGGGATCAGTTCCTTCAGCTTCGCGGTCATGGCCAGGCCGTACTCGCGCGCGTTGTCGGCGTGCACAATCTGGCTAAACGCGTCCACCGGCTGGCCCTGCAGCAGGATGTCCACCTTCACCAGGTTGGCCTGCTGCTCGCCGTCGGGCTCGTAATCAAGCGACGCGTAGCCGCGGGTGCGGGACTTGAGCTGGTCGAAGAAGTCGAAGATGATCTCGGCGAGCGGCAGCGTGTAGCGGATCTCAACCCGGTCGGAAGACAGGTAGTCCATGCCGATCAGGGCGCCACGCCTGCTCTGGCACAGTTCCATGATCGTGCCGATGTAGTCGGCCGGGGAGATGATGGTCGCGCGCACCACCGGCTCGTAGACGCGGTCCACCTTGCCGGCCTGGGGTTCCGTGCCGCCGGGAAAGTCGCTCGGGTTCGTCACCCTGAGCTCCTTCCCGGTGTCCATGACGACGCGGTAGACGGCGTTCGGCGAGGTGGAGATCAGCGACAGGTCAAACTCGCGCTCCAGCCGCTCGCGCACGATCTCCATGTGCAGCAGGCCGAGGAACCCGCAGCGGAAACCGAACCCGAGCGCGTCGCTCGTCTCCGGCTCGTACAGCAGCGCGGCGTCGTTCAGCCGTAGCTTGTCCAGCGCGTCGCGCAGGTCGGGGTAGTCGTCGCCGTCCACCGGATACAGGCCGGAGAAGACCATCGGCCGGGGGTGGTCGTATCCGGCCAGCGGCTCCTCGGCCGGGTGGGCCGCGCTGGTCACGGTGTCGCCAACCCGGGCCTGCCGGACGTCCTTGACCCCGGTGATCAGGTAGCCGACCTCCCCGGCGGCCAGGCCCTCGCTCGGCGTGGGCTCCGGCGAGATCACTCCCACCTCGAGCGTCTCGTGCGCCGCGCGGGTGGACATCATCAGGCTGCGCTCGCGTTTCGAGAGCCGGCCGTCGACCACTCTTATGTAGGTGACGACGCCGCGGTAGGTGTCGTAGATCGAGTCGAAGATCATGGCCCGCGCCGGGGCGTCCGGGTTCCCGTGCGGCGCTGGGATCAGGCGGACGATCTCGTTGAGCAGGTGCTCGACGCCCTCCCCCGTCTTGGCGCTCACCCGGAGAACCTCGCTGGGGTCGCAGCCGATGATCCCGGCGAGTTCGGCGGCATAGCGGTCGGGCTGCGCGGCCGGCAGGTCGATCTTGTTCAGCACGGGGATGATCTTGAGGTCGGCGTCCAGCGCCAGGTACAGGTTGGCCAGCGTCTGCGCCTCGATGCCCTGGGCGGCGTCGACCAGCAGCACCGCGCCCTCGCAGGCGGCCAGGCTGCGCGAGACCTCGTAGCTGAAGTCGACGTGGCCGGGGGTGTCGATGAGGTTGAGCACGTACTGGGCGCCGCCGCTGGCCCAGGGCAGCCGCACCGCCTGGCTCTTGATCGTGATGCCGCGCTCGCGCTCGATGTCCATCCGGTCCAGGTACTGCGCGCGCATCTGGCGGCCTTCCACCACGCCGGTGAGCTGCAGCATCCGGTCGGCCAGCGTCGACTTGCCGTGATCGATGTGAGCGATGACGCAGAAGTTCCTGATCACGGCCTGATCGGTGTGGGCAGGCGCCGGACGGGCCGACTGGCTCGTCTGGGCCGTTTGGCTCGTCTGGGCCGTTTGGCTCGTCTGGGCCGTTTGGCTCGTCCGGGACGGCTGGCTGGTGGGGCTGGAAGGTGACACACGCATCCGTTCGGGTTACTCGCCGCCTAGCGGCCTGGGTGTTCCATGATCCCATGTCCGGCCCAGTGCCCCTGCCAGGACCGGCGCGGCGCCTTCTGGTTTGAGCGAGGGGGTCCGACTCGGATAAGCTTCGTCGTCGCGTCACCCACAGACAACCTTGAAGGACTCCCACGCGTGGCGAATATAAAGTCTCAGATAAAGCGCAACAAGCAAAACGAAAAGGCGCACCAGCGGAACAAGGCTGCGAAGTCGTCGCTGCGCACGTCCGTGCGTAAGTTCCGCGAGGCCGCGGACGGGGGGAACCTCGACGAGGCCGAGATCGCGCTGCGCGCCGCCTGCCGGCAGCTGGACAAGGCGGCCAGCAATGGCGTTATCCACAAGAACCAGGCCGCGAACCGCAAGTCGGCGATCGCCAAGCGCTACGTCGAACTTCAGCAGGCTAGCTAAGGCCTGTCTGGCTCGCCTGGGGTTAGTCTGGCTCGCCTGGGGTCAGTCCGGCTCGCCTGGGGTCAGTCCGGCTCGCCTGGGGTCAGTCCGGGCTTGCCGGGGTCAGTCCGGCTCGCCGGCCCGGCTGGCGACGATCCGGCGTACCGCTCTTTCCAGCGCGTAGGCCGCGCTAGTCGCCTCGCCCTTGACCTGCGCGTCGGCCTCGGCGACGGCATGGAGCGCGCGGGCGATGCCGTTCGGCTGCCAGCCGCGCAATTGCTGCCGGACCCGGTCGATCTTCCACGGCGGGGCGCCGACCTCGGCCGCGAGCGCCGCGCTGTTGACGCCGCGGGGCGCGGATCCGACCCGGCCGAGCAGGCGCACCCCCTGGGCGAGCGCGCTGCAGATCAGCACCGGGGATACTCCCGTCGACAGTGCCCAGCGCAGCTGCTCGAGCGCCTGGGCGAGATGCCCCTCGACCGCTCGGTCGGCGACGGTGAACCCGGTCGCCTCGGCCCGGCCCCGGTAATACCTGGCCACGACCGCCTCGTCGATGCCGACCCCGCTACCTTCGGTGTCGGCGGCAAGCTGGCTGCAGGCGGCCGCGAGCTCGCGCAGATCCGAGCCGACCGCGTCCAGCAGCGCGCGGGCGGCGCCGTCGTCGGCTCGCTTTCCCGCCCGGCGGAATTCCGCCCTGATGAAGTCGAGCCGCTCGGCGAACCTGGTGACCTTCGGGCATTCGATCACTCGCGCTCCCGCGGCCTTGACGCTGGCCAGCAGTTCCTTGCCCTTGGCCCCGCCCGCGTGCGCCAGGACGAGGACCACGTCGGCGGCCGGGTTTTTCGCGTACCTGGCCAGCTCGGCCGCCACCTCCTTGCTGACGTTCTGGGCGGACCGGACCACGAGCACGCAGCCGCCGCCGAACAGGGAGGGTGAGACGAGCGATTCCAGCTCGCCCGGCCCGAGCGCGGCCCCGTCGAGGTCATGGAGGTCGCCGAGCGACGCTGAGTCCCCGCCTTCGCCGGCTCTATGCTCCATCGTGCCGGCTATAGCCGGCTCAATGCTCCATCGTGCCGGTCCCCGGGCGGCGGTGATCAGGTCACGGACGGCGCGATCGACGAGAAACTCCTCCTCGCCGACAATGAGCGTGACGGGGGCGACCTCTGTGACGGGTGGGTTTACCGCTGTGCGCGCAGCCATGACGGAAGCATGCCATGGCGGCGGCAGGCATGCCGAACCGAAGCGTCAGCCGGGGTTAGCGGGCGGCGATTGGTTCGCCGCCTAGCCAGACACGGCGGGGGGCCAGGCCGTAGGACCAGACGAACGCGCCCTCGTGGTCGGCGTCCCAGAGGACCATGTCGGCCAGCCTGCCGCGGACCATGGCGCCGCGGTCGGGAGCGCGCAGCGCGTGCGCGCCGCCGATGGTGGCGGCCCGCAGGGCCTCCTCGACGCTCATCCCGAGGTAGGACACGGCCAGCGAGATGACCAGGGCCATCGAGGTGATGCCGGTGCCGCCCGGGGTGTGGTCGGAGCCGAGCGCGACGGCGACGCCCTTGTCGAGCAGCGCGCGCACCGGCGGCCGGGCGCCGGTCTGCAGGGCGGTGCCGGGGCAGACGACGGCGGCCACGCCGGCCTGGGCGAGCGCGGCGACGTCCTCCTCGGTGGCCTCGTGCAGCAGGTCGGCGGACGCGCAACCCAGTTCGGCGGCCAGCCGGGCCGCGCCGGTGCGCGAGTCGCCGCAGGCGTGCAGCCGCGGCAGCAGGTTGGAGCGGCGGCCGGCGTTGAGGATCCAGCGCGCCTCGTCCTCGGTGAACCGGCCCTCCTCGCAGTACACGTCCACGCTGTCCGCGCCGACCGCGGAGGCGTCCGCGCACCAAGAGCTGACCGCGTCGATGTAATCGTGGCGGCGGCCGAAGAACTCCGGCGGCACCGCGTGGGCCGCCAGGAACGTGACGTGCACCCGCGGCATGCCGGGCTCGGCCTCGAGCCCGCGCAGCATCCGGACGCTGGCCAGCTCGCCGTCCCTGGTCAGGTGGTATCCGGTCTTGGCCTCGATGGTCGTGGTCCCGGACCGCAGCCAGCGGCCCAACCGCTTGCGCACCCCGTCGCACAGCGTCCAGGGGTCCGTGCCCCTGGTCACGGTGACGGTGGAGGAGACTCCGCCGCCGGCCGCGGTGATCTCCGCGGGCGACGAGCCGTTGGACCGCATGGCGAGCTCCGCCCAGCGGTTTCCCGCGTACACGGGGTGGGTGTGGGCGTCGATCAGCCCGGGCGTGACCAAGCCGCCGCCCAGGTTCTCTACCTGGTCCACATCGACGATGTCGTCGATCACTCCCGGTATACGCTGTGGCAACTCGGCCGCGGGCCCCACCCAGGCGATCCGGTCGTCGCCAGTGACGATGGCGGCGTTGCTCAGGATCTCAGAGCCAGTCCACAAGCGACCGATGTTGGTCAGCAGCCGAACAGTCACCGGCGGTCCCCCCCGGGACTGGTGATCCCCTGCGCCATGAGCGTTCACCTGCCGTGACACGTGCGCGTCGCAAGAGCCGGCGTGCACTGGACGAGCTTCGCTGCGCACCACGCGCTGAGCGCCGGTGCCGATCGGTACGGGCCGAGCGGGTACGGCAGCTAACATATCGATCCAGATACGCTATTGCACCGCTACCACCGCAGACAAGCCTTTCGGCGAAATGCAGAACCTTATCCGCTTGCGCGGTTTAGGCGCCCTTAGCCGGCGAGAAAAGCTCGCCAAACGTGACCACTATCACGCTCGGACTTGGACACAATCGTCCAGGGCCGCGTCTAGCTGTGCGGCCAGGCCCGGCGGAACCCGCGCCTCGAGCAGCGTACCGTCCGCGACGTGATCGGCCGTGAGCACTTCGCCTTCGGCGTGCGCCCGCGCCAGCAGATCGCCCCGGCTGTACGGAACGGTGACCTTGACCTGAACGTCGAGCCGGGGCAGCGCGGCCTCGATGGCGTCGCGCAGGGCGGGCAGGCCCGCCCCCGTCTTCGCCGAGACGCTGAGACTGCCAGGCTCGCGCGCGCGCAGGCCCTGCAGCACGACCGGGTCCGCCGAGTCGATCTTGTTGACCACCACGAGCTCGGGCACCTGCGCCGCGCCGATCTCGGCCAGCACGCCGCGGACCGCGGCGATCTGCGCCTCGGGCTCGGCGTCGGACCCGTCTACCACGTGCACGATGAGATCCGCCTCGGCCGATTCTTCCAGCGTGGAGCGGAACGCATCAACCAGCTGGTGCGGCAGGTGCCTGACGAACCCAACGGTGTCGGTCAGCGTGTAGGCGCGCCCGGACGGCGTCACGGCACGCCTGACGGCCGGGTCGAGGGTGGCGAACAACGCGTCCTCGACTAGGACCCCGGCACCGGTAAGCACGTTGAGCAGGCTCGATTTACCCGCGTTGGTGTACCCGGCGATGACCACCGAGGGCACGTCGCGGCGGTGACGCTGCCCGCGCTGAACCTTCCGGCCCGTCGACATGTTCGCTATGTCCTTTTGCAGGCGGGAGATGCGTGCACGCAGCTGTCGCCGGTCCGTCTCCAGCTTGGTCTCGCCGGGACCGCGGGTGCCGATGCCGCCGCCGGCCACCCGGCCGCCTGCCTGCCGGGACAGCGACTCGCCCCAGCCGCGGAGCCTGGGCAGCATGTACTGCAGCTGGGCCAGCTCCACCTGGACCTTGCCCTCACGACTGCGGGCGTGCTGGGCGAAGATGTCCAGGATCAGCGCGGTCCGGTCGATGACCTTGACCTGCACCACGCCTTCCAGCCGGCGCAGCTGGCTGGGGGTGAGCTCGCCGTCGCAGATCACGGTGTCGGCACCGGCCGCCGCCACGATGCCCGCGAGCTCGCGCGCCTTGCCCGAACCCACGTAGGTGGCCGCGTCGACCCGGCCGCGCCGCTGGATGAGGCCGTCGAGCACCTCGGAGCCCGCCGTCTCGGCAAGCCGGCGCAGCTCCCGCAGCGAATTCTCCGCGCTGGCCAGGCTGCCTTCGTCCCACACCCCGATCAGCACGACCCGCTCAAGGCGCAGCGCGCGGTACTCGACCTCGCTGACGTCCTGCAGCTCAGTGGAGAGCCCCGCCACCCGCCGCAGCGCGTGCCGGTCCTCCAGGTCCATGTCCCCCAGGTCTGGCTGCTCGTCAAAGACCGTGCTCATTGTCCTCCGACATCGTGCTTACTCGTCCCCCGATGGTGCCACGCGGCGCGCGGGATTTCACTTAGTTAACACTCCGGCGGCCCCATATGTGCCCCGCCGTGGCCGCTTGGCGTCTTTATCGAGCCCGAACGAACCCGGTATCACCGCCCGGGTCAACCTTTCTGTGGTACCGGGTGTATGCCGTGCAGGCCTCAGGCCGGGAGTGCAGCGCGGGCGGCCAGGTTCCGGAAGACAGCCTCGGTGGCGGAGCCCGGGGCGGCGCAATAGGCGATGAGGCGCTGGCCGGTTTCGGCGATGTGCAGCACCTGGCACTCGAACTCCATGAGACCGGCCTGCGGGTGGTTCACGTGCTTGAGCATCGGCCCGCGCACCTCGACCTCGTGTTCGGCCCGGGCGACGCCTACGGTCAGCTCTCCTGGTAAGGGATGGCGGCGTGGGTGGCCGAGCGGCCCGCTTCGAACGCGGCGCGGAGCAGGCGCCCGTCGGTGGCCAGGCGGCTCACCTCCGGCGATCCGGCCGGCGGCCGGATGGAGAACGCGCAGGGCGCGGCGGCGGCCGACTGGTACTCGGCGAGGCGGCGGTCGTCGTCGGCCAGGCGGGCTTGGCGGCCCAGGAAGGTGGCGCGCAGGGCCGGGCTCTCGCGGCGCAGGGTGGTGCGGGCGAGCAGGCGGGCCGAGCGGGGCGAGGCGTGGCCGTCCGGAGCGCGCACCGGGTCGCGGCGGGAGCGCAGCACCAGCACGTGAGTGGCGCCCTGGTCCAGCGCGGTGCGGTACGGGATGGACTCGGACACGCCGGCGTCGTAGAAGCGGCGGCCGTCGAACTGCACCGGCGGGCCCGCCAGCAGTGGCAGGGAGGCGCTGGCCCGCAGGGCCAGTCGCAGGGCGGCCGGGGTGCCGGTCAGCGGGCGCAGGTCGGTCGACTGGCCGGTTGTGGCGTCGGTGGCCAGCGGGTGGAACTCGACGGGGCTGGCCAGCACCGCGGCGAA
>WNFG01005406.1_pt1 | contig 10739 bp, 5 predicted proteins | sample 5400431 | NCBI WGS metagenome assembly WNFG01 (sample SAMN13153346, study PRJNA577476) | soil metagenome | isolation source: 120 cm saprolite under Douglas fir tree site 2 hole 3 replicate 2 | place: USA:California | collected 2015-04-18
TATCTGGAAGGCATCGGCGAAAACATTATTTTGGAATTCGTCGATCCCAGCGGCTCGGGCGAGTATCACCTCACGATGGATCCATCGGAAAAAGACGCGCTGCTGCATGTACCCGGTGCGGGTCTGAGTTTGATGGAATCGATGGGTATGTCGACGAAGGCCGACCGTTTTACGCGTTCCGACGGCACCCATTTGCCGAAGACCATGGGCGGTGAACCAGCCAGCATGAACGAATTCACCCGGCTGGAACTCTACGCCAAAGTGAATAAGCCGCCGGAAGTAAAATTCAAGGATCTTGAGGCGGTGGTAACCTCGCGAATCGTCAGGGATCAGGTGCACTTTAATTGGCGGACCGACTACCTGAAAGTGACGAATGATACCGTGCTTGTGCCCGTCACCATCCAGATTCCTAACAGCCAGCTTTCATTCCAGGCGAAGGATGGAATTCACTCTGCCACGATGAATATCTTCGGGCGGGTGAGCACTCTCACCGGACGCGTCGTTCAGACTTTTGAGGATCCCGTCTCGAGAGATTTTCCCGATTCGCTGTTTCAGCAATCGTTGAAGCTTCAATCGATCTATCAAAAGGCCATTCCTCTGCGCCCTGGCCTTTACCGGCTGGATCTAGTGATCAAGGATGTGCAGAGCGGAAATATTGGCGTAGTGAACGCGCGCTTGCAGGTGCCGCGATATGAGGACGACAAACTGGAGGCAAGTTCGTTGATTCTTGCCGATCAAATCGAGCGGGTTCCTGCGAAGCAGATTGGCTCGGGGCAGTTCGTGCTGGGATCCTCGAAGGTGCGCCCGCGTCTTGAGGGTGATTTCACCACCGCGGACAAGCTCGGCATCTATATGCAGGTTTATAACCTGAAGCCCGACGACAAGACCCACAAGTCCAGCGCGACTTTCCAGTTTACCGTCAAGAAGGGCAATGAAAAGATCATGCAGTTCAAGGAAACCTCCGAAGAGATGAAGCAGACAGGTGACCAGGTCACCATCGAGCGCCTGCTGCCGCTCGCAACGCTGGCTCCTGGTAAGTACAGCCTGGAAGTGAATGCCACTGACGCGCTTTCGAATCAGACCATATCGAAGTCGGCGGATTTCACGGTGAAAGCGGCGCCGGAGACGAAGACCGCGGCGGTCGCTACGCCGGGGAGGTAAAGTAAAGTGAAACAGGAACGGCTCCGAACCCTGGGGGCCCTGATCCTGACCGTCATGTTTTCGTCCTTTGCGGCGAATTCGGCGGCCGCGCAAGCGAAGCCCGTCCCGGGCAGGCTTGCGGGAGTAGTGCGCGACGCTGCGGGCACGCCGCAGTTGGGCGCGAGCGTGGAGTTAATTTCCGAAGCTGTGGGGGTGGCCGCTAGCCGCGGCTTACTGACGAATACGCAAGGTATGTTCCGGGGCGACAAACTGGCCCCGGGTTTTTACACCGTGCGCGTAACTCTCGCCGGTTTTCTTCCAACACTTGAAAAGCACATCCGTGTCACGTCGAATCTAACAACCGTAATTCGTATTGAACTGGAATCCATGTTTGCGTCGCTCGATCAATTGCGGCGCATGCCCGCGAGCAGCACCGCCGAAGTTGATGATTGGAAATGGGTGTTGCGGTCGGCCTCGACAATGCGTCCGGTCCTGGAGTGGGTGGACAGCGGTACTTTGAGCGTCTCGACGATTTCCGGTGAATCCGGCAGGGCTAACGTACCGAGAATGCGGATGGAATTTACGGATGGTGCCCGGCGGCCCAATTCCGCCTCCAGCATCGCCTCTTCGCCTGCTACCGCCGTCGCCTACGATCAGAAGTTAGGTGGCGCCGGCAAGATGATCTTTGCCGGGCAAGTGAGCTATGACAGCGATGCTCCCGCAGGTGGAATCGCTACCGTCTGGTTGCCAACGGGAACGCTCGGTGCCGGTCCCCATACGGCACTAGTCCTTCGCGAGGCCAAGCTGGGGCCTGTCGGACCGACTTTCCGAGGTATCCGTCTTGATCAAGGTGGTGCGTTAGCATTCGGAAATCGCGCCACTCTTCGGTACGGCGGCGAGTATGTCCTCGTGGGACTTGGGGCTGCAGCTACCTCGCTTCGTCCCCGCGCAGAATTGGATGTGCGCCTCAACGATGATTGGAGCACCGCCCTCATTTTCGCCTCCCTGCCCAACGGGCCTGGTCCTCTCGAGGCGAACGACGCGCAGCCCGGCGGTGCGCTTGCGGCAGCGCTTAATGAACTAGACGCATTTCCCGCACTGCTCTGGCGGCAGGGCCGCCCAGTTTTGCAAAATGGTTTACACGAAGAAGTGTCGGCGGAACGAAAGATCGGTACCCACGGGAAGGTCCAAGTCGCCGGTTTCCACGACGACAATCGCCACGTGGCCGTCTTCGGCCGGGGCAGCGATCTGCCCGCAGCTGACTATTTTCAGGACAGTTTTTCCTCGGGGTTTGCGTACGATGGCGGGTCCGCCGGCAGTTGGGGAACACGCGCCGCATTTCGCGAGAAGCTTGATGACGACCTCGAGCTGACCGCAGTCTATTCCTTTGGCGGAGCTCTGGCGCCTTCTGCTGATGTGGACGATCTCCTCCGCGATATGCTTCGCCATGCGCAGCGGCATTCTCTCGGAGTGGCAATCTCGGCCAAGGTGCCTCGCCTTGGTACGAAGGTCCAGACCGGATATAAGTGGGTAAGCGGCGTCTCCGTCTCCTCTGTAGACAGCTATGGCGAATCCCTCTTCCAAATGGACCCTTACCTACATCTGATTGTCCGCCAGCCGTTGCCAAGGTTCGCGTTGGGACGCTGGGAGGCCATTGCGGATTGCAACAATCTCCTGACGCAAGGCTATGTCTCAACCAATAGCAGGGATGGCCGAGTTGTCCTGGTACCTGCCTTCCGGTCGTTTCGAGGCGGGCTGAGCGTTCAGTTTTAGGAAAGAGCGGGTTCTAGAAAGCTGTATTTGTCCTTCCAGAAACAGGAGCAAGCAGGATAGTCCAGCCTGCCGTCATTGTAAGTTATTGAATATGAAGTGGTTTCTAGCATGGACATCTACCAAAGAATGGACATTGGGTTGCACTTAGTTTTTCGTGGCGGGGTGTAGCCCTGCCCGGTGAGCAATGAGGCAAAATCTGCGAGTCAGCCTCGGTGCGGTCGTGCTGGCGCTAGCCACGCTGGCGGCGGTGATTTTTGCCCTGATTAACTTCGACCAACGCACCCGCTTTGAGGTGGTGTACGACGGAGTGGCCTGGCTCGACACCGACCACGGCATTCAGGCCAGCCAGGTTTCCCCTAATTCTCCAGCAACTCGCGCAGGGATTCGCTCTGGGGATCTCCTGCTGACGTTCAACCGCGCCCCGGTCAGGAGAGCTGCGGAAGTGGCTCGCCGGCTGGAGCGTGCAGGGCTCTGGACCCAGGTACATTACAAGCTTTCCCGTAGTGGTGAGGAATTCGAAACTCCGCTACTCACGGCACCTGCCGAGAAGCCTCTGGCGACCGAGAACTACCTCCGAATCGTTGGCCTGCTCTATCTCTTCATCGGCTTGTTCATTTTTATCCGGCGCTGGAATGCGCCACGCGCTGTGCATTTTTACGTTTTTTGCCTGGTATCCTTCATTCTTTGGTCGTTCCATTACAGCGGAAAGTTGGACGCGTTTGACTGGGAAGTTTATTGGTCGGAAATTGTGGCTAGGCTGCTGGCGCCCGCTTTGCTTCTCCACTTTGCGTTGGTATTTCCGGGGCGGTATGAAACGACGGTTCGCTCTTCTTCGAAATTGTTGGCGGTCTATTCCTTTCCTCTCGTGCTGTTTCTGATTCATTTGGCCACCGCGCTCAAGTACGGCGGCTTCTTGCCCTGGCTTCAGTCTTACATATTGCTCACAAAAATCGAATTCGGCTTTCTCGCCCTCGGCTTCCTGGCGGCCGGGCTGGTTTTCTACCGGAGCTTCCGCGAAGCTCCTTCCGGCGTCCTGCGCCAGCAATTGAAATGGCTCACCGGTGGAACTCTCGCGGGCACTCTGCCCGTTTCGATTCTCTACATCCTTCCATTGGTGCTGGGCGCGGTCTTGCGCCCGTGGATGCAGTTATCGGTATTAAGCCTGGTGCTGATCCCGCTCTGTTTCGGTTATGCGGTCATCCGCTATCGCTTGATGGACGTGGACATCATCTTTAAGCGCGGCTTGGCGTACACGGCGGCGACCGCCGGGGTGGCGGCGGTCTACTTCGCATTGGTCGCATTGGTTGCGTTGGTCTTCCATACGCCCACGAACGGCCCCGCCGGCGGCATGATCGCCATCGTCATAGCCGCGTTTTTGTTCCAGCCGTTCCGCGAGTGGATTCAGGCGCGGCTGGACCGCTTCTTCTACCGCGACCGCCTTGATTACCGGCGCACGCTCATCGAATTCGGACGCACGCTGACCAACGAAGTGCGTTTCGACCCCATGCTGGGCTCGGTCATGGACCGCATCTCGCAAACGCTCCTGGTCGACCGTCTCGCGATTTTCGTGGAGAACGCCATGCAACCCGGGCACATGCGCATTGCGCGCTCTATGGGCGTGCGGCTCTCCGAATCCTTGGATCTTAGTTTCCTCGACTCGGCCCGGCCCGAGTTCGCCCGTGGGGCGCTCTTTTTTGAGTCGCCCCGTGCGGCAAGGGACGCAACTCACTCCGTTCGTCGAACGCTGGAGCAGCTGGATCTCAACTACTTTATACCCTGCCGCATCCGCGAGCACACCGTCGCGGTTCTCGGCCTCGGGAAAACCGTCGATGGAGACTTCTTGTCCAGCGACGATGTGGAACTGGTCGAGACGATTGCCGGCTATGTTGCGGTCGCCCTGGACAACGCGCAGCTCTACAGCTCGCTGGAACAAAAAGCGCTCGAGATCGCCCGCCTCAAGGATTTCAGCGAAAACATTGTTGAATCCTTGAACGTCGGCGTGCTCTCCGTCGACCTCGAGGGCATCGTTGAATCCTGGAACACCCGTATGGAGCAACTTTTCGGAGTGTCGCGCCAGGAAGCAGTTGGACGCCAGCTCAGCTCGCTGTTGCCGGAGGAATTGGCGCGCGAAATTGCCGCGCGCAGTGACCAGGAACAGATTACCGGCATTTATAAGCAAAGGCTCCACCACCAGGGCAAATTGCTGACCTTGAATGTCTCTATTACTCCGCTGGTGAGCAAATCGAACGAGCGCATCGGCCGTTTGCTGCTCTTCGATGACGTGACCCAGCGTGAGCGCATGGAAGAGCAGATGTCGCAGACGGAGAAGCTGACCTCACTTGGGCTTCTCGCGGCCGGCGTGGCACACGAGGTGAATACGCCGCTAGCGGTTATTTCCAACTATATTCAGATGCTGGCGAAGCAGATGCCGGAAGGCGATCCGCGCCAGTCGATCATTGAAAAAATCGTCAAGCAGACCTTCCGCGCCAGCGAAATCGTCAACAATCTGCTCAATTTCTCGCGCACTGGGGCCGCAGAGGCCGCGGACATTGATGTAAACCGCGTTGTGGAAGAGACGTTGTCGCTTGTAGCCCACCCTCTCAAAGCCTCGCAGATTCAAGTGGTGAAGCAGCTCAGCGAACCGCTTCCGGCGGTTCGCGGTTCAGCCAACAAACTACAGCAGGTCTTTTTGAACCTTTTTTTGAATGCGCGTGATGCTATGCCCAGCGGGGGAATGCTCGAAGTTCGCACCGCCGCCCATAACGGCAGCGTCGAAATCGAGGTCGCGGATACGGGCGCAGGTATCCCCCGCGAGCACCTTCATCGCATCTTTGACCCGTTCTTCACCACCAAAGCCAGTGGACGCGGAACTGGCCTCGGTCTTTCGGTGAGTTACGGAATCATCAAGGAGCATGCCGGAAAGATTGATGTGCGTTCGACGCCCGGCAAAGGCACCTCCTTCCATGTTGAATTTCCAGCGGTCATGAAAGCGGTCCATGTCTAAGGGTTCCATCCTGGTCGTTGACGACGAATCAGAAATCCGCGAGGGCCTCGAACTCCTGCTGAGAGGGGAAGGCTACGGCGTCGCCAGTGCGGAAACGGGCGAATCCGGCCTTGAGAAGCTGGAACAGCATCCTTACGATCTCCTCCTCCTGGACGTTAGCTTGCCGGACCGCAACGGGCTCGACATGCTCAAGGAGATTCACCGCCGCGACCCGCAGCTTTCCGTCGTCCTGATCACCGCCTACGGTTCAATCGAAATGGCCCGCGCCGCGTTCAAGAATGGCGCGATGGACTACATCACCAAGCCGTGGTCCAACGACGAATTGCTGGCACAGGTGGCGCAGGCCGTGGAATCGCGGCGGTTGCGCGATGAAAACGTCCAGCTCAAGCGCGCCCTGAAACAGCGCTTCAATTTCCCGAACATCGTCGGCAAGAGCGACAAAATGCAGGTGCTTCTAAACCTAGTCAGCCAGGTCGCGCCTTCGCGTTCCACGATTCTTATCAGCGGCGAAAGTGGCACCGGTAAGGAACTCATCGCCAAAGCGATTCACTCGGCCTCTACCCGCGCGGACAAGGCCTTTGTGCCCGTAAACACAGGATCGATTCCCGTCGATCTGCTGGAGTCTCAGCTCTTCGGCCATGTGAAAGGCGCGTTCACCAGCGCCATCGCATCCAAGAAGGGCCTCTTCGAAGTCGCCGATCAAGGCACCATTTTCTTCGACGAAATCGCCACCATCAGTCCCGAAACGCAGGCCAAGCTTCTGCGCGTCATTCAGGAGCGCGAATTCATGCGGCTCGGCGGCACCGAGCAGCTCAAAGTCGATGTGCGCATCGTAGCCGCTTCCAACGTCGACCTGCTAACTCTAGTGCGCGAAGGCCGCTTCCGTGAGGATTTGTACCACCGCCTAAACGTCATTCACCTCCAGGTTCCGCCTCTGCGCGACCGCCGCGAAGACGTGCCGCTTTTGTTGGGACACTTCCTCGACCGCTATTGCCATGAAAACGCCAAGCCGTTGAGGCAATTCACGCCGGCGGCGATGAAACTCATGATGGATTACGACTGGCCCGGGAACGTGCGTGAGCTGGAAAACGTGGTGGAGCGCGCGGTCGTTCTCTCCACGCAGGAGCGCGTTGATGCGGACCTGCTCCCGGAGAGCATTCGCAGCAAGGAAATCGTTCGCGGCGTGCGGCTGCAGCTCTCTGAATTTTTGCCGCCGCTTCCCGGCGAACCCGGTTCGCGGGCTTCTGCGGATAATCCCCAGCCTTCATTGTTCCAGATCATGGACGAGATCGAACGCCGCATCATCATTGATATGCTGGAGCGCACCAGCTGGAACCAGACCGAAGCCGCCGAGCGTTTTCTCATTCCTCTTTCAACGCTCAACCAGAAAATCAAGCGTCTCGGTATTGATATCCGCCGCCGCGGCCGCGGCGATGATACGTTGTCCGCGTCGATTGGGAAATAGCTGACTGCGGCTCGCCACGATTTCTCCTCCAGCATCCCATGCGAAAAAGCCTGTCCCATCGTCTACACTAACTAACACCGCTATGTCCGAGCCGATGTCGTCTTCGCCTTTATCCGGTAATGCTTCATTTAGCAGCGAGTGGTCCGTGCTGCTCGAATGTGCTTCTCCTGCGCACGATCCTCCGCGGCTTACAGGCTTGCTCGGGTCCGTGGATTGGGATCGCTTGCTCGTCCTTGCAGAGGAACATGGCGTGACCGGCCATTTGGCGGCCCGCATACGAGAGGTCGCAGAGGCTCTGGTCCCTCAGGAAATCAGGCAGGCCCTTATCGATCGCCAGCGCGCGCAGATTCTTTCCAGCTTGCGGCTGACGGCCGAACTATTTCGCCTATTGGAGCTTTTCACTGCGGAGGGTATTGGTGCCCTGGTCGTAAAGGGACCTGTTCTGGCGATGCAGGCCTATGGTGACCCCGCGATACGCAACTATGGCGACCTGGACTTGCTTGTTCGCCAGCGGGATATTCGCCGGGCCACGGAGTTGATGAGCGCAGGGGGTTACGTGGCTGCCGTCTCGCTCAGCGCCATCGACGCCGGGAAAATCCCGGGCCAATATCTTTTCTCCAAGCTGGATTCGAAACTCATCGTCGAGCTGCACAACGACTGCACGTTGCGCTATTTCCCCCGCCGCCTCCCTCTCGAGGATTTTTTCATGCGGCAAATCCGCGTGCGCCTCGACGGCCACGACGCTCCCACTCTTTCTGTGGAAGATGAACTCGTGCTGATCTGTATCCACGGGGCAAAGCACTTTTGGGAGCGCCTGATGTGGATTGCGGACGTTGCCGCGTTGGTCATCCGCCAAACAGGTATCGATTGGGAGAGGGTTGCCGATTCCGCGCGAGCCGTGGGAGCGGAACGCATGCTGCACACCGGGCTGCGCCTTGCATCAGATTTGCTCCAGGCCCGGCTGCCGGACAAGGTTCAAGCGGCGGTGCGGGCGGATACGGCAGCAACTCGTCTTGCAGAACAAGCTCGCAAGTGGTTGTCCGCCGCCGGCTACGCGCCGCCAACCCTCTTCGAACGTGCCATGTTTCGCTTGCGCATGCGGGGCGGTCTGGTTGCCGCTCCCGCCTATCTTCTCAGGCTATCTTTTTCGCCGACGGAAGAAGACTGGAGGGATGGCCCTGAAGCTAACCGGCACTGGCTGTTCGGGGCCCTATGCCGGCCAATCCGATTGGCGCGCAAATATGGCCGCGGAGGCAAGACTTGATTTTTTTGTTTTGCGGAGCATCGTGCGCGATGGAGCGATCTTGAACGAGCGGGAAACGATGCTGAAACATTGCATGGCCTTCCACGCGGTCCATGCGCTGCTGCCATGGAAGTCAAGATGAGTGGCTTTGCAGGCGTTGTGTGCACCGGCGGCAGCGCTCCCGACTCGGGTTTGCTCGAATGCATGGCTGCGCGTCTGACGTTTCGGGGACCGGACGCCACATGCATTTGGTCGCGGGCCGGAGCAGGATTTTGCTTCACACTTCTGAGGACTGGGCCGGCGCCGCAATCTTCTGAGCAACCATGCACGCTGGATGGACGCGTATGGTTGATCGGCGACGTGCGCCTCGACGGGCGGGAAGACCTGCTGCGCCAGCTCGAACAGAATGATAAGCCAATCACAGCGGAAGTCACCGACGAAGAATTGATTCTTCGGGCCTGGCGGCGGTGGGGTAAGGATGGGCTTGCGGCTCTCAACGGAGACCTATCTTTCGCACTGTGGGACGAGGACCAGCATCGCCTCTCGTGCGTGCGGGATTTGATAGGCGCGCGGCCTTTTTTTTACGCGCAATCAGCTGGTAATTTCTATTTCAGCAACACGCTCGAGGTTCTCCGCCAGGCGCCGGGCGTCTCTTCGAATCTCGATCAGCAATTCATAGGCGACTTTCTCGTGCAAGAGCGGTGTGAAGACCGGGCGAGGACAGTATGTCGGGATATTCACAGGCTACCTCCAGGACATACCTTGGTTTATTCAGACGGAGGACTGTCCGTTCATTCCCACGCGGATTTCTCCGTCGAAGAGCCGCTCTTGCTGAAGCGGCCAGAGGAATATGTAGAGCGATTCCAGGAACTTCTGGAGAAGGCGGTTCACGACCGGCTGCCGCGCCAGCCCTGTGGCATCTTTCTCAGCGGCGGGCTCGACTCGACCAGCATCGCCGCAGTGGCCTGCAATATTGCCAAGAAAAATGGCGCGAGTGGCCCGTTGCGCGCTTACACCATCGACTGCCGGCCGCTATTCAACGACGAAGAAGGTATCCTGGCATCGCTTGTGGCAGAGAATCTCGGTATAGATATCGAGATTCTTTCCGGTGCTTCTTGTCTCCCCTATGAAGGTTGGGAAGATTCGCTGCTGCGCACGCCGGAGCCGTGTCACGATCCTTTTCTTCTTCTTAGTCAACGACAATACCGACAAGTGCAAAGCCACGCGCGAGTCGTTCTTTCGGGGTACGGCGGAGACGACATCCTGACCGGCCAGGCTTGGCCCTACCTGACTTACTTGTTCCGCCAGCGGGCTTTCGGGACCATCGCGCGGGCCTACGGACGATACATCCTTAAGCATGGGCGCATCCCACCTCTCCGCGGAGGTTTTCGCACCCGGCTGCGGCGGTGGATGGGCCGTACGGACCCGTTGACGGAATTCCCGCCATGGCTTGAGCCAGATTTTGTTGAACAACACAATCTCCGCGGGCGATGGCGGGAGCTTCAGGAATCGCCAAAGGCGATTCATCCGTTGCATCCCATTGCCTTTGCCGGTCTTTCCAGCAAATTTTGGTCCAGCGTATTCGAAAGTGAAGACGCTGGCTGGACCGGCGTACCCGTCGAGTTGCGTGCACCGCTCCTCGATGAGCGCTTGTTGCGCTTCCTCCTGCGCGTGCCGCCCGTGCCCTGGTGCATGGAAAAGGAGCTACTCCGCGAGGCTATGCGCGGCCTGCTGCCGGAAGAAGTCCGCGCGCGCCCGAAGACTCCACTCATCGGCGATTTCATCAAACATTTCATCGAGAGCAAGAAATGGAACCCGCTGCCCCTCTCTGAGCCGTCTCCAGAGCTTCGGGAGTTCGTTGATTGGGAGCGGCTCGGCACAACTTTGGCGACCGCCGCGGGTTCCAATCTTTGGGTCGGCCTGCGTCCTGTCTCTCTTAGCTATTGGCTAAAAGCAAAAGCCGTTGTAAACGAGAAAAGGATTCGTTAGAGTTCCGAACGGGGACAATGAATGAAGAGAGCGCCAGAAGCACCTGTGAAGAAGCCTTATCAGGCACCTAAACTTACTGTCTACGGCGACTTAACTCAGTTGACTCTGACTATGGTGCATATGGG
>WNFG01009943.1_pt1 | contig 10736 bp, 21 predicted proteins | sample 5400431 | NCBI WGS metagenome assembly WNFG01 (sample SAMN13153346, study PRJNA577476) | soil metagenome | isolation source: 120 cm saprolite under Douglas fir tree site 2 hole 3 replicate 2 | place: USA:California | collected 2015-04-18
AGCCTCGCGGTGATCGCGATCGACCACAGCAGCATGTGCCCGCGCCTCGACTGCACGCATTTCGAGACGATCGGCGTGGCGATCGACGAGGCGACGCTGCGCGCGCGCGCCGATCAGGGTTTGCGCATCAAGATCGGCGCGCGGCGCGGCTCGACGCTGATCCTGCCGCTGTCGCCGACGCAGATCGGTCTGCAGCTTGCCGCCATCGACCGGCTGATCCCGCCGCCCGCGCCCGCGCCGCTGCCGGGAAAATAGCGGCATTGGTAGCAAGCGCACCTTTGATGATTTCCAAAGTGTGGCCGCCTCCGAAATGCCGGGGGAACGGGATGAGTGACAGGGTGGAAATGAGTTATCGCCGCCGCGCTATGTGGCGTCGTTCATGTCGGGCAGGAAATACCCCTGCACCTGATCGTTCGGAAGCCAAATGAGTATCTGACCGAAGTTAGACCTTCTGGGCACCCCGAACGCGTCCTCATAGGTCACGAACCCCCATGTGTGGAGCGCGTGCCCCATGCCGCGTTTGATGCGTTCGACTTCAGTGTCATCAACGTAGTCCTCCACAATGCGGCTGAGAGTGCGGTTTTGATGTGGGCCAATGAGATTTTCGCCGCCCGATTCGACTTCGGGATAGGTGAATTTGAAGTCTTTGGGCAACGGGACGGGCAAGATGGCTGCGTAGGTGACATGTCTGACCTTCCGTGCTGGGGTACTACCGTAGTTGACCAGCAAGGGTTTGGCTTCGAATCGCAAGTTGTTCGCCCTGTCTTGGTAAATCGCGGTGCCAATTATCACGGAGATATAGGACCGCAGTTGCAGTTCCCCGAGCGTTTTTTGCCGAGCTGCAATTTCCTTGTTCGTCGCAACGGTTTCCTTGAGTGCCGCAACGTTTATCGCCATCGATTCGGCGACACTCTGCATAGCTGCAGCGGCGCGACTGCCCTGGGCAATGGATGCCTGCATATCGGCGGTTTGACCGGCGGCAATTTCATCCATCTTATCGACGGTTTCTTTCAACCGGCCGGCCTGTATCCAGAAAACGACCGCTTGCACGATTCCAATGAATCCGATCGCTCCAGTAAGCCGCACCATCCACCAATTGGCCGCAGATACGTCCTCTCGGTCTACCTTGTCCTGGGCGGTTTCTTCCTGGGTCCTCGGGGTTGGGAGAACTTTGACCACAAACGGCGCATCCGCAGTACCACGATGATCGGCGGCGGGTTGTTGTTGTTGTTGTATGCCTCGGGGCTGCTCCTGTGGCTGGGCACTTTTAGCTGGGGATGGCTGCTGTGATTGCGCGCCCGTGGCTGCCACGATCAACACGGCGGCTAACAGCGGACCGAAGGATTTCAATTTGCCTACTCGCGCAGGTTGCGCGGTACAGCCTACTACAAGTCCTCCAGCCGGATTCCGTCTAATGCCAAGGCCGCTAGGGTCACCAGAAAGAACGTCGCCGGGAACGTGCCTCGCGCCAGCTTATTGGCGATCGAGGCTTCCGTTTCCTCTAGCCCGTGCTTCTTGAGCCACTTCGCCAGCTCCATGATCAGGCTGACGCGGAACGGGCCGCCTCGACCGGGTCGGAAACGGATGTCTCGGTGGCCTGACTGGGCTCGGCTCGCCGCTCACAGTTGCGGGGCGGGGAACCCATCGCGTGGCGGTTACGTGCGGGGCCGGCGGCGTCAACCGCGCCGGCAGCGACAAGCGGCCGCGCCGATTACTTCTTCCGCCGTCCGGGGTCGAGCGGCGCCAGGAACATTTCCTGCATCTGCTCGATGCCCTTGAGCGTCGCCGGCAGCCAGGTCTTGAACATGGTCTCCGGGTCCATCGCCTGGATGTTCTTGCGCAGGCGATCCTCGAGCTCCTTCATCAGCGTCGTCTGCATCGGCTGCACGTCGGGCAAGCCGAAAAAGGCGCGCGCCTCCTCGGGCGTGCAGTCGATATTGACGGTGACCTTCATGGCCGGCGAACCTCCTGGCTTGCGGCGCGGCGTCGACGGCTCGGCGCCCGGCCGGCCTGCAGCGCCCGAGCCTCAGCTTCTGCGCGCGCCACCGCTGCGCTTGCCGGTAGTCTCGCGCGCGACCTTGTCGGCGGCTTCCTTGGCGAGGCGCAACGCCTTCAGCTTCGCCGTCTTGGCGTCCTCCGCCTGGCGCTGCTTGTCGCGCGCGTCGGTGCGCTCGTTATCCTGCTTCTTGGTCAGGACTTCGTTCGCCTTGCGGCGCGCGGCGGCGCTCGCGTCATGGGCCTTGCTCATGCTCACTCCTCCGCCCTCCCCCCGAGAAATCCGCATCGGGATCAGTAGCCCTCGCGCTCCATCCGCTTGCGCAGCACCTTGCGGTGGCGGCGTACCGCCTCCGCCTTCTCGCGCACGCGACGCTCCGACGGCTTCTCATAGGAGCGCCGGCGCTTCATTTCGCGGAAGGTGCCCTCGCGCTGCATCTTCTTCTTGAGCACCCGCAGCGCGGCGTTGATGTCATTATCGCGGACGAATACTTGCATGCAACTCCTTCAGGGCTCGAAACACGGCAAAACGCGGCGGCCGGACCGGTCGAAGGGCGGCACCGGCCCGGCCGCCGCTGTCAAATCGGCTACTCGGCCAGCGAGAGATGATCGGCGGCCTGCTTGCCGCGATCGGTGATGACTTCGTAGCGGATCTTCTGGCCTTCATTCAACGAGCCGAGCCCGGCGCGCTCGACGGCGGAGATGTGGACGAACACGTCCTTGCTGCCGTCGCTCGGCTGAATAAAGCCGAAGCCCTTCTGTGCGTTGAACCATTTTACTGTACCCAGAGCCATCTAGGGCCTCCGTCGATAGGTTGGCGCACCGCGCGCGACGTCGCGCGAGGTGATGCAGTGTCGGCCTTGGGTTCTTGGAGAGTCGCCCGGGGGCGGTCGTCAAGCGCGCGAAGCAGAAACTGATGGGATTAAGATGGCGCCTGCGGGGAATAAAGGCAAGTGCGGCCCGGGTAGTGTCCCAATGCCGCCGGGAGGGGCGGCTCAGCGCCAGCGGCTGCCGCGGTCCTTGCGGCGCCACGCGGCGAGGCGGCGGCCGCCCGATCTCACGCGCTCGACCACGGCGTCGCCATAGGCGAAAGCGGCGACGAAGGCCGCGGCGAACAGGCAAAGCTCGGACACATAGGGCACGGGCGGAACCTCCGGGGTTGGCGACGCTGCACCATCGCCGCAAAGACGTTAGCGCGAGCCTAACCGCTGACGGCGTCGGCTTAAGGATCGGTCGCGCGCCGCAGGAAGCGCGACGGGCGGCGGTAACGAAGCCCGCGCGGCGCCGTTGGCAACCGGGACACAAGCTTCGGAGGCATACCCCGTGTCAGTCATTGCGTGGATCATCCTCGGCCTGATCGCCGGTTTCATTGCCAGCAAACTCGTCAACCGTCACGGCGAAGGCGTCGTGCTCGACATCATCCTCGGCATCGTCGGGGCCGTGGTGGGCGGCTGGATCATGGCGGCGCTCGGCGGCCAGGGCGTCAACGGCTTCAATCTCTACAGCATGCTGGTCGCCGTCGGCGGCGCGGTCGTCGTTCTCGTGATCGCCCACGCCATCCGCGGCGGGACGGCATCGCCGCGGCTCTAGGCGGTCAGGCGGGCAAAGCCGGCGCTCCGCTCAAGGAGCGCCGGCCGCGTCCGCGCGACCGGGCGGAGCCGCATCACGACGTTTTATTCGCGCGCGATCCCTATCGGCCGGCGGCGCCGGTACGCGATGATCCTGGTCGCCGATCCGGAACGGCGCGGGCTCGCCGGCGCCGAGCTGGCCGAGTTCTTCGGCTTGTCGCCCGCGGAGAGCCGGCTCGCGGTGGAGCTGTACAAGGGCAAGCGGCTCTGCGAGGTCGCCGCCGAGTCCGGCGTCCGGATCACGACGCTGCGCACGCAGCTCAGCGCGATCCTGGCCAAGGTCGGGGTCGAGCGGCAGGCCGACCTCATCCACGTGCTCTCGAGCCTGCCGCTCGCCGCCGGCCTGCCGCGGATCGGTCAGCGGAAATAGAAGCCGAGATTGAAGCCGGGCGCGACATAGGCCGGCGGCGGGTAGGCGACCGGCGGCGGCGCGTAGACATAGCCGGGCGCGTAGTAGTAGGGCACGCCCCAGCCGTAGCCGCCATGTTCGCGCCACTCATGCTCGCGCCATTCGTGACGGCGCCACTCATGCTCGCGCCAGTCGTCGTCGCGCCAGCCCCGGTGGCCCCAACCGTCGCCGCGATGGCCCCAATCGTCGGCGAGAGCCGGCGCCGCGCCCAAGCCGGCGAGCGTCGCGGCGATCGCGCCGGCCAGGATCAGCGGGCGCAAAGACGTGAATCTCCTGTCATGCAAGCGGCGCATCGGGCCCCTCCTGTCGGGCGTTCTCTTGCGTATAGAACGGCGCGAGCCGCGCGGCTATTCCGGGCGCGCAACGGCTCGGCCAACGACGCGCTGGACGAAAGCCCGGCCGCGCGCTGAAATGAGCGCCGGGAGGAGGCCGCCGATGGATGTGGTTCCGCTCGGTCCGGGCTTCGCCGCGGAGATCCGCGGGCTCGGGCTCGTCGACGTCGCCAGCAGCGCCGACGCCTATCGCGAGGTGCGCGCCGCCTTCGAGGCGCATTCGGTGCTGCTGTTCCGCGATCAGGTGGTGAGCGACGATTTGCAGGCGGCGTATTCGCGCGCCTTCGGCCCGCTCGAGATCGTCAAGGTTGGCTCGGTCGGCCACGGCACCTTCTACAGCCGGCTCAACAATCTGCGCGACGACGGCACGGTCGCGCCGGCGAGCCATCGCCAGGTGCTGCGCGCGCGCGCCAACCAGCTGTGGCACACCGACAGCAGCTTCAAGCCGATGCCGGCGCTCGCCTCGGTGCTGTCGGCGCGCACGCTGCCGAGCGACGGCGGCGAGACCGAGTTCACCTCGACGCGCCTCGCCTGGGAGCGGCTGCCCGCGTCGCGCCAGGCGAGCTTGCGCGACCGCATCGTCACGCACTCCTACGCCAATTCGCGCGACCAGATCGACCCTGAATTGATGACGCCGGCGGAGCGCGCGGTGCTGCCGCCGGTCAAATGGCGCATGACCTGGCGCAACCCCGTCAACGAGCGGCGCGCGCTCTACCTCGCGTCGCACGCCTACGCCGTCGACGGCATGGGCGACAACGAGGCGAAGGCGCTCTTGGCCGAGCTCATCGCCGAAGCGACGCGGCGCGACTTCACCTATCTCCACCGCTGGCGCGCCGGCGACGTGGTGATGTGGGACAACCGCGCCACCATGCATCGCGGCCGCCCGTGGCCCTTGAACGAGCCGCGCGTGATGGTGCGCACCACCATCTCCGCCACGCAAGCCGACGGGCTCGAGCGCCCGGCGGCGTGAGCTATTTGGCGGCGACGCTCGCGGTGATCGAGGCGATCACGCCCGCGGCCGTGCTGAAGGCGTCGCCGCGGTTCTCGATGTGGTGGCGCCGCGCGATCCAGGCGAAATCGCTGTAGGCGGTCCACACCGTGCCTGTCGCGTCCTCGAACACGAGCAGCCGCACCGGCCAGTCGAGCCCGGCCACCGGGTTGGCGGTGATGAACAGCGAACCCAGCGCCGGATTGCCGAACACCAGCAGGGTCGAGGGGCGCAGATCGATGTGCGCGCCGGCGGCGAGCTGCGACTGGTCGATCGCCGCGAAGAATACGATGCCCTTCTTGGCGATATCCGCCTTGAGGCGGGCGACGGTCTCGTCCAGCGGGTAGGCGCTGCGCAGGGTGACGACGCCGGCGGACGCGGCCGATTCCGCGTCCGCGGCCCTGGTCACCGCGGATGCGGACAGGCTCAGCAGCGCCGCAAGCCAGGCGGCCGAGCACAGCTTGGTGACACGCGCGATCATGGAAGCTTCTCCTCCTCAGCGGCGCTCGCGCGGGGCGCGCACGAGCCGATGCCGCCAGGATGCGGAGAGACGCTGGCCGACGGAAATGCCGTTTGGTTTTCGAGTCGATAACGCGCGGTAATCGCCGCCGTCGCGCGGCCGCGCCCGGCCGCGCCAACCGCTGGTAGCCGGCGCGGCGGAGCTTCGCGCGCAGAAACCAGGGCGAATGGCGTTTTCGTTCGCGCGCCGCTTGCCGGCCGCAACAATCGCCAACATGCGCTGTTTTGCCGCCGCCCCTTAACGTGCCCTTAGCGGGCGGCGGCCCATCTTCAACCCATGCTCTACTACCGCAAGCTCTTCTCCGCCGACGCGCCGAGGATCGAGGCGCATTTCCTCGATCTGTCGCCGGAAGACCGCCGCCGCCGCTTCCATTCGCTGCTCGGCGACGACGCCATCCGCGCCTATTGCCGCGGCTTCGATTGGAGCGAGCGCGCGGTCATCGGCGCGTTCGATCTCGACCGCCTCGTCGGCATCGCCGAATGCGTGCGCGTCGCCGACGGCAACGCGGAGATCGCCGTGTCCGTCGATGCGCGCTGGCAGCACCACGGCGTCGGCCGCGAGCTGGTGCGGCGCGCCGCCGCGTCGGCCGCGAACAGCGGCGCCGCGACGGCCGTGCTCGACTACGCGCCCGGCGACACCTCGATCCCGCACATCGCCCGCTCGCTCGGCGGCGACGTCGACGGCACGCGTTCCGTCGCGCAGATCGCGCTGCCCGCGCATGACGCCGCCGCAGAGATCGAGGAGCTCATCGAGGATTTCGGCGCCGCGCTCGCCGGTGCGTTCGAGGCGGCGCTGTGGCCGTGGCGCTTCGCCGCGGCCGCGATCGCGCCCGGCGCAACGATCGATCGCGGCGTCGCCGAGCGGTAACCATGCTGTTAAGCCTCGGGCGGGAATAATCGCGGGCATCGACGAGTTGTAACAAGTGACGGCCCCGCGCCGTCCGTGCTGGTGGATGTTTCACGATGCAGGATTTTCTCAGAGATTGGCGGCGCTGGACCATGCCGGAGCGCATCGCCGCGATCATGATCGCCCTCGGCCTCCTCGGCCTGCCGCTCACCCTCGCCATCTGACGCCGCGGCGCCGCGCCGCGCCGCTTGACCCGGCGGCCGCGGCACCCGACATGTGCCCGGCCATGTGCGGCCGTTTCCTCAACCGGCTTCCGCCGGCGGAGATCGCGCGTCTCTTCGCCACCGCGAACGTCGCGCCCAACTACCCGGCGCGCTTCAACATCGCGCCGACCGACCCGGTGCTCGCCGTGCGCTTCAATGCCAAGACCGGTGAGCGCCGCCTCGACGCGCTGCGCTGGGGGCTGGTGCCCTATTGGGCCAAGGATCTGTCGATCGGCGCGCGCCTCATCAACGCGCGCGCGGAGACGCTGGCGACGCTGCCGGCCTTCCGCGACGCCTTCCAGCGCCGCCGCTGCCTCATCCCCGCCGGCGGCTTCTACGAATGGCGGAAGGACGGCAAGACGCGGACGCCCTATGCCGTGCTGCCCGCCGACGCGCCGCTCTTCGCCTTCGCCGGGCTGTGGGAGAACTGGCGCGATCCTTCGACAAGAGCCCAGGGCGCGGATGCGCCGTGGGTGCGCAGCTGCACCATCGTCACGGCTGAGCCCAACGCGCTGCTGGCGCCGATCCACAGCCGCATGCCGGTGATCCTGCCGCGCGAGGCCTGGGCGCAGTGGCTCGGCGAGACGCCCGCCGATGCGGCGGCGCTCCAGGCGCTGCTCACGCCCTATCCGGCCGAGCGCATGCGCGTCTATCCCGTGGCGCCGCGCGTCAACAGCGTCAAGAACGACGATCCGTCGCTGCTCGCGTCGCCGCAAAGCGGCGATCGCACAGAGCAAGAGTAGGCTCCCGGCTCCGACCGGCGCCGATTTGGCCTAAACTCTTCCGCTATTGCCGAAGTATTCGAGCGGCTATACACCGTGTATACCGCCAGCAAAACACAGTAATATGTATTAATATGTGCTGGCGCCGGAGAAATAGATCGAGGATAATTCTGTCGCGTATAGTATCGGAAAGAAATGAGGGGGATTTGACATGTCGTCGCTGATTCAGTGCTTGGGGACCTGGCTCAATGATGACGCGGGCATCGCCGTCCTCGAGCGCAAGCTCGCCGACGCCAAGAGCGCCGCCGCCACCGCCATCGCCAAGCTGCACGCCGCCGAGGCCGCGCTCACGCTGACCGATTTCCAGACCGCGCTGGCGACGGCGCGCGCCACCAGGGCGGCTTAGCCCCGCGTCGCGCGAAGGCGCGATCGCCGGCGGGCGGCAGCGGTTGCGCAGCAACCGCGAGAGCCCGCACCGGGCAGGAAAGGACGCGCTCAAGCGATGGCGCGCTTTTTTCGCGGCCGGGGCTTTGACGCGATCTCGCCGAGGTCCTTGAGTCGTACCGGCGGCCGGTCCGGGAACGAGGCCACCAGATCGAGCTCGCCGCCCATTGCCTTCACGTAGCCGCGCAGGGTCGAGATCAGCATGTCCGCGCGCTTCTCGACCCGCGATACGGAATCCTGACCGATCTTCATCTTCCGGGCGACGCGAACCTGTGTCTTGCGCATCGCTTTGCGGAGATCCTGCAACGACATCTCCTCCTTGATCAGCGCCGCGGCGCGCGCCTCGATCTCGGCGCGCTCAGCCGCGGGCAGACCGGCGATCACGTCACGCAGCGTCTTTGCCATCTCTACCTGCCTTTCCGCTTTCGCTTCTGCGTCTCGGGAGCAATCCGCTGGAGATGCGGAAGCGAAAGCGCTCATCCGCCTTTTCGATGAGCCGTTTGTAGAACGTCCTCTCGCTCTGCCCGCTCTTGTCGCCGGCCACCAGCAAGATGGCCGCGCGCCTGGGGTCGAAGGCGAACGCGACCCGCCAAACGCCGCCTCCGGCATCGAAGCGCAATTCCTTCATGTTCGCGTGTCTCGAGCCGTTCAGCGTATCGACCCTTGGCCGCTTGGCGGCCGGACCAAACTGCTCGATGAGCCGCGCCTGCGCCCCGCGTCGCCGCGGAGCGGCGATCGCGGGCGGGCGTCAGCGCCCCGGATCGAGTCCGGGGCGCGGGAGCCCGCACCGGGCAAGCAAAGTCGCGGATCAAGCTGGCCGCGGAACCGCCGAGAGTTGATGCGCTGCCGTCAGGCGGCGTCGACCAGCTCCAGCCTCAGCTTCTTTCCGACGGCGGCCGCCGCCTTCTTGAGAGTCGCGAGGGAGACGGTTTCGTTCTTGGGGTCCAGGACTCGATAGACCTGGCTCTTGGAGGTTCCGAGCCGGGCCGCGAAGGCGGCCTTGCTGAGTTTCAGCCGCTTCATCTCCTCCGTCAATTGCCACGCGAGCACGGCCTTCGCCGCCGCCATGCGCACGTCGTCGCGGATGCCCTCTTGCTTGAGCCAGTCGTCGAAGCGCGACCCGACCGGGCCGGGATCGCGCCGCCTCGCGCGTGTCTTAGCCTTTGCTCTTGCCTGTGCCATGGTCGAGCCTCGTCTTGAAATCAGCCAGCCGCCTCGCGGCGGTCTCCAAATCGGCTTTCGGTGTCTGTTGGCTCTTCTTGATGAAGCCGTGCAGCAACAGCATGTCCGATCGCCGGATGAGGAAGATCAAGCGGGCAATGCGGCCGTCGCTGATATCCGAGCGCGCTTCCCACAACCCGCCGCCGAGCGAGCGGCAGACCGGCATGCCGACCGGCCAGCCATCCTCGACAAGGCCGATGTCATAGCCGACCACCCGGCGGTCGGCGGGCGAAAGGCCCTTGAGCCAGTCCCGGACGGGCTCATTGCCCGCCGCCGTACGATAGAACCTGGCATCGAGGACCTTGCCCGCCATCCGTAATGATGGTACCTTATACGGTACTATTTTGCAACGACAAAGATGCTGGAGCCGATGCTCCGGTCGTCATCTTCGATACCCTTTGAGCCGAGTCGCGTTCATCACGTTCATCGGGCACTCATGCCGAAGACGAGGGCGTCGACGCGCTCACGGCGGCACGCTGCCGCGAGCGAGAGGCGCCGTTCCCCGCGCCGCGCTACTTCGCCGGCGGCGTGCTCGACCCGACCGCCGGTGGCGTCTCCTCCGCCACGCCCTCGACGGCAAAGCTCTGGATGTAGCGCATGACCTTCTCGCGCTCCGGCTGGAGCTTCTGGAACGCGTCGGACTTCCGATAGCTTACCGCGTCCTGCATGCTGTCGAAGGCGATCACGACGACGCGCTTGGGTGCGTCGCCGTCGAAGACCTCGGTCTTGCCGCCGCGCACGAGGAAGTGGCCATGATGGGCGGCGGCGATGGCCGGGAACTTCGCCGCGTAGTCGGGGAAGGCCTTGGTATCGGTCACCTCGATGTTCGAGATGAGATAGGCGGGCGGCGCCTTGGCCTGCTGGGCCTGGAGTGCCGCCGTGCCGGCAACGCCGATCGCGACGCCGGCGAGAAGCGCCAGCGTCGACCTCTGGGTCGCGTTCATCTCATGCCTCCGCTGCTGCCGCCCGTGACGGCGAACAATTTCAGCCGATCGCGGCGGCTCGGAGAATGCTACGCTCGCGTTGCGCGCAGCGCAATCGCGGGCGGGCGGCAACGCCCCAGGCCGTGCTCCGGGAGCGCGGGAGCCCGCACCGCCCAGAAATGTGCATGTCCGCTCGATTCTGGCAATTACCGCGAGCGAAGGGACGAGGTGCCGCCTTCCGCTCTCTCGACGGCCGCGTCGCGCCTCGCGATCCAGCCAATCACCCTATAAGCTGCTGGCCGAGGACGAGCTACGATGACGGAGCTTCTATTGTGAACGTTCGCACTTTGTACTATATAGAAGCAAGGAATTCGCTTTCCTATGAACGTCCGATTAGTCGTAGCTTTCCCACACCCGAACACTGCTAACGCCTGTTAGGATCAAG
>WNFG01010317.1_pt1 | contig 10734 bp, 13 predicted proteins | sample 5400431 | NCBI WGS metagenome assembly WNFG01 (sample SAMN13153346, study PRJNA577476) | soil metagenome | isolation source: 120 cm saprolite under Douglas fir tree site 2 hole 3 replicate 2 | place: USA:California | collected 2015-04-18
CAGTGCCGCGGCGATGGTTCGTGCTGCCTGGGCTGTGCTGGCGTCGTGGTCCATCCAGGCGGAGATGCCGGCGCCGTCGTAGAGCAGGACGAGTTGCCGGGCGAGGTGCTCGGGGTCGGCTGCCCCTGCCTGTTTGGCGAGGTCGAGGAACAGGGACCGGACCCAGGTGCGGTAGTCCTGGGTGACTTCCTCGATGCTGCTTCCCGGTGACGCCTCGGCGTTCGCGCTGACGAAGGCGCAGCCGCGGAAGCCCGGTTCGGTGAAGGACAGGCCCTGGACCTCGAAGACCCCGAGGAGGCGCTCGCGGGGGGTGCGGAACCGGGCGGCGAGTTCCCGGGTCATGCGTTCGCGGGTCCGGTCGTGGCGGGCCTGGAGGTAGGCGCGGACGAGCTCGTCCTTGCTGCCGAAGACGGTATAGAGCGTCGCCTTCGCCACCCCGGCGCGCTCGACGATCCGGTCGACGCCGACGGTGTGCACGCCCTCCTCGTAGAACAGTTCGCTGGCGGCGGCCAGCAGCCGCTCACGTGCTGGGGCCCGCCCGGCGGTTTTCTGTGTGGGCATAGTTTGACTTTACCAGAACGGTCTGTACAGTTTGCTGAACAGAACGTCCTGTTCAGGATTCTGTCACGAGGAGCACGCCATGCCTGATACAGCCCTGACCGCCCTGGTGACCGGAGCGACCTCCGGGCTGGGCAAGGAGAGCGACCTCCGGGCTGGGCAAGGAGATCGCCGTGCGGCTCGCCCGCGACGGCATGCGGGTGATCGTCGTCGGACGCGACGCCGCGCGCGGCGCCGCCGTTGTCGAGCAGATCGAACTGGCCGGCGGGCAGGCGCGATTCATCGCGGCCGACCTCGCCGACCCAGCCGATATCCAGCGCCGCGCCGCGGAGGCCGGTGACATCGACGTCCTGGTCAACAATGCCGGGCACTCGGTCTGGGGGCCGACCGAGAAGACGACCGTGGAAGACTTCGATTCCATGTTTGCCAGCAACGTCCGGGCGCCGCACCTTCTTGTCGGCGCGTTCGCCCCGGCGATGGCCGCCCGCGGCTCGGGCAGCATCATCAACATCAGCAGCATGGCTGGCCCCATCTACACGCGCCCCGAAGACCGCCAGCTCTTCGATAGCCTCGGCGCCACCACCGCCCTGAACCGGGCGGCCGAGCCCGGCGAGATCGCCGAGGTCGTCGCCTTCCTCGCCTCCCCCAGGCCAGCTACGTCACCGGCGCCGTCGTCGCCGCTGACGGCGGCCGCACCGCCATCTAACCCCGCTACCCAGCCAGCACAGTCAGACAAGGAGAACACCATGGCCACCAGCCTCCTCGCCATCAGCGTCGACGGCTCCGACATCGCCCGGCTCGCGCAGTTCTGGGCCGACGTGCTCGACCGGCCCGTCAGCCCCGGCGCCACCGGCAGCTTCGCCGCCATCGACACCGCTAACGGACTGCGGCTCATGTTCCACCAAGTCCCCGAGGCCAAAACCGTCAAAAACCGGCTCCACCCCGACCTGGCCGCCAGCGACTACGAACTCGAAACCGACCGGCTGATCAAACTAGGCGCCGTCAAGCTCAACGACTACGAGCAAGGCAGCAGCCGGTGGACAACCTTCGCCGACCCCGAAGGCAACGAATTCGACCTCGTCGCCACCACACCGTAAAGCACCTTCCCGGCCGGACGGCCTCGCCATCGCGGTAAAGCTGTCCAGCAAACAACGGCAAGATCATCCACGCTTCGTCACGGCCACAGCCGCTGGAGCTGGGCCAGGAATCCGGGGTTCGGGTCGGCGATCGGCCGCTGTGCCTTGATGCGGGCAAGCGCGTCGTTGGCGCTGATTCCCAGGGCCCGGCAGTGGACGGCGGTGTCGATGTAGCTGGCCCGGCTCACCCCCTGGTGGCAGTGCAGGTAGATGTTGCCGTCGTCGTTGAGCCAGGCGACGATGGCGTCGGCCAGGCCGGTCAGCACGCCGTCCTTCAGGCAGCCGGTGGGTACGTCGTCGATCCAGACCGCAAGCACGGCCTCCACGGTGGCGTGGTTGATGAACTGGTCATTGTCCTCGCCGCGGTCCATGCAGACCACCAAGAGCGGCCCGGCGAACGGGGGCGAGTCAATGGCGGCGTCCACGGCGCCGCCCTGCCACACAGTGCCTTTGTCGAGCACGTCGATCTGGTCGTAGTTCATGGCTCTTTCTACCAACCTGCAGGAGCGTCCGGCAGCGTTCCTCGCGGGGCTAGCACGTGCCGGATGCTGCCCGCTGCCGCGACGCCAGACGAGCCAGCGTCGCCGGCGGCCGCTTCATCCTCGTCATCATCTGGCATCTCCTAACGCCTACCGCCCGAAGCCAAATCAGACGGCGCCGGTGGGTCATGGGCCGCGAGCATTACCTCGGCGCAGACCCGCGGATCGACTTCTTCACCACGGGTGGACACCAGCAAAGCCCAGGGCCCATTGTCGACATTGCCCTGCGGGATCACCCTGGCGGCGCATGCGACGTCATCGCGGAATTCGCCATGCTCGACGACGAGCGAATGGGGCGACACCGCCTGCGGTTTCCGCTCCGGCGCGGCATCCGCGCCGACCACGGCGAGACCGCTGTTCCTCGTGGGACTGTTAGCCCGAGCGGCGCACGCGATCGTGTTTCTTCGGCTTACAACAACTGCTCGATGGTGATGGGCAGCGATCGGATACGCCGGCCGGTGGCGTGGTAGACGGCGTTGGCGATGGCGGCCGACACGCCGACGATGCCGATCTCGCCGACACCCTTGATCCCCATGGGCCTTACCTCATCCGGCTTGCCGACAAAGACAACGTCGAGGTCGGGCACGTCCGCATGGGCCGGAATCAGGTAATCGCCGAAGGTCGCATTTGCGATGCGGCCGGTGGTGGGATCGAAGATGGTCTCTTCGAGCATCGTCATCCCGATGCCCATCACGGCGCCTCCGATGATCTGGCTGCGCGCCAGCTTCTCGTTGAGGATGCGGCCTGCGTCAACGGCCGACACGATCCGCGCGATGCGCAGCAGCCCGAGTTCTGCGTCGATGCGGACTTCAGCGAACCATGCAGCGAATGAGCCGGAAGGTGCCGTGCTTGCACCGTCTGTCTGCGGGTTCCTTTCGCCGTCCGCGGTGATCTCATCCAGTTCGTGGCGCGCCAGTATCTCGAAGTAGGCCTCGCCGGCCAAGGGGTCACCGATCAGGTGGATGCGGCCGTCGGTGATGGTGACGTCATCCGGACGCCTGCCCTGCAGTGGCGACTGGTGATCGTCGGCGACGACATCCAGCAATGCACGCATCAGGTTGCCCGCGGCATCTTGGATCGCGCCGCTCAGCGACGTCGCCATGCCTGAGCCGCCGGAATACGGTGCGGATGGCAGGTCGCTGTCACCGATCTCGACGTGCACGTGGCCGATGTCGAGGCCGAGCAACTCGGCCGCGACCTGGGTCGCGATCGTGTAGGTTCCGGTTCCGATGTCGGTGGCCGGGCTGCGCACGCGCGCGGTGCCATCCCGGCGGATCGAGACCCTGGCCTGACATGGTGCCTGGCCCGGGGTGAACGTGACTCCGGCCATCCCGTAGCCGACCAGCCAGTTGCCCTCGCGCAGCGATCCGATCTCGGGGGTGCGCCTGGTCCAGCCGAATCGCTGCGCGCCGACACGGTAGCACTCTCGCAGAGCCTTGCTCGACCAGGGCAGGCCGGACTGCAGGTGAACCTCGGCGTAGTTGCGCAGCCGCAGCTCTATCGGGTCGATGCGCAGTGTGTAGGACAACTCGTCGAGCGCTGACTCGAACGCGAAGTTGCCCTGGGTCGTGCCAGGGGCACGCATCATGGAGGGGCTTGGAATGTTGAGCCGTACCTGCCGGTCGTGCGTGGCCACGTTCGGGCAGGCATGCGCGGTGGCCGTGACCATTGTGATGGGCTCGACATTGGCGTCCTGGGCCCCGAGTGTCGAGGTGGCCTCGTGATCGATGGCCACCAGCTGGCCCTCGCGGGTAGCGCCGAGCCGGACGCGTTGCAGCGTCTCTGGCCGGTGGCCCACGGAGGTGAACATCTGCGGCCGGGTCAGCACCAGCTTGACCGGGCGATCCACGACCCGGGCCGCGAGCGCAGTCAAGATCACGTGCGGCCAGGCGCGGACTCCGGCCCCGAACCCGCCTCCCAGGTACGGTACGAGCACCCGCACGTCGGTCTCCGGTAGACCGAACACGGTCGCGAGGCTCCGGCGCACGTTCATCGGCCACTGGCTCGAGTCGTGCACGGTCAGCCGGTCGCCTTCCCAGCGGGCTACCGTGGCAAACAGTCCCATCGGATTGTTGGTCTCCGCCGAGGTGGTGAATATCTCGTCGTAGACCACTTCAGCGGAAGCCAGCGCGGCGGCGACATCGCCGCGCCGGATCTCCAGCCCCCACGGATTACGCAACACCGGGGCATGGGGATTGTCGATGCCCAGTACCGAAGCCGCCTCGACGTAGTCGATCGTGACGAGGCGTGCGGCGGCGGTCGCCTGCTCGTGCGTCTGCGCCACCACGATGGCCACGTGCTGGCCATGATGCAGGATCCGGTTGTCCCGCAGCGGGAGTGGGGGCGAGGGGCCGATCGCTGTCATCGGCCCCTCCGCGAGAGCCGGCCTGGTTTCGTGCGTGATCACGGCCAGAACTCCCGAGGCGGCCTCCGCCACTCCGGCGTCGATACTGCTGATCGTTCCAGCTGCGACGGTGGACTGTACCAGGGCGGCATGCACCAGGCCCGGGTAGGTCACATCGGACGGGTAGGGGGCGGCGCCGGTCACCTTGAGCGGCCCGTCGACCCGGTCGATGGCATCGCCGAGGATCTTGTTACGCGTGACAACAGCAGTCATGACTGCACCCCCGATACGGTCTGCAGGATCCGGATGATCGTGCGCCTGGCGAGCTCGACCTTGAACGCGGTCCCGGGAACAGTGAACGGATCACGAAGCGCGGCGTCCGCCGCGGCCTGGAACGTCCGGCCGTTCGCAGGTGCGCCGCCCAGGATCTCCTCAGCCTCGCGCGCCCGCCAGGGAATGGTCCCCACACCGCCCAGAGCAAGGCGCGCCGCCGTGATCATGCCGTCTTCAACCTGCAGCGCTGCGGCCGCCGAGGTCAGCGCGAACTCATAGGAGGCACGATCGCGCACCTTCAGGTAGCCCGACCGCCCACCCGCGGGCAGCAACGGCAGGTCCACCGCCGTGATCAGCTCGCCGTGCTCCAGCACGTTCTCGATATCCGGCCGGTCGCCGGGAAGAACATAGAACTCGGTCAGCGGAACCCGGCGCTGCCCGCCGGCGCCCAGGATCTGCACGCTGGCGTCGAGCGCGACCAGGGGCACGCACAGGTCCGACGCATGCAGCGCGATACAGTGCTCGCTGGCCCCGAGGATCGCATGCATCCGGGCCGCGCCTGCAACCGCCCCGCATCCCGACCCTGGCGCGCGCTTGTTGCACGCCTGCACAGCCGCGTCGCGGAAGTAGCGACAGCGGGTGCGTTGCAGCAGGTTCCCGCCGATCGTCGCCATGTTGCGCAACTGCGGTGAGGCACCAGCAAGCAACGCCTGCCGGACGAACGGCACCCGCTCGGCCACCACAGCGTCGGCGGCCAGTTCCTCCATCGTGGTCAGCGCCCCAACCCGCAGCGTGTCGCCACTGCGGATGATCCCGCGCAGCGGCAGATGGCTGATATCGACCAGCCGCTCCGGCTCGACGACGCCGTCCTTCAGCATCAGGTCAACCTGGGTCGTGCCACCAGCCAAGTACGACGCCGCCGGATCGGCGCTCACCATCGCCACGGCACTAGTCGCATCCCCGGCACGGACGTACTCGAACGCCAGCATCGTTATTCACCCTGTTCGGCGACGTCGCGGATCGCCGCGACGATGTTCGGATATGCCCCGCACCGGCAGAGATTGCCGCTCATGAACTCGCGGATCTCCTCATCGGAACCGGCGCGTTCCTCCGCCAGCAGCGCGACCGCCGACATGATCTGCCCCGGGTGTGCAGTAGCCGCACTGAAAGCCATCGTGACGAATGAACGCCTCCTGCACCGGATGCAGCCGCCCGTCGGGCGCCAGGCCCTCGACGGTCGTCACGTCCCGGCCGTCGCACTGCGCCGCCAGCAGCAGGCACGACAGCACCCGCCTGCCGTCGAGCAGGACCGTGCAGGCCCCGCGCGCCCCCTATCACAGCCCTTCTTCGTACCGGTCAGTCCGAGGTGCTCGCGCAGCGTGTCGAGCAAGGTCACCCGGCTGTCCAGCTGCAATCTCCGCGCGCGCCCATTGACCTGCAACGTCAGATCAAGATCTGCGGAACGTGTGTTTTCCATCGATGCACCCCTCTTCGAATGAGTGGCTGCCGAATACATGCCTGCGAACCTGTCGCCGGGGCATGCGCCTTCATCTGGACGGCCGGTGACCGCGCAACGCGTCCGGGAATCCGGGCGGTGCCTGGATACTGGTCATGACGGTTTTTCCGCCGTGGCGGTAAAGTCGGCGAAGACCAGGCGAACCGAGGCGGTCATCCTGGCCACGAACTCCGCCCGGGAACCAACCTGGTATTCCCAGCCCCGGCCCAGCGCGTGCACTGTCGCGGCGATCTCCTCCGGCGTCACGCCCAGCCGCTGGCGGTCGCTCTCGGCCGTTGCCGCGGCGGTCGCGGCGGCGAGCCGGGCGTCGAACGCGGCTGTGGACGCGGCGACCATGTCCCCGAGCTGCATAGTGCTGTTCTCCAGCAGATTCCCGATATCGGATGCCAGCATCGACCCGACATAGCGGCCCCGCCAGGCGTCCACCGCGGCGACGACCCGCTGCTCCAGCCCAATGCCTTCTTCATCCAGGCAGCGGGAAGCATCGCTGAGCGCGGCGCCGAGTTCCTGGCGCACTGCGGCCCGGAACAGCGCTTCCTTGCTGGCGAAGTACAAGTAGAGGCCCTGCCGGGAGATCTCCGCGGATCGCGCCACCTCATCCATCGAGGTCTTGCGAAACCCGAAGCGCCCGAACACTTCCAGGGCGACGGCGAGCACTCGCTCCCGGCGTGCGCTCTCCTCTGGAGATGATATCGGCGCCATAGTCCAACTGTACAAAAAAGGTAAAACTCGTCAAGCTTGTCAATTAGGGGTTGGGCTTGCCGCAGTGTGCGTTGCCCGGCGGCATGAGGGCATCCTCCGGTGCCCGCCCGGCGTGCTTGACCGTCGCCCGCTGCGATCCGGTCCGGCTACACCAACGGGTACGTCGAGGTGCCGTTTCAGCGGTCGCTGTGCTGCCCGCGCGAACACAGCCGCGATCATCAGCTCGACTTCGTCGAGTGGTTTGGCGAGCCGGCTGCCGTATTGTCTTTCAGACGGCGCCGGCGAGGTCGCGGGCCGCGAGCATCACTTCGGCGCAGACCCGCGGATCGACGTCTTCGCCCCGGGTCGAAACCACCAGCGCCCAGGGCCCGGTGCCGGGATCGCCCGGCGGGATCATCCCGGCGGCGCATGCGACGCCGTCGCGGAACTCGCCATGCTCGACGACCAGCGAATTGGGCGACACTGCGCGCAGTTCCTGTTCGAGTTGGCTGCGTTCGGTTCGGGTCCTGCTGGTGTACGGCCGCAGCAACGCTTCAGTCAGGTAGCTGCGCCGTTGGCGCTGCGGGAGCGCGGCTAGCAGCGCCTTCCCTAGCGCGGTGGCGTGGATCGCCACGTCAAGGCCTACCTCCATGTCCTCGAGGTAGGGCGAACCCGGGCCTTCCACGAGATCGACGATCACCACCGGCCGTCACTAAGCCGGCCGAGGTAGGCCGCCAGGGCGGTCCGGTCGACGAGATGCTGCAGGACTACCGAGGACTGCGGTGGCCGGGCCAGCGAGGCCACCAGCGCGTGGAACCGCCGCGCTACCTCACCGTCGAGCACGTACCTGCCGTCAGGCAGGCGCCGCAGATAGTGCGCCGCGCGATTGCCTTCACCGGCAGGCCAGGCAGGTCACCCACAACCTCGAGGACGCGCAGCGCCCGGGCGACGCTCTGCACGAAATCCTCGGGGCGCCCGTCCGGCCCTTCGGCGTCCGGGGCGGCATCCATGGCCAGATGGTAACTGCGGTGAGACCGTGCAAACGAGGGGTTTCGCCATGTGAAATCCAGGGCCTACCGGGCGTGCGCAACGGGGCTGAGACTGCCTCACATGAAGACTCATTCTTCGGAGGTCGACCCGTCGGTGACGGCGGCTCTGCGTGGCGTGTTCGATTCCGTGCTGTCGTGACAAGGGCATCTCGGTCGTTGACATGGGGTTGCTGCACCGCGCCAAGATCTCCGGCGGCATAGCACGCGTCGAACTGCTGCTCACCTCGGGGTGGTGTCCGTTTGCTGCCACCGTCCTGACCGATATCAAGCAGGCGGTAGCGGATATGCCCGGAGTCGAGGAAGCCGAGGTCGAGATCGTCTGGGACGAAGCCTGGACCACGGACCGGCTGGCCGGCTCCGCGCGCGACAAACTGCGCTTCCTGCCCGATCCGGCAACGGTGGCTGACACCGCCAGCTACGTCGCGGCCAACTGGCCCGCGGCCTCAGATGAGGGGGACCGATAATCGGTGATGCCCTGGTGTTCGACGGAGTCGCGCACCCGTTCAACTTCTCCAAGGACAACGCCTACGGCCAGCCCGGTGAGATGTTCTCCAACCACCTGTATGCGTTCCACGCGACCCTGACCCCGGCCGGGCAGGTTGTGATGCCGCCAGGGGAATGGCTGCACAACTGGAGCATCGAGGAGATCCGCGAGATGGTCTATGACCAGTCAGATACCGATATCGTGATTGCGATGCCCTTGCCCCTCACCGACCTCTACCGCGATGGCTTGTCGCCATGGGAGAAGTGCGCCCGCCTCGCCAACCGCGACCCGGAACGATCCGCTACCCGAACCTGTACGCATCACTGGCGGCCATCATCAACTTCGTGGTACGGGCGCCGCGGATGTTCGCGGAGATCCTCGGCAAGCTGCTGTTCTGGTGCGGCGAAGACAAGATCGTCTACGGCAGCGAGGCGCCGGTCTTCCACCCGCAGTGGGCACTCGAAGCCTTCCGGGGGTTCTCGCTGCCAGAGGATCTCTGTGCCGGCTACGGATATCCGCAGCTGACCGAGCAGGCCAAGCGCAAGATCCTCGGCGAGAACCTGCTCCGTCTCTACCACATGGATGTCACCGAAACCAGGGCCAGGCTCGGCAAACCGCAGGGAACGGCGTTGTCGGCCCTGACCGGTTGACCCGCCTTGCCTCCTCCAGATTTAACTGCCGCATAACTGACTGTGCGCGTCATCAGCGAGGTGCTCTGTACGGCTGGCGGGTGTTCCGGCTGCGTCAGGTGCCCGGCTGGTGGCGACGATGATGCCGCGGCCGAGGGTGTGGCCGATCATCAGGATGTTGACCAGTGCCAGGCTCGCCCCTTCGGGGATGTCGAGAGCCTGGACGCCGAGGGCAGTGATCGTCGACTGGATCGCCGCCAGGCTGTCAGGCCAGCCCGGACGGTCCGTCGCGGCGCAAATCCCTTGACGCCATCTCACGGCATTGCGTGTTACACTGTTCTACGTGAAGCACGCGAGATCGTGAGGCAGTTACGTGGCTAATCAGAACATCACCCTGTCCCTTCCCGAAGAGGATCTGCGGGAGGCGCGGGTACTGGCCGCGCGGCGCGGCACCTCCGTGTCGCAGCTTCTCGCCCGTGTGCTCAGGGAAACCGTCGAGCGGGAGACGGGGTACGACACCGCTAAAGAGCGCAGCCTGGCCTTGCTGCGCGAGGGCATGGACCTTGGCACGAGCGGCCGTATTACCTGGTCCCGGGACGACCTGCATGAGCGGTAACCGCCAGTTCGTCGACACGAACGTCCTCGTCTACGCCCACGACGTAACGGCCGGGGATAAGCACAGCCGCGCACGCGCCTTGGTCGAGGAGTTGTGGAATACCCGGGAGGGCTGCCTGAGCGTTCAGGTGCTGCAAGAGTTCTTTGTCACCACGACGCGGAAGATCCCTAAGCCGCTCGATGCCCCGGCAGCCGCACGGATCATCGATGATTTGGCTCACTGGCACGTGCACGCTCCCGCCGCTAGCGACGTCCTCGCGGCCATCGATATCCACCAGCGAACCGGAGCGTCCTTCTGGGACGCGATGATCCTCCGCAGCGCGAAGGAACTTGGCTGCGGAACCCTGCACTCGGAGGATCTGAACCCTGGTCAGGCATACGACGGCGTCCAGGTCCGCAACCCGTTCCTGGCCTAGCCGCCAAGGATCGCCGTTCCGCTGAGATGGCTGAGTTTGGCCTGTGGGCATCCCCCACAGAATCCCCATAAGTCCGGGTTCCCGGCTACGGCCCCGCAAAAATCCCACGGACGAAACGACACAATGCGGCATACGGCGGCACGGCTGCTAGCCTGGGCTCGTTAGCCTTGACATGCCTTTATGCAGGTAGAGCGGGCTGACGCCGTTGACAACCCTGGATGCTCTCAGCCATGACAAACCTTCTGTTAACCGGCGGGTTATAGGTTCGAGTCCTATCGCGGGAGCCAGCCAGGGTTACCGACAGAACTGCCGGTTTGGTACCGACAGAACTGTGGTGGTGACTGTTTTGGGTGTGCGGTACGTGTCAAGTCAAATGAGACACAGGGTTCTGCTGTTTCCTAAGCTGCCTCCCTGGGCGGATGCTGCGTAATGTCGCTGTTAGTGACCGGCTTGTTGATCCAGGCCGTGACGGGCATCTTGGGTGCCCTGGGGTG
>WNFG01005413.1_pt1 | contig 10732 bp, 11 predicted proteins | sample 5400431 | NCBI WGS metagenome assembly WNFG01 (sample SAMN13153346, study PRJNA577476) | soil metagenome | isolation source: 120 cm saprolite under Douglas fir tree site 2 hole 3 replicate 2 | place: USA:California | collected 2015-04-18
GCCCAGGAGCCGCCACCTCCGCAGACGCCGCCACCTCCTCCTCCCCCGCAGACCATACCCCCGACGCCGGCTCCTGCTCCGAGGCCTGAGCCAGAGCCGCCGGCACTGGAACCGCTGCCTCCCGTTCCTCAGGCCCCGGCCCCCGTTCCTCCGGCCCCGGCCCCCGTTCCTCCGGCCGCAACCCAGCCGACACCTCCTCTCTCCACGGTCGCCGCCAGCGGATACGACCGCCGCGACGTACTGCCGAACATCTATCTCGCCGATGGCCGGGCCAGCATCCGCCTGCGCAAGCTGATCAAGAACGTGCTGTTCGAAAGCCAGATCGACTACAAGTTCGTCACGGGCGACATCAGCACCTTCCTTCGCTACAAGTACTACGCGCAGAACTTCACCTACAAGATCGGCGTCTTCGACTCGATCTCGTTCGGCGCCATCGGCAGCCATCAGAACGAATTCGAGCGCACGCGCGGCGGGCTGCTGCTGCTGGAGTTTCCGCGCGACTACAACCACCGCTATTTCACGCTGCTGCAGGACGATCGCCTCACCTTCGGCGACGTGACGCGCGTCGACAACCGCAAGAACAACATCTACACGAAGCTCGGCTACCAGTACGGCACGGAGTTTGACGAAACACTGAACTCGATCGTCGGTGAATCGCGCGGCCGGCTGGTGCCTGTCCTCACCGTTTTTCGCGAGCTCGGGCCCCAGAAGTTCAGCTTCGCCGCCGCGCTGACGCAGGGGGGGAAGGTCTCCACGGGCGACTACAAGTACACAAAGCTTGAGGCCGAGGGCATCAGACGATGGGATGTTTCGTCGACGTCATTCATCGTCACGCGCGCGCACGTCGGCACCTTCCCGGCCAAACAGTATCTCTGCAAGGGCACACCAACCGTTCCGCCGGTGGAGTGCTATTCGATCCCCGGCTACGAGATGTTCTCCCTCGCCGGGCGTGAGGCGCTGCGATCCCTCTCCACAACCAACAGCGTTTCCGACGGAACGAATGAGTTTCACATGACGAACGAGTATTTCGTTCCCGTGTTCCGCAATCGCGACTTTCGCTACCGGGCCCTTCATTTCAACACCGCCTACGCCATTGCCTACACGGGTTTCGGAAATGCCGCCTTCGCCTATCGCGATGTCTTCAAGACGAGGGATTTCGCTGTCGACGCGGGCCTCGGCACGGAGATGCAACTCACGGTGCGCGACTACGAGGTCCTGCTCAGCGTCCTCCTGGCGCACACGATCCGCGCGCCGACCGAGCGGAAGAGCAATAAGGTCCAGTTCACGATTCACACGGTGCGGTAACGGGGTTGCGCGGTCTCGCGGTTGCGGGGTCTCGCGGTGGGGTTTCTGGGTTACAGGGTTTCTGGGTTACAGGGTTTCTGGGTTGCAGGGTCTCTGGGTTGCAGGGTTTCTGGGTAACAGGGTCAGGACCGAGAAGCTGGGCACTGTGCAACTCAGTAACCAAGCAACTCAGCAACCCCACCCTGAGACCGCGTAACCGCGCAACCGCATCACCTCCGCAGCGCGATCTGCACCGCGCGCACGCCGTCGATGTTGCGGACCAGGCTGACCGCTACGTCCTTCTGCACCTCGTTGGAAACCTTGCCGCTGAGACGAACGATGCCGTTCATCGAATCGACCACGATCTGCGTTCCGTCCAGCCCGCGGTGAACCGCCAGCTCCCGTTCCGCCGCGCGCTTGATGCGCGCGTCATCAGGAGCATCCGCGACCTGGATCAGGTTCGCCACCCGCGAGAAACCCAACGTTTGGGCGACCGTCGACGCCTTCTCCGCCGCGGTCCTGTCGGTCGTCCTGCCTCGAAGGACGATGATGCCACCGACTTCGACCGCGCGAAGGTCTTCGACCGCGACACCGGCTGTTGCGAACTGACTCGTAAGGTCGCGCGCCGCCGGCTGCTGCGCCATGACGGGGATTGTCGAAAGGACGAACGCGGCAACCACTGCCACGCCGATTCTTGTTTTTCTGGCTCTCATGGCCATTGAGAAAAGCATCGACCATGCCAGAAATTACTACCGTGATCACAGTCGTTTAGAGAGAAAAACCGCGAGACCGCGAAACCCCGAGACCGCGCAATCAGGCCGCGCGGGAGGACAAGGTGACCACCACCGGCTCGCCGCTGCCCGAACCGCGCTCGTGATGCATCTCCACATGCCAGATCAGCAGAAGCAGCAGCCCGATGAGGGCGACCATGGCCAGGAGAGCGGTGATTCTTCGAAGCACGATCATGATGAGAGGCAATGCGTGTGCCCGCCATCTTACGACGAGGGGGTCGGGAGTCGGGGATCGGAGATTGGGTGATTCTTTCTTCTCCGACCCCCGACTCCCGACCCCCGACTCCCTCGCCCAAGCTATCATCCGCCGCGCATGAAGGCGATCCTGATCCGCGAACACGGTGGCCTCGACAAGCTGGAGACGGCCGATGTCCCCGACCCAACGGCCCGCCCCGGCGAAGCGGTCGTCCGCGTCCGAGCCGTCGCCCTCAACCATCTCGACATCTGGCTGCGCCGCGGCGTGCCCGGCCACAAGTTCCCGCTGCCGATGATTCCCGGATCCGAGGTGGCGGGCGTCATCGAGACGGTCGACGATCCGCGCTGGAAAGCCGGCGACGAAGTGATCGTCGCTCCCGGCTACTCCTGCGGACTCTGCCAAGCCTGCCTCTCCGGCAACGATCCGCTCTGCCGCCAGTCCGGCATCTTCGGGGAGACGGTCAGCGGCGGTGCGGCCGAAAAGATGGCCGTTCCGGTGCGCAACCTGATCCGCAAGCCGGCCGGACTCTCCTTTTCCGAGGCAGCCGCGATTCCGCTGGACATGCTCACCGCGTGGCACATGCTCGTGGCCCGCGCGCAACTGCGGCCGGGTGAAACGGTCCTCGTCCAGGCCGGCGGCTCCGGCGTCGGCAGCGCCGCCATCCAGATCGCGAAGTTGTGGGGCGCCACCGTCTACGCCACCGTCGGGTCATTGAAAAAGACATCCCGCGCAAAGTCCCTCGGCGCGGACGAAACGATCGTCTATACAGAGGTCGATTTTCTCGATGAGGTCCGCCGTCTCACCGGCAAGCGCGGCGTCGACGTCGTCGTCGAGCACGTCGGCGGCGAGACGTTCGAGCGCTCCCTGCGTGCCCTCGCCAAAGGGGGCCGCCTCGTCACCTGCGGCTCGACCTCGGGCGGCGAAGTGGCGATCAACCTCCGTCTCATCTTCTTCAAGCTTCTCTCCATCCTCGGCTCGACGATGGGAAGCCTGGCCGAGCTGCACGAGATCATGAAGTTCGTCGAAGCCGGCCGCCTGCGCCCTGTCATCGACCGCGTATTGCCGCTGGCCGAGGTTGCCGAAGGACATCGCATTCTCGAAGCGCGCGAGGCGTTTGGGAAGATTGTGTTCTCTGTGCAGTAGCGCGATTGTGTGATGGGTTGTCGGTTATCGGTTGTCGGTTATCGGTGATTTCGGCTTCTCGACAACCGACAACTGACAACCGATAACCCCAACCACCACACCCAGTAATCGCGCCATAATCACCCATGTGCCCCGCATCCACCTCCTCCCCTCCGATCTGATCAACCAGATCGCTGCCGGTGAGGTCGTGGAGCGCCCGGCCTCGGTGGTCAAAGAGCTCGTCGAGAACGCCATCGACGCCGGGGCCACGGTCATCGATGTCCTCCTCGAAAACGGCGGCAAGAAGCTGATCGAGGTGCGCGACAACGGTCACGGGATGGCGCACGACGACGCCCTTCTCGCGCTCGAGCGCCACGCCACATCGAAGATCGCCGGCTTCGACGATCTGGCACAGGTGCGAACGCTCGGCTTTCGCGGCGAGGCGCTGCCGTCGATCGCCAGCGTCTCGCGCTTCAACCTGACGACGAGCGACGGCTCCGCCGATGCCGCCATCGAGATCGAATGCGATCCGCTCACCGGCGCGCGCACGTCGCGCCCGGCCGCGCGCGACCGCGGCACGACCATCGTCGTGCGCGAGCTGTTCGAGAACGTCCCCGCGCGGCGCAAGTTCCTCAAGTCCGCCGACGCCGAGTTCCGGTCGATCGTGACCATCGTCTCCTCCTACGCGCTGCCTCTCCCCTCGCGCGCCTTCCGCGTCGAGCACAACGGCCGGACCGTCGTCGACCTCCCGCCGGCGCCGACGATGCGCGATCGCGTCGCCCAGATCATCGGCAACGAAGCCGCCCCGTTTCTGGAAGAAATCGACATCACCATCGACCGCGTCCACGCCTCCGGCTTCGTCACGCGCGGTCTTCGCTTCGGCAGCCGCCGCAATCAGTTCTTCTTCGTCAATGGCCGGCTGGTCAAGGACCGTGTGCTGACGCATGCGGCAAACCGAGGAGCGGAAGCGTTCGACTTCGACGGCCATCCGGCCATTGTGCTGTTCGTCGACATCGAGCCTGACCTCGTCGACGTCAACGTTCATCCTGCGAAGACCGAAGTGCGCTTCCGCGACTCGAGCTCCGTCCATGTGGCGGTCGAGCAGGGGATCAAGCGCGCACTCGGCGGTGCGGAAGAAGGCGCGGAACTGCTGCAAGCCGGCACACCGGCGGCAGCGCCGGCGGCTCTCTTTTCACCGCAACGGTTTGAGGATGCACCGCGTGCCTATCTCCCCGAGTTCACCCCGCTTTTTCAGCGCCAGAGCGTGGTGCAGCCGCCGTTGCGCGAACAGACCGCGACGATCGAGGCGCCGCTGCTCGCGGACGGGCCGCGGCTCGGCGATCTGCAGGGGCGCGTCATCGGCCAGTACCGGATGAGCTACATCGTCATCGATACGCCGACCGGCCTGCGCCTCATCGATCAGCACGTCGCCCACGAGCGCGTGCTTTACGACCGCTACTTCGATCGCGCCGCCGAACAAACGCCGGTCACGCAACAACTCCTGACGCCGATTCTCTACGAGAGCGGCGCCGCCGAAAGCGCCGTGCTGGAATCACATCTCGCCGAATTGCGCGCGGTCGGATTCGACATCGAGCGTTTCTCCGGCAACGTCTTCGCCATCGCCGCCGTCCCGCCGGAGCTGGTCAAGAGCGACGTCGAGGCCTTCCTGCACAAGCTCGTCGACGCCTCGCTCGACGAACGCTCGCATCTGCTCCACGTCCGCGAAAAAGTCTGCGCCTCCCTGGCCTGCCAGGCCGCCATCAAAGTCCACCGCCCCCTCAACGGCGAAGAGATGGCCCGCCTAACCGCCGAGCTGCTCGACTCCTCGAACCCCTTCGCCTGCCCTCACGGCCGGCCGATCATCGTCGACATCCGGCACCTGGACATCGAAAAGCACTTCCACAGGAAGTAGAACTGCGTCCAACCTGTCACCCCGGCTGAAACCGGAGCCATGAGGCTGACAGAACGCTGTGCTGCGGAGATGAAGGTGACGTGTCGAAGGTCGTCGGCCCGCCGACGAGATCCCGGCTTGACCGTGACCGCGCAACATGAACGCACAGCATGTCCACATGTTCTACCTCGCCGTGCCCAACGCCGGCTCGCCGGCGATTCTGATCAACTACCACCCCGCCGGCAACGGCACCGCATTCCACGACGCCGCGTGAAGCACTTCTCGACTCGATTGAATTCGTGAAGTAATGTCTGTGCGTGCAAGTTTTCATCAGTTGGTCCGGCACGACGAGCAAAGCGGTCGGCGCCATCCTGCGCCACAACCTCGAGCTCGCCTTCCCTACGGTCAAGTGGTTCATGAGCGCAGAGGATCTGGGACCCGGCGTCAACTGGTCGGCAAGGTTGAGCGACGCACTGGCCGACGCGCGGATAGCGATCGTCTGTCTCGCCTCTGACAATCTCGTGTCGCCCTGGATCGTGTTCGAGAGCGGCGCGGTCGCGCATGCGCTTGGCAAGAACCTCGTCATCCCCTACCTCCACGGTCTCTCGCCCGCGCAGGTGGATGGACCGCTTGCGCAGTTCCAGGCCGTGCAATCCGACGAGGAAGGAACGCGTCGTCTCTTCCGCGTCATCGCCGGTGCGACCGATGACAGCCGTCAAAGATCCATCGACGAAGTCTTCGCGATGTTCTGGCCGCGTCTCAGCGAGAGCCTCGGCGCGATTCCTCAAGTCGTGCGCGCGCAGCCGATTCGCGAAGACCGCTCGATCCTCGAGGAAATGCTCGCGCTCTTGCGGCAACAGGCGCGCAACACACCGCCGAAACTCGATGCCTTCTGGACGAAGCCATGGAAACCGGCAGATTTCGCGAACAGGACAGTGGAAGAGATCGAGCACTTCTTTTCGACCAAGCTTTGGCCCAAGGCCAAGGACAAGGCGTATCGAAATTGGGAGGGCGTCCCGGTGAGTGTTCCGTACGAGAACGAGCGCCTGGAAGCGAGAGAGACGGCGCAGACGATCGCCGACAACCTCGGATTGCGCGCCCAATGGGACGCTTGGTTTCCGCGCCGTCCCACGCCATGACCGCTACCGTGTTAAGGGCGAAACGAGCGGATCACCGCCATCGGCTGGGGATTCCTCACTCCACGTCCCGTAGAACTTCGCCGTACTTCGAAGTCTCCGAGGGATCCTCGGCGGATGCGCATCCCCTCTCGACTGCTAGGAAAACGCGGCGAGCGACGTGCTGCCTGGTTCTACCGGCTTCGCGGATATCGCATCGTGGAGCGTAACCTCCGCATGCGTGGCGGCGAGATCGATCTCGTCGTGCGGCGCGGAGGGCTACTCGTCTTTGTCGAGGTGAAGACGCGGCAGAGCGTCGCCGCCGGCTACGGGGTCGACGCCGTCGATCGCCGCAAGAAACTGCAGATCATCAGCCTGACCTCGGCGTACCTGGCCCGCCATCCACACGACGGCGAGGTGCGCCACGACATCCTCTCGCTCTTCTGGACAGGATGGCGGTTTATCGTCAGTCACTACCCTGACGCGTTCCGCCCGATCGCGGATCGGTTCCGGCCGTGGAGGTGGACGGTGTGATCAGCGCGTGCTCTTGCGACTTACGCGCGGCCTTGCCTGCACTCGCAAGCGAGACGCATAGGTTACGAAGCTGCGCCATACGCGTGATGCGCATGGAGATTGCTCTGTCGCTGTAGTCGACCTCTCTCATTCATCGCTCTGCAACCGGCTGATGTCCACGAGATCCTGTTCGCTCGAACGGTAGCGCTTGAGCGCGATCAAACCCTCGCGTGACACAACAGGAAACGGACCGCCGCGCCAGCTAAGGACCTGTCTAGTTTCCCATACTTCCGCCGTCTCGGGTGTCACAAGAAGCAGATCGAGTGTCAAGGTATCCCCATCCCTCCGATCGATCTTGGACACGCGCCGAATCTTCATCGCACCACCGGAGAAGTTCATCGGATGTGCTTTGATGACATAGCCGAGCGCTGCGACGCAATCCTCGATGGCACTGACGTCTTCAGGCCTCACGAAAAGATCGAGGTCTTCAGTAGCTCGCGTGAACCCATGAATCGCCATCGCCATCCCGCCGCAAACGGCGAACTCGATTCCTCGCTCTGCGAATATGTTGCGAATCGAATCCAGTTCTTCTGCGAGGTCGAACATGCTATCCCCCCAACACCTCGCGCAATGCCTGCGCCGCGTGCTCGATCGCTTCGTTCAGCTTGTCGGGATCCTTCCCACCCGCCTGCGCCAGGTCCGGCTTCCCGCCACCCTTGCCGCCGACGATCGGAGCGAGCTTGTTAATCAAGGTGTTGGCGTTTACGCGGTCGAGGAGATCCTTGGTGACCGCGGTCAACAGCGTGACCTTGCTGTCGGTTACCGAGCCGAGGACCACGACGCCGGACTTGAGCTTCGAGCGGAAGGTGTCCGCAAGATTGCGGAGATCGCCGCCGCTGACGTCGTCGATGCGGCGGGCTACCAGCTTCACGCCGTCGATGTCGATGGAATCGTCAGACTGTGACGACGAGACGACCGTGCCGCCGCCGGCCACTTTCAATTTGAGTTGTTTGAGCTCCTTCTCCAGCGCCTTCTGGCGCTCGTGCATCGTGCGCAATTGCGCGGGGAGGTCCTCGAGGCGGACGTTGAGCTGCTGCTGCACTTCGTGCGCAGCATCTTCGATCGTCTGAAAGTACGCCAGCGCGCCGCGGCCGGTGAGCGCTTCCATGCGGCGGACGCCGGCGGCGAGCGAGCGGTCGCTGGTGATCTTGAACAGGCCGATGTCGCCGGTGCGGTTGACGTGGCAGCCGCCGCAGAATTCGCGCGAGAAATCGCCGGCGGTGACGATGCGTACGTTCTCGCCGTACTTCTCGCCGAACATGGCCACCGCCCCGGTCTTCCTCGCCTCGGCGATCGGCATGACCGTCTTCGTGACTTCGAGGTTCTCGCGGATCTTGTCGTTGACGATCTCCTCGACCCGGCGCAACTGTTCCTCGGATGGAGGTAAGTGGTATGTATAGTCGAAGCGGAGCCGGTCCGGCGCGACGAGCGACCCGGCCTGCTGGACAGTCTCTCCCAGCACATCCTTCAGCGCCTTGTGCAGCAGATGCGTTGCCGTGTGATTCGCGGTCGTGTCGAGACGCGTTGGCAACGGAACCGAGGCGCGGACGTTCATGTTGATGCTGAGGTGTCCTTCGTCGACGCGGACCCGGGAAACGACCAGGTCGCCGACCGGCTTCTGCGTGTCGAGCACCGAAGCCCGGCCGCCCTCCCACTCCAGCGTGCCGGCGTCGCCGATCTGGCCGCCCGACTCGGCGTAGAACGGCGTCGGAGAAAGAACGACCTCTCCTTCCGCGCCGTGATGGATGACGTCCTGCTCCTTGCCGGCGATGACGATCGCCTTCACGGTCGATGCAACGTCGACATATTGGTCGTAGCCGACGAATTCGACCGGTCCCGTCTTCTCAGCGACCTTGGCGAAGGTGTCGGCATCGGTCGACGATTGAAACTTCGACGATGCCTTGGCCTTTGCCTTGGCGCCGGCCATCATCGTCTCGAAGCCTTCGTGATCGAGGGTGACTCCTTCCTCCTCGGCCATCTCGCCGATGAGATCGACCGGGATGCCGAAGGTGTCGTAGAGGCGAAACAGCTCCTCGCCGCCGAGAATCCGTTCTCCGCGCGCGCGAATGGCGTCGAGAACCCCGCCGACTCGCTCCATGCCGGAGCTGAGCGTGCGCGAGAAACGCTCCTCCTCGGCGGCGAGCGTTTGCAGCACCGCCTCGCGGCGTGCACCGAGGTCCGGATAGGCCGAGCCCATCGACTCGATGACCGCATCGACCAGATTCGAAAGGACCACCGGCTTCGGCAACTTGCGTCCGAAGCGGATGGCGCGCCGGATGATGCGGCGCAACACATAGCCGCGGCCTTCGTTCGCCGGGATCACCCCGTCAGTGATGAGAAATGACGACGCGCGGGCGTGATCGCAGAGAACGCGGACGGCGGTGTCGAGCTCGTCGTCCATTTTGCCGCTGTACCGGTATCCGCTCTCGCCCGCGATCCTGCGCATGATCGGCGCGAACAGATCGATGTCGTAGTTCGTCGAGCCCTTCTGCAGCACGCTGGCGATCCGCTCCAGCCCCATCCCCGTATCCACTGACGGCGCCGGTAGCGGCGTGAGCACAGCATCGGCGCCGCGGTCGTACTGCATGAAGACCAGGTTCCAGATCTCCATCGTGTCGTCGCCCTCGCCGTTGACGAGCGCGGCCACGTTCTTCGACAAGTCCTCGCCGCGGAAGTAGTGCATTTCCGAGCAAGGGCCGCACGGGCCGGTGTCGCCCATGGACCAGAAGTTGTCCTTCTTGCCGAACCGCAGCACGCGGTCGGGCGACGCGCCCGCTTTCACCCACAACGCCGCCGCTTCGTCATCGGCCGGAACACCGTCGCCTCCTTCGAAGACGGTGAACCAGAGGCGGTCGACCTCGAGGCCCCATACGTCGACGATCAACTCCCAGGCGAACCTGATTGCAGCTTCCTTGAAGTAATCGCCGAAGGAGAAGTTGCCGAGCATCTCGAAGAAGGTGTGATGGCGCGCCGTGCGGCCGACGTTCTCCAGATCGTTGTGCTTGCCGCCGGCGCGGACGCACTTCTGCGAGCTCGTGGCGCGCGTGTAATCGCGCGGCTCGCGCCCGAGGAAGACGTCTTTGAACTGATTCATGCCGGCGTTGGTAAAGAGCAGCGTCGGATCGCCCGCCGGAACGAGCGATGAGCTGGGCACACGGCGGTGCCGGTTCTTCTCGAAGTACTCGAGAAACTGTTCGCGAATCTGATTGGTGGTCGGCAACAAGGACTCTCCTGAAAGCGCGAGATCGTAACAGCCGCAGTCGTCATCTGTGAACATCTGCGTTATCTGCGGATGAGCTTTTTCCGCAGATGAACGCAGATATCACAGGAAGTACTTCTCTCGCAGAGTCCGCAGATGATGCAGCTCGTGGCCGGCCATGTGAAACGCCAGACCGCGCACCGACGCTTCGTAGCCGTTGACGCTCCCGCGCCTCTGCCACTCCTCGGCGGTCATCGGCTCGAAGAGAGTGAGCGTGGCGGCGCGCACGGCGCGGTATTCGGCGGTAAGAGCGGCAAGCGGGCGCGACTCGAAGCCGGTCGCGGCGACGTAGTCGTTCTCGTCGAATCCAGGCAACGGACGGGCGTCGCCGCGCGCGACGCAGAGAGCGCGGTAGGCAAAGATGCGCTCGTCGTCGATGAGATGGCCGATCACTTCCTTCACCGTCCATTGTCCGGCGCATACCGTCGCGCGGGGATCAATTTCTCATTTTCGCGCGAGCGTAGCGAGCGCTTTGGACTGCGGTGGCGCCAGCCACCGCCT
>WNFG01008860.1_pt1 | contig 10729 bp, 10 predicted proteins | sample 5400431 | NCBI WGS metagenome assembly WNFG01 (sample SAMN13153346, study PRJNA577476) | soil metagenome | isolation source: 120 cm saprolite under Douglas fir tree site 2 hole 3 replicate 2 | place: USA:California | collected 2015-04-18
GCCCAAACCACGCTGCGCTCGGTTCTCGGCGAGCATGATCTCGACGCCATGCTGGCCGAACGCAAACAGATCAACGACAACATCCAGTCGATCCTCGATGAGCATTATCATTCCTGGGGGATCAACGTGCTCAATGTCGAGATCAAGAACGTCGATCTTAACGAGAGCATGATCCGTGCGATCGCCCGCCAGGCCGAGGCCGAGCGAAACCGGCGCGCCAAGGTGATCGACGCGGAGGGCGAGCTGCAAGCCGCGGACCGGTTGCGGCAAGCCGGCGAGATCCTGGCGACATGGCCGCAGGCAATGCAGTTGCGCTCTCTCCTCACGCTGCAGAGCATCGCGGGAGACAAGAGCTCCACGATCGTCTTCCCGTTGCCGATCGAACTGGCCGGTGCGCTGGGGTTCGGGCGCGGCAAGGATGGCCACGCCGGTTGACCGACGATTTGTCATGAGGCTGCTGACGACAACCCGAGGTGTGATGCTCGGCGCCCTGATCGCGGTCGGGCTGACAATCCCGGCATTTGCCGGGCTCGATGACGGCTTGGCAGCCTATGACCGGGGTGACTTTGCGACCGCCTATCGCGAACTCGCCCCCGCCGCTGCCGGTGGCGCGCCGGCGGCGCAATACGCGCTGGCGCGAATGTATCTGTCCGGGGAGGGCGTTTCTCGCGACAGCGCAGAAGGCCTGAAATGGCTGCGCAAAGCCGCGCTGGCTGGGGTTGGCCGCGCGCAATATCAGCTTGGCGCCTGTCTTGAATGGGGTATCGCGGTCACCCAGGATTACGGCGAAGCCGCGCGGTGGTACCGCATGGCCGCCGATCGCGGCGTGGCGGCGGCGCAATACCGCCTCGGCTTACTTTACCTCAACGGAGTGGGCGTGGCGCGCGACGTCGTCGCGGCGCACATGTGGCTCAACCTCGCCACCTCCAGATTGCCGCCCGGCGAGCTTCGCAACGCGGTGGCGACGCTGCGCGAGTCGGTCGCCGCGAGCATGACCGCCGCCCAGATCGCAGAAGCGCAGATGACTGCCCGCAATTGGACGCTGAGCGAGGATCGCTAGTTCGAGGGCAGCATAGCTTTTGATTCATGCACCCGTCGCCTCGGCGGAAGCGGCAATGGCGGCGCCTGTGATCGGCGTTTGATCATCGCCGAGCATCCGTGTTAGATCCATTGCGCGCGCTGCGTCAAAGGGAGGGTTCCGATGAAAACCTTGGCTATTGCCGCCGTTACCCTGGCGTTAATCGGCGCCGCTCCGCAAAAAGCATCGGCGCAAGAGTCAGGGCTGACCGCGGGTGCCGTGGCCGCGACGGTCATTGGCGCCGCAGTCGGTGGCGCCATCGGCTATTACTATTTTACCGGTGTCGCGGCGACGACGATCGGCGTCGTCGGCGGAGGCGCGATTGGCGACTGGTGGTATACGGCCGCCACGAGCCGCGACGGAATGGCAGGCGGCAAGATGAAAATGCATCATACCGATAGCCCGCGCCCGCTGTTCCGGTTGATCGGCTACTCGGACGGCAGCCGGCCCGGATTGCACACGGCGGCATTCTCGGCGGCCGCCGATTGACCCCGTGCTCCGGGCGCCCGGTGCGGTACGGCGCCGGGTGTCGCCAGCGAGCGCCGATGAATCGCATGCGTCCCGGCTTATGGGTCCTCGCCGTTCTCGTGCTCGTGGCGGCCGCCAGCCCGGCCGCTGCCAACGAGACGGTGTACGACCAGGACGGCTACAAGCTCGTGGTCGGTATCCACGGGGCGCTCGGCGGCTATGCCGCCGGCAACACCGATTTCGGTGCCGGCAACGTCAATTCGCGAGCCCCGTTGGAAGGTCCATTCGCGCCATCGCAGCGACGTACCGATCGCCAATGGTTCGAGGGCTTCGCCAAGCCTTTCGCCGAGGTTGAAGCACCGTTCTTCGGGGTCGGCCATGCCTATGGCCTGGTTGGCGTGGTTGGTGCGCTGACGCGAGGCTCCGGCGACCCGACCTCTAGCTTGGCGCCGCAAGGGGCGCGGTCGACGACCTCCGATGGTCCGCAGCACCTGGCGCTCGAGGATTTGGTCATCGGCTGGCACTCAGGCGAGTTCCTCGCCGGCTCGCTGGGTGAAGACGCCGTCGAGATCTCGGGCGGCCGACAATCCTTTGTCCTCGGCGATGCGTTTCTGGTCGGGAACGGCATCGCAAACGGTTTTGCCCGCGCCGCGATCGGCCTCGAGCCGCGTACCTCGTTCGACCGCACGGCAATCCTGAAGGTCAACACCGCGCCGGTGCGCGTCCAGCTCTTCCACCTCGAGACCCGGACCGATCAGGATCTGATGCGCGGTTTTGACCCGCCGAAGACGAAATTCGCCGGGATCGATCTCGCGCTGTTCAAGCCGGGCGGGGCCGCCCCGAGCCGCAAGGCCGCCGGCGAGAAGGAGCTCAATCAGGCGGTGCGAGAGACCGCGGCGACTCGGGAGAAGAAAGAGGTGCCGGACCTCTGGTCGGTCGGGTTCAGCTTCCTCCGCGTCTACGATGCCGACAGCACTCCCGGAACCTTCAGCTTTCCCAGGGGCGAGGAGTCCCCGACGCTCAGCATCAACGGCAACCGCAAAGGCCTGAACGTCTATTCAGGCTACCTGCAAGGGTCGTTCTTCGAGATCAACCCGGACATATTGTTCTATAGCCAGTTCGTCCTCGAGCGGAACGACGCCGTCGATCGGCGGGTCAGCGCCAACGCCTGGTACGTCGAGCCGGGATACAAGTTTTCGACGGTGCCGTGGACCCCGCAAATCAACCTGCGCTACGCCCATTTCAGCGGTGACCCCAACACCGCCGACCGAATCAAGCAGTCTTATGACCCGCTTTTTGTCAGCACGGGCGATCGCGGCTTTGGGAGCTGGACGCAGGGCGAAATCTTTGGGAAATACATCGCCCCGAACAGCAATCTCAATGTGAAGATGGCGAACCTCAAAATTTCGCCAATTGCCGATTTTCTCGACCTCGGTGCGATCTACTATAGTTTTGACTTCGATAAAGTTGCCCAGTTCAATGATCCGCGGATCACCGCGCGCCACGCCGCCGATGAACTTGATCTATATGCGAAATGGTCGCCCAACGACTGGCTGGGAGTTACCGGGGTCTTCGGGTTTGCGATCCCTGGCCCGAGCCTGAAGCAGGCGGCCCAGGCCTTCGTCGCTGACAATGGTCCGGTCGGTCGCATCGTCGGCCGGACAACGACGCTGGCCGAGCTGATTGTGGAGATCAAGTATTAGACTCACCGGAGTGCGGCCGTCCCGGCCGCATGCGGGCAGGAGGCCCGCGGTCCACGCCTCTTACGGCGCGGCAATTTTGCCGGAAATGGCCGTCGCCACCGCCTGCATCTGCTGGTCGACGGCACGCTCCTGGGCGGCGAGCACGCGCGCCTCGAAATCGCGCTCGGTCGCGATGATGGCCTTGCGGACGGTCGCTTCGAAACCGGCGCGGTTCAGCGTTGCGTCTGTTCGGTTCAGAACCCAATCGACCGAAGCGCTCGCCGCCAGGCCGATGACCAGCGCGCCGAAGGCACCGGTGAGGATTCCGGTGACGACGTTCGCGAGCACGCTGGGTAATCGCCCGAACAGCGGCAGCACGATGCCGCCGAGGATCGCGGCGATGATCACCGGCAACACCACAAAGCTGATCAGTTTTGTCGCGAACGGGCGGGCCAGCCGCAAGATCACGTCATTGATCGGGTTGTCGGCGGTCTTCAGTTCGAGGAGGACCGGAAACTCGGCCCGCAACGCCGCTTCGTCGACCGCCCCAGCCGGATCGCAAAGCGGTTGAAAAGTGGCAGCGCTACGGTCCCACGCGGAATCCGGGATCCACCCTTGCGCCGGGTCCCGGCGTTCGACCCGTCGGGCCTCGCTGCGGATGAAGTCGGCGAAGGATTGCTGATACTTGGCGCAATCGGCGAGCAGCTCTTCGCGCATCGTGGCGAGTTCACCGTGGAGGGCGGCGGCGATCTGCGGTTCGAGCACACCCGGCTCGAGGACCCGCCCGATAAACTGCTGCTGCACGGCGGCAACGAGTTTTGTCTGGACTCTGTCGGGTAGGGTCAGCAGAGAGCCCGTCGATAAATCATCAAATGCCCAGCCGAATGTACGAGAGAGGAGGATCCAGCTGGTCCACCAGTCGAACACCCAGTCGGCGTAACCCGAGACCCGCTCGTCGATTTGCTCGAAGAGCGGGGCCAATCCGGCGCGCAGCCGGTTGCCTTGCGCCACCGCCAGGGCCCTCTGGTCCACTTCGATTTGGCGTCGCGCGGCCGCGACAAACTCGTCGTAGCGCGCGGCGGCGATGCCGGCTCGGAGCAGCACCCCCTCGCCATCGCGCCAGGCGAAGATCGTGTAGGCGCCGCCCACCGCTGCGGCGGCGGGCGCGGCGGGCGCCGGTGATGGTTCGGCGCTTGGCGCTGTCGCTTGGCGATTCGCCGATGAGCGCTTTTCCCACGGCGGGTAGGGCAGGCTGGCCACCAGAAAGATCACGACCATCGCCGCCACTGCCGCACAAAACAGCCACACCCACGGTGAGCGAGCCGCCGCCGCCGACCGCCGAAAAACCGATCGAGCGGGCCTAATGTTCGGTTCGTTCTCTTCCGGCAAGCGAGGACTCCGGGGACCGGTCGGCCCTTATGTCGCGGGACCCGCCCATTCTAGACAATCCGCGCCGCCACAAGGGGATAATTGCGTCGATCGAGGCATCGGGACGCGGACAGCACCGCCCCGCCGCGCGACACCAATTTGACCGTGCAACGATCTGTCCTAGGATCGCGAGCGCTCCGGAGCGCTGGTCTTTGTTCGGCCGATGGCCCCGCGACGCCCGATCGTTGCGGGGCCTCGCTTTCGACCGACGAGCTTGGGGTATGGCAGGGAGACAATCGATGACGGGAAAGGGGATCTCCAGGCGACGGCTGCTGCGGGGCACCGTCGGGCTCATTGCCGGCGAGATGGCGTATCGGGTTGCCGGGCGGCCCGTGCTCGCCGCCGAAGCGATCACCTTGGAGGCCACCACGCGCACGCTCGAGGTGAACGGGAAGGCGGTCAAGGCGTACGCCCTGCTCAACCGCTCGGGGACTCCCGGGCTCAGCTTCACCTTGGGCGATGCGTTCAAGGTTCGCCTCAGCAACCGGCTCGCCGAGCCGACGCTCGTCCATTGGCACGGCCTCACGCCGCCGAGCGCGCAGGACGGCGTTCCGGGGCTGTCGCAGGACCCGATCGCGGCCGGCGTCTCGTATGATTACAATTTTCTGCTGAAGACACCCGGCACTTATTGGATGCATTCGCATTTCAGCTTGGCTCAAACGCAGAAATTGCTGTCGGCCCCCTTGATCATCCGCACGTCCGAGGAGCTGAAGCGCGATGAGCAAGAGGTCGTGGTGCGGCTCAATGACTTCACCTTCCGCGAGCCCGAGGAGATCATCGCGCAGCTGCGCGCCAAATCGGCGGCCGGACCCGGCAAATCGCCAACCCAAACCGGTCAAATGGACCCGAGCCAAGCCGGTGCATCGAAAATGGGCATGAAACCGATGCCCGGCGGCGCTTCGATGAAGACGGAGGGCTCACCGAATCCTTCGGGCATGGCGATGGCCGCCGACGTGAACGACATCGACTTTGACGCCTATCTCGCCAATGACCGCACGCTGGCCGATCCGGAAGTCTTTCGGGTCGAACGCGGCGGCCGGGTCCGTTTGCGGATCATCAATATGGCGGATTCGACCAATTTCATCATCGATCTCGGTGCGATCGGCGGCGAGCTGATTGCGGTCGACGGCGCGCCGAACGTTCCGCTGCGCGGCGCCAAATTCCCGATTGCGATGGCCCAGCGCCTGGACATTCGCGTGCAGTTGCCGGCCGGCGGCGGCGCGTTCCCGATCCTCGCGTTGCGCGAAGGCGATACCGCGCAGACCGGGTTCATGCTCGCCACCAAGGATGCGAACATCGCACGCATTGCCAAGATCGGCCCGGCAAAGGCCGGCACTGTCGGCCTCGATCTCGAAGCGAAGCTGAAGGCGGTCGAACCGCTGTCGTCCCGTCCTGCCGATCGCACCTCCGAGGTGCTGCTTGGCGGCGACATGGAGAAATACATCTGGACGATCAACGGCGAGGTCCACGGCAAGGACACCCCGATCCGCGTTGCCGCCGGCGAACGTGTCGAGCTGGTGATGAAGAACACGACGATGATGTCGCATCCGATGCACCTGCACGGCACGGTCTTCGAGGTCGTCGCGATCAACGGCCGGCGCTTTCGCGGGGCGCGCCGCGACACCGTCATGGTGCCCGCGCAGACAAGTGTGACAATCGCGTTCGAGGCAGATAATCCGGGCCGCTGGGCGTTCCATTGCCACAATGGCTATCATCAGGACGCCGGGATGATGACCTCCGTCGAATATGTCTGAAACCCCCGAGCCGGCAGCCGCGAGGCCTCTCAGCGAGGCGCGGCGGGGCCTGCGTCAGCCTCGCTCGCGCCCCTGATCACCATGGTGCGCGAGGCGGGGGCTTCGGGTTCCGCCTCCCACGGCCACCAGTAATAGATGCCGCCGACCACGACGACCTCGGCGGCCAGGTGTGCGACGTAGATCGCCGCCAAGGTGCCGAACCCCAACGAGGCGCCCGCGATCATATTGCTCGAGGCCAGTGCGGCCGCCGCCCCGGCACCCGCTCCGACAGCGGCAGCGAGCGCGAGCTGGCCCGCCGTGAGGCCGAACACGATCGCATTATCGGGCTTGTTGGCAGGGGTCGTCGTCTCGGCGGCAAACGTCGCGGCCGGCGACGACCACAAGATCGCGGCCAAGGCAATGACGAGCAGAGCCCGCACCCGGCGAGGCGCTTGCTGCACGTCCGAGCTTACCGCGGCACGCGTGTTTGGCGGATCCTCGCCGCCATCGACAGGGAACCTTCACCGACCGGCATAATGCGCCCTATTTCTTGCGTGGCTCGAGGGTCGCGAACTCCGAGCTGTCGCCGTACCACCAGGCGCCGATAAGGCCGCCGGCCACGGCGCCGATGATTGCCGCCCCGCGCAAGGAGAGCGCCGACCCGGCGGTCGCGCCGACGACGATGCCGGCGCCGATCGCGAACGCCTTGTTGCGATCGAACCCTTCGCTCAATATCGGCTTGGCCTGTTGGACGAGGATCGGCTGCTCGCCGGCGCGCGCGGAAATCGGTGCGATTGCGCTTGCCGATATGATCGCGGCGAACATCAGTTTTCGCACCGGACTTCTCCTCCGGATCAAAACCGCACGACGGCGTTCTTTCAGGGGTCAAGGCACCGCGGCCGCGCCACCGGCCGTCGCCGGCGCCCCCATCATTCGGCGCATCATCGCCATCATTCCCCCACCACCTGGCGCGGCCTCGGCCATGCCCATCCCGGCGACCCGAGGCCCGCCCGCAGCGGCTGGTGCCGCGGCGGCTTCGACGGCCGGCACCGCGGCAGCTTCGGCAGCCGGCAGCGCGGCGGCTTCGGCAGCGGGCGCCGCGGCTGCAGCGGCGGGCTCGGCGGCGGCTGCCGCCGCTTCAGCGGCCGGCACGGCAGGAGCGGCGGCTTCGGCAGCGGGCGCTGCGGCAGCTGCCACGGCAGGCTCGGCGGCGGCTGCCACGGCAGGCTCGGCTGCGGCCGGCGCTGCGGCCGCTTCAACGGCTGCCCCGGGAGCGGCGGCTTCGGCAGCGGGCGCGGCGATGCGCCCAGCGGCTCCTCCGGCCAGGCGAATTCCAAGGTGATTGCCCGCGACGGCAGCCCCGGGCGCCGCGCCCGGCGCTGCGCCCGCAGCCGCGGCCTCGACCGCTGGCACCGCCACCGTCCGGGCAGCGACCGCCTCGACAGCCGGGCCGGCCGCGACCCTGGCGGCGGCCGGCAGTACGACCGGCTCCAAGGCCATGCCGCCGGCCCCAGCCCCCAGTTCAGCGAGCCCCGCCGCAGGTGCAGCGGCGCCGGCGGCGCCGGCGCTGACAGCGGCCGTGCCGGCCACCGCATACCACGCGACGGCAGCGACGGCGGCGGCAACAACCGCTAGGGCAACGACTTGCCCACCCGTCAAGCCACCCGCGCTGGGCGCCGGCGCCGGTTGTTGAGCACGACTGGTCGCCGGAACGGCGGCAAGCAGGGCAACGGTAGCGACGCAAAGGAATCTGCGCATCGGCTCCCCCTATGGGACGCTGGCGTACCGGGATTGCGGGAAATGCTAGCCCATCTACCGGCCCGTTACCAACGGCTTTTTGGCGGGCGAGGGACGACGCTCCCCGAGTGGTGGCGGTCGCCCCCTATTGGGTTCGCGGTCGGCACCTTGACCGCATTAGCGCTTCGCCCGACAGCTTCCGGCCGGCCTCATTTGACCGCTACCGGGTTGACGGCATCGGCGTACCAGGCTGCGATGTGGGCGTGGAGAAAAGAGATCATCTTGGTTTCGACGGCATTCTCAGTTGCGCCGACGGTTTGTCGGATGTTCTCCTCGAATTCGTCGCGAGTCAGCGCTGCCTCCAGCCGATTTGACAACATCTCGGCGACGAGGCCGAAGCCTGCCATCCCCATCCCGAGGGTGGTCCCGCTGGCGGCGCCGCCCGCGAAGATGCCGGTCGCCAGATCTCCCATCTGCGACACGACGGGCCCCACCACCTTGTCGAAAAGATTCACGATGACATGGGTGATTTCGTCGTTCTCCGCGGCCGCCTGGTCGCTCATGGGATCCGTGCCCGTGTTGTCGCCGGTGTCGGGCTCGGCCGGTACTTTGGCCGATTTCGGGATCGTCACTCTGAACGACAGCACTCCTCGCCGAAAACTCTGCTCGATCACGCCTTCCTTGTGCATGGCGGAACCGTCGGTACGGCCGCCGTCCCAATCGAGCTTGAGACCTGCCGCCTGAGCAGCCTGATCGGTCGATAGGCGCTCGCCCGCGCCGGCCTGCTCCTTGATAAACGCGCGCATCGCCGCGCGCTGCTCGGCGATGATGCGTGTCCAACGCGCCTGCAATGCGCCGTAGGATTTGTCGAATATGGCTTGGAGCCGAATTTCCGTCTCGCGCGGCCAGAGGACGCGCTCGGCATATTGCTCCTGGAGATACTCCGTCATATGGGCGCCTATCGCTTTGACCATGCTCTCTTCGTGGCGCGGATCCTGGCCTACTAACCCATCGAGGCTGCGGCTCAGATAACCGATTGCCGGAATGAGGGCGTGGGCTATCAATTCGTAGCGGGTCGTGTAACCGAAGTACCAATCGGCATAAGTCGGCACGCGCGTCCGCATCTCGGCGAAGACCGGCGTGAGCGCCGTCGCGATCTCGGTGGCGGCCTGGTTGCGTGTTTCGGTGCGGACCTCCTCGACGGCTCCGTGCTGCTGGCGCAGGAAGTCGGCAAAGCGGCCGCCGGCGACCTTGGCACGGTAAATGGCACCGGTCTCGTCGCGCCAGACAACGGTGTCGCGGAGCCGGGCTGCATGCTCGGGCGACCCGCGCTCGATGACCGGCGCGCCGGCGGTCGCCGCGGGGGCCGGCTGCGACAGCGTCGCGTGGGTGAGGTAGCCGCTTGCCGCCGCTGCCGCGACGGCCAGCGCTGCCACGAGCCAACTGAGCGCGGGATGCGCCCGGCACGCACCGACGATCCGCGCCGCCGAAAAGACGCGCCGCTCGGGGCCGCCAGTCATTGAACCTGGCAAACTGATGCGCCGCGATGGCTTGGTTGAGCGGGATCCACGGATATATAACGAAGCGCATCGCCATCGATCACCGGGATCGCGGGTCCGCGGCCGCTAGCGGGGCGATTTCGGGCGCCAGTCGCGTGCCAGGCGCTGCGCCTCGGCAACCTGCGCCCGGCTCATCAACTTGGCGACAATCTCGCGATTTTTGACGGCGATGTCGCGATCTTGGCCAGGCGGCAAATGGGCGGCCGCGAGGTTCGTATAAAGGTAGGATTTGACATAGTCCTGCGCGACGCCGTCGCCATTTGCGAACATGACGCCGAGATTGAGCTGCGCAACCGCCATCCCTTGCTCGGCGGCGAGCTGCCACCATTGCCCCGCTTCGACGAAATCTTGCGGGACGCCGCGCCCGTAATAGTAAATATCGCCGAGCGTGCTCTGCGCCATCACATTGGAGTTTTCTGCCGCTCGGCGGTACCAGCGGGCCGCCTCAACATAATCCCGCGACACGCCGTGGCCATAGTAATAGGCATCGCCGATCAGGGCTTCGAGCGTGCCCAGACCGCCTTCCGCCGATGGCATGACGCTCTGCAAGGCGACCGAAACGCCGGCCCCGATCGAGTCGGTATAGGATCGCAGCGCCGTCATGAAATCGTCCGCTGGCGTGTCGGCGGCGCCGTCATTGGGCGCGGCGAGAAGCGGGCCGGCTGCCGTGAGCCCGATGGCGGCGAGGACGAGCAGGCGCTTCAAGAAATTGCTCCGCCGATGACCCAAACGACCCTTATTGGCCTTGGCTACGTTGGCGGTGCCGAGATCACCCCGTTGCGGATTGTTTTGGCAAGCTCTACGTCGCGGCACCGCGTTGCGACCGGCGCGCTGGCGCCATCCTACTCGACCGTGCTCCCGATCCCGCCCGCTAGCCTACGGCCCCACCAGGACCTTCAACCGCCTCACCGGGCCAAGGTGAGGCGCTCGGCGCTGGCGAGTTCGGGCACCGGGGCCGCCGCGTGCATGGCCGCCCGGGTCGAGCCGCCACTGGAATTGTCATACCACCACGCGGCGAGCAGCCCGCCTGCCGCACCGCCGATC
>WNFG01005415.1_pt1 | contig 10728 bp, 8 predicted proteins | sample 5400431 | NCBI WGS metagenome assembly WNFG01 (sample SAMN13153346, study PRJNA577476) | soil metagenome | isolation source: 120 cm saprolite under Douglas fir tree site 2 hole 3 replicate 2 | place: USA:California | collected 2015-04-18
GTCGCGCTGAACCGTGTGATCCAGCCCGCGCCATTTACCGTCCCATCGATAATGTGAACATCGTTCCAGGCGGAGGCATCACCCAGGCCCAAGACGCCCAGACGAACATCTCCAAGCTTGCGACGACCAGTGAACACGTAGTCGTAGCCTTCGTCCACGAAATACTTGTTGTAAAGAAGGTTTTGCAGCGGAGGGGCTGTAGTTGCGATGGGCTCCGCGTAACCCTTATCAGCCTGGTGATAGGCCTTCCACGCTATGCCTCCGCCAACGACGGCAGCAGCAACCGAAAGAAACATCAGCAAATATTCGGTATTGCTGGTGTGTTCTTCCTCTTTCACGCCGGCCGCCAACTGTCCGGTCTTCCCTTCTGCCTGCAGGACCACGGCCTCTCTGGCAAAAACCGGTTCCAGGAATTTCGCGAAGTGATCAGACCCCTTGAGGCTGCGCGGCCAGCCTAGCCAACCAGCAAAGATTGCGCAGATGGCCAAAATCACCAGCGGCACAGTCATGGACCTGGGCGATTCGTGGATGTGATGTTCCACCTCATGACTCATGCGCGGCCGTCCATGAAAAGTCAGGAACATCAGGCGGAACATATAAAACGCGGTCATTAGCGCAGTGACGTACCCGATGATCCACAGAAGGCGATAGGCGCCGCCTTCGGAGGTCCAAGTCTGCCAGAGGATCTCGTCTTTGGAGAAGAATCCCGCGAAGGGTGGAATGCCAGCAATCGCGAGGGTTGCAATGATCATCGTCCAGTAGGTAACAGGAATGCGACGGCGCAGGTCGCCCATGTTGCGCATGTCCTGTTCGCCGCTCATGGCGTGGATTACCGATCCGGCGCCAAGGAACAACAGCGCTTTGAAGAAAGCGTGAGTGAACACGTGGAACACGCCAGCGGCAAACGCACCGATGCCGAGCGCGAGGAACATGTATCCCAACTGGGAGACAGTCGAGTAGGCGAGCACACGCTTGATATCGTTCTGCACCAGGGCGATGGATGCCGCGAAGATTGCGGTCAGTGCGCCGATAATGGCGACGGCTTTCATCGCAGTGGGCGCGAGCACAAAGATGGCGTTGGAGCGCGCCGCCATGTAGACGCCTGCGGTCACCATGGTAGCGGCGTGGATCAGCGCGGAAACCGGCGTGGGGCCTTCCATGGCGTCAGGCAGCCAGATATAGAGTGGAATTTGCGCTGACTTGCCGGTCGCGCCTACGAAAAGCAGGAACGCCGCAAGCGTAATAACCGGATCGCCAATCGCGAAATGTCCGCTGCGCGCCAAATGGTTGATGTCGTTAAAGCGGAATGATCCGAAGCACCAGGCGATGGTGAACATTCCAAGCAGGAATCCAGCGTCGCCAATGCGGTTGACGATGAATGCCTTATTGGCGGCGTCAGTCGCCGATTTGCGGTGGAAGTAGAAGCCGATCAACAAATAAGAGCAGAGGCCCACCCCCTCCCATCCAACGAAGAGTTGAGCGTAGTTGTTCCCCAGAATCAGCACCAGCATGGAGAACATGAACAGATTGAGATACCCGAAGAAGCGGTGGTAGCCGCCTTCGTGCGCCATGTATCCAATCGAATAAATATGGATCAACATGCCCACGCCGGTTACAAAGAGCAGCCAAATGCTCGACAAAGGATCGAGCAGGAAGCCTACTTCGGCCTTGAATTCCGCGGACGCACCGCTGCGGGTTACGTAATTGAGATGGCTTGTGTCGCTGCCAAGCCAAGTATAGAGAACTTTCTCAAACGGTTTTCCCGGAGCGTCGTGGGCATAGTCGGCATATTGCCAAACCGCGGCGACCGACATGATGAACGCCAAGACGATCACACCTACGCAAACGGCGCTCACGGTGGCCTTGTGCATCCTGCGGCCAAAGAAAAACATTGTTGCCGCGCCGAACGCCGGCAGCAGAGGGATTATCCAGATGTGGTCGAGGAAGAACATTTTTTAGTAGCTAGTCGCTAGTAAGCACCTAAAGCGGCTCAGTGCTAATTGCTAATCTTCTACCATTTCAGCAAATCTACTTCATCCACGTTGACTGTCTCTTTATTACGGAAGAAGGCGATCAAGATGCCTAATCCAACCGCAGCTTCCGCGGCGGCGTCAGTAATGACGAAGATCGCGAATACCTGACCGTGCAGTCCCCACAGCCGAGAAAATGCAACCAGGTTCAAGTTCACCGCGTTCAAGATCAGCTCAATCGACATCAGTATGACGACCACATTGCGACGGGTCAGCACGCCGACTACGCCGAGAACGAACAACCCGGCGGCAACTATGAGGTAATGCAGAATTGTGATCGGGACCATAGATTCAATAAGCCTGCGTCAAATTCTTTTCTTTGCCATGACTACCGCGCCGATAATTGCAACCAGCAACAACAGGGAGGCAATCTCGAAGGCAAGCATGTAGTTGCCGTAAAGATATACCGCGATTTCCTGTGTGTTGGACTGCTCCGGAAGTTGCGCCGGATGCATGCCAGCGAGGTCGTGCAGCGCTTTGCTCTTTACAAAGACCCGCACGAACAATGCGCCCAATGCGACCGCCGCGACCAGTCCCGCAATCCACTGTTTGTTGAACTGCTCCTCTCTTTGCGATTTCTCAATGCTGACCAGCATGATCACGAAAAGGAACAGCACCATAATGCCGCCGGCATAGAGAATGATCTGCACGCCAGCCACGAAGGGTGCGTAGAGCATGAGATAGAGGCCGGCAAGCGCCAGCAACGTCAGAATCAGCGCCAGCGCCGAATGCACCGCGTTCTTGCGAGTAATCACCAGGATGCCGCCGAGCAAAGCAAGGCTGGAGAGCAGGTAAAAGAAAAATGGAGTGGCAACGGGAGTCATGTTAGAGGAGCACCCCCACAATCGCCGTAAGAATGAGCACGCCAAGACCCACAGGCAGTAAGACTTTCCATCCGACTCTCATAAGTTGGTCGAAGCGATAACGGGGGAAGGTGCCACGATACCAGATGTACAGATACATGAATCCCGCCACTTTGAGCGAGAACCAGTAAATATCCTGGATGCGGTCCCGTACTGGCGGCATCAGCAGCACGATTCCGATCAACGCGAGAACAGCAGCGAATCCTGCCAAGCCAATTGTCTGTACGCGAAAATAGGGGTGCTTTGGCATCCTGAGCGTACCCACAATTGCGATTAACGCGAGCAAAAGGAAAGTTGCTGCCGGGAAAAGTGAGAACACCAAGTCCCAGGTCTCGCCGGTCAACCAGGTGGCGAACGGTCGCAGCCAGCCGCCGAGCCACAGCGTCACGGCGATCGACGAGACTGCGATCATCGCGGAATATTCCGCCAGGAAGAAGAGTGACCAGCGAAATCCGCTGTACTCGGTGTGAAAGCCCGCGGTCAGTTCGGATTCTGCTTCGGGCAGATCGAAGGGTGCGCGGTTGGTTTCGGCAACCATGGCTACGGCGAATATGAAAAACGCAATCAGGCCCAAGGGAAAGAATTTGAAAATGAACCACGCATGCTGGTCTTGCTGAGCTTTAACAATGTCAATCATGCTCAGCGTGCCATCACCGACCGCGCCGTGGGCCACACCATAGAGCCCAACTCCGTGCAGACTGGTCATTAGGACGGCTGCGACCACCGCCAATCCCATGGCGATTTCATAGGAAACCATTTGGGCGCTGGAGCGCAGGGCTCCGATTAACGGATAGTGTGAATTCGAGGCCCAGCCCGCCATGACAATGCCCAGCACACTGAGCGAAGAAACGCCCAGCATGAAAAGAACGCCGATGTTCATGTCGGTAACGGCATGCGTGGGGCCAAAAGGCACGACAATGAACGTCGTAAAGGCGGTAATGACAACCAGCACCGGCGCAATCCAGAATACTGATTTGTCGGCCTCCGCCGGCATGATGTCTTCTTTGATCAGCAACTTGATGGCATCGGCAATGGGCTGAAGGAGTCCATGTGGCCCTACTCTCATCGGGCCCAGGCGAACCTGCATGTGGGCAAGGATCTTTCGCTCCAGCCAATTCATAGCAATCACGGCGACGGAAAGGCCCAGAAAAATAAGAATGATGTAGATAAATGCCCACAACAAATTGCCCGCCTGCCCCGGAGTCGTGTTCGACTTGAGATACGAGGTGACGTAATCGAGCATCAGCGGTCCACCTCGCCGAGAACGATGTCGAGCGTGCCAATGACGGCTATCACGTCAGCGACAAGTTGGCCGCGAACCATCATGTCGAGAGCCTGAAGGTTTACAAACGACGGTGGACGCACGCGCACCCGATACGGCTGAGTAGAACCGTCACTCACGATGAAGTACCCCAACTCTCCTTTGGGCGCTTCGATCGAGTGATAGATTTCTCCTACCGGAGGCTTTATGACCTTGGGAACCTTGGCCATGATGGGACCTTCGGGAATTTTTCCGACTGCTTGGCGGATGATGTGCAGGGATTGCCGCATCTCCGCCATACGCACCAGGTATCGGTCGTAGGTATCGCCGTTCTGGCCGATGGGAATTTCGAAGTCGAACTCAGAATATGCGGCGTAAGTCTGGGCTTTGCGAAGATCCCAGCGCACGCCGCTGGCACGCAGCACTGGTCCGGTTACGCCTAGCGCGATGCACTCCTTGCCAGAAATCTTGCCGACGTTCCTGGTCCGCTCCACCCAGATGCGGTTGGTGGTGAGCAGTTCCTCATATTCGTCTATCTTCGGGGTTACGAAATCGAGAAACTTGGTGACATCTTTCTCGAAACCATCGTAAGTTTCATAGAGGCAGCCGCCGATGCGGAAGGCGTGCGTGGTCAGACGAGCACCACAATACTTCTCGAAGATTTTGAGAATTTCTTCCCGGTCGCGAAAAGTGTAGAAGAGCGGAGTGATGGCGCCGATATCGAGTGCGTGGGTTCCAAGCCAGAGCATGTGGCTGGCCAGCCGGTTTAATTCCGCTAGAATGACTCGAATATAGTTGGCGCGGGGCGGAGCTTCTACGTTGAGGACCTTTTCGACGGCTTCGCAATATCCCAGGCCGTTGGAGACCGCGGCGACGTAATCCATGCGGTCCACATAGGGATTGAACATGGCGTAGGTGCGATTCTCAGCAATTTTTTCTACACCACGATGCAGATAGCCGATCACGCACTCGGTGCCGAGAACCTTTTCGCCATCAAGCTTGAGAATGACGCGCAGCACCCCGTGAGTTGCGGGATGCTGTGGCCCCATATTGATAATGAGCTCGTTGGAATCGAGGAAAGTTTCGTCGCGCTCCCCGAGTTCAAGATGCGAAATATAAGTGCTCGGGTCGGTCATTGGCCGCTTTCAATCCCCAGGTTTTTCTGCACCCATTCTTGGTCCTGCTGAATAATTCCGTAGTCTTTGCGCAGGGGATGCCCCTTCCAGCCTTCCGGCAGGAGGATTCGCTTGAGGTCGGGATGCCCTTCAAAGGCAATGCCGAACATATCGTAGACTTCGCGCTCCAGCCAATTTGCCGTCGGCCAGATGGAGACCGAACTAGGCAACGCCTCATTCTCAGCAATGAGAGTCTTTACCCGAATGCGCTCATTACGAGCGAAGGAGTAGAGAATCCAGATCGCATCAAAAGGCTTTTCACGAGTGAGATAGTGAACGGCAGTGATGTCTACACAGTAATCAAATTGTTCCTGGTCGCGTAGAACCTGGAGAATTTCAGGGATGAGTGAGCGATCCACGACCATGTAGTTCTGGCCTAAGTAAGTGCTAGCTTCGCTGATGCCCGACCCGAACTGGCGCTTGAGAGTCGCCACCATCGGCGAATCCCAAGGAACGGGAACCGGGCCAGTGGGCTTGGAGGGGGCCGGGAGAGCATGCTCCCCTACTGTTCTTGCCGGCGCGCCGGCTGGAGTTGCAGGCTTTGCTGTAGACGAACTCACACCGGCTTCGGGTGACGACGACTGGACGGAGCCAGGAGGCTTTGCTGTCGACTTGTTGCCACCTTCCGGCGGCGGTGAAGTAGGCTTTTTTTCGTCGGGCATAGCTGGGAAGGTTCGACCCTCCGGCGCGGCAGATATCTCGGAAGAACGTTAACTTCTAACAGCTTGGCAGTGCGGTGTCAACGGTGGCACGCAGGAGTGTCACGGTGTGCGGTTCGATTGGAAATGTTCGATCAAATCCCTGATCCGTTCTGCATCACGTTTGCGATGTCCGTGACTAAGAATCGGATTGCTGCCCCCCGAGGAGTCTATCCGAATCTCTGACCAGAACACTCCGGTGGAGATTTGGACAGAAGCCACCTTTCCCATCGCAATGCTTTCCTGATTGCTACCAAACAGGTGGGACTTCACCCGCAAGACATGTTCCGGGCTGACCACGATGCGAGTGGGAAAGAAAAAGTTCCCTCGAGTCCAGCGGCTGGCAGCGAAAGTTTCGGCTTGCGGAGATGGATCAACCATGGCCAATCAGGTTTACACCCACTCCAAAGCGCCTTTTTTCCAAATCCAGATATAACCGACCACCAGGATTAAGAGAAAGATCAACATCTCGATCAGTCCAAAGAGGCCGAAGGACTTGAACTTCACCGCCCAGGGAAAAAGGAAAATGGTCTCCACGTCGAAGACCACAAACAGGATGGCCACAATATAAAACCGAACAGTGTAGCGGCCGCGGGCGCTGTCCACGGGGTCGATGCCGCATTCATAGGGCATCAACTTTGTTTTGTGAGGATTGTCGGGGCGAACCAGTTTGGCGGCGAGCAGGGTGACGGGAATCAGAATCGCAATGAACGCGATGAAGATAAAGATGGGAACGTAGTTCTGGGGCATTAAACCTCGGCTGTTCGTTGCTACAACGCGGTCGGCGGTAATAGTACAGCCTACTGTGACAAGCTTCAAGGAGGATCCGCCGCGCACTAATACGAGCCTTCGGTGACAGAGTCGTGAACGGGTCGGGTGTAATCGTCCGCGCTTGTCACGTAACAAGGCAAAGGCGATCTGTGCCGCTCGAGGTTCAGCGCCGGAGCATCAGATGAATACTTCAGGTTTGGTTGGGACTGGCGCCAGTCGCCGACTTCACCCGAATTCATTTGAGAAAGCGTCTCATCACAAGCGGGATCTCTGAGGGCACGAAACTCGTGTACTGTCGTGTAATCGAGACCACTGTCTGAAAGGCGCGGCTGATAAGGAAGGAACTGGTATACCACCTTCACCAGGCGTGACTCGTTATGGCTCAACTGTTTTTCGGCAATGAAAACTTCTTCACTCGAAAAAAAAGAAGAACGCGGATGAGACCAGGCTAGCGCAATCAAACGCACGCGCATCTCTTCCTTTTTAGGAGTCTGCCAACGGAGCTCTCCTTCAGCGCTCTTAGGTCCGCAAAGGGTGCCCACGACGACAAGTAACATGAGAGAGATAATGACCGAAACCCCAATTCTGCTTGATTTCATGTCCCCCCATCCGGGTTCTTATTAGTCTTTATCAGACTAGGGCGCGTACGGCTTTTGTGAACGCTGCTGGCTCTTCGCTTTGGATGCAATCACCCCGCTGCTAGGTGTTTGCATTTTTCCATGGTGTTCAAAGTTTTGCGCTTAGGTCTCGACAGGGCGCCTAAGAACACAAGCATTGCGTGTTGGTTATAATCGTTCGTCGTCCTTCCAGCCGTGCGGATATCGCTCTGTCTTTGGGCGTGTAATCACATCAAAGGAAATTCTTGGCCCTCGACGAAAAAATCTACGAACTGCGGCGCGACAAGCTCAAACAGATTGAGGCGCTCGGACAGCAGTCGTATCCACGCCAATACCAGTTCACGCACACGATTCCGCAAATTCTAAGCGAATACTCCGATAAGACCGTCGAGCAACTGCAAAATCCACGCGTAAACCTTCGCGTAGCCGGACGGATTATGGCCATCCGGCTGATGGGCAAAGCGGGGTTCGCGCACCTGCAACAAGGCGGTCAGAAACTACAGATCTATGTGAAGAAAGATGCCGTGGGCGACAAGGGATTTGAGCTTTACAAGCTGCTTGACCTCGGCGATCACATTGGCGTGAGTGGCTACCTGTTTCGCACGCGAACCGGTGAGTTGACGGTTCACGTCGAGGAAGTCACATTTCTTGCCAAAGATCTGCTTCCGCTTCCGGAAAAATGGCACGGCCTTACGGATGTGGAATTACGTTATCGCCAGCGTTATGTGGACCTGGTTATGAATCCGGAGGTACGGGAGGTCTTCCTCAAACGCAGCAAGCTGGTGCAGTCGTTGCGGCGTTACCTCGATGAGCACGGTTTTATCGAAGTGGAAACGCCGATGATGCAGCCTATCGCTGGCGGTGCGGTAGCTCGTCCGTTCAAGACTCATCACAACACTCTGGATATGGATTTATTTTTACGTATCGCGCCGGAGCTTTATTTGAAGCGGCTTACCGTCGGCGGACTCGATCGAGTGTACGAAATCAATCGTAACTTCCGCAATGAGGGGCTCGGTTGGCGTTGGAATCCTGAGTTCACCATGCTGGAGTTTTATCAGGCTTATACAGATTTCCGCGGGGTAATGGATCTCACGCAAAACATGATCGAGCAGGCAGCCAAAGATGTAACTGGCGGCCCTACGACCAAGTGGGGCGAACACGAGATTGATTGGAGTGGCTCCAATTGGCGGCGCATGACCATGCGCGAGGCCATCATCCGCTTCTGGCCGGACGCAGCGGGGGCAAAACCGGCAATGTCGGACTTCGCCTCGCATGATTCAGTGAAGGCGTTGGTCGCGCGATTCAATGCCGCCCATCCTCACATGGCATACGATCCCAACGAGCCCGCCGGAAAAACCATTGCTGCTCTATTTGAGGCCGTGGCGGAGGAACACCTGGTGCAGCCGACGATCATTTACGAGTTCCCTGTCGCGGTTTCGCCGCTTTCTAAGAACAAAGCGGACGAACCGGACTGGGTAGAACGCTTCGAAATCTTCGCCGGCCAAATGGAAATTTCTAACGGTTTCAGCGAGCTCAATGATCCTGAGGAACAGCGCCGCCGTTTCGAACAACAATTGCAAGCCCGCGAGCGCGGCGACGAAGAAGCGCATCAGATGGATGAAGACTATATTCGAGCATTGTCCTATGGCATGCCGCCGGCCGGAGGCGTCGGAGTTGGCGTCGACCGGCTGGCCATGCTGCTCACCGATTCACATACCATCCGCGACGTAATCCTGTTTCCTCTGCTTAGGCCCGAGAAAATCTCGACGGTTGGGGAAGCAGAGAACAATGAAGAACGGCAGGCGGCGCCAAAGACCGGAGAGAATGCGAAAAATTAGTACGGATTCATTTCGCTTGTGACTCTCCTTGGCGAAGACTTTGATCGCAAATTTCGGATAGAACTCACGCCTTACCTCCAATTAACCTAAATCAGCATGGGCTTTGAATTTGATTCCGCAACTCGCCGCAAGCTGGGCTACCGGCTAATTGATCAGGTTGACGCCTTCTTCTCTTCCCTGCCCGAGCGCGCCGTGCAACTGCCTGCCGAGCACCGTACTTATGGCCCATTGAATAATCCTCTACCTGAGATTGGAGAAGACGCCGGAAAAGTGCTCGACGAAATTTGCCATGAGATGGTGGATAAAGGATTCCACGTGCCCAGCGCGAATTATTTTGGCCTGATGAATCCCACCCCAACTTACATGGGGTTTCTGGCCGAGGCGCTGGTGGCGGCGCTGAACCCGCAGCTGGCTACGCTGGCGCGATCGCAACTGTCCTCGAAAATTGAACTCGAAACCATTCACTGGATTGGAGAGCGCGTGGGCTGGCCGAGCGAATTCAACGGAACGTTTACTAGCGGCGGGAATGAAGCGAATTTCAGCGGATTGGCGCTCGCGCTCGCGGCCAAGTTCCCGGTCGCGATTGAAGACGGTTTGCCTTCGATCGGAGGACAACCGGTCTTGTATGCGTCGGCGGAAGCGCATCATTCGCTCGACAAATCCGCCGGCCTGCTTGGCATTGGAAGGAAAGCCCTGCGGCGCGTCGCGCTAAACGATCAGCTCCAACTCGATCCGCAAGTGCTGGAAGAGAATATCGAGCAGGATCGCGCCGCCGGGAGACAACCATTCTGTGTAGTGGCCACGGCGGGGACGACTAACTCCGGGATTGTTGATGATCTCATTGCTATCTCTGATGTATGCCGCGGCCATGATCTGTGGCTGCACGTGGATGGAGCTTATGGAGCGGCAGCTATCTTCTCTGATCGGCATCGCAACCTGGTCCGCGGCATCGAGCGCGCTGACTCGCTCACCATCGATCCGCACAAATGGCTGGCCATGCCGTTTTCCGCCGGCCTGATCCTCACTTGCCATCCGGAGATTTTAGAGCGTGCGTTTTCAGTGGCGGCTGCCTATATGCCGAAGGCCGCTGCTGCGACCTTGCCGGACAATGCTCGCATCAGCACACAATGGACGCGGCGCATGAATTCATTGAAGCTGTGGCTCACGCTGCGCGTGCATGGACGACAAGCTTACGAAGAGTTGATCGATCGTCAACTCCAGCTGGCCCGCAGTTTTGCTGGCTGGATAGAAAGTTCTGACCAGTTCGAACTGGCTGCGCCACAAGTTCTGCCCATCGTCACTTTCCGCGTGAAGACATCGGGTATGAGTCCGCAGCAGCTTGCGACTGCGCACGCAGCTATCGTGGAGGAGGTTACACGCGACGGCCGGCGCTGGATCTCGGAAACCGTGGCGAACAACCGGAGCGTGATTCGGATGATGGTGATCAGCTACCTTACCGACGAATGTCACCTGCG
>WNFG01005418.1_pt1 | contig 10726 bp, 7 predicted proteins | sample 5400431 | NCBI WGS metagenome assembly WNFG01 (sample SAMN13153346, study PRJNA577476) | soil metagenome | isolation source: 120 cm saprolite under Douglas fir tree site 2 hole 3 replicate 2 | place: USA:California | collected 2015-04-18
CACGGCGTGCTCGGGGGATGCGCCCGGCCGCGCCGCGGCGAAGGCACCCACCTCCGCGCTCGACAGCGCCACGCCCCCGAGCGACGTCGTGCTGCGCGAAGACGCCCGCGGCGTCGCGACGGCCGCAGTCGGAGCAGCCGAGCTGGCGGACTATATCGAAGTCCCCGGCCGTATCCAGGCCGACCCGACCCGGGTGGTGCGGGTCTATGCGCCGGTCAGCGGGCGACTCATTTCCCTCCACGTGCGTCCGGCCGACGCAGTCGAGCAGGGTCAGGTACTTGCCGTGCTCGCGAGCAGCGATGTGGCGGCGGCGCGGACGGCCTACCGTCAGACGCAGGCCGACGCCCAAGTCAAGCAACAGGCGCTCGAGCGCTCCAAATTGCTCTACGAGAACCACGTCGTCGCGTTGCGGGAGTACCAGCAGGCACAGGCGGAAGCGCGGATGGCCGCCGCGGCACTCGAGAGCGCCGTGGAACGGCTCGAGCTCCTCACCGTGGATACCGCGGGCTCCTCGGATCGCGTGTCCGTGACGGCGCCGCGCGCAGGTGTGGTGATCGATCTCAGCGCGGCACCGGGCGAATTCGCGAAGTCGCTCGACAACGCGAACCCCCTGTGCATCATCGCGGATCTCCGGAGCGTCTGGGCTGTCGGCGACGTCTACGAAAAGGATGTCGCGCGGATCAGCGTCGGCGCGGCGGCGGAGGTGACGATAAACGCGTACCCTGGCGAGATCCGTCGGGGACGCGTGACGGCAATATCGAGCACCGTCGATACCGCGACGCGGGCGCTCAAGATCCGCGTGGAGCTCGACAACCCCGGCCTGCGGCTCAAACCCGACATGTTCGCGGCCATCCGGGTCGTGCGCGCCGTGCGCTCAGCCGTCCTCGTGCCGGCCGCGGCCGTGGTACGCGAGGGGGCGTCCGCGTTCGTGTTCGTGCAGAGGGCACCGGGCCATTTCGAGCGCCGCACTGTCTCGCTCGGCCGGGAGGCCGAGGGGAATCGCGTGGAAGTGACATCGGGCCTCGCGGTCGGCGACACCGTGGTCGTCGAGGGCGCCGAGTTGGTGCGCGCGGCGGCACGGGCTTCCTGACGCGGGATGAAATCCCTCGTTCTCGCCCTGCTGCGCTATCGCGCGTTAATGGTCGTAGCGCTCGGGGCCTGGCTCGTGACGGGCTTTTATGCGTTCCTGCGGCTCGACATCGAGGCCTATCCCGACCCGTCACCACCCCTCGTGGAATTCATCACGCAGAACCCTTCGTGGTCCGCAGAAGAAATGGAGCGGCAAGTCACCGTCCCCATCGAGACCGCGCTGTTTGGCATTCCCGGCCTCGAGTACACGCGTTCGATCAGCCTGTTCGGCCTGAGCGACGTCAAGCTGTATTTCGACTACGGCACCGACTACTTCAGAGACCGGCAGGAAGCCCTGGACCGGATGCAGTTCGTCAGCCTCCCCAGCAATCTCACTCCGCAACTCTCGCCGTGGTCGCCCGTTGGCGAGATCTACCGCTATCGGCTCGACGGCCCGGGCTATTCGCTGAACGAGCTGAAAGCGGTCCAGGACTGGTACGTGCGGCGCGAGGTCAAGCAGGTTGCCGGCATCATCGACGTGACCACGTTCGGCGGCACGACGCGACAGTACCAGGCCGAGATCGACCCCCAGAAGCTGCTCGCCTACCACGTCACACTGCCCCAACTCCTCGCCGCGGTCAGTGCGAGTAACGCCAACGTGGGTGGCAACTACCTGACGCTCGGCAGTCAGAGCGTCAACGTCCGCGGTGTGGGGCTGCTGCAGACGCTCGACGACATGCAGCAGGTGATCGTCGCCGAGCGCAACGGCGTACCGGTGTTCCTGAAGGACCTCGCGGCGGTGCACGAGGGGTTCCAGCCGCGGCTGGGCCGCGCCGGGATGGACGGCGACTCGGATATCGTCGAAGGCATCGTCCTGCTGCAGCGCGGCGAGCAGTCCCTGCCGGCCTTGCGTCTCCTGCGCCCTCGCATCCAGGCCTTGAACAGCCGGCGGCTGCCGCCGGGGATGCGGATCCACCCGATCTACGATCGCACCGACCTGATCCACGTGACGACGCGCACCGTGCTGCACCTCGTGCTGCTGGGCCTCGCGTTCGTCACCGGCCTCCTGCTGGTGTTTCTCGGCGACGTGAGCACCTCGCTCATCACCGCGCTCACGATTCCCGTCGCCATCGTCTTCGCGTTTGGGCTGATGGTCGTGACCGGCAATTCGGCGAACCTGATTTCCATCGGCGCGATCGACTTCGGGATCCTGGTCGATGCGTCGGTCGTGGTGGTCGAGAACATCTATCGCCGGCTGACGCGGCGCACGGCCGCCGAGCCCGTCTTCGAGGTGATCGCCGAGGCGACGGCTGAGGCGGCGAAGCCGGTCCTCTTCTCAACCCTGGTGATCCTCGTCGCCTTCCTACCGCTCTTCACGATGCACGGCGTGCCCGGCAAGATCTTCGCGCCGATGTCGATTACGTATGGATTCGCGCTGACCGGCGCGCTGCTGTTTGCGCTGGTCTTCGCCCCCGTGCTGGCCTCCTGGACCGGCGGCACCGTCGGCTCGCGGCCGCCGCACACACCGGTGGTGACCTGGTTGTACGGCACCTACGCGCGCCTCTTGCCGGAAGTGCTGTATCGCCGGTGGGCGGTGCTCGCGACCGCGACGGGCGCCTTGGTCATCACCCTGTTCCTGTTGCGGCTCACGGGCGGCGAGTTCATGCCCAAGCTCGAAGAGGGCAACCTGTGGGTGCGTGCCACGCTGCCGGTCGACATCTCGTTCGAGGCGTCGTCCCGGGTTGCCGAAGACGTGCGCCAGACGCTGCGCAGCTTCCCGGTCGTGACGCACGTCGTGTCGCAGCTGGGGCGCCCCGACGACGGCACGGATGTCACGACGTTCAACAACATCGAGTTCCTCGTGCAGCTCGAGCCGGCGGGCGACTGGCCCCGCGGCTTAACAAAGCCGAAGCTGGTGCAGCAGATGGATTCGAGGCTCAGCCGCTTTCCCGGCGTGACGTTCGGCTTCTCGCAGAACATCGAGGACAACGTCGAGGAAGCGATGTCGGGCGTGAAGGGCGAGAATTCCCTCAAGCTCTCGGGCGACGACATCGAGGTGCTGGCGCAGAAGGCCGCCGAGATTCGCGACGTCATGGCGCGCGTGCCCGGCGTGCGAGATCTCGCGGTGCTGCAGGAAACCGGCCAACCCCAGCTGCTCGTCTCGATCGACCGCCCGGCGAGTGCGCGCTATGGCTTGGCCGCAGCGGATGTGAACGCCGCCGTGCAGGCCGCCGTCGGAGGCCAAGCCACCACGCAGGTGCTGCAGGGCGACCGTCGCTTCGATTTCACCGTGCGCTACACAGAGCGCTACCGTGCGAACCCCGAGGCGATCCGTAACATCCTCCTGCCCACGCCCGAGGGCGGCCGCGTGCCACTGGGGCAAGTGGCGCACGTCGAGCTCAAGCCGGGCGCCTTCATGATCTACCGCGAGAACGGGCAGCGCTACATCCCCCTCAAGTTCAGCGTCCGGGGTCGCGACCTCGCGGCGACCATCGAGGATGCCCAAGCTCGGCTGCAAGGGCTGATTCACCTGCCGGCGGGCTACTACTACGAATGGGCAGGGGAGTACGAGAGTTTGCAGCAGGAGGAACGGCGGCTCGCCGTCGTGATTCCGGTCAGTCTCCTCGTGATCCTGGGGTTACTCTATACCTTGTTCAACTCCTGGCGCGACGCCCTGATGGTCCTTGGCGTGTTGCCGTTCGGGGCGATCGGCGGCGTGCTCTCGCTCCTCGTCACCGGAACGCCCTTCAGCATTTCGGCGGCCGTGGGCTTCGCGTCCGCGCTCGGGGTCGGGACACTCGGGGGATGCGTGTTCCTGTCCGGGATCCGTCGGGTCGAGCGCACGGCTCCACGAGCGCTCGGAGAATGGAGTCCGGCCGCTCGCGCCCTGGAAGCGGTTCAGCAGGGCGCCCTGCTGGAGTTGCGCCCCATCCTGATGGCCTGCCTGGCGGCCGGGTTGGGCCTGCTGCCGGCGGCAATCTCGACCGGGATCGGCGCTCAGGCCCAGCGCCCCCTGGCTCGCGTCGTGGTCGGCGCGATGATCACTACAGCGCTGGCCATCCTGGTGCTCATTCCCATCTTCGCTACCTTCAAACACGGGACGAGCGACGCAACGAAGCCCTAGGCGGGCTGCGCCGACTCGCCAGCACGGTCCTCTGCAGTGCTCGCGAAGCCCGGCAGGAAGGAGGCGCAGAGATGCTCGGTGACGCCCGGCTCACCGCTTTTGTGGCGACGGCCAACGCGACACGCTCCAAAACGTTCTATGAGCGCACGCTCGGGCTCCGTCTCGTGGGAGATGACAGCGTCGCCCTCGTGTTCGACGCCAACGGGACCGAGCTTCGCATCCAGAAAGTCGAGAACGTCCAGCCTCCACCGTTCACGGTGCTCGGCTGGCAGGTGGCAGACCTTCGGAAAGCAATGGCAGGGCTCTCGAAGCGCGGCGTGAAGTTCGAACGCTACGCGTTTCTCGAACAAGACAACGTGGGTATCTGGTTAGCGCCCGGCGGCGCCAAGGTTGCGTGGTTCAAAGATCCGGACGGCAACCTCCTTTCAGTGGCGCAATACGAGGCTGCCTAAGGCCTGAGCCCGCACTACTCCTTCACTCGCTTCTCCCAGGCCCACATCCCCGCCATCACGTCCTGACTCACCGGGTGGCCGAGGAGGCGCGCCTGCAGCAGGATCTGCCCGCGGTGGTGGCCGTCGTGGATCATGTAATACGCGAGGAAAGCGGCGGCGTCGTAGCGAAACCCGTCGACGCGCCCGTCGCCTTCGAGGGCTCGCGCCGCTACGCGCAGCACCGCACGTCGCTTCGCTCCGAGCGCGCGGGCCGCTTGAGCCGCGGTCACGCGAAACCGGTCAAGCTCGGCCGGCGTGGTCTCGCCGCCGGGCGCGCGCCGCGCGTAGACGAGCCCGCAGTTGTGCAGGTGGGCGACGAGCGCGGCAATGGTGCGTCTCCCTCCAGGCAGCTTGGCGCGCCACACGGCGGGATCCAAGTGTTCCACGAGGTACTGATTCACGCGCGCGCTCGCCGAGTACGCCCGGAGGAGCGCGTCCGAGATTACGAACGGCCGTCGTCGCCGGGTGGAAGCCATAGACTCCTCCGTAAGAGCGCGGCGTGGAGCGGCCCCGGCCCTGGCGCTGGGCTCACGGGCGCGGCTGGGTTTCGCCCTAACCCGCTGGGGGACGGGAACCTAGGCGCTGGTCCCGCGGTTATACGGGTGTCCGCTTACTTCAGGGGGCACCCATGAGCGCGAAGCGGCGCCCGGTGAACCGTCGGCGGTCGTCCAAGACGTGCCGCCACCTGCCGCAATACGAAACCGATTGGCTCGGCCGCACCTACGCCGGCTGTCCGATCTGCAATCACTGGAAGGTGACGAAACCCAAACCTGCCCCGGCCGACGGCAAACGGCTGGCGGCGTGATCAAGGAGCGGGGCCAGGAGATGTCGTCCTGGCCCCGCTTCTTTCTTCTGTACACCCGCGCCGATCGGGTCCAGCAGTTGCCCCTAGACATTCACGGTCTTGAGCCACAGCTCGGCGATCGCGCCATGCCCGGCCACCGTGGGATGCACGCCGTCGGCCGCCCAGTAGGCGGGTGGCGCTCGCCGGGATAAGCGATCGAACATGCCCTGCAGGGCCAGGAAGCTCGCACCCGCGCGGGCCGCAACCCGCTGCGCCGCGGCGCGGCGCGCGTCAAACTCGGGGAACCACGCGTCGGTCACGGCGCCGCAGCGCAGCACGAACGGCTCGAGCACGACCAGCCGCACTGCAGGCAGCGCGGCCGTGGTGCGCTCGAGCAACGCCGCGTACCCGGTCTCGTAGTCCGCGACCGTCCCGTGGTAACTCCCGTTGAGCGTGTGCCAGTAGTCGTTCACGCCGATGAGAATGCTGAGAATGCCCGGCTTGAGGTCGAGGGTGTCGGTTTGCCAGCGGCCTTCCAAGTCGGGAACGGTGTTGCCGCTCACGCCCCGATTGAAGCAGTGCAGCTCCCGCTCGGGGTGCTGCCCAAGCAGCGTGGACGCGACGCGCAGGGGATAGCCGAGGCCGAGCGCGTCCGCCTGGTTCGGCGCCGCGGCGCTGCGGTTGCGGCCAGCGTCGGTGATGGAATCCCCCTGGAATAAGAGCGTGAGCGTCGCCCGAGCGCGCTGCGTGGCGGTCGGCGCTGCTCGCGGCAAGAGACTCAGGGCTACCGCGCTTCCGGCGGTCGTCACGAACTCCCGGCGGTTAATGATGCTCATGCCGCTTCCCCCCTCATTCCCCGTATGGTATCCAAATGTTCTTCACCTGGGTTGCCTGCCGCAGGAATTCCCGGCCTTCGCCTTGCATCCCGTCTTCCCAGACGCGTCCCAGCCAATCCACCCACGTCCGTTTCATGTTCCCGGCTGACGCGCGCTCGACGTCGGCAGCCGCCGCTTGATTGCCGAAGTACCACACCGCCTCCACGTCGTCGTGCTCGGCGAGCACCTTGGCGAGCGCATCCTTTTCGCCCGTCACGATGTTAATCACGCCCGCGGGCACGTCCGAGGCGTCGAGCACGGTGTACCACTCGGTGGCGGCGAGCGGATAGGTCTCCGAGGGGATCGCGATCACCGTGTTGCCGACCGCCACGGCGGGGGCGACGAGCGATACGAGGCCGAGCAACGGGCGCTCCTCGGGGCAGGCGATCCCGATCACGCCGATCGGCTCGTTCATCGCGAGCGTGACCCCACGGATCGGCGTGTGGTGCACGGCCCCGTCGTACTTGTCCGCCCAGGCGGCGTAGCTGAAGAGCCGCGCGACGCTCGCTTCCACTTCCCGCAGCCCTTGCGCGGGAGTGCCGCCCGTCTGAGCCGCGATGCGCTCGGCGAACTCCGCGGCGCGCTGCGCCAGGTTCTCGGCGATGTAGTACAGCATCTGGCCGCGCGCGTGGCCGCTCGTCCGCGCCCAGACCGCCGCTGCGTGCGCCGCCTCCACCGCGTTGCGGATGTCCTTGCGGTTCCCGAGGGCGATCTCGCCGAGCAGCTTGCCCGTTGGGCCGTGAATCGGCCGGCTGTAGCCCTGGTCGGGCCGTACCTGCGCGCCGCCGATGAACAGCTTGTAGGTCCGATCGATGGGCGGGAGCGCCGCGCCGGCCGCGGCACCCGTCCCCCCCTGCGCCGGCGTGACGCGCCGGGCCTTCGGGCGCGGGCGCTGCCCGTCGGGCCGTTCCCGCTCCCAGTCGGGTTTGACGTACTCCCACATCCCCTCGCGCCCACCCTCGCGGCCGAACCCCGACTCGCGGTACCCGCCAAACCCCGACGCCGCGTCGAACAGGTTGGTACAGTTGATCCACACGACGCCAGCCTTGATCTTCGGGGCCACGTCGAGGGCGAGATTGATGTTCTCCGTCCAGACGCTCGCGGCGAGGCCGTACGGCGTGTTGTTGGCGAGCTCCACCGCTTCGGCGGGGGTGCGGAATGTCATCGACACGAGCACGGGTCCGAAGATCTCGACCTGGGCGATCGTCGCCGCCGGCGCCACGTTCGTGAACAGCGTGGGCGGATAGAAATAGCCCTCGGTGGGGCACGCCCACGACGGCTGCCACAAGGTGGCGCCTTCGTCGACCCCGGTCGTGACGAGCTGGCGGATGCGCTCGAGCTGCACGGGCGCGACGATCGCTCCCATGTCGATCGCCTTATCGAGCGGTGGGCCGACGCGCAGCTTCTCCATGCGCTGGCGTAGCTTCGCGATGAGCCGCTCCGCGATCCCCTCGTGCACCAGCAACCGCGACCCCGCGCAGCAGACCTGCCCCTGGTTGAACCAGATCGCGTCCACCACCCCCTCGACTACGCTGTCGAGATCGGCATCGTCGAACACGATGAACGGGCTCTTGCCACCGAGCTCGAGCGACAGCTTCTTGCCCGAGCCCGCCGTGGCCGTGCGGATGATCCGCCCGACCTCGGTCGACCCGGTGAAGGCGATCTTGTCGATATCCGGGTGCCGGACGATGAGCTCGCCCGTCCGGCCGTCACCCGTCACCACGTTCAGGACGCCCGCCGGCAGCCCGGCCTCGTGGGCGAGCTCGGCGAGACACAGGGCCGTGAGCGGGGTGAATTCGGCCGGTTTCAAAACGACCGTGTTCCCGGCGGCGAGCGCCGGCGCGACCTTCCACGCCACCATGAGGAGCGGGAAGTTCCAGGGCACGATCTGGCCGACGACCCCCAGCGGTCCGTACCCGGCGAACTCGCGCTCGAGGAGCTGGGCCCAGCCAGCATGGTGATAGAAGTGGCGCGCGACGAGCGGGATGTCTAAGTCGCGCGTCTCGCGGATCGACTTGCCGTTATCCAGGCTCTCGAGCACCGCGAGCAGGCGCGTGTGCTTCTGGACCGCGCGCGCGAGGGCGTACAGATGGCGCGCCCGCGCGTGCCCGGAGAGGGCAGACCACGCCGGAAACGCCTGGCGTGCCGCGGCCACGGCGGCGGCCACATCCGCCGAGCCCGCCTGGGTGACGCGCGCCAGCCGCGCGGTCGTGGCCGGATTGATGACATCGAAGCCCTCGTCCGTCTTGCCCTTGGTCCAGCGCCCGGCGAGGAACAGGCCGAATTCGCCGCCGTGGCGGGCGAGCCACTCGAGCGCTGGCTTGTCGCTTTCGGGGGCGGGCCCGTAGGCCATGGTCTCGAAGAGCTCGGCGACCGTCGCGGCGGGTCGGGCCATTACCACCCCACGGGAGCCCCACGGTTCTGGCGCTCGAGCCAGACCATGAGCGGTTGGAAGTAGTCGAGCAGCGCCGTGGCATCCATCTCGCGCTGCCCGGTGAGGGTGGCGAGTGCCTCGGGCCACGGGCGGCTGGCGCCGAGCTCGAGCATCGCGGCGAGCCGCCGCCCAGCCGCCTTGCTTCCATAGTAGGAGCAGCGGTACAGGGGGCCGCTCGACCCGGCCGCCCGGCACAGCGCGCGGTAGAACTGAAACTCGAGCACCTGCGCGAGGAAGTACCGCATGTACGGCACGTTCCCCGCAACGTGGTACTTGGCCCCGGGGTCGAAGGCGGTCGGGCCCCGGGCCACCGGAGGCATCACGCCCCCGTAGGAGCCGCGCAGCTCCCACCAGCGCTTGGTGTACTGGTCCGGTGCGACCTTGCCCGCGAACACCTCCCAGCGCCACTTGTCGATCGTGATGCCGAACGGCAGGAACGCGGCATGGTCGAGCGCCTGACGCAACAGCTCGAGCGTGTCGCCGGTGGCGGGCGGTTCGCTGTCGAATAGGCCGATCGTCTGCAGGTAGCGGGGCGTAACCGAGAGCGCGATGGCGTCGCCGATCGCCTCGTGGAAGCCGTCGTTCGCGCCGGCCTGATAGAGGAACGGCTGGTTCTTGTAGGACCGAAAGTAGAAGTCGTGCCCGAGCTCGTGGTGGATCGTCCGGAAGGCGTCCGCCGTCGGCTCGATGCACATCTTGACCCGGAGGTCCGTGGGGTCGTCGATGTACCACGCGCTCGCGTGGCACACGACGTCGCGGTCGCGCGGCCGCACGAAGAGCGAGCGCTCCCAGAACGTTGCCGGCAGCGAGTCGAACCCGAGCGACGTGTAGAAGCGCTCCCCCATCCGCAGCATCTCGACCGCGGAGACCTGACGCTGCTTGAGCACCGCCGTCAGATCGGGCCCGCCCCCGCCTTGCGCGGGCGCCGCCGGCACGACCACGTCGGCAATGGTGCTCCAGTCCTGGCCCCAGAGGTTGCCGAGCAGATGGACCGGCAGCATCCCCCGCGGCGGCACGAGCGCCGCGCCATAGCGGGCCACGAGCCGCTGCCGCACGTAGGCATGCAGCTGCAGATAGAGCGGTCGCACTTCCTGCCACAATCGGTCCACAACGGCCACGAACGAGTCGGGTGGCATGTCGTACCCGGCGCGCCACATCGCCCCGGCGTCCGCAAAGCCCGCCGCGCGCGCCCCGGCGTTCGCGAGCGCGACAAAGCGCGCGTAGCGATCCCGCGTCGGGACCGCGGTCGCGTGCCACCCCCGCCACGCATCGAGCAGCGAGTCGGGGTTGCGCGACTGGGCGAGCACGTGCTCCAAGTCGTCCAAGTTGCGGCAGCTGGCCGCGCCCCGCGGCGTGGGGGCGCAGTAGCGCGCCCGGCCATAGTCCGCGTCGAGACCCGCCCCCAGGAGGGTCATCTCCAGGGCGTCGACGGAATCGGGAGGCGCCGGGGCCGCGAGCTGGAGCTTTAAGAGCAGCAGGCGTCGGCGCAGCGCGGCGGGCAACGCCACGCCGTCGAAGCGGCGCGCTTGGTCCACGAGGCGCTTCAGCGCCAGGGCGACCTCCGCCTGCGCCGCGGCGGCCAGCAGCTCGGTGTCGTGGGTGATGAAGTTCTCGCTGATCCAGCCGGCGCGGTTGAGCCCGACGCTCCGGATGGCGAGGTCTTTTTCGGCCGCGTCCAGGAAGCGGCGTGCGGCAGCGGTGGCCGAGTCGTCGGCCGCGCGCTGCCAGGCCGCAAGCGGCGCGACCCCCGCCCACAAGAGGGCCGCGCTGACGAGCGCGACCGAGGTGCCGGTCCGGTTCACGTCACACCATCGGATGACGGTACGCCGCAGAGTAGCGCCCCGTCAGGAAGTGCTCGAGCTGGCGCTCGATGTCGGTGAGCAGGGCGGAGGCGCCGAGCCGGAAGCGGTCCGCGCCAAGCCACGCGTCGCCCAGCTCTTCCTTCATAAG
>WNFG01005421.1_pt1 | contig 10725 bp, 11 predicted proteins | sample 5400431 | NCBI WGS metagenome assembly WNFG01 (sample SAMN13153346, study PRJNA577476) | soil metagenome | isolation source: 120 cm saprolite under Douglas fir tree site 2 hole 3 replicate 2 | place: USA:California | collected 2015-04-18
TTGCGCCGTGAAAAGCGCTCGGCGATGTCGAGAAGCTCGCGTAGAAAAGTCAAGTGGTCGATACCTGGATAGGCCGCTATACCCAGCCGAAGGCACATCGTCTCAGCAACTTCCGATATGAGCGAATCGCGCTGGCCACCGGTAAGAATGGACGCACGCCGAATCGTGCGTCTAAGCAGCTGCATCTCGCGATAGCCGATTCCCGCGACCTGTTCGCGTGTTAGCGCAAATGCGGCGGTGTCGCCAAGGCTATCGAGTTCCTCCGCAGCTTCGGGCCGATCAAGCCGTATCACAATAGTGCCAGCTACGTGGTCGCCAAGCCGCTCCCCGCTCGGCGAGAACAAAATCGATATCAAGCCCACCAGATAGTTAGCAGGAAGCATGTCGACAAACCGCATAAAATTCCGGATCACGGAACTTTCAGAGTTGACCGGAAGTGCGTTTCTGTTCACGACGCGAAGACCCATAGCAATTTTGCCAGGTGAACGACCGTTGGTCACTATCTCCCAGAAGATAAAATATCCAGTCTCTACGACGAACTGCACTAGCAACAATATCCCGAGCGCGGTTCCCTGAACGTAGCCGAAGGTATAACCGCCGGCGCCTGCCGTGCGTCGATCCGGAATCATGTGCTTCAGCGTCTGACGGAATTCCGAGCCCAACCACTTGTCGATCATTTGGCCAATTGGCAAAGTGGCAAAGACGACAAAAATCAGAAGAGCGATCACTAGTAGTACAACCGCAAAATCAATCCCGTAGGCTAGCATCCTTAGTGCCGGACCTGCTATTTGCAGATCGAGCCGCACACCTTCTGGGGAGAGCAGGTGATGTACGGGAATCTCTGAATCTCGCTCGACTTTCATAAGACGTGTCGATGAAAGACCGCGATCAACAGGCTGACGAACGATTCGAGATGCTGGTCGATCATGCGGAAAAAATGCGCGGGCGACTCGGTTTTGACGACGTGCGCGAACTCGCGCGTCTCTATAGGCTGGCTACTGCGCGCCTGACGTGGCTGCGAACGCGCCGGTTCGACCCGCAGGCGGTCGCCCACTTGAACGCACTTTGCGTGCGCGCTTATGCGCATCTACAGATTCCACCGCCGCAACGGCTGGCGTTCGGCAGGTTCTTTCTTACCGATTTACCGCGTACCCTGGCCGCAAGTGCACAGCTCCAATTGGTCGTCGCGATCATCCTGCTCTCGGGCGCGATTATAGGAGCGACAATAGTGTCCGAAAATCCTGCGGCGCTGTACGCCTGTATTCCCGCCTCGATGTACCCGGCCGACGAACTGGAACGACTTATGAACTCAAGCGAGGCGCGTGCACGCTTCCTTGCATACCGATCGGTTGGTCTTGGATTCAAGTCAGTATTCTCTTCGATCCTTTTTACTTACAACATGCGCGTGGGATTGCTCGCGTTTGCATCAGGCATTCTCGCAGGTGTCCCAACCCTTATACTGGTCTTTTTTACAGGTCTGACACTCGGAAGTTTCGCGTATATATTTTCGAGAGATTCCGGCACCTTCGCTTTCTGGGCATGGATACTACCGCATGCGATCCCTGAGTTACTGGCACTCACGCTATGTGCTGCGGGCGGTTTAACTATAGCATTGGCAGTAATCGCTCCCGGTCGTCGCAGTGTAGCGGCCGCTCTCCATGAGGCTGCCAGGCCGGCTTTGGAGTTGGTGCTAGCTGCAATACCGCTTTTCCTGGCCGCCGCCGGAATCGAGAGCTTCTTGCGCCAATCGATGCTTTCAATCGCGGGCCGATATCTCGCCGCATTGCTTGCCTTGTTTGCTATCGTCGCCTACTGCCGTTATGTCCGCGGACTGGAAAGACGGCAGAAGCGTGCTGGGTTTTCCTGGCTGTTCAAATCAATGCCCGCCGCCGTACTGCCAGATATTGATTCAGAACTGACGCAGTGATTCGCGCTGGATCGAGATCGAGTGTCTGCGCGCCGAGTCGTCTGATCCGTGCCAAGACTGCCTCTCGCTCAATAACCAGATCCTGCAACGCGAGCCGCCGATAGATTCGTTCGCGCGTGATGTCAGGTTCTCGCTCGTCAACCTCGTTCAGTATTCGATCGCGCGTCGCGATCAGCATGAGATAGTGTCGCCGAGCTATCACTGAAAGGTAGTTTTCGAGTTCGCGCGATGCGCCTCCTTCGACAAAGTCTGTCATGACGATAACGAGTGCGCGTTTCTGCTGATGACGTGAAAGCGTCTCGGCCAGGACGCAATAGTCGGCGTCGACATCCGAGGCTTTAAGTGTTGAGACGGCTTCCACCATTCGCGCAACACCAGTCGAGCCTGAAGTGGGGCGGAGCAGCGACCGTAACTCGTCGTCAAACGCAAGAAAACCGACGCGATCTCCATAACCAGCCGACATCCGCGCGAGCGCTAATGAACTGTCGATCGCGTGATCGAGCTTCGACACACCATCCACGTGCGACGCCATGAGACGCCCTGTGTCGATAGCAATCATCACGGTGTGTCGGCGCTCGGTCTGGTACTGGCGAACCTGCAAGCGTCCTCGACGGGCGCTCGCATGCCAATCGATGACGCGAGGATCATCGCCTGGGACATACTCGCGCATCGACTCAAACTCGCCGCGTTCGCCGCGGGAAGGCCTCGGCCTTACGCCAGATTCGTCATCGAGCGAACGATGCTCGATTCCCGTTCGGCGCCGTGGACTAGAAGCCGGCGGTTGAACGGTGATAACTTTGGCACCCACGATGCTGGTACGAAGGTGGATCAGGCCGAGGCGAGATTGCCATCGGACAAACGTAGGACCTAGGCCATAGGCTCCTCGTCTGCTCGCCGATACCTCACGTTCCTCGACAACGATCTGCCCGGGCTTAAGCTCAACGTGGTCGATGATTAGGTCGCCGCCAATTACCGCAGGCAATTCATCCAGCAACGTCACGACGGTAGAGCTGCCATGGTGACGCGATAAACGGTAACCAATGATCGCGCGCTGGCCCTTGACCACGCGCAGTGGAAGCAATCGTTCGCCCTGTGGCGAGGGATCGTTGCGGCTGATGATAATATCAATAACGGCAAGCAAAAGTACCAACGTCGTTAAAGCGATTGCGAGGAAGGTCAGCGCACTATTCACGACCGCCGCCAGCGCGCAAAAAGCTGCAACAGCAGTCAACTGTGTGAGCAGATGTGAGGGCCGCATAACGACGACAGTACCGGCCGTCCGCTGACCTTCCTCTTGCGTCAATGCGGCACCGGCACTGATCGAACCACCTCGTCAACCGCGTCATCGGCCGTCATCCCTTCAACCTCGGCGCCTGGTTCCAGCACCAAGCGATGCCTAAGAATCGGCCGTATCACGGTTTGGACATCTTCGGGCAAAACGAAGCTACGCGCCTCGAGACTGGCAATAGTCTTGGCGGCGCGGACCATCCAGAGCGCTGCGCGAGGCGAAGCACCAACCGCGATTGCAGGATTGACGCGCGTCGCACGCACAAGTGCGACCGCATACTGGAGGATCTCATCGCGAGCCAGAACTTCGTCGGCAATCGCGCGCGCCCTAACCAGATCGCCCGGGCTGATAACAGAGGAAATAACAGGAAGCGCCGCCTTGCTCATGTGATGAGTCCCTAGGATGCGAATTTCTTCCTCCTCGCTCGGATAGTCAATTCGAATCTTGAAAAGAAACCTGTCTAGCTCTGCCTCGGGAAGCGGATAAGTGCCTTCCTGCTCGATCGGGTTTTGCGTCGCCAATACCGTGAACCATTCTCCTAGTAGGTAGTCAACGCCGTCCACCGTGGCAGTTCGCTCTTGCATAGCCTGAAGTAGTGCGGCTTGAGTTTTGGCAGGGGCGCGATTGATTTCGTCGATCAGCAGAAAGTCTGTAAAGAGCGGCCCTGGTCTGAATTCGAACTCTGCGCGCGCCGGATGAAAGACAGGGGTGCCGATGATATCACTCGGCATCAGATCTGGTGTGCATTGGATCCGTCCGAAGCGAATGCCCAAATTCGACGCCAAGGTGCGCGCCAAAAGAGTCTTCGCAACTCCAGGAACGCCCTCATAGAGGCTATGCCCGGAGCACAGGATCGTCACAAACGAAAGACGGACAGCCTCCTCCTGGCCTATGACGATGCTACCAATCGCACTTTTCAAAGAACTAAAGAGCTCTGCCAGCCACGAATTGCCGATACCCTCCGAATTATTTGTCATCCGATTTTAGGACAAGCCTCGAGTGCCCGTATCGCGCTTACCAATTGATGCTCAGTGGCCGGTGACGAGTTTTCATCCAGCCAGTGCCGGGTTTCACTGCTGAGCGGCTTCACGCGCGCGAGCTTCTCGATCAGCATGCTGTCCGTAACGTTACCTTGCAATGAGACGTGTCCGCGCAGCCGGCGCATGAAACCTGCCCGGTAGGCAAGAAATACCGAGCGCGGATCGCGCGACCGCGCGTAGAGCGTTCCAAGTGATTCGACGAACGACACGATTGATGGGGCATGGGTTGCCTCATCGCCGGGCAATTTGCGGCTCGGCCAAATACGGCGCTCGGCAATCCACAGCATAGCCGCCATCAAGGCCAAGCACACTGGCAACAGACCGCGTGAATTGACCAGTGCCATAATTGATGATCCGGGGATCACGTAACCATGGTATCGTTCGTCGAAAACCGGAGCGCCCAATGCGCGCACGAAATCCACCAGCAAAAGACTACTGTCTCCTTTATCCAGACCGGAGTTCAGCATAAACCGATCGTCGGCCACCGCTAGAAAGTGTCCATCACCAAGCGCGATCTCGATCGCGAACGGCGCATCGCCGCTGGTAAGCCTAACCCGAGCGCGGGGAATTGTGGCCTTGAAATGCAATAGCCCGGAAATCGGTATCCTTCGGTCGTGCGGAGTGAATTCGCCTCGGACGACACTAACCTCGCTACCGGGCACTATTGGTTCGTCGATCTCGAGTAGCTTCCACTCAGCTCTGGCTTCGCCAAAGACGACCGCGGTACCACCGTGGCGAATCCAGTCCTTCAAAGCTTGAGCATCCTCGGCGGAATACGGATGTGCGGGTTTCAAAAAGTCAGGTGAAACCAGCCACAAAGTCCTACTCCCATCAAAGTGTCCGGGCCGACGGTAGGAACGAGAGACCGGCAGTCCTAGCTCCGAGAGAAGGTCGTAGGCAGCCTTATAGCCAAAGAGACCCACGCCGAAGCTGGTTTGCGAATAAGTCTCGTCACTTTCGTATTCAAATCGCAAATTCGCGGCGAACAGCAGCAGTATCGCCGCATACACCGAAAAGAGTAGCGGTTTCGGCAACCGGATCATCAGCAGGCAATCGAAAGCTTGTCAAAGGCCGACCGCCATTGAGCATAGATCGCAGGATCGTTACGCCGGTCACCGAACCATCGCCATTCAGTTCTTTCAACCAGACCAGCAATCTCGATAGTAAGCTTCTCGTCCAGGGAGGACTTAAGAAGCGCGGCACGGATCCAGCGGTTCGAACGATCCGGCCGAAGCTCGATCATTGATCGCGCGGCGAGTGTATGAAAGCTCGCTATCATCAGCAGATGGGCTCCGCCAAGATGATCGCCGGCGGCAGCCAGTGCTTCGGATTCTGCGGCAAGGTCGCGGACGTCGGACGATGAAACGAAGCCTTCTGGACGCGGAGGCGCGTTCATGACCCTGGCTACCGATACTATTGTTCGTGTGACTAGCGTCAGCACAAGCAGAGAACATGCAGCGACGACACACCAGTACAAGGCCGGCGAATGTATGCGGAGCGTGCCAAACTTTCCCAGCCATTCTAACAGTCTGAGGAGAAACTGATCGAACCATGAATTCGGTTCATGAATAGCAGCGAACTCGCGCCGTGCGAGTATTTCGCTCGCCATTGCCCGGATCGTGCTATCGGGGACTTCATGCAATGGTGGAAGCTCCAATTGTGACCGGCGCGATTGCACCTTCCGCCCGAACCTGCTCGACCAAGTAGTGAAGATCGAAGTTCTCAATTCGACAGCGCCGATCGAAATAGTACAAGACCATCACGATAACAGCGTAGGCGGCAGTCGCCGCCTGAACCAGCGAGGTCAGTATCGGGCCAAGGAACGGTATTGAAGACCAGAGCAGGTTGAGCACGGCGACAGGTACTTGGACGATAAGTGCGCTCGCGATGATGATGCCGAAGGTGCGCCACCATTGGCCTCTGATTAGTTCACTACTTCGGCGTAAGGCAGACGGGCCAAACCGTCTCTCTGCAATCATGATTGGGCCTGCGAGCACCCAGCGGATCATGAAGTAAAAGAATAGCGATCCCGTCGCAAGAATCATTAGAAAAATTGGAAACGGTCCCTTGATGCGAACTCTCATCAAAACCATGATAGTCATCGGAATAACTGCTAGAAATACCGGCGTGGCCATTAGCAGGTAGGTGCCCATAAATCGCAGCATCACCGGCTTTGCAGAGCGATAAGCATCAACCACGGAAGTTTGGCGGTCCAGATATATACCTATCATTCCGATAAGAAGCGCCGCATGAAAGAATAGATAAGTAACCATAACAAACAGTCCCAGGATCGTCCCGAAAACCTGAGTCTTGCCTGCTACTGCTTGCAGGATTCCCATCGGTACGAATACGACGGCAGAGATACCAAAGAAGAGTACAAAATTGTCGAGCAGAACGCGAAATGCGCGGTCCAGGATCTCGGTGAATGATAGGGCGCGAATCTCGTAAGCCACAGACACTTCTCCCTTCTGCTATCCGACAGATTTAACAGCTGAGCAGCTTGTCAAGCGTAAGCATAGATGTCAAACGGGATTGGTAACATCGGAAACCGCAAGTAGGAATGCCAGCTACGACCCGGCAGCTCGCCAGCCTGAGCGTGGAGAACCGGCAGGTCACGGCTGGACACTCTACACTCGTGCTCGTGCGGCCCTGCGGAGAATGCAAACCCGAGTACTGGGTGGCGGAGCGCGAACGATTCGGACAGCTTCGTGACTTTACAAATCAGAAGGTCCTGAGCGATTGCAAGTCTTCGCAAGTTGCAGACATGCCGGAGAACACTAATCGAGCAGAACAAAGCGACAATGGAACATCCGTTCAAGATCTGAACTTGGTCGCGTAGTGCTTCCGGCGAGGGGACTCGAACCGGCCTTGGTCGTGCGTCGGCTCCGCTGCCCGGCTTGATCGCGCAACCGTTGCTGAACTCGTTCCCACAGATCTCGTTCGAGAATGGCGTCGTGCAAGCCAAGATGTCGTTCACGTTTGTGACGAATTTCGCCGATGTAGATCGGGTTGGCGAGCAGCTCGTAAAGGGCGCCGCGCGAGAAGGATCGTCCGCCTGATTTTAGGCCCTTCATCGAGACTCGAGTCTTGGAGCTTACGCCGCGCCGATCCAGATCCTGGTTGAGCAGACGAACGCTGCCGAGTTTCAGATACCACTCGTAGACCTGCTTCACGGTTATCGCTTCCGCTCGATTGACTACGAGGCGGCGATCTTTAACGTCATAACCGAGCGGCGTGGTGCCTCCCATCCAAATACCCTTGCGCTTCGACGCTGCTATCTTGTCGCGAATACGCTCGCCGTTACTTCCCGCTCGAACTGCGCGAACGAGAGCAGCACGTTCAGCGTAAGGCGTCCCATTGATGTGGTGGTGTTGAACTGCTGGGTGACGGAGACGAAGGAGACGCCTTGCGCGTCGAACACCTCGACCATCTTGGCGAAGTCGGCCAGCGAGCGCGTGAGGCGATCGACCTTGTAAACGACCACCACGTCGACGAGTCTCCGCCTGATATCTTCCAACAGGTGTTGAAGGGCGGGACGTTCCATCGTCCCGCCCGAAAGGCCGCCATCATCGTAGGCGGTCTTGATGAGCCGCCAGCCCTCGCCCGTCTGGCTCTTGATGAATGCCTCACACGCCTCGCGCTGCGCGTGCAGGGAGTTGAAGTCCTGCTCCAGCCCTTCTTCGGAAGACTTCCGCGTGTAGACCGCGCAGCGTCGTGTTCGCGACCTAGCGTGTTCCATCGCGGCGTTCCTCTTGTGATCGCTTGAGGCCGAAGAACAACGGCCCCGACCATCGAGTCCCGGTGATCTCGCGCGCGACTCCCGAGAGCGAACGATAACGCTTGCCCCGGAAGCAAAATCCTTTTTCGAGAACGCTTACTCGATGGCTGATACCGCGCCATTCACGCACCAGCACCGCGCCGGGCCGCACGATGCGAGACGGTTCCGCAGCCAAAGACGACTCGTTAGCGCCATCATGGGCCAACTCGGCCAGCACGCGTCGGGTCGAGGGCTTGAGACCGGCAAAAGCCTTTTCCTGGAGGCGATATGCGATCGCGCGCGTCAGGAACGACCGGCTGATATCGCGCGACGGCGCCTTTCCGAACATAGCTTTCCAGCGCTCGCGGAGTTCGTCGATGCCTAGCTTCGACAGGCTGGCAATTTCCGACGCGAGGGTTTCACGGTCCCGAACCTGTCGCTTCATGGTCGTTTCTCTCGACACTTCTCGGCTTTCAACTCGGCTTCAAAACTCATATGTGCTCCTCCTTGAGGCGCGCTATTTGCTGCCCCAATGACACACACATTGCTCGATTCGCGACACACAGCCAGTCGTGCGCGGCGCGCGACTTGGGCAATTTACGCTCTCATTAGACCTCGTTTTCTCTGCTGCGATTTCGCGGGTTTCATTCGCCTTCCAATCGCCTCGAGCAGACCGTCGATTCGGGCCAATAGCCGGCTTCTCCCTTTTCTGCGCGAATGGCGTTGGAAAAACTGGGGGAAACCACTCGCTTCACGCGCCGACCAGAGCAAACATCCCGACGAGCCCTTACGGCTCAAGGAGATTTAGAGGGAATGGAACACGCGAAACAGGCGAACGGAAGCGGGCATGAACTATCGATCGGACATTCTCCATCTTCGGCCCGCAAGAAAGCTGTCCGGAAAAGGGCTGAGTCCCCACGGCCGCTCCGGAAGGAGGCGGGCAGCAAGTCGAAATCAGGGAAACTGGGTTGCCGCTATTGCGGGAGCAATGACCTGGCTCCGAGTTTCATCAAGCGGCGGGATCGGCGATGCCGCAAGTGTTTCAGTAAACGCTATGGGTCGGCGGCCCGGGCGAGGAAGGCGAAGGTCAAGAAATAGTTCGAACACGACTTCGGATGAGTGGCCGGGCTCGAAAGGGCTCGGCCCCTTTCGTTTATGGCTTGGTCTAGGGAGCGAGGCTCTACGAAACTGGTAACACTTCACCCTTCAAGTTGTCCAAATAGGCTGCGGCCTTTGGGAGTCGGTTGCACGCTATTCGATAGCGCCGCAGAATCTCATGCACTCAGGGAGGTTGCCTCCGTATGTATCGCGACGTGGTGCAATGGTCGAAGATCCGACATCGGATTCTGGTGAAAGGCGACTCGCGTCGCCAGGTTGCCCGCGAGACTGGCATCAGCACGAATACCATCGACAAGATGCTTGCCCATCGCCACCCGCAGCCATATGGGCCAAGAAGCCATAGATATCCAAGGCTAGGGCCACACGTGGCCTCGATCCGCCGGATGCTCCAGAAGAACGCTGGTCTCCCGCCCTCGGCCCGGCTCTCAGTCAAGGACATTTACGAACGGGTTCGTGATGAGGAAGGCTTCCTCGGTGGATACAGCACGGTGAGCGACTATGTTCGTCCGGCCGCGAGCGATGAAGACTGCATCTGGGAACAACCTTACGATTTGCTGATATCGCTGGAGAAGAAGCGTGTGCTCGACTTTTTAGTCTTGCTTTCTCGCGCCGATCCACCCGTCATCTCGCCGGCTCGAAAAAAGCAGTTCTTTCATGATGTCGGTCGGGTGATCGGCATCAACCCGAAGCCCAACAAGAGAGCAGCGCTCCGAAGCGCCGCGTTCGAGTGGATGCGCTCCGTCCTTCAGAAGGAAATCAGCGACGTCGACCTGCGTCGCGAGATAGGTGACCTGCCCGTCCTCAACCGCTTGCTACGCCGCCTGTATGAAGGACGCCTATCCGATCGCAACCGGTCAATGGTCGTTCTGGCGAGCCGACGCGGTCTGAGCAGCCGAATGATCTGCAGTTTTCTCGATATCGACAATAAATCCTGTCGAAAATATCTTCAGAGCTTCGAGCGCGGGGGTTATACAGAGTTATTCGCGCTTCAAATCAAGCCTAACCGGAAGTTCGACGATGAGGTGATCAAGAAGGCGATCTTCGGCCTCATGCACGAGCCCCCGTCCAATCACGGCATCAATCGCACGACTTGGATCATGGCCGACCTGTCTCGGGTACTGAGAGAAACAGGCAGACCCGCCTGCCCCGACGTGATCCGGAAGATCACGAAAGCAGCGGGATACCGCTGGCGCAAGGCTCGAATCGTACTAACATCGAGCGACCCCGAATACTCCAAGAAACTCGATCGCATCCGCTCGATCCTCTCCGGGCTTTGTCCGGACGAAGCGTTCTTCTCGATCGACGAATTCGGTCCCTTCGCCGTGAAGAGAAAGCCTGGCCGCACACTCACTGCCCCCGGCCAGCAGCGCATTGTGCCGCAGTGGCAGAAATCCCGTGGCTCTCTGATCCTGACGGCGGCGCTTGAGCTGTCCGGCAACCAAGTCACCCACTTCTACAGCGCGAACAAAAATACAACCGAGATGATCCGAATGATGGAGCTTCTGGTCGAGCAATATCGCGACCGGCGGAAGCTGTATCTCTCATGGGATGCAGCCTCCTGGCACATCTCGAAGCGATTATCTGAGCATGTCGA
>WNFG01018590.1_pt1 | contig 10723 bp, 10 predicted proteins | sample 5400431 | NCBI WGS metagenome assembly WNFG01 (sample SAMN13153346, study PRJNA577476) | soil metagenome | isolation source: 120 cm saprolite under Douglas fir tree site 2 hole 3 replicate 2 | place: USA:California | collected 2015-04-18
CGCATGAACTACGGCGTGATCGCCGACCACCTGCGCACGCGCGGGCGCGCCGCCAGCGCGGAGGAGGTGGAGGAAGCGGAGCTGCGGGCGCGGGTGCGGCTCGATCCGCATCTCGCGCCCGGCGCCGCCTCCACCGAGAGCACGGTCACGCACGGGCGCTACCTCCGCTACCTGCTGGAGCACCTGGCGATCACCGACGACGGGGAGATCGACGCGATCGCGCGCTGGCGGCGCGGCTACAACCTGCCGGTGGGCCTGTGGAACCGCGCCGATCCCGAGGCCCTCGCCGCGATCCGCCGGGTGCGGGAGGCCGGGCGGGTGGCCGGAGTCATCTCGAACTCCAACGGCTCGGTGCGGTCCATCCTCGAGGAGACGGGGCTCGCCGCGCACCTCGACTTCATCATCGACTCCTCCGTGGTGGGTGTGGAGAAGCCCGACCCGCGCATCTTCCACCTGGGGCTGCGCGAGGCCGGCGTCGCCCCGGCGGAGGCGGTCTACGTGGGCGATCTCTACTCGGTCGACGTCCTCGGCGCGCGCGCGGCCGGGCTCGACGGCATCCTGCTCGACCCGCGCGGCTTCTGGGCGCCGCGGGACTGCCGGCTGGCGCGCGGGCTCGACGAGGCGGTGCGGTTGGCGCTGGAGTAGCCCGATCTCTCCCTCTCCCCTCTGGGGAGAGGGCAGGGTGAGGGGGTTGCTCCGGGTCGAGGGCCTCATTTGATGAGCGATTTGGAGAATCGGTCCAGGGCACTCGTCGGGGCGTTGATGAGTGATATATCGCGAATGCACGAACCCGGCGAAACGCTCGTTCTACACGCGGGCCGAACGGGAGCGTCTTCGGACTGCCCTGGAAGCGCCCGCCGATACACTAGTCTGGCTCGGTCGGCAGGAGCGAAGCAGCCTAGCGTGGTGTGAAGCGAGGAGACTGTTTGCCTCCCATCCACCGGGTAACACGATCCTTAGTGACGGCTACGTGACGACACTTGCGATCTCGCGCTTGGTCATTCAGATCCTTACCGTGCGTCGTGCTCCTGACGGGGAGGGCGTTCGTGTGGCCCTTCTCTCCAACGAACCTGCCCTCGGTGATCTGAGTGGACGTTTTCGATACTCAGACTGATGCGGTGACTTACCCCTCAGCCTACCCTCTCCCCCCAGGGGAGAGGGAACTACACGGGGAGCGTCACGTAGGGGAAGCGGCGGAGGGCGTCGTAGACCATGCGCTGCATGTTCAGGACGGCGTCGGCGGTGCGGCCCTCGAAGCGCAGGGTCAGGTACGGATTGGTGTTCGACGCCCGCACGAGCCCCCAGCCCTCCGGGAAGATGATGCGGACCCCGTCGATGTCGATGGTCTCGAAGCGGCTCCGGAACTCCCGGGCCAGCTCGGCCACCAGCGCGAACTTCTTGTCGTCGGGGCAGGGCGCCTTGAGCTCCGGGGTGGCGTGCAGATGCGGCAGCGTGTCGAAGTGCGCGGAGGCGGGCCGGGGGTCGGCCGCCACCAGCTGGAGGAAGCGGCAGGAGGCGAGGATGCCGTCGTCCACCCCGTACCAGTCCTCGCCGAAGAACATGTGGCCGGAGACCTCGCCGCCCAGCAGGATCCCGTCCTCGCGCATCTTCCGCTTGAGGTGCGAGTGGCCGGTCTTCCACATGATCGGCTGGCCGCCGTGCTTCGTGATGTCGTCCACCAGCACCTGCGAGGACTTCACGTCGAAGACGATCTGGGCGCCCGGGTGGCGGGTCAGGAGATCCCGGGCGAGGAGGGCCAGCAGCAGGTCCGCCTCGTGGCGCCGCCCCTTCTCGTCCACGATGCCGACCCGGTCGGCGTCGCCGTCGTAGGCCACGCCCACGTCGGCGCCGACCTCGACGGTCCTGGCCACCAGGTCCCGCATGTTCTCCTCCATCTCCGGATCGGGGAGATGGTTGGGGAAGGTGCCGTCCGACTCGCAGTACAGCTCGACCACCTCGCAGCCCAGGCGGCGCAGCAGCTCGGGAGCGAACACCCCCGCGATCCCATTGCCCGCGTCCACCACGACCTTCAGGCGCCGCCCGAGCTTCACGCGTGAGGTGATCGCGTCCCAGTACTCGTCGCGCGGATCACGGGTGGCGCGAGTGCCCACGCCCCGCTCGAAATCCCCCGACTTGATGGTGGCGAGCAGCCCCTGGATCTCGCTCTCGGTCAGCGGCGCCGCTCCCGCGTGCACCATCTTGACCCCGTTGTCCGAGACCGGGTTGTGGCTGCCGGTGATGGTGGCGCCTCCGTCGAGCTTCCAGTGCGCGGTGGCGAAGTAGAGCAGGGGCGTGTGATTGACGCCGATGTCCACCACGTCGAGCCCGGTGGAGAGCACCCCGGTCGCGAAGGCCTCCTTGAGCGCGCGCGACGACGTCCGGTTGTCCATCCCGAGCGCGACCGCGTGCCCGTCCCGGCGCTTCACCAGGCTGCCGTAGGCCCGGCCCACCAGTTCGAACACGGGCGGGGTGATGTCGATATCGACCTTGCCGCGCACGTCGTAGGCGCGGAAGATGTACGGGTTCAGCTCGGCCATGAAGCGGCTCGCCCTCCTAGATGACCGCGACCGCTTCGATCTCGATCAGCCATTCGGGCATGGCGAGGGCGGCCACCGCCACCAGCGTGGACGCGGGCGACTTCTTGCCGAGGAACTCCTCGCGGATGGCGGCCAGATCGGCGCGATGCCGGATGTCGGTGAGATAGGTGTTGATCTTGACGATGCTGTCCATGGTGCCGCCGCCCGCCTCGACCTGCGCCTTGAGCGCCTGGAAGGTGGCGCGGGCCTGCGCCTTGAAGTCCCCGCGGTGGGCCGGCCCGCCCTTATCGTCGTAGGCGACCTGTCCCGCGATGTACAGAATGGTCTGGGCGCCGGTGACCTTCACGGCCTGCGAGTACCCGGGCGGATCCCAGACTCCCTTGGCGGCGTAGCGCTGAATGGAGGCGGCCATACGATCTCCTCTGATCGGTGATGGGGTGTAGGTGCTCAGGTGTCGGTGCTTAGGTTAATATAGCGCGAACGGACAGAAACGATGCCCACGGAGTTCGTGCCCACCCGCCTCACCTAGCCGCCGCCGGAGACGCCCATGGACGACGCCCTCAAGGAGACGACGCGCAAGACCGCCCAGATGCTGTTCCACTCCATCAAGAGTGGGGTGGGCTTCGACACGTGGAAGAAGTTCGACAAGGAGCTCGCGCGCGAGCTCAGCATGTTCTTCACCGGCAAGCTCTACAGCCGCGAGGTCATCTCCCAGAAGCAGCACGAGCTGTGCGCGGTGGCCTCGCTCACCGTGCTCAATCGGCGCAACGAGGTGCGTGCCCACATCCACGCCGCCCTCAACGTGGGGGCGACCCGCCAGGAGGTGGCCGAGGTGATCTTCCAGCAGGTCACCTACGGTGGCATGCCGGTGGTGGTGGAGGCCCTCGAGGTGTTCAAGGAGGTCCTGCAGGAGCGGGGCGAGTGGACGGAGTGACGATGCACGAGGAGGTGACGGCTGCCATCGCGGCGGCCCGCGCGGCGGGTGAAGTAGCGATGCGGTATTACGTTGGCAGGTTCGAGGTCACCATCAAGCCCGACCAGACCCCGGTCACCCAGGCCGATCGCGAGGCGGAGCAGGCGATCAAGCGGGTGCTGGGGCGGGCCTTCCCCAACCACGGATTCCTGGGCGAGGAGTTCGGCGAGGAGGGGCCCAAGGACCGGCGGTGGATCATCGATCCCATCGACGGCACCAGGAACTTCATCCGCCGCGTGCCGATCTGGGCGGTGCTGATCGGCCTCGAGGAGGCGGGCGAGGTGACCGCGGGCGTCGTCTTCAATCCGGCCAGCAACGAGCTCTTCTGGGCGCGCAAGGGTGACGGCGCCTGGTCCGACGGCGAGCGGCTGCGCGTGTCCGGATGCACCGCGTTGAAGGACGCCTTCCTCCTGCACTCCGATCTCCATCTCCTGCGCGCCGCCGGGTACTGGGACCGCTTCGTGCGCATGCTCGACGCCTGTGGTCGCTCGCGCGGTTTCGGCGACTACTACGGCTACGGCCTGGTCGCCTCCGGCAAGGCGGAGATCTACCTCGAGATGGATCTCAAGCCCTGGGACGCCGCGCCGGTGAAGATCCTGGTGGAGGAAGCGGGCGGCCGCCTCACCGACTTCTCCGGAAAGCCCACCATCTACGGCGGCTCGGTGCTCGCCACCAACGGCCACCTCCACGACCTCGCGCTCGCCTGCCTGTCCCCTCTCCCCTCGGGGGAGAGGGCAGGGTGAGGGGCCGGATTGCGACTCAATCCCTTTCGCGCGATCCGCCCCGAGCCCGCGCTGGCGTCCCGCGTCGCCTCGCCGCCCTATGACGTCGTCAGCCGGAGCGAGGCGGCGGCCCTGGCCCGGGACAACCCGCTCTCGTTCCTCCACGTCGGCCGCGCCGAGATCGACCTGCCCGAGACGGTGGACACCCACGACCCGCGCGTCTATCGGCAAGCGCGGCGGGCCCTTGATCGCCTCGTGGCCCAGGGCGCACTGCGGCAAGACACTCGGCCGGCGCTGTACCTCTACCGCGAGGTCATGGCGGGCCGCGCGCAGACCGGCGTGGTCGGTGGCGTGCACGTGGACGACTACGAGGCCAACGTCATCCGCAAGCACGAGACGACCCGGCCCGACAAAGAGGACGACCGCACTCGCCACCTGCTCGCGCTCGAGGCCCACGCCGAGCCGGTCTTGCTCCTCTACCGCGGCCGGCCGGAGATCGATCGCCTCGTGGCCGCCGCGATGGCGGCGCCGCCCCTCCACGGCTTCGCCACCGCGGACGGGGACGGGCACCATCGCTCGGCCAGCGCGTGGCGGGCCGCGCGCGAGCTCCGGGGCCGGAACGCGGTCCATTCGGGCGCGGCGGAGTACAACTGGTTCCCCGCAGTGCTCGTGCCGGCCGACCAGCTCCGCATCCTCGCCTACAACCGCGTGGTGACGGACCTGGCCGGGCGCGCCCCGGCGGACGTGCTCGCCGAGCTGGGGCGGGTCGGCCGGCTGGCCGTCACCGACGATCCGGTGCCGCCCCGCCCGGCCACGTTCTGCCTCTATCTCGGCGGCCGCTGGCACCGGCTCGAGCTGGCGGAGGACTCGATCGATCGCGCCGATCCGATCCGCGCCCTCGACGTCTCGCTGCTGCAGGAGCGCGTGCTGGGCCCGGTGCTGGGCATCACCGACCAGCGCACCGACAAGCGCATCGACTTCGTCGGCGGCATCCGGGGCACCGACGCGCTGGCCGCGCGCGTGGACTCGGGCGAGGCCGCGCTGGCGATCTCGCTCCACCCCACCACGGTCGAGCAGCTCATGGCCGCCTCCGACGCGGGCCACATCATGCCGCCCAAGAGCACGTGGTTCGAGCCCAAGCTCCTGAGCGGGCTCTTCGTCCACTCCTTCGAGTGAGCAATTGGGGTCCACCCGTCTTGACAAGCGCCGGGCCCTGTCCCAGAATCGCGCCAGCGTTCACCGACTCGATCGCTCGTCAGCGCCGACGCAACCACCTTCAGAGGAGGACGCATTCATGAGCACGATCAGCAGGCGGCGATTTCTCGGGAACGCGGGGTTGCTCGGAGCGGGGGCGGTGCTGGCGGAGGGCGGGTTCCGAAGCGCTCGCGCGGACAAGCCGATCAACTTCTCGGGATGGGTCTTCAAGCCCGACACCGTGAAGGACTACGTCGACTTCTACAACAAGAAGCACGGCGGGCAGGTGAAGTACGAGGCGATCCCGTGGACGGCGTACCACCCCACCATGGAGACGCGCGCCTTCGCGGGCGAGATCGTGGACGTGATGTACTGCAACCACAACAACCGCGAGCGCTGGTACGAGAACGGGCTGATCCGACCGGTCGACGACCTGCCCGGGATCGACGAGCTCAAGAAGAAGATGACGCCGGCGAACCTGGACAGCCTGAAGAGCAAGGACGGCAGCAAGCTCCTCGGCCTGCCCTACTTCACCAGCCTCTTCGTCCTCATCTACAACGAGCCGATGCTGAGCCAGGCCGGCATCAAGGCGCCCGCCAAGAGCTGGGACGAGCTGGTCGAGCACTGCGCGAAGCTCAAGCGAGACAAGGTCAGCGATACCCCGTTTCTGCCCAACTGGAACAACAGCCCGTCGGGGACCATGCCCCAGTTCATGACCGACTGCTTCTCCGAGGGGGCGAACGTCTTCGACGCCAAGAACCGGGTGATCGTGGACCAGGAGCCCGGGGTGGCGCGGGCCATGGAGCGCTGGCAGAAGGTCTACAAGGCGGAGCTGGTGAACCCCGAGGTCCTCACCAAGACTTCGTCCACCGACACCCACCGGCTCTTCTGGACCGGGCGCTACGCCTATCACACCAACCACTCGTACTACTTGAAGACCATCGCGGGAGAGCCCGAGAACTCGAAGCTCGCCCCCAGGAAGGCCAAGATGGCGATGTACCCGGGGACCGGTCAGACCTACATGTGGACCGACTCCTACGTCCTGAACGCCAAGAGCAAGGCGATCGAGGACGCGTGGAAGCTCACGAAGTTCCTGGGCGGGAACCTGAACGGGGACTGGCACGTCCAGCGGCAGTGGTGCCTGATCTCGGGTCTCGACAACCCGTACCCCGAGATGTACGACCATCCCGAGATCATCCAGTCCTACGATCGGTGGATCGACCTCAAGCTCCTGCGCGAGCAGTACAAGAAGGGGCGGGTCATCGCCGCCTACAAGGAGCCCTGGTACGGCGAGTACGACACCAAGGCGGTGGCCACCGTGCACAACATCATTCGAGGCACGACGACGGTGCCCAAGGGCCTGAAGGACCTGGTCGCGCTCCAAAAGTCGCTGGCCTAGTTGGCCCCCGATCCCCGCCGCTCGACGATCCCCCCGGGGATCCCGACCCGGGTGGCGGTGCCCCGCCTCGGGCTGCGCGCCATCCGCCTGTCCGAGGCTCCGTTCGCCTGGCTGCTCGTGGCCCCGGCGATCCTCGCCATCGTGGTGGTGGTCGCGCTCCCGCTCGCCTACTCGCTCTGGCTGTCCTTCACCGACGTCAACCTGCTCCGCTCGAGCGGCGCCGCCATCGAGATGTTCGGGATGCGGCTGCCGCTCTACCGCTGGGTGGGCCTGAAGAACTACCTCCAGATCTTCTCCGACCCGCTCTACTGGGATTCTCTCTGGCGCACGCTCTACTTCGTCGGAGCCTTCGTGATCGAGGCGACCCTGGTCGGCCTCGGGGTGGCGCTGGTGCTGAACGAGCGCTTTCCCGGCCGTCCCCTGGTGCGGAGCCTCCTCCTCGTCCCCTGGTCGCTGTCACGCATCGTGGTGGGGCTGCTCTGGATCGGCATCCTCGACTTCGAGTTCGGCGCCTTCAACGGCTACATGCAGCGGCTCGGCCTGCTCACCGGGTCCGTCGCCTTCTTCAAGGACGGCTTCAGCGCGCTCAACGTGCTCGTGTCGGTCTACATGTGGAACCAGGCGCCGTTCGCGACCCTCCTGTTCCTGGCCGGCATGCAGTCGATCTCCGAGGAGCTCTACGCGGCGGCCGAGGTGGATGGCGCGGGCTACTGGCAGCGCTTCTTCTACGTGACGCTGCCCGCGCTCCGTCCCATCCTCTTTCTGGTGCTGGTTCTCTGCACGGTCAACGGCTTCCTCATGCTGGACCTGATCTACATCCTCACCATGGGCGGGCCCGCCAACGACACCACCACGATCTCCTGGCTCGGATTCCAGACGAGCTTCGCCTTCTTCAAGTTCGGCCCGGGCACCGCGATCCTCTACACGCTCACCGGGCTCTGCCTGCTCCTGACCTTCATCTACCATCGGCTCATCCTGGCCCGCTTCGAGGCGGAGGCCTGACCGTGGCGACGGGGGCGGCGAGACCGCGGTACCGGGGCGGCAGTTACAAGGCGCGCTCCGCTCAGAGCCGCGCGCTGCTCTACGGCCTCATCGTCGTGGTCACCCTCTGGCTCATCGGCCCCTTCATCTGGCTGCTCGTCTCCAGCGTCTCGTACCAGCGGAACCTGCTCGCCCGGCCGCTGGCCTTCGTCCCGCCCGAGGTCACGCTGGAGAACTACCGGATGATCCTCGGCCTCGTGCGCTTCCACGCCGAGGGCCAGGCCGCCAAGATCCTGCCCTCGATGCTGAACACGCTGATCGTGGCTTCGGTGGTCACGATCGTGAACCTCCTGGTCGGCACCACCGCCGGCTACGCCTACGCCCGGTTCCGCTTCCCGCTCAAGACCTTCTCGCTCTTCGCCTTGCTGTTCACGCGCATGCTGCCCACCATCGTGCTGATCCCGGCCTTCTTCGTGATGTTCCGGGCGCTCGGCCTCCAGAACACCCTGACCGGGCTCGTGGTCGCCTACTGCTCCTTCACGCTGCCGTTCACGGTGTGGATCATGAAGGCGTACTTCGAGACGATCCCGGCCGACCTCGACAAGAGCGCGCTCGTCGACGGCTGCAATCGTCTGCAGGCCTACTGGCGGGTCGTGCTCCCGGTGTCGGGACCGGGGCTGGTGGCGGGCGGCGCGTTCACCTTCATGCTCTGCTGGAACGAGTTCGTGGTGGCCCAGGTGCTCAATACCAAGCCGGGCATGACCACGCTCCCCCCGGTCATCGCGGCCATGAACGGCCAGGTCAACGTGGACTACTCGGTGATCGCGGCCTCCGGCTTCCTGGGCGCGCTGCCCGCGGTTTTGCTCGTACTGATCTTCCAGAAGTACATGGTGCAGGGGCTCACCGCGGGCTCGGTCAAGGGCTGACGTATCCTGGCTGCGACGTTGACCGGCGCGCGCCGGTCCAGTAGCGTGGGGCCGTGGGACAGCCCCCGTTGACCTTGAGGCGCTGGAAGCGGGCCGAGTACGAGCGACTCGTCGATCTCGGCGTGTTCGAGGGCGACCCCGTAGAGCTCATCGGCGGGCAGCTCATCGTCGCGGAGCCCCAGAACAGCCCGCACGCCACCGCGGTCGGCGCGGCCGACGATGCGCTGAGGGCCGTGTTGCCGTCGGGCTTCATCGTGCGGGCCCAGATGCCGATCGCCCTCGACGACGAATCGGCGCCCGAGCCCGATCTGGCCGTGGTGTCCGGCCGCCGCGCCGACTACGGCCATGGGCATCCCAACCGGGCGGTGCTCGTGGTGGAGGTGGCCGACTCGAGTCTCCACTTCGATCGGCACGACAAGGGCAGCCTCTACGCGCGGGGCCGGATCGCGGAGTACTGGATCGTCAACCTGATCGACCGGGTCCTGGAGGTCTATCGCGACCCGGAGCCCGACCCGGCGGCGGCGCATGGATGGCGCTACCGCTCGGTGTCCCGGCTGGCGTCGCCCGCGGTGGTGGCGCCGGTCGCCCTCCCGGGGGCGCCGGTCCGCGTCGCCGATCTGCTGCCCTAGTGTCCGGCCGGCGCCGGGGATCCCTTCAGTCCGGCAGGTAGAGGCGGGTGAAGTGGTCGTCGGTGACCTGGCCGTCGGGGGTCACCGTGAAGTTCGACGTGATCAGGCCCTGCGCGCCTGCGAAGCGGCCGTCGCCGCCGGTGATCCGCCACATCACCACGCCGTGGCTCGTGCTGCCGTCCGGCGCCGGCCCCACGTGGCCGCGGCCCACCGTGTCGAAGGAGATGGAGCCCGCGCGGCCGTAGGTGATCGTGCCGTCCTCCACGAAGCTGCCGTCCGGGGAGCGCTCCACTCGCGACTCCAGCACGGCGGACTCGCCCGCGACGGGCTCGACCGCGGCGCTCACGCCGTCGGGCCCCAGGACCGCGCGCCACGTCTGGCTGGGCGCGGTGGTGCGGGCCTGGCGCTTCGTGGTGGAGCCGGGGACCGGCCCGCCGCGGCCGCGGAACTCGAGCGCGAAGACGAGCTCGCGCACGGCCTAGAACACGATCACGCCGCGGCCGAGCTCGCCGGCGGCGAGCGCGCGGAACGCCTCGTTGGCGTCCTCGAGCGCGTACCGATGGGTGATCATCTCGTCGATGCGCAGCTTGCCGGCCTGGTAGAGACTCACCAGCCGCGGCAGGTCCTCGCGCGTGCGCGCGCTGCCGTAGCTCGAGCCGCGGACGACCCGCTCGCCCGTCACCATCGGCCGCACGTCGAAGGGTACGGTGGCGCCGGTCTCCGGCACCCCGATCAGCACGCAGGTGCCGCCCGGGGCCAGGGCGTCGATCGCCTGGGTGATCGGGCGCGTCGCGCCCACCGCCACGAAGGTAAAGTCGGCGCCGCGGCCGGTGAGGGCGCGGATCGCGGCGGCCGGGTCCTCCTTCGAGGCGTCGATCCCGTGGGTCGCGCCGACCGCGCGCGCGTGGTCGAGCTTGGATGGCAGGAGATCCACCGCGATGATCGGATGCGCGGCCACCATCGCGCCGCCCTGGATGACGTTGAGGCCGACGCCGCCCACGCCGAAGACGGCCATGCTCGCGCCCGCGGGCACCGCGGCGGTATTGATCACCGCGCCCACCCCGGTCATGACCGAGCAGCCGATCAGGGCGGCGCGGTCGAGCGGCATCGTGGGATCGATGCGGATCGCGCACGACTCGTGCACCACCGTGCGCGAGGCGTAGGTGGCCACGTGGCCGTAGTGATAGACGGGTGAGCCGCCCAGACTCATTCTGGTCGTCCCGTCGGGCAGCACGCCCTTGCCGGGCTGGCGGCGCTCGCAGAGATTGGGCCGGCCGATCACGCAGTAGTGGCAGCGCCCGCAGGTGGGCGCCCAGGAGAGGATCACGTGATCGCCCACCGCCAGCTCGGTGACCCCGGGCC
>WNFG01005424.1_pt1 | contig 10720 bp, 4 predicted proteins | sample 5400431 | NCBI WGS metagenome assembly WNFG01 (sample SAMN13153346, study PRJNA577476) | soil metagenome | isolation source: 120 cm saprolite under Douglas fir tree site 2 hole 3 replicate 2 | place: USA:California | collected 2015-04-18
GCTGTAAATCGAGTGAGACGCACCTGGCCAAGTCAGTTTGAGTGCCGCACCGAAATGGCCGAGGAGCGGCTACCGGAGTGAGCATAAGCAGCGTAGAGTAGCGTGCGCTGCGAGAACGGAAGAAAGGCAAGTGCGGCCGCACAGACCAGGACAAGCCCCTGGAGCTGTCCTAGAAAGAGCAAGGGGGTCGCAGCCCAGACTACATCGAGCAGTAATACAGCCGGAAACAACGTGCGAAACTTCCGGCCAAGGTCGGGGTAGTCGAAAGCAATGGCGGTGAACTGGTAGAGGCGCACTGGGACTCCGAGCACACCGGCCATCAGTAGCGCGGCGCCCAGCGCGGTCGAACCGTACAGCTCATGGCTGACGCGCAGCACGTCGTGGAACTTATAGAGCGCGAGCCCGTACATCGCCAGATAGCCGACTTGAATAAGCACCAGCAGGGCCCGGATGGCGCCACGAGAGATGGAAAAAGGTGCTGCAGGCTCGACTTGTGTGACCCCAGAACCCTCCGCCGACGGTTCGAGGCTCCGGCGCAAGGCCGCGAGATCAACGGCCAGGTCGCGTGCCGACGCGTAACGGCCGTCCATATTTTTGCGCAAGCATTTCTGCAGGATGCGGCCGAGTTCAGGCGGAGCCACGGGGTTGTGTCGAGCAACTGGTGGGACTTCTTCCTTCAATATGTTCGCGATGGTTGAACTGGGCGACTGGCCAAGAAATGGATTGCGTCCGGTGGCCATCTCATACAACACGAGACCAAGTGTGTAAAGATCAGTGCGCGGGTCGACAGGTTCCCCTTCGAGCTGCTCGGGAGCCATGTAGTCCACCGTGCCGATCAGCAAACCTGCTGCGGTGGACATCGTTTCTGTTTCTGCGGCTGAGGCGCCAGTGGTTACCCTCGAGGCCAGCGGTCGGAACAGTTTGGCCAAGCCAAAGTCGAGGATCTTAGCCTGGCCGCGGGCGGTCACAAAGATATTCGCGGGCTTGATATCGCGATGAATGATTCCCTTCGCATGCGCGGCGTCTAACGCATCGGCAATCTGGATACCGAGCTCCAGCAGCCAGACTGTTTTGGAAGGCTTTTTGCCGATGTAATACTTGAGCGTTTGGCCCTCGAGCAGTTCCATGACGATGAAGATCTGGCCCTCGTGTTCATCGATGTCGTGGATCGTGCAGATGTGCGGATGGTTCAAAGCTGACGCGGCGCGGGCTTCCCGTCGAAAACGATCCACGGCCTGATGATCCCTGGAGAGCCCTTCGGGGAGAAACTTCAGCGCGACTGCGCGACCGAGCCTGAGGTCCTCGGCCTTATAGACGATGCCCATTCCTCCGCCGCCGAGTTTCTCGAGAATGCGAAAGTGCGAGATGAACTGCGGGATCATAACAAGAGGAGCAGCTTGCTTTTGGGAGGCCATATTAGGGCGTGGCCGCTACCAAGTCAAACGGTGTCAACTGCAAGTCCTTGCCTTCTACTGGAATGTCCTCCATGCGTCCGTGCGCCTGATTCCCTGACACCATGCCTATTGGCTCTGCTGCAAGTGCCCTGTCGGGGCGACGCCTGTCAGCAGATTCATGCGGCAAAGAGATTGGGCCGATCTGAGCGGGGTTGGAAATGTGCATTATTTTTCAGTCAGTCAAAGCGCACCACAATTTGGCTGCAAGAGTGCTCCTCAAGTGTCGGGTCCCTTTGGCAAAGAAACGACGGAGGCCAATTCCATGCGGAAATCAATGCGAGCAGCACCGACGTCTACCGATGCGCCTCATGAATCAGCAAATGCGGCAGAACTGAAGGTAGAAACTACCGAGGCACTCGACATCTGCAGGGTACTAAAGCAGCTCTCCAACAAATCTATTAGTGATTGCGACGCTCGAACGGTCGGCGCAGAATGGAGGGCAGTCCACCGTATCCCTTTTCATTTTAGAGAGGTTTTTATGCGCTCCGCAAAAATGTTAGCCGCGGCCGCTTTCTTTGCTATCACTTTGTCTGGCGCGAACGCGCAGACCACCGCACCGACCCTGTCGGGGGACGAAGTCGTCGATCGCGTATCGCCTGCAGTCGTCCTCATCCTGGTTTCCTCGGGCGACGGTCAGGTATCAGGCATCGGCTCAGGTCTCATTGTTCGCTCCGACGGAATCGTGCTCACCGCCAACCACGTGGTAAAGGGCATGCGCGAGGTGCAGGTGCGCCTCAAAGGAGGCGACGTGTACGACCGCGTCGAATTGATCGCCGCCGACGAGCGCCGTGACATCGCGGCGCTGCGCATCCCTGCTACCGGCTTGACGTCGTTGCCCACCGCCAACTCTTCCGAGGCACGTCCGGGTTCTCCGGTCTATGTGGTTTCGAACGGCGCTGGCCTGCCTTGGACGACTTCTTCAGGTGTGCTTAGCGCAGCGCGTATGGCCGATGAGGTTCCCGGGGCGGGCAGCGGCTATCGTCTCCTCCAGTTCACGGCGTCACTCTCGCCGGGCTCTAGTGGTGGCGTGCTGGTCGATGCTCAGGCGCGCGCTCTCGGCATCGTAGTGGGATTCATCACTGCGGGCCAGAACGTAAACTTCGCAGTCCCGGTGGACAGCGTCGCTGGCCTTGCGTCGGCCTCAGGCGGCACGCCATTCGCCTCCGGAGCGCGGCTCCAATTGCCTACCGCTTCCCAAGCTGGCGGCGTCCCCGGGCCAGGCACGGCCGCGCGCAATCTGCCCGCAGCACCCGCGCCAGAATTGCCACGCCGAGACCAAATGCAGATCCGCACGGTATCGGTCCACTCGAAGACCATCTACATCCGCCGCGAGCGCCTGCAAGATGACCTCCGCAAGCATCCTTTCTTCGGACAGCTCGGTCTGCGTTTCAGCGACTATGGCGAAACCGCTGACGTGGCTATCACCGTCGATCGTCCGTTCCTGACTTTCGATTGGACTTACACTCTCACGCTACAGCCCGGTGCCGTGACGCTGGCCTCGGGAACCATCGAGGCAACTGATGAATTTGATGCGGGCCCTGCACTGGCCGCGCGAATCATGGACCAACTCGCCGCCGCGGCCATGCTCCCGCGATCAGCTCTGCGGTCCGCGCCGTCGGCTAGCCGCGCCGCGGAAGTCCAAAGTCCAGGCCCTGCCGACCCCAGCAACGTCTTGCGCACGTGCCGCGCGATCTTCGTGGAATCGCATACGATCTACCTGAAAGGCAACGTACTGCAAGATGCGCTCTACACGCGTCCCGAGATGCGCGAGTGGGGTATCCGCGTCGCGGATGATCGCCAGGGTGCTGACATCTACATCGATGTCACCCGGCCGTTCCTGACTTTCGATTGGGAGTACAAGATGATCGACAACCGCACCGGGACTGTAGTTGGCTCCGGAAAGGTCATTGCCTGGGACGGCCCCGCGGCTGCCCCGCAATTGTCGGCGGAAATCGTGAAGCACATCCGAGCCGCTCGCCCGCTTCCCGCAGCCGACAAGCAACCACCCCAGTGACTCGAATAATCTCGCTTCCGAACACTGCTTCCGTTGTGGGTCGCGGTCCTTCTGGGAAGTGTGCGAGACTGCCGACGGCGCCACTTGTGTGTGTAAACATGCAGATCGGAAACTGACCGACCAGCGCGGCATCTATTGCGCATGAATTCTCGGTAGGTTCCTGGGGAATCTGCTGATTTTACCGCTCAACCGGACCAACGAACGACGATTGACCAGCGCCGCAGCGGGCTTGCGCTGCGGCCTGCACATCGGGATCGAGCAGCGCGCCGTGCCAGCGTGCCGCGCACACTTGGGTCACGGTCAGTCCCACCGCTCCGCGAAAGTCGGCGCCGTCCAGGTTCGCACCCTCAAAATCGGCGTCGCGCACGATCGCTTCGCTCAACGACGCTCCGCGCAGATCGGCATTCTTCAGCGTCGCATCCAGAAAAATCGCGCCCCGGAATTGCGCGCCCGTGAAATTCGCCCCGATCAGCTTCGCGCCGGAAAAATCCGTGTCCTGCAGATTCGCCAGCGCCACCATGGCTTTTTCGAGTTTGGCGTCGCGCACATCCGCCCGCGAAAGGTCCGCGCGCAGCAACTGCGCGTCTCGCAAATCAATGGCGTACATCGAAGCGCCGGAAAGCTTGGCGTTCGACAGCATCGCGCCTTCCAGGATGCCGTACGACAAATCCGCGCCCCGCAAATCCGCGCCAGAAAAGTTGATCGCCCGCGCGTCCGCCGAAACGAACACCGCGCGGCTCGCCTGCACGCGGTCCAGCACCGCGTTGTGCAAGCGCGCCTCACGCAAATTCGCCCCGCGCAAATCCGCCTCGGACAAATACGCTCCCTCCAGATTGGCGCGCCACAACCGAGCATTCACCAAGTACGTGTGATACGCCCGCGCGTACCGCAGATTCACCTGGTTCAGCCTCGCCCCATGAATGGTCTTGATCCCCTCCTCGGACCAGTCGTTATGCATGGGAAACGACGAAAACAGCGCCTCGGTCACATCCGCGTACGGACGATAGCCCAGAAACTGTAATGCCTGCGACGCCCACCGGCGAATATCCGAGCTGCTCATCTCCGGAACAATCGATCTTTCCGCGGGCATCCCGCGAATCACACCAAAGGAAAGCAGAAAGAGCGCCGTACCGGTCATCAATGTGACGCGCAGTGTGGAGAGCACCACCGGAAACATGTGCTTCGATTTTGTGCGCTGCAAATCCCCGGGACGCAGCACGCGCGAGACAATCGTCGGTAAACATGAAGCCGCCGCTACGGACAAAGCAATCAGCAGCACGTGCAGCACCGTGCCGCGCAGGTCCTGCCGCGCCAAATAGCGCGTCCAGAAAAAGCACAGCGTCGCCGGCGCCATCCAGTAGCCCAGCAGCATGGCCATCGCCGTTTCCAGCATCGAGATCGGCGAACGGTAATCGCGCTGCCACCGGAAATGCCGCCGCACCAATCCCATCAAGAACCACGGTCCGTCTTTTTCCGGCGAGTCGCCGTCGATGAACACCGCCGGCAGCGCCGCCATGTTTCCCCACAGCCGCAACAACAAAAAATGAAAACGCAAATACATCAGAAGGATAAAAATGGGCGCGCCCAGGTAAAAACCGCTCATTGGAAGGATGCTGGACAATCGCGCGATCGGAATCGCCGAGGCGTTCAGCACCAATCGCGTATCGCTCGTGAAGGCAATCAGCAACAGGCAGGCCGCACAGGTACTCAGAATCAAAAAATAAACCCAGCGCGCGAACAGCGTCGCCTGCGCGATCGCTTTCGCTCCGTCGAACGCCGCCACGGCCTCCGGCAGCATCGCGTCGAACAAATTGGTCCCGCCGAGCCGCCCGACCCACAGCCCTTCCGCGCCGTACAGCGTCGCGCCCATCAGATTTGCGCCACGCAACTCCGTGCCCAGCAAGTTCGTGTCCCGCAGATCCGCCTGCACCAGCGAAGCCCCGCGCAGATTCGCCAGCGAAAGATCCGCGCCGCGCAGATTCGCTTTATTCAGCTGCGCGCCTTGCAGATTGACGCCGGTCAAATCCGCGTTCGCCAGATTCACCCCGCTCAAATCCGCTTTGGCGCCGGATTCTCCGCCGGACTCCGCCCAGATTTTGTGCTGGTCCAGCACTTCCGCAAGATCCAGCAGCGAAATTCCTCGCGACTCGGCGCCCGACGCAGTCTCCGGCGACAATGTCTGTATCTTTGAAGCCGTCTCCAAATCCGCCCCCGCTTTCCTCTTCATACGTGCAGTCACCGATCCGCAAGTGCAGTTACCCAATGGCGAATGCAATCAGTAAATCGCGCAGAACCGCGACATTATTTTCGGCCGCCAGTGTGCCGGCCAAATTTTATGCAGAACTGCAATCTCACCGACAAAATGTGGGCTGGGTGCCCCCGACCGGCTAACGCAACGATACCGCGTATTCTCGTTCTCCGCGCAATGTTCTGCGCGCCTCAGTACCGCCATGGTGTACCAAAACGGCTGTGGAAATCGCCTGCTCCGTGGGACAGGGCGGCCAACAGGTAACGCCCAGCAGCCGCTCGCTCTCGCCTCCTAAGACGTGCGATTTTCAAACTACGTCGTTCGAAGAAGGAGTCAGGCAGGGGGAAAATTCGGCGGAAAACACTGAAGAAAAAAACGGAGAAGAGAAGAAGCGGCGGGCAAGAACATGGTCGGGCGGAGGAAAAAATCCGGAGAAAAAAATAGAGCCGGGGTCTCCGCTGAGGGGCCGAGGATCCCCGGCTTATCCTGCCCGCCTCCGCAGTCAGCGAGCAAGAAACTTGAAAAGGCAAGCCAGCCAAAAACGTGAAAAAGCTTGCCAATCTCCGGGGACAGCCACGGAAAATCGCGCTGGCAAAACTGGGTTTTGCCAGAAAAACGTCGGTGGAGCTACTGCTTTTCGTCGTCGCCGCGCAGGAATTCGTAGCGCTCGATTGCCGCTACCACGCCAATCGCGCCTTCGTTGCGGGGCTCGGTGCGCTGGACGCGCCCGAGGCAGCGCACGCGCACTGGTCCCGCCAGCGTAATTTCGTTGGGCAGGGTCAGAAGGATTTCGACGGGCGAGCCTTCCTTCACATCTTTGGCGAGGAAAAAATAGACGCCGCGGGAGCTGACGTCGCGGGATTCGGTACTGGTTTCGCCCACGGCCGCGCCGGTGGTCCAGCGCACGGTTAACGGCAGGCGCATTTGAAAACGCTGGGTGTTGCGGCGCTCGGACCCGTTCAAGGAGAAGCCTCCTGGTCGAAGAAGGAGTGTATCCGGGAGTAGGACCCAGGAACAATAGGACTGGGGATACAAAATCGATTCAAGTGTGCGAAGTACGAAGGTACTAGGAGAAGGAATCATTTTGGGACCCGGGGGGTATAGGCGGCGAAGCTGGGGGCAGGGGGCTGGAGCGCAGACACCCCCACCCGGGTGTTTTGCAAAAAGAGTCCCGAAGCTGTTGAAAACAAAGGACGGGGGTCGGAAAAAGAGCGCAAAGAGCGACAAAGAGGCGGCAAGAGTGTGAAAAGACGTGACTTGTGCATGGTGATGGGGTGACTCGTGAGAACCGAGACAGGGGCCTACCCCCCACACCCCGGGGCAATGCGGATGGTTATCAAAAGAAAGGGCTTGCAGGAAAAGCAATTCGTAAGAATATGAAAACAAAGGGGCAGAAAAAACAGAGGTAGGAGATGGGAAGCTGGAGATGGGATGCGGAGAGAAGGGCCGCGGGTCCGGAGTTGAGGGAAAACGCAAAGAGCGGCGGCGTGGGCTCGACAGCCGGGGAAGGAGCTTGCAGATTTGGGCGGGGACTGCGGCGACCATGGGGAAGGGTAGCGCGGGTGTCGTTGAGAAGTAAAGGAAAAGGCGCGAATGGTCGAATTTGGGGCGCGAACGGCAATTAGGAGCAGCGAACGGCGACGGTCATGATGGCCGAAGAGAGGACTTCGCGGGATCGAAAAGCAATCGCGTGAAGGAAGATTGCGCTGCGCGCGGCAAGGAAGTTTACCCCTTTATGTCAGGAACGAAGGTTGGACGGATCGAGACGCACGCTCTCGAAGCTCAAGTAATTTCGTTCCCATTCAATTTACGCAGGCGCCGCCGCGCGTTTTCCACCCTATTTCGTAGTGGGTCGGGTCGTGACGATGGCAGCGTGGCACTGCATGGGCACAGTACGCCTAGACTTGACGTAACTTAGGAACGGTACTTGACGCAACCTGGGAGTGGTAGTATCTTCCGCCGCAGTACACCACGGAACTCGTCCCCCAGGCTGGCAGTATGGCGAGGAGCTCACCGCGTAGTTCTGAGAGCGGTCGGATTCGCGTTTAATCGTACGTCCCCCTCAGTGTCGGCTCCCAGAAACGGAAGTTCGCGAATGGATTGTCGCGTGAAGACCGTCACGCTCATTCCCATTCCTTATATTTACTGTTTAGGAAATATGCGGCGCCGAACTAAGCGACGACACCTGGCTCCCGAAATTCGCAGTGAGAGAGGCTGATGATGACTACTACGCTGGACCCAATTTCCTGGAGGCGTCGACTAATGCCTACAGCGGTGGCATGGGCATTAGGGTTGCTGTTGGTGTTGGGATTTGCCCAAACAGGGCTAGCGCAAAATGGAACTAATCCGTTGACCTTGACCAACAACTATTTCGTCACCGGCGACTACGTCGTCGCGGGCTGGCAGAAGGACCTAACAACACCAATACAAACAATAAACGGCGTGCCGTACGTGACGGGAAGGATCAGGATTCCCGATACCGTGCAGGCTATAGCCACGGGCGTTCCTTCTCCTAGCGTGCCGCCCGGAGCCGATATTGTCGCGGCCTTCCTCTACTGGGAAACCGTCGAAGACACGTCGCAGTTTCCGCCGCATCCTGGACGAATCGGATTTTTGAATGGTTACGCCATCACCGGATCGTTCCTGCCCACCGCAACCTCCGGCGCTCCCTCATCCTGGAGTTCAGGCGGCTGTTCGGGTTCAGGCAACGGGTCAAAAATTATCCAGGCCTACAAGGCAGATGTCCGTCCGTTTCTGCCCCTGGACGCGAATGGAAAGATTCAGGGTAACGGCGCTTTTCAAATAAAGCTGAGCGACGCGGGAAGCAATGGCAACACAGTCCCTTTTACGCTGGGCGCGACTCTCGTGATCATATATCGGGTCGAGTCACCTTCAGCTCTCCTGAATTCTATCGTCCTCTACGAAGGCACCTTTGCCCCGAACAACACCTCGCCAACAATGAGTCAGACGATTAAGGGTTTCTATCGCCCTGCGGCATCCCCCTCGGCCAAGATTACTCACATCGTGGGCGCCGGTCAGCCCGGTAAATTAGAACAAGTGTCTTTCAACAACCAGCCCCTTCTCTCTCCCTACGGAACGCTCCCTCCTTTCCCCGGGATCTATAACGGCTCCTGGGACAATCCGACCTGGAATGTCACGGCGGATGTGCTGCCCCAGGACTCGGAAATGACCTCCGTCGTACCGACGGGCACGAATAACACGAATAACACGAATGGCAAGTGCGTCGACTGGGGCACAGTCATCTTCAGCACCACAGTTGACGACACTGACGGGGATGGCCTGCTGGACGTTTGGGAGGATAACAAAGGCTACGTCGATGCCATAAGCGGTCAGTGGGTGGCTCTGCCGGGGGCAGACAAATCAGTAAAAGACATGTTTGTTGAAATCGATTACTTGAGCAATCTCGATGGCTCAGCTGGTCCCTATAAGCATTCCCATCTGCCCAAGCAGGCAGCTCTGGATATGGTGGGTAAGGCCTTTGCGGCGCGAAACATCAACGTTCATTTCGATCTCGGCCCGGGCATCTACCAAAGTGACGGGTATGTGATTCCCTACCCGGTTTCCACACCACCAGGAGTGCCGACCTTTCCCGGTGCGGGTGGAAACTCTATTTCAGAAGGCGCCACTATCGGCAATGTGCCCCTCTTTTTGTGCACCGATGGGGCGACGCCTTGCGCATTTCCCGGGGTCCCGGCGGTTGGATGGAAGGGAGGCTATTTAGTCATTAAGAACACGGCGCCCAACCCAAATAGCACCCCCTCAATACCTCTGCTGGGTAACTTCCAGCCGGGGCGGAAAGACAGTTACCACTACGTGCTTTTCGGCCACGCCCTGGGATTCTCAAGGACGTACTGGAGCGCAGCGGGTGAGGCGCCAAGCTTGACGGGCAGCGGCATCGCTACTTTGGTCTCCATCGTCGTTACCAATGACGTGGGAATCGTAACGCTCACGACCCCTCCGTTGTTCCTGAAGCCCGGGGATGTGGCGTGCAGCGATGCTAATTGCGACCGTGTCACCGTGGAAGGAGCGCTCCAGCCCGGGAACGCGGCTCTGAACGGAGTTTATAAGTTCCTCAGTTCACCATCGTCCGCGTTCAACAACCTTACAAACATGTTCACGACAACGTTCACCATCCAGACCGCTGGTGTGGCAAACGGAACTTACGACTTTTTCAGTGAGCCGCACCTGGGGCTGCAGTACGGAGGACCGACGAGTACGTCCGGCTACTCTGACCTCGGTGGCGGAGACTCGGCGGTGACGTTTGGGTTGTGGCCCGCGGACGACGCTGCGGGTTGCCAAGCAGATCCCTCGATCGCGTTACAGTCAGGCCAAACGTACTGCGTTAATCAGGTTGGGACCATCACCGCGCAGGGTGGGACGCTGCTGCATGAGCTGGGACATACGAACTTCCTCACGCACGGCGGCACGTTCTTTCCCAATGAGGCTGGCGTTGTCACAAGCGGCGCTTCCGCGGGGCAGTATCTCAACAGTTCACCGGTGGTGCCGAGCTACGGCTTGAACTGCAATCCCGGCTTCCTTAGCTCGATGAATTATCTGTTCCAAATCCGGGGTTTCCCCGACCTGTTACCGGACGGGAGTCACCCCATTGGTTATTCCGGGCAGACGCTGCCGGATCTGTCTGAAACACTGCTAAACGAGGCGCTGGGGATAGGCTTTGACCGGTTTACAGGTCTACAGGCCGCGCATTTCACAAGGTGGTATGCGCCGCCCAATTCGCTTGACAACACACTGCAGAGCACCGTGGGAGGGCGGTTTGCTACACTTCATTGCGACGGCACGCCCATTGGGCTGAATGAACCACCGGCCGTGCGGGTTGAAGGCAGCACCCTCACCGAGCCGAGCGGCTTCTCTGGACCGGTCGATTGGAACAATGATCTCATTGTGCCTGACTTGACTGAGCCGGTCGCCTGGCAGGACGTCAATTTCAACGGGAGCACCATGGGTACGCCAGACCCCCCCTTT
>WNFG01008854.1_pt1 | contig 10720 bp, 10 predicted proteins | sample 5400431 | NCBI WGS metagenome assembly WNFG01 (sample SAMN13153346, study PRJNA577476) | soil metagenome | isolation source: 120 cm saprolite under Douglas fir tree site 2 hole 3 replicate 2 | place: USA:California | collected 2015-04-18
CACGCTTTCATCGCCTACCCAAAGTGCTCCTCCGAAATGCCCGTGACGACCTGATACAACTCCCGCCTACTGCCCGCCCTGCGTTACTGCCTGGCCAACTGCATTCACATCGAAGAACTCGCTGAGATCGGCGTGACCGGCGAGGGTTTCGACCAGCGAATTGACGGTCAGTTGCTCGCCGAGAATGCTGGAACGGTGCTGATCGGCGAAGGCGGCGTTGAGGTCGATCACGGCCGCGCCCGGGTCAATCAGATAGATGCTGCGGATTTCGGCGGCGGGAGCGAGCGGGTGCGGAGAATCCGCTTGCTGGTAAACGCGGAGAAGTGCGCGCAGCAATTCTTCGGCTCGTTGCTGGCGTCCGCCGGGAAGAGGGATCTGGGCGGACTGGGAGCGGAGTGCGCCGATGGCGTCATCGGCGACGTAGAGGGTGACGGTTTCGGTTGGGCCGGAGGCGGGAGCCGCGACCGGGCGAGTATCGGTGGCTAGGCGCTGCATCTCATCGGCGCTTCGGCGCATATGACTTAGATAGATTCCCATCGAGAGCACTATGACCAGCATTACGGCCACAGCGAGGATGAGGTGGCGGGGAATCATGGCTGTGCCTCCAGGCGTTGGCGCTGGGAGGCGACGGCGTCGGCGATGGCAGCGGCGGCCTTCTGTTGATAGTTGGCGGAGGGTAGATCGGCGACACCGTTCGGTCCGGGAGCCAGTTCGACGGCGAGCGCCGGCATCAGCAGGTTGTTCAGCGGGCGCAGGGAAGCGGAATATCCGCGCGCCGGGAATTCGCGCTTTTGCATTTCGCTGACGATCGCGGCCGCCACACTCTGGCTGAGGGGAAGAGCGGTTGTTTGCACGGCATTCCAGGCATGAAACGGGCCTCTGTCAGGCCCCTCCCGCGGCAGCAGTGCGGTGTACACACGCGCGCCGCTGCCCTGTGAGGCGGCGTGCAAGCTGATGTAGATTACCGGGCGGGCGGCGTTTGCAGCGCCAGCGCGTTGATCGAGCGTCAGGGTGTCGTCTCCGTCGCGCAGCAGGATGACCGCGAAGCCCTGCCGCTCGAGTTCATGCCTCACCAAGCGCGCGAATCCCAGAGTGACGTTCTTTTCTGACAGTGTCTCCGTTAAGGCGGCGCCCCGTTCGGAGCCACCGTGGGCGGGATCTACCACCGCGACAAAACGACGTGCAGGGGCTGGCGTTGGCAGCGTCGTCTCACCGCTAACTGGAGTCCCACTTGCTGCTGGCGGTCCTTCCGGAAGTGGCGTCTCGCCAGCCACGGGTGTTGTCCCGGCTGCGGGAGTTGTCTGCGCCGCCGCCGTCACCGTTATGGTGCGGCCATTGTTGCTGAAGCTGGCCATCAGGGGAGCGCTCGCACCAATTGTCAGTTCGGCTGTGCCGTTGCTCTCCGAGAAGTTGGCCTGGCTGATGGTGGTGTTGTCGAAAGCCTGAGACATGCTGCCGGGCGGCACGAGAGGTTCACGGGCGAAGACCATTCTCAGCTTCCCGGGTTCCGTGGAGATGGTTGGGTTTACCGGAGCGGTGAAGTTCAGCACCAGGCGGGGCGGGATGCTCGAATCCAGTTGGGCCGTGACCTGCGTGGCGATGTCGCCGATGAAGAGGCGGCGGGCGGTCTCGTGAAGATTGACCGAGTTGCCCAGAAGGCGGGGCAGCAGCGTGCCCAGCGAGCTTACCGGAACCATGCCACGAGAATTTTCGATCAGGAAGGGGCCTCCAAGATCAAGATCGCGACCGCGCACTTTGGCTTGCGTCTTTCCGGGTACAAAGTCTCCATCGCTATCGTTAAAACGCATTTTCCAATGCCTGCCTTCCACGCGGGCGCTGATGCGACCGAGAGGCTCCAGGACTTCCAGTAAGCCGACGTATTCGCGGCCCACGCGATCGGTAACGGGCAGCTTGTAAGTGGCGACGGAGGAGTAGATCGAGAGGCGCTTCTGGTCGGTGGTGGTCGATGCGCCGAGAAATACCAGAGCGGCCAGCGCGGCGGCGATTGCTTTATGCGTCTTCGACGTGGCGGGGAGCACCTGTGATAAACGCTAACCGGTTGGAGCCGGTGCCGCAACTGTTCTTTCGCTCCTTCGGGGCAGCTGGATCCTTCCGCTCTCAGGCACTGGTTGCTCCGTGGCTGAACAAGATGGTGAAGAGTCAACGATGGACAGCAGTGGCCTGAGAGGTCGCAGCCCCCCCCGCGGCGAGACGACGACCGGCAGGCAGGGTTGACTCAGGCCCGCTGTTCGCTCTCAACGGGTCGTTGGCGTAATCGGGATGTTTCAACAACTACTGCGAGACGGCGAGAGGAACCGACTGTCATTCTGTCCCTCGGCTCTCAAATTGCTTTCTCTTTTTCAGGTCGTCGCCTTGAAGCGCCTTATACGTGTCTGGGAAGTAAAACCTCAACCTTGTCTTCTAGAAGGGACTGACGAAGAGTTTCCGCATCCACGTTGCCCCAGTCATTTAGTACTCTCTCGACCAGCACGGGAGCCTCAATCGGAGAGTTCACCACCAATCCCGCACTGGGCTGATAGCGCACGGCCAGCAAGCGACGATTAACTATCTGGCCGATTAGCACGTAGCAGATATCGCCAACTTTTACGGTATATCGGCCCTCAAAGCTCCTTTCCATTGGCCGAGGCCCATTCTTCCATTCCTCGTCGCTCCACCAGTGAGGCACACGCGGGTCGTATTCATCACTGAAGAACATGAACATGAAGGCATCCATGCCAATTTGTCTACCTGACGGTTTGTTGCCCACTTCGAGTCTGGTCGTCCTTCTGTCATCGAGGTGCTTAATCAATTCCGGTAGCGCGAAAGGGCCGCGTCGCACCAACTCGCTCATCTGCGGCGGTACTTTGGGTGGAGCAATGCCCAGCACACCGCCGTGAAATGAGCCGGGCGAATTATCCGCAATGAACCCCTCGTATATAGCGGCGCTGTTAATCCCCGGCGATTGCGAGTCGATCTGGGCCAGATCGTCAATGAGTTCCCCAACCGATTTTTGTGTGTACCCACCATCGGGAGCCGCCATCCCGAACACGCACAAGATGGAAACGACGAGAAGGACAGCACAGAACGTTCGGAGGCTCAGTGTGGGAATCATCGGTGTTGCACAATCTGAACAGACACCTACCGAGACCTGCAAGTTCCCAACTGTTGTAATCGATCACTCACGACCGGATCAACGAGGCGTTCAGCGATTTGCTGAGGAACGCTGGAAGGAGCGAGTTTCTATTCCATCGCGTAAATAGTAAGCCCGCTCAGCAGCTTGGGGTAGAAGTCGGTGGATTTTTGGGGGAGCACCTCGCCGGCAAATGCGATGTCGCGAACCTGCTCCATGCGAACTGGATTCATCAGGAAGGCGGCTTGCGCGTCGCCGCTGCGGACTTGTGCCAGCGCGTCGGCGGTGTCGCGATGATAGGAAATGTTCTCCAGTTTGCGGATAGCCTCCTCCGAAATGTTGAGAACACCTTCCAGCAGGCACTTGTGCAACTGCACAACGTCGAGCGACTGCTGGCGGAGGGAAAGGCCGGCGAACCGGCTGGTTCCGATCGCTTTAGGCAAATGCATCAAACGGGTGCGATCGGCAGTGGCGACGATCAGGGCGGTTGAGACGTCTCCCGCTTCACGCAGGAGGGCAGCGGCCCGCGGCGCATCGAGCGCGGGATCGACTTCTTCCACTTCGAAAAACTGCCGCGCTCCCGCCAGCAGTTGATCCGTCGAAAATGACTGCAACCCATAAACCACCCGGTGCGTGGGCAGAATGACCAGGCCGGGACTGTTCATGTTGAAGAAGGTCATCATCATCGAGTCGTAGGGTGCAGTCGCGGAGTTGCCCGCGGCTGCCCGGCGTTCATCCCGGTAGGCGAGCGCGGTTTCATAGCGATGGTGGCCGTCGGCAATGATCAGCTTCTGATCCCGCATCTGAGCTTGCAAGGCGGCAATCGCGGCCGGGTCCGAGATCTTCCAGACGCGGTGGAGTACGCCATACTCGTCGTTCACTTCGATGTCGGCAGCGGCCGCGGACTGAAGCTGCGCCTCTACCTCTCCCGAATCGGCGTACAACATGAAGATCTGCTCGAAATGGGTGTGGGTGGCGCGCAGTAGTTCGAGACGATCGGCTTTGGGCCCGGAGTGGGTTAACTCGTGCGGGAAGACGATCCGGGCGGAATAGTCCTCAAGCTGGCCCAGCGCGATGTAACCTTGGCGCTCGGCGGTCATCTTACTATCGGGAATTGTGAATTTCTGGGAGTAGCGGTACAGGGAAGGCTGGGGGTCCTGGCGTAGAACGCCGGTCCGGCGCCAGTTGCTAAAGCTGGCTGACGCACGGGTATAGACATTTTCCTGCGCACTATCCCCGGGCTGGCGCTGGCCGAGAATGATGCGCACGAGATTGAACGGACTGGCCTGGCAGTAGCGTTTCTGCATCTCAGGAGTGATTTTGTCGTAGGGCTGAGTCACAACCTGAGCGGCGGGAACCCGTTCCGGCGCATAGCGCCAAGCTTGAAAGGGCGAAATGATGGCCATGGGTAACGCAAAATTGTAGCAGGGCCGGGGAGGCGGGAATCGCCAGAAAGGGAAACCAGGAAGGTGATGCGCCGGGGGTTGAACCCGAGGGAGCTTGGACGCGGACATGATCACAGGCGCGTCAAACGCCCCACCCAATGCCTGTTTCAGCCCGGTGGTCCGGGGCTGGCCCAATCGGAAAACGCTCTTAGAGACGCGTCTCAAAAACTCAGGCCACCTCTTCAAGAGTGTGCTAGTATCCGGGACAGAAGAGGTTTTATAGCCCGCCCTCGGGATGCGGGTCATCTCGCTCCTCAGCGCCAGCTCGCACTTTTCTATCGTGTGTGGGGCCTATGCGGTACGTAAAAGGGTGTTCGTCTCGGTCAGTATGGACAGCGGTCCTGGTTATAACGACCTTCAGCGCTCTTCACAGTTTTGCCCAGAATTCTGCCGAGGATGTACACATCCAGCCGCGTCCGCAGCCAGCCCCGAAAGCGCCGGAATATGATCCCGCCCTCAAAAGCCACTCCAAGCCCCTCAGTGTGAATGTGGAGATGGTGCTCGTGCCGGTGACGATCACTGATCCTATGAACCGGCTGGTGACGGGCCTTGACCGCGAAAATTTCAACCTGTTCGAAGGCAAAGAGCGGCAGGAAATCAAGACCTTCTCGAGCGAGGACGCCCCGGTTTCTCTGGGCGTGATATTCGACATGAGCGGCAGCATGAGCAGCAAGATCGAGCGCGCCCGCGAAGCCGTGATCGAGTTCTTCAAAACGGCCAATCCGCAAGATGAGTTCTTCATGATCACCTTCGCCGACAAGCCGGAGGAGATTTCCGACTTCACCACTTCGGTGGAAGATATTCAGGGCAAGCTTGTTTATACAGTTCCGAAAGGGCGTACGGCTTTGCTCGATGCAATCTACCTGGGCGTCAGCAAGATGCGGCAGGCGCGGTACCCAAAAAAGGCGATGCTGATCATCTCCGATGGCGGCGACAACCACAGCCGCTACACGGAAGGTGAGATTCGGTCGATGGTGAAGGAAGCTGACATCCTTATTTACGCCATTGGGATCTACGACCACTTTTTCCCCACGGACGAAGAACGGCTTGGGCCCACCCTGCTCAGCGACGTCACCGAACTGACTGGCGGACGGGCATTTACGATTGATAACCCAAATGATCTCGCGGACGTCTCGACGAAAATAGGTATTGAGTTGCGCAACCAATACCTCCTCGGGTACCGTCCAAAGAACCCAGTGCGAGACGGCAAATGGCGTAAAATAAAAGTGAAGCTCCTTCCGCCGAAGGGATTGCCGCCGCTCCGGGTTTACGCGAAGACGGGTTATTATGCGCCGACGGAATAGGTACCTCCTCCAGGTAGTGTTTTTAGGCTTGACCTCCCATTTTTTGGCGCAATCTGGAAGTGCGCCCCCGGCTCAGCCGCCACCAGCGACCTCCGCCAGCCCAGCACCAACGCAAACATCTCCTGCTCCGGCGCCTGCGCCTGAGAGTTCTCCGGCTCCAGGTGGCCAGGCTGCACCTCAAGGCACGGAGCAGACAGCATCGCAGGGTGCTGGGCAAGCCCCGGATACGGGCGACAGCGGGGCCTTCGTTTTCCGCAAGCAGGTCGAAGAGGTCGTCCTCCACGCCACGGTCTTCGACGACAAGCAGCGTTTCGTGACCAACCTCGAGAAGAATGCCTTCACGGTATACGAGGACGGGCATCCGCAGACCATTACTTCGTTCCGCCATGAAGACATCCCCGTTTCCATAGGCATCGTGGTGGATAACTCCGGTTCCATGCGTGAGAAGCGGCAGAAGGTGAATGCCGCTGCCTTGAACCTGGTGCGGGCCAGCAATCCCAACGATGAGGTGTTCATCGTGAACTTTAACGATGAGTACTACCTCGACCAGGACTTCACTGCCAACATCAACAAACTCAAGGAAGCCCTTGAAAAGATTGAAACGCGAGGCGGGACGGCGCTCTACGATGCGGTGGTGGCCTCAGCCGACTGGCTGAAGCGGGCCAAGCTCGAGAAGAAGGTCATCTTCGTCGTGACCGACGGCGAAGACACGGCCAGCGGCCAGTCGCTGGAACAAGCGGTCCGTCGCCTGCAAGCCGAGAATGGGCCGACGGTGTATGCGATCGGGATTCTAGGAGACGAGGAGCATCCCAAGCGCGCCAAACGCGCTCTGCAAGTCATGTCCGACCGGACGGGCGGGATCGCTTTTTTCCCCAAGACACTCGATGAAGTGGATACCATCAGTCGTTCCGTCGCCCACGATATTCGCAACCAGTACACCATCGGATATAAACCCAGCACGCCGAAGAATCAGGGTGGATACCGTAGTGTGAAAGTGGACGCCAAGTCGCGCAGCTACGGGAAACTCGTGGTTCGGACCAGGAGCGGGTACTATGCCGGCAGCGAGTCGGCGTCAGTGACGAAGTGAAGCTGCCCGCTCAAGAACGCTGATTCCTGGGGGCTTGAAGCCCGCATTTCTGGCGGGCCCTCATGGCACGGCTGAAGCCGTGGCCTTCCCGCGAGCAAGCTGTGAAGCGCCACCCCACCCGAAATCATCAAACACCAACAATCACAAACTACCAATCACAGATTACCAATTTCCAAATTCTCGATCTAACCGCATTGACGCTGAGGTCTTACTTCCTTACCCTGAAGGGTGCCCTCGACGACCACCAACTCGCGCCTGCGCGTCAGTGATGACATCACCAAACTGGTAGGCGATACCCCGATGTTGCAATTGAAGAAGCTTGTGCCATCGGGATCGGCCGACATTTTCGTCAAATTGGAATATCTGAATCCCGGCGGCAGCGTGAAAGACCGCGCGGCCATAGGCCTGATCGAGCGCGCCGAGCGGGAAGGGAAGTTGCGACCGGGCGGGACCATCGTCGAGGCGACTGCCGGAAACACTGGTATCGGGTTAGCGCTCATTGGCGTGAATCGTGGATATAAGGTGCGGATGTTCGTGCCGGAAAAGTTTTCAGAAGAAAAAGTTTTGATCATGCGGGCGCTCGGCGCCGAGGTGATCCGCACCCCGGAGGACGAGGGCATGCAAGGCGCGATCCAGCGCGCCAATGAATTGGTGGCGAGCGACCCGTCGGCCTTCATGACTGGCCAGTTCGAGAATCCCGCCAATCCCGATTTTCACTACCAAACGACTGCTCGCGAGGTCTTCGAACAGATGGAAGGACGGATCGACGCCGTCACCGTCGGCTCCGGGACGGCGGGGACATTTACCGGCATTGCGCGCTTTCTGAAGGAACGTCTGCCGAAGGTGCTTACGGTGGCGGTGGAGACCGAAGGCTCGGTGCTGGGCGGAGGTCAACCCGGTCCGCACAAAGTGGAAGGGATCGGGGCCAGCTTCATTCCAAAGAATTTCGATGCGTCGGTATGCGACGAAATCATGATGGTCACCGACGACGAGGCTTTCGACATGGTGAAGCAGCTCGCCGCTCGCGAAGGCGTCCTTGGAGGTTCGAGTTCGGGCGCCAACGTGTTTGCCGCCTTGAAAATCGCAAAGCGGCTTGGGCCAGGGAAGCGGGTTGTTACATTGATTCCGGATTCGGCGGAGCGGTATTTGTCGAAGAAGATTTTTGAGGGTGGGATTTAGTAGTTAGCATTTAGCACTTTAGCATTCAACTTTTACCAAATGCTAAGTGCTAACTGCTAACTGCCAAGTGCTGAATCTTCCGGAGTTCCTTTGACGAAGAAGCAACAAGGTTTTGCCACTACCGCCATCCACGTCGGGCAGGAAGCTGATGCTGCGACTGGCGCCGTCAGTGTGCCGATCTACGCGACCTCTACTTACCTTCAGGAAGAGATTGGCAAGCACAAGGGGTACGAGTATGCGCGGGTTTCAAATCCCACGCGCGACCGGCTTGAAACTAACCTGGCGGCTCTCGAAGGGGGCACGTCATCAAAAGTGTTTGCGAGCGGGATGGCGGCGATCAACGCGATTGTGAGCATGCTGAAATCCGGCGATCACGTGGTGGCGGGACACAATCTGTATGGCGGCACGCCGCGGCTGTTTAACCAGGTGTTCGCGAACTTCGGGATGACGTTCAGCTATGTCGATACTTCGGACGTGAAGAATGTGGAACGGGCGCTTCAGAAGAACACGCGGATCGTTTACCTGGAGACGCCGACCAATCCGCTGATGGAACTGTGCGACATTCGCGCGATTTGCGATCTGGCGCATCAGCGCGGGATCGAAGTGGTGGTGGACAACACGTTCATGTCGCCTTATTTTCAGCGGCCGGTTGATCTGGGCGCGGACATGGTCGTCCACTCGACCACAAAATTTCTGAATGGGCACAGTGATGGGCTGGGTGGAGTGGTCGTCTGCACTAAGCCCGAACAAAATGAAAAGCTCGCCTTCCTGCAAAAAGCTGCTGGCGCGATTCTTTCGCCGTTCGAATGCTGGTTGATCCTGCGAGGCGTGAAGACTCTGGCAGTGCGTATGTTGCAGCATGATTGCAATGGGCGCAAGGTTGCCGAGTTTTTGTCGGGACACAAGAAGGTGCAGAAGGTGTTCTATCCGGGACTCCCGGACCATCCGCAGCATGAACTGGCGAAGCGTCAGATGTCCGGCTTTGGATCGATGATTGCGTTCGAAACCGGTTCGCTCGAGAATGCGAACAAGATGCTGCGCAAGGTGCGGGTGTGTGCGCTAGCGGAGTCGCTGGGTGGAGTGGAAACTCTGATTTCGCATCCGGCCACTATGACGCATGCGGCAGTCGGCGAAGAAGGGCGGCGCAAGATTGGTATCACGGACGGCATGGTGCGCATTTCGGTCGGGATAGAAGATGCGGACGATATCCTCGCCGATCTTGACCAGGCGCTGGCGGCAATCTAGCTGGTCGGCATCGCGTTGTTGATGTCTCAACCTCCTTCCAATTCTCGGGAGTGGCACGCAGCGGAATATCACCGCCTGTCCACGCCCCAGTTCCAGTGGGGACAGCGGGTGCTCAGCCAATTGCACCTGCGGGGCGACGAGTGCGTCCTGGATGCGGGATGCGGTACGGGCAAGCTGACGCGGCTTCTGCTGCAGAATCTGCCGCGGGGCCGAGTGGTCGGGCTCGATGTGTCGCGCAACATGGTGATGCATGCACGACGCGATCTCCAGCCCGAGTTCGGCGATCGGGCGCGGTTTGTCGCTGCTGATTTGCTCGCGCTTCCGTTTCGCGACGCGTTTGACGGCATTTTTAGTACCGCGTCTTTCCACTGGGTGCTGGATCACGATGCACTGTTCCACAATCTGTTTGTGGCGCTTCGTCCGGGAGGATGGCTGCACGCGCAATGTGGAGGAGGACCGAACCTCGCGCGACTGCGGGAACGGGTGCGAACACTTTCACAGACGGTGGAGTTCTCGCCACGGCTCGGCCAGTTTCCAGAGCCGTGGTTTTTCTCTGATGCCGAGGGTGCCGCTCGCCGGATGCGCTCGGCTGGGTTCCATGAAGTCAAAACTGACCTGGAGCAGGCGTCCTTCGCGGTGTCGAGCAGGGAGGAGTTCCAGGGTTACCTGCGGACGTTTGTTCTGCACCGTCACCTCGAGCTCTTACCCAGCGAGGCGCTGCGCGAGAGGTTCGTGAAAGAGCTGGCCGTTGCTTCCGACGAAGATAACCCACCACGGACTCTTGATTACTGGCGTCTGAATCTACGCGGCTGTAAGGCCAACTTATGATGCTGCACCCCTAAAGGGGCATTTATCAAGGCAGGACATACGGCACCGCTGAAGCGATACCCTGATACGAATCTGGCCGTTGTCTGTCAGTTGTAATTGTGTAAGTGAGAACTCGGTCGTCCCTCCGGGACTTTAATATTGTCTTCCGCATTCCCAGCGCTGAAGCGCTGGGCTAAGCTCGACCGCCCCTACGGGGCTGTATCCGACTGAATGCATCGAGTTACCTAAGTAATAGTTCCCGTCCTCTCAGCACCTTTTACGGGCTTGGGTAACTCAGCGAAACTTTCCCAAGTCCGCTGTGTTCAAGCCAACGTAGGCAGGAAGTCTGAGGAGAGAGACAAATATGCGACGAAGCGTATTGAGCTGTGGGTTCATGCTTTTAGCCGGCGCGATGGCCTTTGGTCAAAACAGCACGGCCTCATCGATCGATGTTTCGCAGGACAAAAAAGACATCCGGCACGATCGCCGTGATCTGCGCGGGGATCGCCGCGACCGAAAAAGC
>WNFG01009303.1_pt1 | contig 10719 bp, 6 predicted proteins | sample 5400431 | NCBI WGS metagenome assembly WNFG01 (sample SAMN13153346, study PRJNA577476) | soil metagenome | isolation source: 120 cm saprolite under Douglas fir tree site 2 hole 3 replicate 2 | place: USA:California | collected 2015-04-18
TGGGCGACACACGTGCAGCCGCTCACCGACGTTCTCCAGCTTCAGAGCGTCTCTGTCCGCTGGAACCTCGTCGCTGATGAGATCCGCTCGTTCCTCAAGGGCATCGAAGGGGCCAATCTGGTCCGCCGCGAACAGCTCGCGTTCATCGCGTCCCAGGCCTATTCGTTCGGGTCGCAGCTCGCACGGAACCCGGTCAACGCCGACCTGATGCCCCAGGTGGAGGAAGTCAAACGCTTGAAGGCTGTCTCGCGCCGTAAGAAGACGACGCCAGCCCCTCAAACGCCGGCTCCGACACCGGCGCCCGTCCCGTAACGTCCACCGCACCGAAAGCCTGAAAATAAGGAGGCAGTGAACCCATCGACGGGTTCTCGACACTCTCCACCGTCGTCGAACGACGTGGTCATCGCCATCTCGCCGGAAGCGAGAGACTCCGGGCGCGGACGCGAAGCGAACGCCCGGACGACTCCACGATCCGTAGAACGAGTAGTGCCGGGATCGACGTGATCACCAGCTCTCAGCGAATCGAGGATGAAACTGAGATTGGACTTGTGCGACACTGAGCTCTCAGAGGGATTGATGCGATATGAAGCCTAGCGAATTGTCTGGATTCCATGCGAGGTCAAGCCAGGCCCCTTCTCGGACGAACGAATCGTTCGCATCCTGTCTGAGCGTGGAGAATGGGTTGGGTTCGTTAACACAGGCGCCTTTCGTGATCCCGTGATGGAGGGCTCGACATTCGTTCGCGCGGTGATCGTGAGCGTCGAAGGCAGCCGCTTCAACGCCAAGGTCGCTGGCGAGCCTGTGACGTCAGCGTTGTTCGAAGGAACGATGAGCAAGGTCCAGCCATTTGCTGCTGTCCAAGCCTGACATCCTCGCCTACCTCCACGAAGGAAAGCTCCGCTTCGATCCTGCAATCACCGAGGAGCGGGTAACAACCTCCCTCCTACCTTCCGTGCATCAACGTCGACAAGTCGCTCTGGGACTCCGCGGACCTGTGGGAGCACGTTGAATCAGATACCTTCAGGCTCCAGCCCGGAGGGTTCGTGCTGGCGCAGACATTGGAGCGTGTCTACATTCCGCCGGATCTGGCCGGTTTCGTGGAAGGCCGGAGCAGTTGGGCGCGGATCGGAGTAACGATTCACGTCACGGCGCCGAAGATCGTGTCCGTCGGCGAAGTTGGGGTCGTATCTGGAAAATCAACTTAACGTTCATCCGCTAAGTTGATTTTCCAGATGCGACCCCAACTCCCTCTTCCAGGAGTGCGACAGTCTCGAGGTTCAATTTCGAGCAGACGCTGCTGAACGTCGCGAAGGAGGCCGTCATCCGCGGACAACCTGGCGCTGTCGCAGCGACGCCGCGAGCATGCTGATCTCATCGACTAGTTCGGCCGACTCAGTATCAAGACTTCGACGGAGCGTTCGCTCGATATCCAGAGCGGCCCTATACATCTCAGCCGCGGCGTCCGGCGTACACACTACCAAGTCACGACGCCGTACGAACCGCACGATTGCCGTTTGCAGCCGCGTTCCTCTTAGGCGCTGAATCGCATCGACTAACTCGGGTACGCCTACTCCCGCCCTGAAACGTTGCCGAACCAACAACCAATAGCGAACCTCAAGAGCAGCCGTCCACAGAGCCTTCATAGCCTTCGCAGTGTCGGCGAGCACAACAATGCCCGCCACAACCCCTACAACCGCTACCACCACCAGCAATTCACGACCGGCAACGACAATTCCTGTCGCTATCGCGCAGATGGTCACAGAAATAAAGCCTATCGGCGCCAGCGCGTCGCGTAGCAATATCGCCACCTCGCGTCGCTCACGCACGACATAGCGGGCACCCGCAACCACCGGCCATAGCACCAATAGCGGCCAAGTCATCGGCCGGACGAGAATTCGTCTGCGAGCCGCGCCTATCGCGAATACCCCCCACGTTAAGAGAAAGACCGCCAATGCCTCAACGAGCCAGAACTTGGTTGACCGCGCTACTATTGAAATCATCATTCCCGTCATGAGGCCTCGCACCACAATCCCAAGCCAGTTCGCCCACCCCGCCTCCCTAGTCTTAGCAACAAGCCGCAAACACGCCACGCACACAGCTGCCGGCACTGCAAGGACCATCACAAATAGCCCTGCGATCACAGTCGGGCGTGACAGATAGATCGTCATGAGTATCGCTGCGAAGCACGCGATATCGATCCGGCCAAGCCATAGGACTAGCCTGCCAACGTCTAGTGATTCTTTACCAGAGAATCGCAGCAGTTGGGCGCGAGTCGTGGGCCACGATCTTCCCAACTGTCGGCGAGAAAACATCGAGAGAAGATGGTCGCTGACGGCATCGTAGACGGCAGGCCCGGCGGTCAACAATCGACCAGCCTGTGCGAAAGCGGCGTCCGCCAGCCAATGGCTGCGCCCCCCAAGAGCATTCCGAACGAGTTCGTCCGTCACAGCGGGAGGTGCGACTCCGCAAAGCTCAAGCGCCCAACGTCGATCGACCAACGATCCGCGTGACACCGCCGCACCGATGATCTTGCCCGCCAACGACTGGAGTTCCGCGGGAACATCGTCGGCGCGTCCGGACAGGCCGGACTGCAAGAGACCAAGCAAGTGAAGACAGTTGTCAGGCCACACGAACTCATCCGGTTCGTGCTCCGCCGGCCAACCGAACTGATATTTGATGCTATTGTCGTCGCTCCGGACCGCTATTTCCCCCGCGATTCCCCCCAGTAGTGTAACCGCCGCTCCCAATAGGGCCTGCAGCGATCTCGCGGGTTGCGTTTGCAGCATCGTGACCGCAGTTTCACGCCAGCGCCCATCCAACAGCAGGGCCATAAGGTCGAGTCGATCAGGCTGGCGGATTGCTGCACAGGTCGCAAAGTATTCTTGGAACCGTCGGTGCGCGAAGGTGAACGTTGGACCATCGCCGGAATCTTCGCGTCTACCAAGGCGTATGTATTCCAGCGCGTCGAGGCAGATGTCCAACCCTTCGATGTTGGGTCCTGTACTAGAGATAAGCAACTGCCGACGCAGCGGGCTCAATCCGATATCAGACCTCTCAACCATGCGTATAGCAATCTCTTCCGCTCCTCGCCGGAGCGTCAATTCGTCGAGCCCAAACCTCCGAAGTACCTTGTCAGCGTCGCGGCGCAGGCGGCTGCTAACGTAGGCTTCGAATACGGCATGCCCGTTCTCGGGGATCTCCCGGCTTTGGCGAGCGAACTCGCACAGAAGGCCAAGAAACATTGGATTGCGGCTCATCGCCGCGAGTTCACGGTTGGCTAACGGCAAGGTCTCCGACAATTCTCGCTCAACATCCCTCGGCAGATCCATACGGCGAACAAGGTCCGCCCGGCGACGGTCCGTGAGATCAAGAAGTCGGAAGCGCGGCCACATCAAGCTGCGAGGGCCACGGAAGTGGCGGGAGGCGACGATGCCGCGGCAGACATTCAGGCCAGCCAAGAAATCCGCAATCGCTTGCGTATACAACATGAGTGTAGCGTCGGCCGAGACCGAACTTAGAATCTCCGGGATCTCGTCGAAGGAATCGAACAGAAACAGCCATTTGGCATGCCGCATGCCCTCGGCAAATTCCTCCGTTAGAAATTCATCGATGTCTCGGCTATTAAAGCGATTGAGCGTCTGAAGGACGTGGCGCTCGATGAGCTCCGGTCCGATTGCGTTAGTGGCGGGCCGGTCAAGAGTCTTCAGGTTCACATAGAGAGGTATTACGGTTCGAGCGCTTCGGGAGTGCATGGCGACGGACGCCAGACGTCGGGCGACATGGCGAAGCGCGACGCTCTTACCAGCGCCGGGATCGCCTTCTAGAAGAATTAGACGCTCTACGCTCTTGGCAAGTGCGTGTGATAGAGAATGCTCGCGCCGTAGCGTACTTCTTCTCCAGAGTCGCCATACGGGCCAGTAGGTAGTATCCCCTTCCGCTTCGACCTCAGCTTCCAGCTCGGCGTAGCGATAGTCGCGCCACTCTTCGTCGTTATTTAGGCGTCGGAGTTCTGACTCAAGGTGATCAGCGAACCGCTGGCGGCGTGACACCAACCGCTTCCTGGTGGCGTTATAAAACATTGGCGAAATTTCGTCGAGCCACACTCGCCGGAGCTTCCCAATGCCCACCAACAATGCGTAGCTAAGATAGACCGCGCCGAAAAGCGCAAGCGACACTGCGGCTACGCGTACAATCGCGGCCGGGGCATGCCCGCCAAACACAAGCCGCAAGAGTTCATAGACGGTATCAGCAACTTCTTTATAACCCATTGCCAGGCCCTCAATGGTTGGGCGAACGGGGTCAGGTCTAAAGTCTAAGGTAACGCTTCCCTGTCGCCTTTGCGACATCTTGTCTTGGGCACTTTAGACTTTAGACCTGACCCAGAGAACCGAACGTCCTCCATTCCGCCTTCTCCCTGAATAGGAGTGACGGTCGCGGCAACTTCCCTACCCTCCATACCTCACGAAGTGACTGGCGCCAGCACCTGAGGCCGATGCGACCGCACGCCTCTAAACGCTGTCGGTTCCCCCACTGGGGGTAAGGCGGAGTGTCAGGCCTTCGTCCTTCGGCCACGAATTGAGGGTTATTCGCATCTGGTGCGTGGCACGAGGTGCGAGGCCTTCGTTTTTCGGCAGCGCATAACTGATTGATAAAACGAGTACTTCGGGCGGCTCTTTTGAATATCCGGTAAGAGCTGTGAGTTATTTACATCAGCGAGACTGAGTTCAAGGAGCGAAAACCAACCGTTTCACCCCAGATCGAAGCGCAGCTCATTTCGGCAGAATAGACGCCAGGTCTGTCTTGTCGAACATGGACACGAGCGCCGTCACCTTGCAATCGAGAGCCACAGCGATACGAAGCACCGTCGTGAGACTCGGTACGGCGAACCCGTTCTCCATGTTGCTGATGTAAGCCTCCGTCAGTCCTGAGGCGTTGGCGAGGGCGTTTTGGGTGACGCCGTACTTCTCGCGTAACTCCAGCAGGCGACGGCCGAATACTTCGCCTTCCGGTTGGCGCACGCGCGTCATGGGCGAACTTTCCCCTTGTTTTTTCGTGGTGACGAGCTTATGGTATCGTACAAGTCAGCGAGGCACCCAACCAGATGTCCGAGGCCATCGAGAATGGGGAGGTCGAGCTGTGGACGACGCCGCTCGGGAAGTGGTTTCCGCGGGCGGAGATGATGGCCAAGGCACTGGAGATCTGGCCGCTGCACGTCATCGAGGAGGCGCTCGGGGACGATGCGGACGGCATCCTGCCGCAGGCGATCCGGAGTTCGGAGCTGCGCGTCCGGCTGCCGCGGCACCACATCGACATGCTGCACTATCGAGCAGATCAGCAGGAGACCACCGTCAGCGGCGTGCTGGAGCGGGAGCTGGACGGCATCGCCAGCTCGCACATCGAGGAGCTGTCGGCGGCGCTGCCGGGGTTCGCCGAGGCGATGGCGTGGCCGGGTGATTGACGAGAAGCTTTATCCGCAGATGACGCAGATGAACGCAGATGGGAAGACGGTTTTATCTGGGTACATCTGCGTCATCTGCGGATAGGCTTCACGCGAGAACAGACGAGGCGCAGCAGGGTCTCCGCGGCGTTTGCCGGTCGGCGACCGGCAGTTTTCAGTCGGTGACAATTTGTCACCGACTCACTTCCCTCCTTGCGAAGGCGCTCTGAGCTGAGGCGAGGGCGTTACGGGTGATCTCGCGCCGGAGGCGCATCGGATATCAGCCGGTGGCAAGCGCGAAAGCGCGCGGCCACCGGAACAGAAGCGTGATCATTTCGGAGCCCCGGAGGGGCGTCGGAGATCGGAGAATGCAGTGCCTGTGGTGAGCTCCGACGCCCCTCCGGGACCGGAGAAACAGAACCAACCAAGGTCCGGTGGCTGCGCGCTGCGCGCTTGCCACCGGCTAATATCCGATCCGCCTCCGGCGCTGAATCCTCCGCATATGCCATTTTTGACGTGAAATCGGGTGTGGAGTAGGTTCCACATATGACCAAGATACAGGTGGTGATCGAAGAGGATCTGCTCCGATCTGCTGATCGGGTGGCGCGGCGACTCAAGGTCAACCGTTCCGCCCTGATACGCGATGCGCTCCGAGGACACTTGCAGCGTTTGCGTACGGCGGATCTCGAGCGACGCGAGCGTGATGCCTATGAGCGGACTCCTGACGATCCCGCCGAGTTTGCCCCCTGGGACGGAGTAGCTGCGTGGCCGGAAAAGTAGCGCGCGGCGATATCCGCCTCTTCCGATTTCCTGAGCCCGACAAACAGCGGCCGGTGCTGGTCCTCACCCGCGACTCAATCATCGACCGCCTCTCGCGGATCACGATCGCTCCCGTGACTTCCCTGTGAACTAGACGATCCGCGGCGTCGCATCGGAGGTCGTGCTCGGCCCGGATGATGGGATGAAGGACGCGTGTGCCGTGAACCTGCACAACATCGTGACCAGTTCCGAAGGCCGGGCTGGGACGGCTCGTGGTCAGTCTCGACGCACGCAAGATGGATCAGGTTTGCTCCGCAATGGCGTTCGCCCTCGGTTGCAGCCGATAGGCTGGAGAGTCGCCGCAGGGTTCGGAATGACAGAACTACAATTCCGCTCATGCATCGCCTCGCCTTCCTCAAGCTAGTTCTCACCACCACCCTTCTCGCCCGCGTCGATCACTTCGAGGTCACCTCCCGCACCGACTACCTCGGCGGCAAGTCATTCGGCCTCGCCGGTGCCTACGAGCGCATTCAGGGGCGGGCGTACTTCGTCGTCGATCCCGCGAATGCGCACGACCGCGTCATCGTCGATCTCGATAAAGCGCCGCGCAACGCCAAAGGGGAGGTCGAGTTCTCGGCGGACGTCGATCTGCTCGTGCCGAAAAAGGGGGGCAACGGGACGCTCTTCATCGACGTCCCCAACCGCGGCGGACGTTTCTTCATCCGCGACCAGAGCCCGGATGAGTACTACCTGCGGCAAGGGTACACACTCGCCGAGGTGGCATGGCAGTTCGACGTGCGGCTGGATCCGAAACTGTTGCGGCTGTACGCACCGGTCGCGCGCGAGATCACCGGACACGTCCGGGCGGACTTCGTCGTCGTCGAGAAGGCGCTCGACCATCCCCTCGGCCATGTGATCACCGGCACGATCGGCGGCACCGGCTACCCGGTCGCCGACATCAACGCCGGCGATGCCGTGCTCACTGAGCGTGACGCGCCGCTCGCTCAACGGAAAACCATCGCCCGAAAGGCCTGGCGCTTCAGCGACGACCACACCATCCATTTCGATGACGGCTTCGTCCCCGGGCGGATCTACGAGGTCATCTACACCGCCAAAGATCCCGCCGTCGTTGGCTGTGGTCTTGCCGCTGTTCGCGACTTCGCCGCGTACGCGAAACATGATCCGCAAGCGATCGTGCACGCGGTGCGCGCGTATGCCATGGGCATCTCGCAAACCGGGCGTTTTCTGAGACACCTGGTCTGGCAAGGCTTCAACGCGGACGAAGAAGGGCGGCAGGTGTTCGACGCGCTGCTGGTCTACGTCGCTGGCGCCGGGCGCGGATCCTTCAATCACCGCTTCGCCCAGCCCTCGCGCGACGCGCAGCCGCTCTCGCCGCTCTTCTACCCGACCGACGTCTTCCCCTTCACCGACAATCCGGAGACCGATCCGCGCACCGGCGTCACGGCCGGCCTGCTCGACCGTGCCCGCGCCGAGCATGTCGTACCGAAGATCTTCTACGTCAACACCGCCTACGAATATTGGTCACGGGGCGCCTCGCTCATCCACACCACTCCCGACGGCAAGTCCGACGTAGAGATCCCGGCCGAGGTGCGCATCTACTTCGTGGCCGGCGTGGCACACATCGGCGGCGCCTTTCCGCCTGCGCACAACGGCGAGCGCTCGCTTCTCGGACAGCAGTTCGACAATCCGATGCGCGTCGAGCAGTTGCGGCACGGCTTCGCCGCCGCGCTCGACGCCTGGGCTCGCGAAGGGAACGCGCCTCCGGACAGCCGCTACCCGCGCATCTCCCTCAGCACGCTCGTGCCGGTCAGCGGCCTGGCGTTGAAGAGCATTCACGGTGTCGCTCTCCCCCTCTACAACTACGAGGTCTACCGCACCGACCTCGGCGCCGACTGGAGCCGCGGCATCACTACAGAGCCGCCGCGCGTCGACGGCGTCTACCCGACGCTGGTACCGCAGATCGACAGCGACGGCATTGACATCGCCGGCATTCACCTGCCCGAGATCGCCGTCCCGCTGGCGACCTACACCGGCTGGAACCTTCGCGATCCGAAGATCGGCTTCCCCGATTCGCGCGCCAGTTTCGTCGGCTCGTACATCCCCTGGCCGAAAGCGGACCACGACCGCTTTCTCGTCGCCGACGATCTCCCGCTCATCCTCGGCCGCGTCAGCGCGGAGTGGGAGGAGGCGAATCGGTAGCTGTTTCGGTTATCGGTTATCGGTTGTCGGTTGTCGGTTGTCGGTTATCGGTTGTCGGTTGTCGGTTATCGGTTGTCGGTCGTCAGGCGTTGAATAGAGGGATAGGATCGAGAGACTCGACAACTGACAACCGACAACTGACAACCAATACCAACCGGCGCAATCCATGCACGCCGTTCTTTTCCTATGGCAAGAGGATTCGAAAGCAAGGCCGTTGAGTCCAATCGGCAGGATGCCGAGGAGGCTCGCGCGTCGCGAGGCCGCGGCGAACGTATCGACATTCACGAGATCGAGCGCCGCCAGAAACGCGAAGGTTTCGAGCTCTCGCGTCGGCGCATCCTCCATGAGCTCGAGTCGGCCACCAACGAACGCCGCCGCGAATCGCTCCGCGCCGCGCTCGCGCACCTGGATAGCGAACTGGCGAAGATCGGTTAGCCTCTGAAATTTGGACCTAACGGGCGCCAAACCGGCGAAGCCGGTATAAGAACCGTAGCCCCCGGCTTCAGTCGGGGGCCACGGTGCCGTCCAGGTTTCGAGCCCGCTTCAGCGGGCGGCAGATCATGTCCACGGTGTCGTGCATCGATCACGACGCAATGTCGTCGCAGGAGTCGATCGAGCTCCTCCTGGAACTTCGGAAATCGTTCTGTCGCCCGCTGAAGCGGGCTCGGGATACCGGGGAATGCACTGAATCCCCCGACTGAAGCCGGGGGCTACGGTTCTTACGTCGGCTTCGCCGCCGGCGGCTAGCCTGCATCTCACACGCTCACTTGAATTGTTCCGTTGGAAGCCTTGCCACTCCCTACGACGAGGTACAGGGTGCCGACGATTCCAGTGAGTGTGTGAGAAATGCGGGCTAGTCATCACGCGACCGTGTATTTCGATCGGTGCTGTCGGCTGAGCCTTGGGCAACCAACGCCGCCGGCCGTGCCGGCTTGAAATGCCACGGCCCCGCTGGTAGTTTCGCCCCCCACCATGGCAGAGAGCAGTGACTACAAAAAAACGCTGAACCTCCCGCAGACCTCCTTCTCGATGAAAGGCAACCTGCCTCAGAACGAGCCGAAGCGGCTCGAGCAGTGGCGCCTCATCGACCTGTACAGGCTCATTCGTGAGAAGTCGGAAGGGCGGCCGAAGTCGGTCCTGCACGACGGACCGCCGTACGCCAACGGCCACATTCACATGGGCCACGCGCTCAACAAGATCCTCAAAGACATCGTCGTCAAGTCGAAAACGATGATGGGCTTCGACTCGCCCTACGTGCCCGGCTGGGATTGTCACGGCCTGCCCATCGAGCACGCTGTCGACAAGGAGATTGGCAGCTCGAAGAGGAAGGAGATGTCGCCTGCCGACTTCCGGCGCGCATGCCGCGAGTTTGCCGACAAGTTCGTCTCCATCCAGCGCCAGGACTTCATCCGCCTCGGCGTGTTCGGCGACTGGTTCCGTCCGTACATGACCATGTCGTATCAATACGAGTCGGACATCGCCTACGCCCTCGGCCGTTTCTTTCGGACCGGCATGGTCTACAAGGGTCTCAAGCCGGTGCACTGGTGTACGTACGACCAGTCGGCCCTCGCCGAGGCCGAGGTCGAGTATGCCGATCACACCTCGCCTTCGGTGTATGTGCGCTTCCGCCTCACCGATGAATCGGTGCGCAGTCTCGATCTTCCGGTCGAGAAGCCAACCTACGCCGTCATCTGGACGACGACCCCCTGGACGCTGCCGGCAAACCTCGCCATCGCCCTGAAGCCTGACTTCGACTACGACGTCGTCGAGCACGACGGCGAGAACTTCATCATCGCCACGGAGCTGCTGAAGACCGTCGCATCGAAGTTCGGCTGGACCGATTACCGAGTCGTCAAGACCCTCAAGGGCTCGGCGTTCGAGAACCTCCGCTACCAGCACGCCTTCCTGCCGCGCGAGGGGATCTTCGTCCTCGGCGACTACGTCACTCTCGAAGCGGGCACGGGCCTGGTCCACACCGCACCCGGACACGGTGCCGACGACTTCTACACCGGCCAGAGATACGGCCTGGAGACCTACACGCCGGTCAATCATCGCGGCGAATTCACGGCCGACGTACCGATGTGGGCGGGCCTGCACGTTTTCAAAGCGAACCCGCAAATCGTCGAGCTCCTTCGCGAGCGCGGCGCGCTGCTCCACGCCGAGGCGATCACGCACTCTTATCCGCATTGCTGGCGCTGCAAACGCCCCGTCATCTTCCGCGCCACGGAGCAATGGTTCATCTCCATGGACGATCACGACCTGCGAGGCCGCGCCCTCGAAGAGATCCACAAAGTGAAATGGTT
>WNFG01005429.1_pt1 | contig 10716 bp, 8 predicted proteins | sample 5400431 | NCBI WGS metagenome assembly WNFG01 (sample SAMN13153346, study PRJNA577476) | soil metagenome | isolation source: 120 cm saprolite under Douglas fir tree site 2 hole 3 replicate 2 | place: USA:California | collected 2015-04-18
TTTTTCTTCTTAATTATTGCACATTCCGCATTAGAGACTTGCGGAAGAGTCAGGATGTGCGTCCCCGCTTAACCTCTGCGCACGTTCACCGGACCGAGACTCGACCTCAACTCCAACCCAGCGTGGGGAGCGGAGCCAACGGTCGCACGGCCAAACTGATTGTGCACGGAGCCTAGATTGGTTGCCGCTGCCAGGATGAACGACGAGTCGGCCGGTAAAACAACATCGATAAGGCCCATGTTTGTTCCAAAGCGATAGTATCCCTGGGGATCAAGCTCACCCGCGAAGGAGATGGTTCCGGCATTGGTATGAAAGTTCACCTGCCCCTTCAACATTGTTTGCTGCACGTGGATCGTGCCCGCGTTAGTGGTGAGGCTCGACTGTCCCTCCAATATTGTCTGCTGCACATGGATCGTGCCCGCGTTAGTCTTCACCTGCACCTGGCCATGAATCCCTTCGACACGAATGGTGTCCGCGTCACCCTTGATTTGCACATTGCTGAACTCGGGCATGGCAATATCCAGGTTGATGTGTCCCAGTCTGCCAATGGAAATGATGCCGCTAGTATAGACGGACTCGACGGTAATCGTATTGCCATTCTGCGTGTAGTTCACCATCACGCCATCATTGTTCCCATTATCGAACAGACTGCTGACGTGCTTCGAGCCCTGAATATCGACCCGGTTTGCTGCCCTCGGGCGGATACGTATGGACCCGACGGGATTGCGAATGACGAGCGTGGGCGGCCCGTTCACGGCAAAGTTGCGCGGCGATAGTGCGATGGTTTTGCCGAAGCCCCACTTGGCGATGACGATAGCCGCTATGACCACGCCCAGCACTCCAAAGAGCCAGGAGAAAATGGCGCTGATAATCGTAGTGATCGCCAGGATCACGAGCAGCACTACGAGGATGATCAAGAGCCATTGCCAGGCCGGCATAGACTGAGGCTGTAATGGGCGCATCTTCTCGCCCTCGTCGCTCATCCAGTCCATAGCTGGCCTTGTCCCGCTATATCCCTCTTCGTAGGGAGCTTGTCCCGCGCCTGGGGCCTCTTCTCGCCATGACTGCCGCCCGGGCGGTTGTTCGGGAGGATCGGTGTTGTCTTGTCTGGGTGGCCTGTTTTCCTGGGGAGGGAACATCTCCTGGCTACTCATTCTTTTCACTCCTTTTTCGTATTTTATCGAGTCCACTAACGGGAATATAACACATTTCTAACATTTCTCTAGCAGAATTATGGAAACTGAACGGTCCGTCCGTGCTATAATTTGTGATGGGCGATAGGCCAGGGTTCTCACACCATGCTTAACCCCCGATTTCTGTTAGAACCATATGCCAAATCACAGTTGAAAAAAGAACATGAATTTGATACAGTAACATTTAACGTAGCCTCGACCAGGTATCATCAACGCATATCAAAGCTAAGGAGGTCTGTTTATGACGGTAGATATGAATAAAGAGACGTTGGGCTTTCAAGCTGAAGTCACCCAACTGCTTGATCTGATGATCCACTCGCTCTATAGCAATAAAGAGATATTTCTTCGTGAATTGATTTCAAATGCATCAGATGCCATTGACCGTTTGCGTTTTGCAGCGCTCTCAGATGAAACCCTCAACGAAAACGATACTGATCTGAAGATCCATGTCGCTTATGATAAGGATGCGCGAACCATTACCGTTAGCGACAATGGCATTGGCATGACGCGTGCAGAAGTAGTCGAACATATCGGTACGATCGCGAAGTCGGGAACTCGTGAGTTCTTGCAGTCGCTTACTGGCGATCAACAAAAAGATGCCAACCTCATTGGTCAATTCGGCGTGGGTTTTTACTCATCGTTTGTCGTTGCTGACAGGGTGACCTTGATCACGCGCTACGCCGGGCTGGATCCCCAGCAGGGTGTACGTTGGGAGTCCAATGGACAGGGAGAGTACACCATCGAAACCATCGATAAGCCCACTCGCGGTACGGATGTCGTGTTACACCTGCGTGAAGGCGAAGATGATCTGCTGAGTGGCTACACCCTGCGCTCGATCATTCGCAAATACTCCGATCACATCTCCGTCCCTATTATGATGAAGAGCGAGGAAAAGGGTAAAGAGGGTGAGGAGGAGCGCGTAAATCGTGCCTCCGCGCTGTGGGCTCGTCCCAAGAGCGAGATCAGCCAGGAGGAGTATAACGAATTTTACAAACATGTTTCGCACGAATTCAATGACCCATTAGCCTATGTCCACAGCAAGATGGAAGGCGCTTACGAATATATCTTGCTGCTCTTCATACCTGCTCACGCCCCTTTTGATCTGTGGAATCGCGAACGGCGCCACGGAGTCAAACTGTACGTGCACCGCGTCTTCATCATGGACGACGCCGAACAACTGATACCCGGCTACCTGCGCTTTGTGCGCGGTGTAGTCGACTCGAATGACCTTCCCTTGAATATCTCGCGCGAGATTTTGCAGCATAATAAGCTGATCGATATGATTCGTTCAAATGCAGTCAAGAAGGTGCTGGGCCTGCTCACCGACATGGCAAAAAATGACGAGCAGAAGTATGCGACCTTCTGGAAAGAATTTGGGCGTGTCTTCAAAGAAGGGCTTGCGGAAGACCCTGAAAACCGCGAGACCATTACCAAACTAATACGTTTTGCCTCGACCGCTTCTTCCAGCGAGACACAGGATGTTTCATTGGAGACCTATATTGCTCGTATGAAAGAAGGCCAGGACAAGATTTACTACAACATCGCCGATAGCTACGCTGCTGCCAAAGATAGTCCTCTGCTGGAGGTATTCAAAAAGAAAGGTATCGAGGTCTTGCTACTCTCTGACCCCGTCGATTATCTGCTAGAACCTGAACTTACGGAGTTCAACGGGATTCATTTCCAGTCGGTATCGCGAGGTGTCGTTGATCTTGGCAAGCTGGAGGATGAACAGGAGAAGGAGGAGCACCAGAAGGCTGCCGATGAGTTTAAAGGGCTTCTTGAGCGCATTAAAACTGCCCTGGGTGACCAGGTCAAAGAAGTACGCACGTCAACTCGCCTGACGTCCTCTCCTGCCTGTCTCGTCGTCGATGAATATGACATCGATCCCGGCCTCCAACGGCTGTTGAAGGCCGCAGGTCAATCGATCCCTGGTTCCAAGCCGATCATGGAGATCAATCCGCAGCATCCCATCATTCTCAAGATGAGAAATGAAGGGGATGAGCAGAAGTTCTCTGACTGGGCATGGATCCTTTTTGACCAGTCTGTGCTCAGCCTGGGCGAACAGCTTGAGAACCCCGTACGCTTTGTCAACAGATTGAATGACTTGCTGGCCCAACTTTAGCCTCTTTCCCTTGTTCAGAGTAATAAAAAGAAAGCCAGGTGCGATAGTCTTCATGCTCCTTGATGACAATACGCTCGAGTTCTGGATTTGTCTCACGCTCTGTAGTAATGAATGTCCGTGTATAAACCTTGAGAAAATGCAGAAGTTCCAATGCTTCGTCTGCTGCCAGGTCAAACTTGATGCCCGAAGGGTGCGTCAGTACAAGCCCACTGCCGCCGATGCGTGCTCTGTATCGTTCAATAATTGCGTCCAAAGTCATTCCCTCTTGCTCAGATGTGTTTGCGTTATACTCTTTACGTTCTAGCTGCTTATCTTTGCTCAACTTTGCAAGACAGCATACATGTACTCGTACTAGCGCCACATCTAAGTGAATTTCATTTGGTCTCTATTTTAATTGAAATAGCACAATTTTGTACATAAAGGCTCTCGATGATAGGACATATTTCTTATTATCTCTTCGTAAGTGCTAACTTTTTCATCCTTCTTGCACAGCAAGCTTCTTCAACTTCTGCATTGCTATACTATCACCCTGAGTAGCAACCTTTATCGGTAAGGATTGTTCAAAGGCTTCTGATATAATCCTACCATCCAGTTCATGAGGTAGTGGTAAACCTAAATACGACAAGACAGTGGGAACAACATCATAAACATGAGAGGGAGCAATGGTGGCACCGCTCATCACATTTGCTCCATAGAGATAGAGGACGCCATCAGGATGGTGAATGCCATTCGTTATGTCCCATGTGTTCCAGAGTGTTCTAGGACCCGGCTTTACTTGTATGGTGATATTTTCGCCTGAAAGCAGTATGAGATGTCGCTCACGGGGTGCAAAAGGACCAATACCGAAGGCATCCTCACGGTGTATCTCTACGGCAAGCGGTTGTCCTGTATCTGGATCATGTATGTTCCGTAGGGCATTCGTGAGTGTACTTATCTCTTCTTCAGTTAAAGAATCAGCCAGGAAAATGTCTACACAATTCGCTACCGCTAGAGATGAAGATGGAATCCAGGCACGCGTCTTGGTCCAATCAACATCGGGGGTCTCGATGGCATGATGCTCTGTTGTTGTAGTAAAGACTCCAGAGCGATACAACTGGCGTTGCAACAGGAGAGCCAATCTCTGTAATTTTAAGGATCGTATTAATTCTTTAACAAAACCAACTAACTCAGTTTTGTAATGATTACTGCCTTTTTTCATCTGCAGTAGTCCTTGTCTGCGGAGATATTCGTTTATGTAAAACTTGCGACGCGCTCCCTGAAAGCCGTGATCCGATACAATCATCAACATGTCCTCATCGTTCAACGATCCAAGCACCATTCCTAGCGCCTCATCAAGCATTTGATAATATGCTACAGCCTGGGGATGAAGCGCCATGATCTGATCCCAACATAAATGTTGAATACGGTCTGCACCCGTAAAGACGATGAAAAAGAAATCCCACTGTTTGTCCAGGAGCAACCGTAACATCGCGATCCGTTCCCGTGTCATCTTCAACGTCTCTGCCAGGGAATCACCGATCTGCCCAGCAGATGTAGCAGGATTGAGATCGATTTGGTAGGCTGGAACTATCTGCAACAGTTCGTCTTTAAAGCTAGTTGGATAGGTTACATCAGCCTTCATACTGGGGGTCATATAGCCGCTAAGCATAATGCCATTGACTGGCTCAGGTGGATAAGTCATTGGCACATTGGCAACAATGACCTGTTTGCCGAAATCACTCAATAGATTCCAAATAGCCTTCCCACCTTTGCGGTGTGTTAGTAAATGTGGACGAAGTCCACTCTCTGTCCGCTCAAAATCCCAAAAGTCATAGACCCCATGCTTGGCAGGCGATAGACCTGTAGAGATCGACATCCACGCAGGAGGAGTCAGTGGAGGTATAGTCGATTTTAACACACCCTGTGCCCCACCATCACGGACTCGCTGGAAATTTAGGAGTAGTCCTTGCTCTATCATAGGGTTCAATACACGAAAGGTTAAACCATCGACCCCAAACACAAATACTCGCATATTAATTTCTCCTCTAAGATTCAAAAATCGCGAATATGTTGAAAAGAAGGTACGAGGTGTATGGGTGCATATGCATTTCTCACTTTCTACGAAGAGTATTATTGTGTTCCAATTGAGCATTGTTGTGTCTGCCCATTATTGCTTCCTTTCAAACTGTGTAACGTCAAATGGACGTTCCGATACACAGCCTCTGGTTTATCGGCTCGATAAAGCCGTGCTTCAATGTATATGTTGTCAGTGGCTCCTGGTTTTATTGATACTGACCGATTCCATTCTGCCTGGGGAGCCAAAACGACTGATGGCCATGTGGTTGCTTGAGCGCCATTGATTGTCATCACGACGCGATATGTTACAGAAGTAGATTCAAAGCTATGGACGCCAATAAGGACGGCGCAACTAGTATTCTTTGCTGGAAGCATCCAGAATTGGGTAAAACTGGGTTGTGGTTCTTCTAGCGGTCTAATGATAGAGGACCAGATGGCTACGGTTGCTACGAGTATTGCCAGTCCAAACAGGATACATTCATACATGGTGATGCGAGGTTTTGGTATTCTTGCACCCTTCACGCTATCCTTTCGCCGGAGGAACCCTGCCAGCAGAGCAAATACAGTTGTGATGAGTCCGAGGGACAGTGTCCATGACAGCGCTTGTAATCCTATTGACAAGACATTGAGTGCGAAACCCACCACTACATCAATTGCCATGCTCAAGCCAAAGCTGAGAATAATGTGATCAGCAGTATTAATGGGTTGTCCAATTTTTAAGCTTGGACGGAGAATAAGATTACTCGAAGGATCAGGCGCAGGTAAGCGCTCGCGAAACAGAGTTTGAGTAAGCGTGTAACCCGGTAGGATGAAGATTAAAGGCAGCGCAAGAATGATTCCTATCACCAGGGGAGGGTGGGGAAGCTGTGTCCATCCCACATTGATCGCGACAACGAGTATCGCAGCGATGAGATCAAGGTTTTTAAAACGCATTGATGAGACCTCCGTTTATGGTACAATCTGCGTCAGCACGGGTATGCGCAAAGGATAATGCCTCCAGACTAAGGACGTGCCACAAAGTTCCAGCGATCGGCACGGGCATAGGTTTCCTCAAATCGACCTAAGGTATATGGCCCATTTCCATCCATATCAAAAATGCGCAGGCCTGCCTCATCATGGAGTAGCTTATATATGTGACACGGTTGAGTGTCGTAGTAATCAGCAGCTCTGCCATGCTCGAATACAACGATGGGCTTGCACTTTGAGATAGTTTCGATAGCACCCTCAAGAACCAGACGTTCGGCCCCTTCCACATCCATTTTGATGAGAGCCGGTACGTATCCAGCTGGAAGACTACCATCAAGAGTTTCCATCCGAACAGTCATCTTCACAACTCGCGGCTTCACAGGATATGATCTCTCACGTAATCCACTGTGGGTAGGCAGATTCTTTACATAGGTGAAACTTGTTTCCCCCTCTTCATTCGATACTGCGGCCAGTCGTACATCGACAGAAGGGAAATGATCGACCAGGTATTTGTGCAGAAGTGGCAGCGGCTCATAGGCGATATGCTTGCCGCACGGAGCCACTCGCAGCATTTCCGCCAACGCCGCTCCTTTATGTGCTCCAATATCGATGCAGTTCGAGTCTTCTGTAAGTGCAAACGTCAACAGCAACCGTAGATTCTGATTATCGATGCGATCACGTCTTAAGCTAGCGTTCAGGGGTGCGCATACGCTTCTCAGTTGGTCGTCAATCCCAAGCCTGACGGCAGTGTTTACCACGATCTCTTTAAGCATCTTTGTCTCCTCGAATCTTTTCAAGCGGGTATACTCTAAAACGACCGTTAAATTTAATGGCTTGATCCATCGCCAATTGCTCCTACGTCGTAAATCACGATGTTACCGCTGTCAAATAGTCGATTGATCTGTGGTATGGTGTTAAATTTTGTAAGAGCAGCCCTGCTCATTGGGCTAGTGTGATGGTAGGCACTGGATTCAAAATTCTCATAATAGAATCCTTGTAACGGGAGTGACGTACTTAAACGCAAATCAACGACCAGGTAGCGTACTCTGCCACTCTGCAGGATTGCTACGTCGTCAGAGTCAAATTGCGATGAGAAAAAAACAGGTGAAATATCTACATGGTCTGCCTGGCTGGTCACCATGTTCTGATCACCAAAGGTGCTCATTACTATTTGATTAATGCGATCAGTCGCGACCCGCTGTTCAGGTCCAAGATAGGCGAGGCTCCATATCGCAGCTTGAATGCCCTCAGGTTCAATAGAGCGTTCGTCAGCTACAACCTCGTAAGGACCCGGCAGGACTCTAAAGCCTGGACCAGAATCTAGAATTACTCCCCCCAGGAACACTACTGCTAGTGCAGCAGTGACGAGCGAGGTTGCTTGCCAACTGAGCTTTCGCGTCGGCCAAAAATGCGTAATCAGGATGGTCAGCACGTAAGCAATGGGTAAAAAGAGAAAGGCCGCAGAACGGTCTGTAATATCGGAACCAAAATCCGTGAAGCGAAACACCTGGGTGATGGGGTAGGAGAATGACGCGATACCCAACATGACCGACAGCGCATCGTGACGGTGCTGTTGCCAGAGGCTGAGCAGTCCAAATGGTAAGCCAAGTGCGACGGTGGCAACAGATGCTGCCATCAGTAGTCTGTCCCATAGTGGTGTCTGCCCCCCAGGGGAACTGATGAATAATGGCCGGGCTGTACTGGTACCTGCAATGATATGTCCAAGTTCATTCAATGCAGCTCCAAAATAGCCGGAGAGGTACTGCCGAACTGGATTACCCTGAAGAAGAAAAGCATAAGCAAGAGACAGTAGAACCCCGAAAAGGGCTATTGTGACCAGATTGCTTCGTACATTACGTGAAGAAGCTTGAAATAGACTGATCACCGCCCAGAGTATGAGCAAGCCATCACAGACATAGTCTGTCATATGGTGCGTTATGGTAACGGCCAGTAGAACAAAACAGGCCATGAATATAGCCCAACGATAGTCTTTGTGGGTAGTTTGATAGCGTGCCAGGATAGAGAACATGAAGGTAGCGAGCGGGAGTGCCAGCGACTCATAGCTAAATATTGAGTCGAAAAAAAGAAAATGCGGATTGACCATGTAGATGATCGTCGCGATTCCTGCCATGCGACTTGAATTGGTTAATTGCTCGTAAAGCAAGAAAAGCGACAGCATCATTAATAAGCGTGCAGCGCTTATGACGAGAATTGCAGCATGGAAAGTATCCAGTCCGCTTATGGTACTTACGGCATTGGTCACAATCTGGAGTCCAGGGTAATAAGGGCCTACAGGTAGCATAGAGTTTTCACTGAAGAGGTGTCCCGTCCTGAGAATATCGTCTGCGGTACGCCAGTTCAGGAATTCGTCATACTCTGCAAAACGGAGGGGACTTGTCATGAACCGAACGAGGTAGAGAGACATTCCAAGACCACAGAGAAGGCAGATGCGCTCAACTCGTGAGGGGGCCGGAGACAGGAGCCGCGCCAGGTTAGGCACGAATATAAAAAGTAGGCCGAGAAGGAAAAAAAGCTCTAATGCTCCATTTCCAAATGTAAGTATAGAAAGGTAATAAGAAAAGGACACGATGAGCAGTCCAAATGCATTGGTCAGCGTCAGGATTGGAAACATCCCCAGAAGGTTGGTCCCCGCTTTCACGGTTTTCAGACCACGTGTAGAGAGTCCCTCTGGCTGAGGGTCTTGTAATCGAGCCAGCCCTGTGCTAATCATGCGCTGCACAGCCGTTGAGAGATTGCCTCCCACTTTATGCGGGACGGCGGGGGGTGACGCATGTAAGGCCGCTAATGGCACTGTGTCCTGTTCGGGCACTGAAGCCTGGTTTGTCAGCAGGTCGTGCACCTGGACCTCTTGATTATCCTGAAAAGGGGGGAATCGTCTAAATTGATGCCGCACCATGATTTACCTGCTTCCAGTGTGTGCCAGTGAGTGTGCGTCGATAGAGTCCACCTCTAATAGCTCCTGATAGACTTGCTCAATACGTGACACGACTGATGTTGCCTGGAATTCGACAACTCTTTGCTTCGCCATCTTTCCCATGCGCTCCCTCCGCAGCGGGTCATCTAACAAACATTGTATGGCTTTCCGTAATTCGTGAGGGTTCCCAGGAGGAACAAGGAAGCCCGTCTCACCATCAACAACAATATCGGAAAGTCCGCCGCTGCGTGTAGCAATAACCGGCTTTCCCACGACCATTGCCTCCATCGCCACTGTGGGGCAAGGATCAAGCCAGACCGAGGGCGTCAGTGCGATGGTGCAGCGACTCCAGGCGCCCATGACGGCATCATGGGGCCAGCCTCCCAGAAGTAGGACGTTCGGCGGAAGACTCTCAGAGAGACCTGCAGCAGGCCGTCCTATGAGAACCAATGGCATTTGAGTGTCCATTTCGGCATATGCCTGAAGCAGCACGTTCACACCTTTATCGGGCATCAGATCACCCACAAAAAGCAAGAAGTCTTCCTTTGGCAACTGTGCTAGAAAGGGATTTGTATCATCGCACACTATATCTGCATTGTCTGGGACGAAGTTTGGAATGATGCGATAGGGTACCTTGTGTTTTGCAAGTTGGGTCTCCTCTGCTACAGCCTGGCTCACGGGCAGGAACATATCGACAGCCCGTCTTTCTCTCTCCGCCCAGAAACCATTGGCAAGTGCTGACGGTGGACCTTTGACGAAGCCATAAAAATCAGTGGCGCAGTTCAAGCATTTGATGAAGCCGGGGCCGGTGCAGCGCACTCCATGATACATGAGTCGCTTCTGCACACAAACGAGACTATAATCATGGAGGGTCATGACAAGTTTGGCCTTGCTCCATGCCTTCAGCGGGGTGAACGAGTGTACAATCCAATTATGAGCATGAACGATGTCGGGACGCTCCTGTAAGATAATGCGACGCAGCTCCCATAACGATTCCGGATCAGGGAATGGCGGCGCGTAATGACGATCGTCATAGCTGAAGAGAACACTCATGCGTTGCAGTGTGCCATGAATACGATGGATGCGCACACCCTGATCGATCTCGAAGTCTGCCAGCCCCTTGTGCCAGAGCGTCGCAAGAGAAACGTCATGTCCCCTCGCAGCAAGCTCAATGCCGAGATCACGTACATGGCGTTCTTCCCCACCGATAGTAGGTGGATAGAATTGGGCGAGCATTAAGATGCGCATTGTTCTCTCCCGATTGATGTGTTGTAGACCGTCTGTAATTGGCTGGCACAATCGTCCCAGGTTGGTAAGACAAGGTGTGCCGGGGGAACAATTGACTCTTCAATTTGTTGTCGTGTCGCCTGTGCGACTTCCTCGGGAGAACTATTCAAAGATATAGCGCGAACAAGCCCCTGTTCGGCCAGTTCCCTCAATCCAGA
>WNFG01011657.1_pt1 | contig 10716 bp, 21 predicted proteins | sample 5400431 | NCBI WGS metagenome assembly WNFG01 (sample SAMN13153346, study PRJNA577476) | soil metagenome | isolation source: 120 cm saprolite under Douglas fir tree site 2 hole 3 replicate 2 | place: USA:California | collected 2015-04-18
GAAGTGAACCGGGTCATGATTCCGCAGATCTGCCCGAGGTGCACCGGGCAGGTGAGGTAGTGCGCGTCGCCCCGCCCGGTGCACCTCGGGCAGATCTGCGGAATCATGACCCGGTTCACTTCCCCTTGCCCTTCCCCTTCTCGTCCCTGGCCTGCTGGGCACAGCGCTTACGCTCGGCAGCGGCGATGAGAGGCTCAGCGGCTTTGAGAGCCGCACTGAGCCGTTCTTCGGCGCAACCGCCTGCCTCAGCGAAAGCTCTCCTTGCTGCTTCCCAGATGGTCGCGGGCTCACTCATTTCCTGACCCCCACATCCCAGTGGAAGTGGCCGACCTGAACTGTCCAGTCGAACCCGCCGAGCGCGCTGATGACGATGGCCAGCAGGATGATCACCACAATGATGATGAGCAGGGTGACCAGCCACCGGGGGACATAGCTCATTTGAACCATCCTAGGGACAGGTGCAGGGTCAGCCAGATCAGCGCGGCGGCGATGAAGAACCGGGAGAACGACCACCCGAGCCCTTCCAGCCGCCACGTGAAGTCGCTGATGGTCACCTCATGGTGGCCGGTGAAGAACGCGCTGGCCTCCCACCCGAGCAGCCACAACGCGCCGGACAGGTAGGCGAGCATGTACAGCCGTTCACGGGCCATTCACAACCTCCCGTCCGGTTCCAGCGTGATCACCTCACGCTGGCATCCGCGGCCGAACCGGCAAACGATCTCCATGCTGAGCGCGCGGCTTGCCCATACCAAATCGCGTGACACCACCATGAGCCGCCTGCACCGCGCACAACGCCGCACCCTCATCAGTGCCCCTCCTTGTTCCGGTGCGGCAGGTTCTCCGGGGGGTCCGACGTGACCGGCATGCCAAGCTGATCCATGACCTTCGTCACGTTATCCCTCGTCCACAGGGTGGTGGCGAGCAGCCACATGTGCTCACCCATGAACCGGCGAGTGTCCCGCCGCAGGCCAACGATGGACCGGCCGATCACCGCAAGGATCGCCGTGGCGATGGCCCCGATCACCGACGACACAATCTGCGCGTTCAACCGGCCCTCCTCCTCAGTATTGCGACTGGGCGCACGGAGCCCATATCCATGTTGGCGCGGTGGTGTAGTTGACGGTCAGCGCACCCGCGGCGGGGATGTAGAACGGCCCGGCCGCCCCGGCTACCGGGTTGCCCTGCAACACGACGGTGACCCCGGTTCCCCCGGTGATGTACACCATCGCGTCGGGACCGTAGTTCTGCTGAATCGTCCCGCTGGCGGGGACCGGCGGCGCGGCCGGGTTCAAGGTCAGCCCCGAGCTGACCGTCGACGTGGCGGTGATCGGAGCCCCGCCGGTCGTCGCCGAGAAAGTCATGACCGACCCGGCGGAAGACACTGCATAGTAGAGGGTGTTCGCGGCGAACCCGCCGGGAATGGTCCCGACCAGGGTCACCGCCGAGCCGACCGCGAACAGGCCCCCCCCGGTGCAGGTGAAGTTCGCCGACCCGTTGACCGTGGTCGCGTTCAGCGCCTGATAAGTGCAGGAGATCCCGTTCACCCCCGACCCCGCCGCGCCCGTGTCCAACTGCGACAGGGAAGAGTCCGCGATCAGCCCCCGGAACGTGAACTCAGCGTTGTTCCACTGCGCCGGGGTCAGCGACGATGCGTGAATCGCCCCCGAGCACTGCCGGATGTACCCGTTCCCATCCGAGTACAGGGTGTACGGCTGCACACTGCCGCCGCCCACTCCTGAGTTGCCCTCGACCTTCATCCAGATCTGGCCTTCATACCAGCGGGACTCCGGGGAGCCGATCGTGTTCCGCAACGTCAGAGCCGCAATGTTGTTCGTCGGCGCACCGGACACGGCGCTGGTCAACTGCATGTTGCCCCGCAGATGCAGCTCCGATCCGCCCTGGTTGGTGCCGTCCACGACTACGCCCTGCTGGTTCAGCTCGCAGAACATGTTGATGTCGTAAATGTTGTATTCGTTGGAATGGTCCGACCCGGGAACCCCGGTGGTCAGCAGCGCGGCCTGGGTGTTGTTGTACAACTGGAGGCGGTACCAGGATTTCTCGCACCAGAACAGGTCATTGGACATGACGAAGCCGATAGCGCCGGTGGTGTTGAAGTTCTGGCAGGTCACATCGATCTGGTACCCGCGCCCATCGCCGGTATTGAGACCCTGCGCGGCCCCCGAGGAGAACGTGCCATCCAATACCAGGTCACGGATGAACCCGGCGGAGGGGTCGGCGGGGTTGCCGAACTGCGCACCATAGCTGGTGGTGCGGTGGTAGTAGATGCCGATCGTCCCGGCGCCGACGGGGAAGATGATCGTGGACGCGCCCAGCCCACGGAGGCACACAGGGTTCCCCGCGATCGTCGTCCCCGGGTACGCCGAGGTTTGCGCCTTGATCGTCAGCGCCTTCAGCCCCGTGGTTGGTTTCACGTAAAACGCCCCGGCGGCGAGCAGCACCTCACCGCCGTTCGCCGGTTGGGCGGTGTTGATGTTCGCCTGATCGGTGACCCCCGTGGTGTCACCGGAGGGGAACACGACAGCGGACGGGCCCGCCGACCCCGCCACCCACGCCGGGACACCCGACGCGATCGTGAGAACCTGCCCGTTGGCCCCGGCCGGGAGACGCTGAGCGGTGCCGGTAAGGCCCCCGGTGATGATGTCACCCTGCGCGCGCATCGGGTTGGCGAACCCTGACGCGGAGGCAACCCACGCGGGAAGGCCGCCCGTGACGGTGAGCACCTGGGTTTCCGCCCCGATGCCAAGCCTCGTGGTGGCAGGGACCGCGTTCTTGAAGATCAGGTCCCCGGCGGTGGTTGTGGGGTCAGCGAACCCCGCCGCGCTGTTCGCCCACCCGGGGGTGGTCCCGTTGGACGTGAGCACCTGGTTGTTGGTGCCGATGCCGAGCCGCGCCGCGGCGCTGACCCCCTGGACGATCAGGTCACCCTGGGTGGTCAAAGGGTTGGTCACCCACGGCGGAGCCGACCACGCGGGCAGCCCCCCGGCGACCAGCAGCACCTGCCCGGATGACCCGATGTGCAGCGCCACCGGAGCCGACCCCGGGTTGCTGATGATCAGGTCCCCGGTTGCGCTCATCGGATTCGTGAACCCGGCGCTCGAGTTCGACCAGCCGACCGACCCGTCCGCGTTCACCGTCAGAACCTGCCCGGTGCTGCCGATCGGTACTTTCTGGAATGCGGTGTCCGGCAGCCACGGAGCCCACGTGGGAGAGGCCAGGAGGATGAAAACCGGCGGGTCACCCGGGTCACGGCCCGCCAGGTCACGGGGCATGATCTTCCCGCTGACGATCGTCATGGAATCGAGTAAAGCATGCTCACCGTGGCCTGCTGATCCACGGCGGGTACCACGCCCACATTGCCCACCGACAACACCAGCGACTCCCCCGACACCACCGGCAGCCCCACCGCGGCCAGGGTCAGCGGGTTCAGCGTGGCTTGCAGCGCCGCCACCGTCCGCACCGTGGGCTGCTGCCCGGCCACGGGAAACCCGTTGTTGCTGGTGATCGTGTAGGTGAGGATGACCAGCCAGATCCGCCCCGCCCCGGTGAACGTGTACAAGGTCGGGCGGGACACGTTCTGCTGAAACAGGGACGCGCCCTGCAAGTTCGGCACCGCGCCCGGGACACCCGGGTAGCCCAGCGCACCGGCCAGGTCCCCCGCCCCCGACCTCGACCCGGACACGCCACCGCCACCGGCTATGGCCCGCTGATCCGGGCGCTGCGGCAACGGGCCCATCAGGTGCCCAGAGTGATCTTCGTGCCGCGGAGGCGGAACCACGGCAGCCCAGTTGCCGGGAACCACCCATACCAGATCACGGTGATAGCCTCCCCCGCGGACAGCGGAGGGCACGCCACACTCAGGTCATCGTTGCCGCCTTGCGTCGTCTGCGCCAGCAGATGCAGGTCCGTCCCCCCCGCGGACAGCCACACTTGTGCCACGATCGGCGGCGGCGGCTTCGTCGTCGTCCCGCCTATCTGCGCCGCGATCTGCTGTACCACCAGCGGCGGCTGCCCTGCCTGGGCGGGGAACTGCACCTGCACCACATCCACCATCCACCGCTCCCCCACCCCCTGCGGCCCGGCAGACGCCCGCGCCGGGATCAGCGCCTGAATGCTGAAGAACCCGGGCACCACCACACCCTGAGCCCCCGCGTGCAACTCGGACACGGTCTGCCGCCAGTACAGCTTGGGGTCGTCGGGGGTTTGCCGGAACGTGGGGGAACCCGCCGCCCGGATCGACCCCGCCGCCCGGTGCAACCCAGCAGGCCACCTAGGCATCATTGACCGCCTTCGCCATCAGCCACGCCCCACCAGCCGCGAGCCCGGCGCCAAGCAGGACCGCCCCGAGCAGGACCGCCCCGGTCATCGCCGCCACGATCAGCAGCGCCTCACCGGCCGCGGCCAAAGCTCCCGGCTGGCCCTGCCCGGCCGCCGCCGACACCGCCGTGCCCGCTGCTGCCGCGATCACCCGCCGGTACACGACAGGCGCACCCGGCGGCCCATACCCGGTGATCGGGCTGACCAGGGTGCCGCTCGCATCGTCTAGGGCGGAGATCATCTGATCCGGGCCGAGGACGATTCCGATGTGCCCGTTCGGGCCGCTGCCGACGAAGCACACAAGGTCACCGCGGGCACCCGGCGCGCCGACTGTCACCGCGCCCCGCCACGACGCGTACGACTCGACCACCGGCCCATGACTGCCGGGCGGGAAACCGGGGGCACCGAACTTACCACCCGGCAACGACAGGCCCAGATCATGCCCGAGGACGTAGGACACGAACGACGAGCAGTCCCAGTCACCCGGGCCGCGGGCGGTGCCGCCGTACACATACCCCTGCCCCTTGTACTTCAGCGCGTCGGCTGCGATCTGATCCCCCGTCACCACCCGCGCCGCACCGGGCAGGGGGAATCTCACTGGTGGTCCACGATGAACCAGCCCACCGTGACCGTGTCGAGCAAGTTCAGGGAGGTGATTGTGAACCCGGTACCCGGCGTCACCGACGACACGTACGGCAGCGCCAGGGGAAGGCTTTGCGGGGTGAGAAGGATGACCGAGTTCGCGGTGACCTCCGGTGCGGCGACCGTCTTGACGCCGAGCACCAGCGTGGCCACCCCGGCGCGGCCAGCATCAGCCTGCCACCCCAGCCGGTCACACCCAGCCGTCATCAGCCCGGCACTTCCGGCGTATTCGTGATGCCGAGGCCCTGCCGGTCCAGCTCACGGATGAAGCACACAAGATCAATCCAGTGATCCATGGGCAGGCCGATGCTGTCACCCCAGCTCGTGATCTGCACCATCATGCGGCTGTTGGAGTTTGGTGAGGACCCGGCGGGCCCGGCGTAGGTTGTGAGGCTGAGTCCGTCTTTGCTGTACCGGGTGGTGCTCATCAGCCCGGCTCAAAAATCTGGTACGCGACCGTCGACGTGTCCGTGCCGCTGCCGCTGGTGATCGTGAACGACGTGCCAGCGGTGCGGGCCGACACCCGCACAAACCCCGGCGTCCCGCCATCCGCGTTGCTGGTGACCAGGATGCGGGAACTGGCGGTCACGCTCGTGTTCGCCACCACCACGGCTCCCGCCACCAGGACTGCGGTGCCCTGCTTCGCGTTCGCCCCTTCCGCCACCTGCAGTCCAGCCCCGACAGCGTTCACGTCCAGGGCCGCGTTTGACTGGAGGATCGGACCCGCGACCCGCAGCAGTGTGGTGCCCGGTGTCACGTTCCCCGCGCCGAACGCGATCGTCCCGCCCGCCCGCAGCTCCACCCGGTTGTTCGTGTCCCCTACCACGGACGCGCCGAACACCGGGTTAGCCGCCGCAGCGGCCTGCAGGTTCACCGGGACGGCAAGGGTCGCATCAATCCCGGCCCACGACAGGAACGGCACCGCTCACCTCACATCAGGTACTCAGGCAGCCACTGGGATTCGACCTCGATCGCCTGCCCGGCCACGAACACGCTGCCGGTGATCCCGGTGGCGCCGAAGACCAGGGAGTCCTGCGGGCCGATCAACTTCTGCGCGCCCCACGTGAACTCACCCGGCGTCGTCGCCGCCCCGAACTGCTCACCACTCGTACTGTTCCGGTAGATCGTGACCGTCCCCACAGTCCACCCCCACAACGCCACCGACCGCACATCCCACCAGTACGGCAACTCAGGCCCGTACAAGTTCGACTGGAGCAGGGTGCCCGCACCGCCGGTCAGGGGGATCGATCCGGTGAACCAGATGGGGTGGCATGCTTCCCACGGGATCCGCGGCTCCGCCAGCCCCTTCCGGGCCAGGGTCATCCCATCCAATTTCCCCAGCAAGGCCTCCAGGGCAAGGCCGGTGAACCCCGGCTCACCATCCTGATCGGGGTTCGCGGTCGCCCAGGTCCGCTCACCCTGCGGCATCATCAGCCCGCTCACCGAACAGGGCACGCGACAGGGCACCACCGAACGCGAGATCCAACCCGATGTACAGCAATCCCACCGCGGCGGCGATGCCGATGACGCCCATCACCCGCTCACTCGCCGTCGCCCCGAAATCCGCGCGCGGCTGGCCGGGGGCGGGGCTGGTGCCGTTGGCTGACTGCCCCGTCTCAGCCTGCGCCTGAGTCTCTGCTGCCATGCGCCCACCTTACGCCCGGGTGTGCTGGCCGGGTGTTTCATGACCTCTTCACGACGGCTGTCGCGGGATCTCCCCGCGCACCATGCCCGGCCAGTGGATAGAGCGGTGACCTCTGGCGTCACTCTACCCGGGGCCGGGGATAGTCGGCTAGGCTCCCGGGCATGGCCGCAGAAACCACCCCGATAACCCTCCGTAATCAAGAAGATTACGATGAACTCACCGCCACCATTGCTGAGATAGCCGAGGCGGTCCACCGCATCGACCATAGGACCGCCGCCATTGAGGCTGACCTGCACCGGATACGCACCGCGTACGGCACCGGCGGGGTCCGTGGCCTCCGCAACGCGCTAGGAGGCGGACGTGGCTAACTACAGGTACGAGGTCATCCCCGGCAAAATGGTCAAGGTCGGCGGGTTCCTGGTGGACACCCGCGAAGACCACACCGTTCACCTGCAGCGCCTGCAACGGCTGGGCGGCGAAGGGTGGGCTGTTGACCTCACCGAGGAAGAGGTCGGCGTCGTCTACCAGCTCCTCGGGGACGTGACCGAATACGCGCCCCTGACCGAGAACAAGCTCAGCAAGCTCGCCGACCTGGAGGAGATAGCCCCCAGTGGCTGACAACGACCCCGCCACCGAAGCCGCCGACCCGCCCGCAGACGACCGCCTCGACAAGCTCGAAGCCACCCAAGAGACGCAAGGCCACGCCCTGGAACGCATCGAGCAGGCCCTGTCCCGGATCGCCCCCGGCTCCCACGCCCAGGCGCAGGAACGCACCGAGCAGCGCCTCGACCGCGGCTCGTCGCTGGCTGAGCAGGTCAAACCGGAACTGGCCAAGGCCAAGGAAGACGAAGCCCGGGAGACAGCCGACGCCCAGGCCAAGGACGCGGAGAAGACGGAGCGGGAGGAGATCCGCGCCGCCACCGCCGCCCTCCGCGAGAAGCCACCCGCGCCACCACGGAACCCGTTCAAGGCCCTCGCCACCAAAGGCTGGGGCGATGGCCGCTGACATTGAGACGGCAGGACTCCCCGAACGCATAGCCCGGAATGCGTTCAACAAATGGTATGGGGGGGCCGGTACCCGGACTGTCCTGCTGGAGTACACCGATCAGGGCAAGCTATGGATAGCGTTCCTAGCAGGCTGGCTGGCAAGGGATGACGATGCCTGACCCGCATGGGCTCGGCCGGGATGTGCTCGACGACACGCCCTGGTACCTGCCAGGGGGTGACAACAGGCGCGGCACCGAACGCAGCCTTGGGTTCTGCAGCCCCTACGGGTACGAAGAGTCCGATATGCGGGTCATGGGCGGGGTCAACAACCCGGATCGGGAGGAGTATCACTGGCAGTGCCGCAACTACGCACAAGGCCGGTACCGGATGATCTGTTCGAACGGGCACACGGGCTACATGCGCCTCTGCTACAAGCATGTGTGGATGATCCAGCACCACCACTCCCGCGCCAAAAACGGCCTCTGCCCCCGTTGCGCCTGGCCCCCCCGCGCCCGCGAGCTCAACGAACGGCTCGACCACCTCATGCGGGAAATCAATAACCCCTACACCTGGCCCGACGAACGCCGCCGCCTCGCCCTGGCCATGGCCGACGCCCAGGCGGAAATGGACGAACTCCGCCAGCGGGGCATCATCACCAGCGGCGCCCCCCTCAGACTGGAAGAAGTCTCGTGAGCAGTCATCTAGGACACTCAGACTGTCCGCACTGTAATGGGTGCCTCACCTGCCGGATTCACCTGGACATGCTGGGCCGGTGGATCGTACTTCGGAGCAATGCGGCCTGTACGGCTCCGCGCACCAATGAAGGAAGCGGTATAGATGGATGACGCCGAGGCACGGGCCATCCTCCGCGAGCACGGGGAGGAACCACCCGTCCGGGGGAAGCTGAACGAGGACTGGCGCACCCGGGCGGAAGGGTTCCGGGCTGACGCCGCCGCGGACTACGACCCCGGAATGTCCGACGCCGACTTCACCACCACCGAAGCCGCGGAACCACCCGCCTCCAGCATCCCCGCTGAGCGGAAACCACGGAAAGTCCGCACCGGCACACCCCGGCCCACGCTGCGGGACAGGTTCACCAAAGCCCGCACCACCGCGGGGAAGCCGAAGCGGAAGCACCCCCGGCTGTCCGTCGCCCCGCTCATCGGGGAGTTCTGGGCTGTTCTCGGCGGCATAGCCGGGCGGGTTGACGTGCCCCTCGGCCGGTGCCTGCAAATGCAGGCTCCCGTCGCCGGGGAAATCCTCGAGGATGTGGTGAAAGGCACCGTCGTTGACGGGGTGCTGCAGCCGATCGCACGGGCTGAGGACAAGGCCAAAGCTGTTGCCGCGCTCGCCCTCCCCCCCGCCTTGGTCGTCGCCCTCGAACACGCGAGCACCCTCCCCGATGAGCAACGGAAACTACGGGAGGCATTGCTGTGGCCGATGCTCGTCCAGTCCATGATGCTGTGGGAGAGGGTCGCCGGGGACAAGGCCGAAGCGATGATGAATCGCGCTGAGGCGGAGGCACCGTCGCGGGAACGGGCGGAGGACATGGCCCGGCTCATCTTCGGCCAGCCCGCACCCGAGCCGGTGCGGGAACCTGAGACAGCAGGCGTGTGATGCCCCGGCTATCGGAACGAGAGCAGATCATCAGGCAGGGCCGTGCGATCCATGCCCGGCAGCTACGGGATGCCGGGTGGTCTCTCCGCGCCATCGCCCGCAAGCAGGGTGTCACGGAACCGACCGTACGACGCGACCTGGCCAGCGTCGCTAGTGCGTCATTTGGTTCTGTGCAGCCACTCAAAAGACGCACAAAAGACGCACAAAATGTCGTTCCGTTGCGGAGGACTTCATGAGCCAGGACATGCCCCGCCCGGTCCGCGAATATGTTCTTGGACTCAAAGCGCAAGTGAAGGTCAAGCACCTGAGTGCTGAGAAGGCAGGCGAGAAGCTGGCCGCCTACTTGGAGGAGTCCTGGCCACTGATCGCTAAGGCGCTTTTGGTTCGATGGTGCACGGCCAGATTCCGCAAATCAGTGCCGGTACCCGAGGGATGGGTGCAGACCTCGCTATGGCCAGTGAAGCTCTGGGATCAGCCGCTCACTGTGGCGATCGAACATGCCGAAGAGCAGGCTGCCTTCACAGGCCGGATGGCTGGCCGCGATGAGGCACGCTTGGGTGAGCTGGAGATCCTGAAGGCTGCCGTGCACGGTGATCTGACCCGGACCCTGGAGGAGGCATATCAGCTCGCCTTCCCCGACGAGGAGACTGGGTGACCGTCACCACCGCCAGCGACCCGGACGCCACGCAGGCGCAGGTGATCTGGCTGCCGTGGGAGCAGTATCTCGCCTGGCTCGGCGGGAAGTTGCGGGCGGCGTCGAACGCGGACGGGGAACGGGTGAAACTCGGCCCCCCGCTGGCACCGGGGCATCACATGGCTATCATCGGCCCCACCGGGTGTGCGAAAACCACCCACGCCGTAGGGATGCTCGGCATCCGCAAGTACGTGTTCGCCCTCGACCCCAAAGGTGAGGACGAAACACTCACCGCGAGCGGGTACGTCCGGGTCCGCGAGCTGCCCCTCACCGGGATCTCCTCCCTCACCGGCAAAGACCAGAAGACGTGGCGGGACATCCAGAAGCGCATCGAGAACGGCGGCGACGCGCGGGTCATTTTGGGTGGCGGCGCCAGGACCGACGCGCAGGATGAGGCCCTGCGGAAATTGATGCGGGAAGCCATCACCTACAGCAGGCATGCGGGCGGGTGGACGTTGTACGTGGACGAGTTCGAGCTGCTCTCCAGCCAGCGGATGATGAAGCTGGGCGACATGATCGAACGGATGCTCATCACCGCCCGCCGCGACCGCACCAGCGTCATCACCACGTTTCAGGCCCCCGCGTGGGTCAGCAAGCACGCCACCCGGCAGGCGCGTAAGGCGGTCCTGTACCCGCAGTCGGCGCAGATGGTCAAGTCGATCGCTGAGGAAATGGTGTGGGACTGGCGGGAACTCGCCGCGGTGCTGGACCAGCTCCCCGAGTACCACACGGTGACCATCGGCCGGGGCCGTCAAGCAGGGCCTTTGGTGATCACCACCGCGCCTAAGCTCCCCGA
>WNFG01005431.1_pt1 | contig 10714 bp, 9 predicted proteins | sample 5400431 | NCBI WGS metagenome assembly WNFG01 (sample SAMN13153346, study PRJNA577476) | soil metagenome | isolation source: 120 cm saprolite under Douglas fir tree site 2 hole 3 replicate 2 | place: USA:California | collected 2015-04-18
CCGGACGTCCCGGTTTCATCGGGATCGGCAGGCGCGTTTCGGCGAGCAGTTGCTTTGAGGTCTCGTCCAGGCACACCAGCGGACGATCAGGATCGCGCGGTCGCATGTAGACGGCCAGCACGTCCTCCATGGCGGCTACGAACGCGGTATTGGCCTTCGGCGGAATGACCCAGCACTGTCGGCGGTGGGGCTGGAGAATGTTTTTTTTAGCGTCCTTCCGATCGTTGAGTCGCTGGCACGATCGACAATCTTCAGTTCCACGACCTTTTTCTCCAACAGCCGCAGGGTCCAGCGCGCGCGTCCCTTGGGCGGCTTGGAACAAGCCAGGGCAATCAGTTTGGCTTCCTTCTCGCCGTCAAAAATCCGGGCAACCCCCGGTGTCGCCCGCTGCTTGCGACTCAACACAGCCTCGAAGCCTTCTTCCACCAGTTGCTTGCGGACCCGGTAAACCATCGAAACGCTGGTGTCCAAAGCCTTGATGATCCGGCTGTCACTCCAACCTGCACCGGCTTCCGAGACATCGGCCTTCAACAATATTCTCGCCTTCAACAGCCGCTGCGCCGGGCTTTTGCCTTTCCGTATCAACGCTTCAAGCTGTTCTCGTTCCTCGCCGCTCAGCCGAACAACATACTTCTTTACCGAAATCTCCTTGGCAGCCATGATTGCCTCCGTCGCCCGCGTTGCGACGGAATCGAATCACAAAACCCTTCTCCGTTCAAATTAATTGAAGCTACCGACTAGTGTCCGCCTCGAGATTGACGACGTTCTCCTGTGCAAAATCGTCCGAGAGCGGCAACCACGGCGTCGCGGTCGAGAACCCCGCATGAGGCGTCGCATTCCATTGCATCGGCGTCCGGCAGCCGTCACGGCCGACGCCGATGCCCGGAACGTTCTTCTCAAAGGGATCGCGCACCTGATCGGGCGCGATCGCCACCTGATGCATGCCGATCTCGTCGCCGTAATAGAGCGTCGGCGTCCCCCGCAAGGTCAACAGCAGCATCGCGGCGACGCGGGCCTGCGCCGGCCCCACCCGGCTGGCGACCCGCGGACGATCGTGATTGCCCAGCACCCAGTTCGGCCACGCCCCCGCCGGGAGTGCGGCTTCGTAGTCGGCGATGATTTTCTCGACCGACCGCGCGTTCCATGGCGCCGACAATAGCGCGAAGTTGAACGGCAGATGCGCGCCTGAGAGATCCTTGCCGTAATAGGCAACGAGACGCTCGAACGGAAGGTAGATTTCGCCGATCAACACCCGGGCATCGAATTCATCGATCACGCGCCGCATCTGTGCGATCACGTCATGAACTTCAGGCTGATCGTTGGAGTAGCGCGTCAGGATCTTCTCGTGCAGCGGCCGGCCCTCGCTATAATTCGGATTGGACGGATTGTCGCGAAACTCCGCATCCTTGATCAGGTGCCAGATCACATCGACGCGGAAGCCGTCGACTCCCTTGCGAAGCCAGAAGCGCATGACGTCATGGATGGCCTGGCGCACCTCCGGATTGCGCCAGTTCAGATCCGGCTGCTGGGCGAGGAAGGCGTGATAATAATACTGCCGCGTCGCGGCGTCGTAGGCCCACGCGCTGCCGCCGAATTCCGACATCCAGTTGTTCGGCGGGCCGCCGTCCGCGGCCGGCTCACGCCAGATGTACCAGTCGCGCTTTTGGGCATCGCGCGAACGCCGGCTTTCGATGAACCAGGGATGCTGGTCGGAGGTATGGTTGGGGACGAGATCGAGAATGAGTTTGAGACCGCTCGCATGCACGGCGCTTATCAGCGCGTCGAAATCCTCGATACTGCCGAACAGCGGATCGATCCCGGTGTAATCGGCGATGTCGTAGCCGAAATCAGCCATCGGAGAGGGAAAGATCGGCGACAGCCAGATCGCATCGACACCGAGCGCCAGCAGGTAGGGCAGCCGGTCGATGATCCCGGCGATATCGCCGACCCCGTCGGCATTGGAATCCTGAAACGAGCGCGGATAGACCTGGTAGAAGATGCCGTGCCGCCACCAGGATTCAGCGCTTTCGCTCATGGAAAAGTCATCTTCTGAAAATCGAATGACAGGGGGCAACGCCGAAACCGCCGACGGGTTCAAACCAACTATTCTTTGGCGTCGCCGGTATGACAGGCAACACAGCTGTCCTGCAGTAAATCTGCATATCTTTCCCTTGGCGAGACGTCAAAAATAGGCATTGTGAAGCCATGGCAAATGAAACCGAAACCAAGGCGAAAGCTGGCGCCGTCATCATCCCGGTGACGCTGTTTGAGCAGAACTGCACGCTGATCTGGTGCGAGGCCACCAAAAAAGCCGTGGTGATCGACCCCGGCGGGGACGTTCCGAAAATTCAGGCCGCGATCAAGCAATCCAATGTGACAGTGGAAAAGATCTGGCTGACCCACGGCCATATCGACCATGTCGGTGGCGCCGCCGAGCTGCGCGACGCGCTGAAAGTGCCGATCGAAGGCCCGCACGTCGCCGACAAGTTCCTGCTCGACAATGTGGTGACCAGCGGCGCGCGGTTCAACATGACCGGCGTGCGCGATTTCGCGCCGGACCGCTGGCTCGATGAGGGCGATCAGGTCTCTATCGGGGAGTTGACCTTCGACATCCTGCATTGCCCCGGCCATTCGCCGGGCAGCGTGGTATTTTACAACAAGGAAATGCATTTTGCCCATGTCGGCGACGTGTTGTTCAACGGCTCGGTCGGGCGCAGCGACATTCCCGGCGGCGATCACGCCACGCTGATCAAGTCGATTACCGACAAGCTGCTGCCGCTCGGCGACGATGTCGGTTTCATCTGCGGCCACGGCCCCGGCTCGAGCATCGGCCAGGAGCGGATGACCAATCCGTTTCTCACCGGCGCAATGTGAGGCGGGCGCGCACCGGCGGCCTCGGCAATTGCCGGCCATGCCTTCAATCGCCGACCAGTCATTCGGCAGCGACCATTTCAACCGCATTCGGTTGCGCGAGATGGCGCGTGCCCCAGTCGCGAATGGCGGCGATGACAGGAACAAAACTTTTACCTTTACGCGTGAGCCGATACTCGACCTTGGGGGGAACGACGCCGTAATCCTTGCGGTCGATCAGCCCCGATTCGGTCAGCGCCTTCAATTCGCGGCTGAGCACGCGGGGCGCGATTTCCGAGGTGCCGCTTGCGCCGCGTAGCAGGCCGGTTCTAATCTCGCCATAGCGTTTGGGACCATGCTGCAGATCCCAGACGATGCGCAGCTTGTACTTGCCGCTGATCATCTTCTGGAACGCCGCCACCGGGCAGCCGCAGGTCGGCGCCGATTTCGCCTTCGCCATGGCAAAGACCTCTCATCGATCTCGCTGCAGGATACGAGCGATCGCAAGAAAGTCCACAGTATCATTTTTGTCCATACTTGCGTTATCGCTCCTGACGGCGCCAGATTAGGCCCGACGGGAGACACATCATGATCCTCGTGACAGGCGCCACCGGACTGAACGGGAAAGAGTTGCTGCGCGTGTTGTCGGCCAGCGGCGTTGCCGTGCGCGCGCTCGTGCGCAATCCGGCCAAGGCCGAGGCGATCGCGGCGCTGCCGCATGTTGAAATCGTGCAGGGCGACATGGCGCATCCCGAGACGCTCGCGGCGGGCTTGCGCGGTGTCGACCGCGCGATGCTGATATCGTCATCGGACCCGATGATGCTTGATGTCCAGACCAACTTCATCGATGCGGCCAAGAAGGCGGGCGTGAAGCACGTCGTCAAGCTCTCAGGGATCATGCCGGAACTCGATTCGGCGTTTCGCTTCGCGCGCATGCACGGCGAGATCGAAAAGCGGCTGGAAGCCTCGGGAATGGCGTTCACGCATTTGCGGGCCGGCGAGTTCATGCCGGCCTATTTCCGGCAGGTCCCCAACATCACGGCCAAGGGCGCGATGTTCCTCCCGATGGAGGATGCCAGGATCGCTTCGATCGACGTTGGCGATATTGCCGAGATCGCGGCCAAGGTGCTGACGGGTGCGGGACATGAGGGCAAGACCTATCCTCTCACCGGCCCGCAAGCGCTGACCATGACGGAGGTGGCGGAGAGACTTTCCGCCGCCACCGGAAAGGTCATCCGCTATGTCAACGTCCCGCCGGAGGCGGCGCGGCAGGCCCAGCTTGCCGCTGGAATGCCGCCTTACCTCGCAGACGCATTGTTCGAATTGTTCGCCGAGCGTCGCAACGGCAAGGAGGCGAAGGTCTGGCCCGACGCCCAAGCGCTGCTGGGACGGCTGCCGACATCGTTTGACGAATTTGCCAAACGCAATGCCGCGGTGTTCCGGGGCGAAGCCCCGCCTCCGAAAATCTGATCGCCTCCATACGCCAAGCAGGAGTCCTCGATGAAGCACTTCATGATCAAGTATCAGTTTGCCAATGGCACCACGGAGGAATGGCACCGGGAAATCGGCCGGTTCATTGCCGCGCTCGACAACGATCCCGAGCTGAAGGGAAAGATCATCTACCGCTGCCTGAAGAACCGCGACGATTCCAGCTATTATCATCTCGCCGCGGCCGACGACGAACAGGCCATCAAGACCCTGCAGGCGCGGGATTTTTTCAAGCACTATACCGAAAAGACCCGGCAGGTTGCCGGCGGCGACGTCGTGGTAACGTCGATGGAGCTGATCGCCGAGACCGCATAGCGCCTTGAATGGTCTAGCTCGACACCATCGCGCGGATTCGCCGCGAGAGATTATCGAGGTCGAACGGCTTGGTGATCATTTCCATGCCGGGCTGCAGAAAGCCGTCCGATATCGCAACGCTCTCGGCATAGCCGGTGATGAAGAGAACCTTGAGACCGGGTCTGGTCTCCCGCGCCTGATCGGCGAGCTGGCGGCCGTTCATGCCGGGCAAGCCGACGTCGGTTACCAGCAAATCAATCCGCGCATTGGTGCGCAGGATGCGCAGGCCCGACGGTCCATCGATGGCCTCCAACGTCCGGTACCCCTGCTCCCCGAGCATTTCGACGATGACGGCGCGCACCACCGGCTCGTCTTCAACTATCAGCACGGTCTCACCGGTGGCGGCATGTTCGGCCGTCGTGGCGGCTGACGCAAACTGCGGTGCGATTTCACCACGATGACGCGGCAAATAAAGCCTGACCGATGTTCCCCGTCCCAATTTGCTGTCGATCGTCACGTGACCGTCCGACTGCCGCGCAAATCCATAGATCATCGAAAGCCCAAGTCCGGTACCCTGCCCGATCGGCTTCGTCGTAAAGAACGGATCGAAAGCGCGCGCCGCCGCCTCCGCGCTCATGCCGGTCCCGGTATCGGTGACACTGATGCAGACATAATCACCGGGCGAAAGCGCGGGGCTATCCGCGGTCACACCCTCGATCCGCGCGTTTGACGTCGTCATGGTGAGCTTGCCGCCATCCGGCATGGCGTCGCGTGCATTGATGGCGAGATTAAGCAGCGCGCTCTCCAGTTGATTGGGGTCACACAGCGTGAACCACAGGTCGTCCGCCGCGGCGATTGCAAGATCGATGGTCTCGCCGATCGTCCTGCGCAGCAAATCCTCCAGCGACACCACGAGCTGGTTGGCATCGACGCTTTTCGGGATCAGCGGCTGTCGCCGCGCAAAGGCCAGCAGGCGATGGGTGAGCGCCGCGGCGCGGTTCGCCGATGTCATCGCCGCGTCGATATAGCGCGCGACGTTGTCGGTCCGCCCCTGGTTGAGGCGGGTCTGCAGCAGATCCAGCGATCCCACAATTCCGGTCAAGAGATTGTTGAAGTCGTGCGCGATGCCGCCGGTCAGTTGCCCCACCGCTTCCATCTTCTGCGACTGCAGCAACGCCTCCTCGGTGACTTTCAGCCGTTCGGCCGCCGCCTTCTCCGCGGTCACGTCGCGGGCAACCGCATAAATACGATCCTGGTCCGGTACGCCAGTCCACGACAGCCAGCGGTACGATCCGTCCTTGTGGCGGAATCGGCTTTCGAACCTGACGGTGGCTTCGTTGACGCCGAGCCTGTTGACCTGCGCCCGCGTCATCCCGCCATCATCGGGATGCTCCAGCCATTCCGAAGTACGGTTCAGCAATTCAGCTTCGCTCCAGCCAAGCGTTCTGGTCCATGCCGGGTTGACCGTTCGCCAGACGCCGTTGCGGTCGGCGACCACAAAAAGATCCTGCGACACGTTCCAGATCCGGTCGCGCTCCCGGGTCTTTTCCTCGACGCGCTGCGCCAGCGTCGCATTCAGCTCGGAGAGCTGGTCCGCAAGCTTGCGGTATCGCTCTTCGCTTTGCCGCAGCGCCTGCTCCGCCATCACCTGCTCGGTGACATCAGTGTGCGCGCCGACCAGACGGATGGCTCGCCCCTGCTCGTCGCGCTCGATCGTGGATTTGACCGAAATCCAGCGCGTCTCGCCGTCGCTGGGGCGAATAATCCGATAACGCGCTGTGTAGTCGCGCACCGTGCCAGCGACAGCGTCGCGGAATTTCTTCTCGGTGGCCTCGCGGTCCTCGGGATGGATGCGCCGTACCCAGTCCTCGTGGGACTCGTTGGCCGCATCGAGCGGCAGACCGTGAATCAGCAAATACTCCGGCGACCGGCGATTGCGGAAACCGGTGGTCAGGTCGACCTCAAGACCGCCGATCCGGCCGATTTGCTGCACGCGCGCGAGTTCGGCCTCGCGTTCCCGCAACGCGACGGCAGAAAGATACGCCTTGGTCACATCGCGGCAGACCACCAGCACGCCGCCAACGCTGTCGCCCTCGTCGATTGGGCTGTAGCCGTAGGTCCAGTAGACCTGCTCCAGCTTGCCGTGACGCGTGACCGGAACCAGTTGGTTCTCATGCCATGTCGCCCCGCCGCCGCCCATCACCTGCTCGATCTGGGGACCGATAACGTGCCAGATTTCGGCCCAGCACTCTCGCCCGCCCTGCCCGAGTGCGCTCGGATGGCGCTCGGGTCCCATGGTTTGGCGATAGGCGTCGTTATAAAATTGAATGAGCTTTGGACCCCACCAGATGAACATCGGGTGGTTGGTATTCAGCAGGATGCGCAACGCGGTCCGCAAACTCTGCGGCCAGTGCTCCGGTGTCCCCAGCGGATTGGCGGACCAATCGTACGCCCGCGTCAACGCGCCCATTTCCCCGCCGCCGGCGAGAAAATCCGCAGAAGTCGGTCGGTTGATCTTCAGCATTCAGGACGATCGGTGGCGAGTTCAGCCCAATTGGCAGCCGGGACTTAACCGCCTGTCGCAATCCCAGCAAACCGACGGGCCGGCGTTTGGTTCCAAGTATTTTTTCTCTGGACAGAACAAAATCGCCGGGTGCGTGCGCACCAGCCGCATTAACCATCGCGCCAAGACGCCACGACCTTGCGGCACCACGCAATGCCGCGGGGCCCCCCTTACTTCATCAGGCCCGCAGCCGTGAGCGCGCGCGTGATGACGGCACTGACGTCAATCCCCCGACGCCGCGGCTCATGCGGCGGCTCCGGACGGCGACCAGGCTCGAAACCACGATTGAGTGTCGTCAGCGGCCAAAGCACCGCGGTGAGATCCGGCACCTGTGCGGGTGTCGGAGCGACCATTGCCGGCGCGGCTTCCATTGGAGCTTCGGCAGCAACCACCTTCTTTGAAACTTTGGCCGCAACCACCTTCTTTGAAGCTGAAGCCACCATCGACCGGGGAATCCACTCGGTGAGGCCAAAGAAATGCGCAATGTGATACGAGGACGAGATTCCCGCCTCGATCAGGAACGCGCCTTCGGCGCCGTACCGCTTATCATTGTCGCCAATCCCAAGCGGGGTGCCGTGGGCCATATCGGTGATGGTGTAGGATTCGACAATGGTTTCACCATCGGCGTTCCACCAGACCTGGCGGGGATAGCCGTCGACGTCAGCCTCCGACATCGGCGCCGAAGGCAACTGGTGCACGTCGAGCCACTGCTTGACAATCTCATTGGCGTTCGCGGGGTGGACGGTGCGATCGGCGCTGCCATGCCACACCGAAAGCTTCGGCCATGGGCCCTTATGATTTGAGGCATTGCGCACCAGATCCCCCAATTCGCTGGCCGGACGGGAGGGCGACACGAACATTCCGCTTAACGCTTCCCGCACATTGGTCGCAACGCCGAACGGCAGGCCTGCGATGATGGCGCCGCCCGCAAATATTTCGGGATAGGTGGCGAGCATAACCGACGTCATGGCGCCGCCAGCTGAAAGTCCGGTGATGAAGATGCGATGCCGATCGATGCCAATGTCGTCAACCGCCCGCGCAATCATCTGCCTGATCGAACAGGCCTCGCCGCTGTCGCGCGCGGTGTCTTCCGGATTGAACCAGTTGAAGCAGCCGTTGGCATTGTTAAGCGGCGGCTGCTGGGGCATCAGCAATGCGAAACCATAGTGCTTCGCCAGGGTGGACCAGCCGGCGCCTAAATCGTAAGCAGCGGCGTTCTGACCGCATCCGTGCAGAACGACGACAAGGCCCGGTGCTGGCTGGAGGTTATCAGGTGCAAACGAGAACATCCTGAGACCACCCGGATTCGACCCGAAGTCTGTGGTTTCAACGATAGGGCTGTGAGAACCCGGCCTGAGGTTTCGCCCGAAATCCCGAAAACCGTTGATACCGTTCAGCTTTGGCAGACGTCGCAGCAATTCGATATTTTTGGCGAGAGACACCGGCAGCTCCTTGACGAGAGAGGTTCTTCTAACCCCACCAACAACAGATAGTTGCTGCACTGCAAAATAAAAAGGCCGTGTGCTGTCAGTCCCCAGGATTATGGCGATCGACCTTAATTGCGTTCACGCCGCGGCGCGTCGCATCCATGACAAAAACGCGGCGCAGGCGGCAATCGACACCGTAAACAGCGCTGCCGCGGCGAACAGTGCCAGCTGCGCCGAGTAAGCGGCTTCGATCGCAAAAAAAGCCGCGCCGATGGCGGCAACGCCGGCGGCGTTGGCAATTTGCGCGGTCATGCCATACATCCCCGCGCCCGAGCCGGCGCTTGCCGGATTTACGGTGGAAAGTACGGCGCTGGACAACGGCGCCATCACCAGCCCCTGGCCGTAACCGAAAATCGCCAACACCAAAGCCAGCAGCGTTGCGGAGGGCGTCTGTGCCCACGCGACCATCAGTACCAGCGAAGCGAGGCCGATCATCTGCACGGCACACCCCTCGATCAGCACCAGCGAGCCACGATGCCGCGCCCGCGCGCCGCTGTGTCGCGAGGCGATGACAAAGGCGAACGCCAAAGGGAGGAAAACCATGCCGGCCTGCAGCGGCGGAATATGCAAGCCGCGCTGCATGAACATGGTCATCACCAGATAGAACGACAAGCTGGCAAAAAAGAAAAAGAAGACTGCGTAAAGTCCGCGCATGAACGCTGCGTCCGATAGCAGCGCAAGGTCGATCAGCGGCATTCCACCGCGGCTTGCGACGGCGCGCTCGAGCCGAAAGAACGCAGCAACGATGGCAACGCCCGTTGCCATGACGAACCAGACCCACGGCGCCCAATGCACATCGTGACCGAACAGCAGCGACCCGATCAGGCACAATAATCCTGCGAACAGCACGATCGCGCCGGGAACGTCCAGCCGTGTGCCGGCACGACGCGGCACCGTCGGCATGATCCTGGATGCCGCGGCTACAATGACAAGGCCGAATGGCACGTTGACGAAAAACACCGCACGCCAGCCTAACCCCGCAAGATCAAGCGTCACCAATACGCCGCCAAGTAAAAAGCCGACCGCACCCGCAAGGCCGAGCACAATGCCGTAAATACCGAAGGCGCGTCCGCGCGACCCGTCCGCAAACAACAGATGAAGCGTGGCGAGCACCTGCGGCACCATCAGCGCCGCGGTCGCACCCTGCGCCAGCCTGGCTGCGATCAATTCGGGGCCGGATTGCGCGAGGCCACACCACAGCGACGTGACGGTGAAACCGAGCACGCCGGCCAGGAACACATTCTTCGTGCCGTAGATGTCGCCAAGCCGGCCGCCGGTGACCACCAGCGTTGCGTAGGCAATGAGGTAGATCGCGATCACCGCCTCGATTTGCGCGGAGCTCGCCTGTAACTCGCTTGCAATGGTGGGAATCGCAATGTTGACGATGAAGGCGTCGACCCCGAACATGAACTGCGCGGCGACGACGATCGCAAGTACCCACCAGCGGCGCGGTGAATCCACATGTGCTGAAACAATCTGGTGCATGGCGAGAAGGCCTTATCCGACATCTGTGTTGCCTGGATTGATCTCAAGTTTCGGTCACACCTGCGATTACCTCGGAGGTAAGCTTTCTCGGGTACTTCGGCCGGCCAAAACGGGCGGTGTGCAACAGACGAAGATGCAAGCTACCTCCTGCACCAAATGTCTGGGCTCACCTCGACACACAATCGATCCAATCGAGACACAATGTTGGCGGGTAGTGCCGTGACTTTGTTCCACGTTGTTTGGGGAAATGCTCACAAAAAAATGCACAAGTACCTGCACAAGGTGCGACGATGCTTGGGGTGCGACGATGCGGACTATGATCGACATTGTTTGGCATGCGTTGGAATTGAGATTGCTGTTGGCCAACGAAGCAATTCGTCGGCTGCGCCCGGTGGGGCGGCGCGACGTTGCGGCCGCGCTGACCTTCGCCTTGATGGCGGGTTCGATGGCGACTGGGCCGGCTTCTGCCGCGAGCCCGGGCGACAACGAGATCCGGATCGGCAACACCATGCCGTACAGCGGTCCGGCTTCCGCCTACGGCACCATT
>WNFG01008335.1_pt1 | contig 10712 bp, 7 predicted proteins | sample 5400431 | NCBI WGS metagenome assembly WNFG01 (sample SAMN13153346, study PRJNA577476) | soil metagenome | isolation source: 120 cm saprolite under Douglas fir tree site 2 hole 3 replicate 2 | place: USA:California | collected 2015-04-18
CGGTCAACGACGCTTTGCAGCGCCGACTGGGCAGCCGGGAAACGGCTCAGCTGAGCGCCGCCGTAAACGCCGCCACAGAGCAAGAGGGGGACCCCGATCCACAATCCGAATCGCGAGAGGCGGCCGGCAAAGCCCGCCCGGAGAAAACGCCGTGTCGTTGCTCCCATCACCCGTCGCACGCCGCGTTCTCGACCATCCACGCGACCAGCTCGTCGAATTCGATTCCGACGTGACGCGCGATATCCGGCACCAGCGAGGTCGGCGTCATCCCGGGCTGGGTGTTCACTTCCAACAAATAGAGCTCGCCCAGCCCCTCCACCGTATCATCATAACGGAGGTCGGCGCGGCTGACGCCCCGGCACCCAAGCGCCCGATGGGCGCGCAAGGCGATGTCGAGCGCGCATTCATAAACCTCCGCAGGAATCGGGGCTGGAGTCAGGTGGTCTGATCCGCCCACCGCATATTTCGCCGTGTAGTCATAAAAGCTGCCGCGCGGGACGATTTCGCAGACACCGAGCGCCCGATCCCCCATGACCGCAACGGTGAGCTCGCGCCCGGGAACAAAGCGCTCGACCAGCAGCTCGTTGCCGAAACACCAGGCCGTCACCTCTTCGCGCCAGGAATTGTCGTTGACCCGCACAATGCGGACGCCGACGCTGGACCCCTGGTTTGTCGGCTTCACGACAAAAGGGGCGGGCATCGGATCGCACCGGGCGAGCTCTTCGGGACAGGCAATCACCCCGTCGACAACAGGGAGCCCGGCGTCGCGAAATATCGATTTTGCAGTGGGCTTGAACACGCCTTGGACCGTGCCGTCTTCGCCGCCGATCCCGTGCAAAGCGTTGAAAATCACGTCGGGGCGAGGCTCGAGCGCACGCAGCAGCGCGGGCAGGTTGCGGCCGACATCGATCACCTGCACCCGGTAGCCGCGATCCGCGAGCGCCTTGGCGCATTCGCAGCCGGTTGATAATGAAACCTCTCTTTCCGGCGACCAGCCTCCCATCAGCACAGTCACGTTCCTCGTCACGGCTGGCCCTCGACACCGGAGCGAGCGTCGCTCTGCGCGCGAACTCCTGCCCCTCCTGCGCTCGCTGGGGAGGAAAGGGCGAGGGTGACCGGCTCGATCCCTGGAATCGGCCGGCCGATGCGGCGGATCTCCCATTCGAGCACGATCCCCGAGGTCTCGTAGACGCGCCGGCGAACCTCCTCTGCAAGGCCCTCGATATCAGCCGCCGTGGCATTGCCGGTGTTGATCAGGAAGTTGGCATGCTTGGGTGAGACCATTGCCCCGCCCCTCGCCAGGCCGCGGCAGGCGGCGGCATCGACCAGGCGCCATGCCGACTGACCCCGCGGATTCATGAAAGTCGATCCGGAGGTGCGGGCGCGGATGGGCTGGGTCGCTTCGCGCTTCGCGCAAATCTCCGTCAACCTTTTGGCAATCTCAAGGCGATCGCCGGCAGTGCCGCGCAGTCGGGCTTCGATGAAGATCCATCCGGAGTCAACGTCGCAATGCCGATAGGAGAGCGGCATCGACGCGTGGTCGATCGCATGGCTGCAGCCGTTGCGGTCGAGTGCCGTCGCCGAGACGAGCACCTCCTTGATCTCGGTGCCGTAGGCGCCGGCATTCATCCGCAGGCTTCCGCCGATCGTGCCGGGGATGCCCGACAGGAACTCAAGCCCCGCGAGCCCCGCTTCCGCGGCGGCGGCGGCGACGACGCGGTCGAGCGCACCTGCGCCGACACGAACCACCTCGTGCGCGATGGCGATGTTCCCGAGTCCGCGACCGAGGCGGATCGTAACACCGGGAATGCCGCCGTCGCGCACCAGAAGGTTCGAGCCGGCACCGATCACTGTAACCGGAATTTCCCCCGGCAGCGCCGCCAGAAAGGCGGCGAGATCCGCGGCGTCGGCAGGCCGGAACAGTATCTCGGCCGCACCGCCGACACCGAACCAGGTCTGCCTGCCGATCGGTGCATTCGCGGTCAGTCGGCCACGGACCGGCGGAAGCCGGGCCGCAAGCTCGCCCGGCAGATTGTTCGCCCAGTTGGTGATCGAGCCCGCCCCCAGGCACACGACCATGTCGCCCGGTCTCGCCAACTCGCTCACCAGCCCGGCGAGATCCCGCGGGTTGGCGAGGGCTCGTACATTGCGATGGCCGTGCTCGATAAGCCCGGCAACGATGGCCTCTCGGGTTACCCCTTCAATCGGTGCCTCGCCAGCAGCGTAGATATCTGCAACCAGGACGATATCGGCATCGTTGAAGCACGTGCAGAAGCCGTCGAAGAGGTGCACTACGCGGGTGAACCGATGCGGCTGGACCACGGCGATCACCTTGCCCTCGACAATCGCGCGCGCCGCCTTGAGGACAGCCGCTATCTCGACGGGATGGTGTCCGTAATCGTCGATCACAGTCACCCCGTTCCACTCGCCCGTCTTGGTAAAGCGCCGCTTTACCCCCGCGAAGTTCCGCAGCGCGCCCCGCAGCGCGTCGTCGCCGAGCCCCATTGCCTCGGCGACGGCGACGGCGGCGAGCGAGTTCTGCACGTTGTGCTGGCCGAACATCGGCAGGAACAGCTCGGGGATCGTGCGCGCCCGATCGGAGAGCGCGTCGGAGATGACTGCGTCGAACCGCGCGCCGTCGCGCTCGAGCCGGAGATCGACGGCGCGGATATCGGCCTGCGGGCTGAAGCCGTAGGTCAGCACGCGCCGGTCGGACAGTCTGGGGATTATCCCTTGTACGACGGGGTGATCGACGCACAGGGCGGCAAAGCCGTAGAACGGGATGTTGCCGACAAAGGTTTCGAAGGCTTGGCGCAGCGCGTCGAAATTGCCGTAGAAATCGAGATGCTCGGGATCGATGTTGGTGACGATCGCGATCGTCGCCGGCAGCCGGGTGAAGGTGCCGTCGCTTTCGTCGGCCTCGACCACCATCCACTCGCCTGCACCCAGGCGCGTGTTAGTGCCGTAGGCGTTGATGATCCCGCCATTGATCACCGTCGGGTCGAGCTGCGCCGCCTCGAGCAGGGTGCCGATCATCGAAGTCGTCGTCGTCTTGCCATGGGTTCCAGCGATTGCCACCGACCATTTGAGCCGCATCAGCTCGGCAAGCATTTCGGCTCGCCGTACCACCGGGAGGCGGCGAATCCGCGCGGCTGCAACCTCCGGATTGTCTGATTTGACTGCCGAGGAGGTGACGACGACCTCGGCGGCGCCGAGATTTCCGGCATCGTGCCCGATCGCCACGGGAATCCCGAGTTCGGCGAGCCGCCGGACATTGGCGCCGTCGGCAATGTCGCTGCCCTGAACCCGATAACCGAGATTATGTAATACCTCGGCGATGCCGCTCATGCCGATCCCGCCGATGCCGACGAAATGGAGCGGGCCGATAGTCCGGGGAAGGGCCCTCATGCCGCGCGCCCCGGCAGCTCGGCGCGGCGAGCAGCCCCAGTATCGAGATCGAGAACGAGGCGCGCCAGACGCTGTGTCGCATCGCGCCGCCCAAAGCCGCCCGCCCGATACGCCGCCGCGGCCAGCGCCGAATTGTCGGCGAGTAGATGTTCGAGGCGGCGGGAGAACATCCCCGGTGAGAGACTCGATTGCGGAACGAGCCAACCACCCCCGGCCTCGGCAAATGCGCGGGCGTTGGCTGTCTGATGGTCGTCGGTCGCGTGCGGATAGGGGATCAGCACTGCCGGGCGGCCAAGGGCCGCGAGTTCGGCTACGGTCGAGGCGCCGGCGCGACAGATCGTCAGATGGGCTCGCGCCAGCCGCGCCGGCAAATCGTCGAAAAAGCTACTGAGCTCCGCTGCCACGCCGTTGCGCTGATAGGTCCCTGCCACGGCAGCAAGATCCTCCGGGCGCACTTGCTGGCTGATTCGAAGCATCCCGCGGAGCCCTGCCGGCAAGGCCGTTACGGCCGGCGGCACGATATCGCCAAGGACGCGTGCCCCCTGACTGCCGCCCAGGATCAGCAGCTCTATCGGTCCGCCGCATTCCGGTGCTGTGTAGCTCGCGTCGGCGAGCGCGAGGATCGCCGGGCGTACCGGATTCCCGGTATAAATGGCGCGGGCGCTGTCGGCGGGGCGCAGACCGGCGGTCGAGGAAAAGCCGGTGGCGATCCGTTGCGCTTGTGGCACGAGCAGCCGGTTAGCGCGGCCGAGAATTGCGTTCTGCTCATGGATGATCGTCGGCACCCCGAGATATCTGGCCGCCAGCATCGTCGGGACAGAGGGATAGCCGCCAAACCCGATGACGCCGGCCGGCGCCAGTCGGCGGAGCAGCCGACGGGCCTGCACCACGCCGAGCGCCAGACCGGCAAGCCCGTGGACGGCCTGACTTGGGCCGCCGCCGAGCCGTCCGGCGCGCACATGATGGACTCCGACCCCGGGTACGCGGCGGGCAAAGCCATCAGCGCGCCCGTCGCACAGCAGATGGATGCTGCGGCCACGGGCCAGCAGTTCGCCGGCCAATGCCTCGGCCGGGAACACATGTCCGCCGGTACCGCCGGCAGCAAGCACAAAGGGCGCGCTCACAACGCGCTTCCCGCGAGTCGGCGCCGAGTCAGCGCCAGCATCATTCCCATGCCGAGCCCGAGCGCCAGCATCGAGGATCCGCCGTACGACAGAAACGGCAATGTCATCCCCTTGGTCGGGATCAAGTGCAAGCTCGATGCCATGTTGATGACCGCTTGAAGCCCGAACTGGACCAGCAAGCCGGTCGCGGCGAGAAGCACAAAGAGGCTGCCCTCCTGCAGCAGACGGGAAAACCCTCGCAACACAATGAAGGCGAACAGCCCGATAATGACAAGGCAAACGACGAGACCGAATTCTTCGCCGGCAACCGCAAAGACGAAGTCGGCATGAGCATCCGGGAGGACATCCTTCACCGTGCCCTCGCCGGGACCCTTGCCCCACAACCCGCCATTGGCGAAAGCCTCGATCGAGCGCTTCACCTGATAGGTGTCGCCACCCGACGGGTCGAGGAAGTGGTCGATCCGAGACCGCACGTGCGGCAAATAGAGATAGGTGCCGACGAGGCCTCCGAGGCCGGCGACGGCACCGGCCACTACCCAATACAGTCGCAGCCCGGCCATGAAGAACTGCCCGAACCAGACGATCGCCACGACCGCTGCCATGCCGATATCGGGCTGCTTGATCAACATGCCGGCGACCACGAGAAACAATAGAATGCAGATCAGGTTGCCGGGAAATCGGGGGCGCAGCTTTTGTTCGGAGAACAACCACGCGGCAACCACGGCAAAGGTCGGCTTGACGAATTCGGACGGCTGCACCGATAGTCCCGGAAGGTTGATCCAACGGCGGGCGCCCTTGATTTCGGCGCCGACGACAAAGGTCAGGGCGAGCAGCGCCAGGGCGACGGCAAAGCCGATGACGGCAATGCGACGAATCGTCCGCGGCGGCTGGAGGGACACGGCCAACATCACGCCCATCGCCAGCGGCAGCATGGCGAGATGGCGGCGGACGAAGTGCAGCCCGTCATAGCCGATTCGCTCGGCAACCGAGGGACTCGCCGCCAGGCTCAATAGGAGGCCGAACCCGACCAGTGTGCCCAGAGCGGCGAGGCTCCAGCGGTCGACCGTCCACCACCAGCGCGCCACCGGGCTCTGGTCGATGCGAGCAAACCTCATTCGGTTTGATCCCCGCGGAGTGCTGGGGGACGCTTATGGTCGGGCGTGGCAGAGAACTCCTCCAGGGCGTGGGTGCGCAACGCGACGCATCGGCTCAGACTCGATATGTAGCGTAATGGACTATGCCCAGCTACTATTTGTATGCCGCCGGTGGCAATCATGGTGCGTCTCACCGCAATTTCAGCGTGGCCAGCCCGGCGATCGCCAGAATCCAGGCAATGATCCAGAAGCGAATGACGATGGTCGGCTCTTCCCAGCCCTTCTGCTCGAAGTGATGGTGCAGCGGCGCCATGCGAAAAACCCGGCGTCCGGTCATTCTGAAGCTTGCGACCTGAACGATCACCGAGACCGCCTCGAGAACGAACAGACCGCCGACGATCGCGAGCACCAGCTCGTGCTTGGTGATGACGCTGATCGTCCCAAGGGCTGCGCCGATCGACAGTGATCCGGTGTCGCCCATAAAGACCATAGCCGGCGGCGCATTGAACCACAGAAAGCCGAGGCTCGCTCCGACCATCGCCCCGCAGAAGACGGTCAGTTCGCCTGCACCGGCCACGTGATGGATTTGCAAATAGTTGGCGAAGATGGCATTGCCGGCGAGATAGGCGATGAAGGCAAAGCAGCCGGCGGCGATCATCGAAGGAACAATGGCAAGCCCATCCAGCCCATCGGTCAGATTGACCGCGTTTGAGGCGCCGGTGATCACCAAGACGCCGAACGGCACGAAGAACCAACCGAGTTCGATCAACACGTTCTTGAAAAACGGCACGGCAAGCGCGTTGGCCAGCCCCGCTGGCGTCACAAAGGTTACTGCGATGCAGGCGCCGACGCTGAGCACGATTTCAAGGCCGAGCTTGCTTCGGCCGGAAAGCCCGTGATGCGAGTTCCTGTGAAGTTTTCGGTAGTCGTCGAAAAAGCCGATCAGGCCGAAGCCGACGGTAACCAACAGTACGATCCATACATAGGCATTCGACAGATCTGCCCACAGCAGGGTCGAGATCGTCAGTGCCAGCAGGATCAGGAAACCGCCCATCGTCGGGGTTCCCTTCTTGCGCTCGAGATGCGCGTTCGGACCGTCGGGACGGATTGGTTGACCGTTGGTCTGCTGCGATCGCAGCCAGGCGATGATGCGCGGGCCGAGCAGAAAGCTGATCAGCAGCGCGGTGACGGCGGCCCCGCCCGATCGGAAGGTGATGTAGCGGAATAGGTTGAAGGCCTGAAACTGATCCGCGAGAGGAAAAAGCAACGGGTAGAGCATGCGATCATGTCTCTGGCCGCGTTGATTCCGCGCGCAACCGCTCGACGATGCGGCCGAGGCCAACTCCGCGGGAACCCTTGACCGTCACGATATCGCCGGCCCGCAAGAAGCAAAGCAGCTCAGGGACGGCCGCCTCGGCGGTGGGCCACAACCCGCCCCTCTTCGCCTCGGGTAGGGCCTCGTAGAGCGCCGCAACAGCGGTCCCGATTAGGAAGACGCGGTCGACCTTTGCTGCGGCGAGCGGCTCGGCGAGTTCGCGGTGCAGGCGTGCGCTCGCCCTACCAAGCTCCAACATGTCGCCGAGCACCGCGACCCGCCTCGCGCCGGCACCGGGCGGCGTGGCAGCGAGTACGGCGAGTGCTGCACCTACCGCCGCCGGGCTTGCATTGTAACTCTCGTCGATCAAGGTCAATATGCCGCCCCGCCACGAGAGCTCACAGCACCGACCCCGCCCCGGAAATTCTTCCAGCTCCGCCAGCGCCTCGGCGGCGCGTCGAGGGTCCCCCCCGGCTGCCTCGGCAGAGGCGAGCACCGCGAGCGAGTTCATAACCCAATGGCGGCCCGGCACCGGGAGGGCGAAGCGCAAAACGGCGCCCGGAAGAGCCGCTTCGATGGTCGAGCTGCGCGGCCCGAGTACACAATCGAGGAGCCGCACCGCGGCTTTTGGATGGGCTCCAAAACCGATCACTTCGGCCGCGCCGGCGCGCCGGGCCGCCGCTGACAGCCGGGCGAAATGCGGATTGTCGCGGTTGAGCACGGCGATGCCGCCCGGTTCGAGCCCGAGAAAGATTTCGGCCTTGGCATCGGCGATCGCCTCGAGCGATGGGAAAAAGCCGAGATGGGCGGGCTCGACGGCCGTGATCACCGCGACGTGCGGCCGCACAAGCCATGTAAGAACGGCTATTTCGCCCGGATGGTTCATGCCCAGCTCGAATATCCCGAAAGCGACATCGGGCGGCATCCGCGCGAGAGATAGCGGCGCCCCCCAATGGTTATTGAGGCCGCCTGCCGAGGCAAAAGTCCGGCCGCAGGCCGCGAGCGCAAGCCGCAGCGCCTCTTTGGTGCCGGTCTTGCCGACGCTGCCGGTAATCGCGAGGATCCGGGCGCCGGTACGCTTGCGCGCCGCTGCGCCGAGCGCGGTAAGCCCGGCGAGCGTGTCGGCCACGCGCAGCAACGGCGCCGGCGCAGGCACATCCGGGATGTCGCGATCCACCATCGCTGCCGCGGCGCCGCGCACAAGGGCCGTACCGACAAAGTCGTGCCCGTCATGGTTCGGTCCGCGCAGCGCGACAAACAGCTCACCCGCAGAAAGACTGCGGGTATCGATCGACACTCCCGTCGCCGCCCAGTCCGTTGCGCTCAGTCCGCCGGTCGCGGCCGCGACATCTCGGGCGGTCCATAGCGGCGTCATAATGCGATCCGCCCGACACAATTCCGAGGGCCTGATCCGGCGATTTCGCGGGCGATGGCGGCATCGTCAAACGGGTAGGTCTCGCTGCCGACGATCTGACCGGTTTCATGCCCCTTCCCGGCGATGACCAGCAGGTCGCCGGGACCCACCCCGGCAATCGCGGCCGCGATCGCCTCACGGCGGTCGCCGATTTCAATCGCATTCGGGGCTGCGGCAAGGATTGCGCGCCGGATCTGCGCCGGCGGCTCGGTTCGCGGATTGTCATCGGTCACATAGATGCGGTCAGCGAGGCGGACGGCGACCTGCCCCATCAGCGGACGCTTGCCGGCGTCGCGATCGCCGCCGCACCCGAACAGGACGATGAGCCGGCCACGCGCATGACAACGCAATGTCGAGAGCACGGTAGCGAGCGCGTCCGGGGTGTGGGCGTAATCGACGACAATCGCGCCGCCCCCTTGGCACTCAGAGACGAACTCTAGCCGGCCTGGAACAGCGGTCAAATGGCTAAGAGCGTCTGTCGCTGTCGCTGTCGGGCTACCTGTCGCGACCACCAAGCCAAGCGCCGCCAGCGCATTCATTGCCTGGAATACTCCGGCGAGCGGCAGCACCAGCTCGCAGCGCTGTCCGAAAACATCGAGGTGCAGCACCTGCCTGCCGCCCTGCGGCTCGCAACCCAGAAGGCGAAGATCCGCGGCCGGGTCGGCACCATAGGCGAGAACCGGGTGGCCCGTCGCACGGCACAGCGCGGCCAGGCGCGGGAATTCGCCGCTGTCGGCGTTGAGGACCGCAAATCCGCCCGGCATCAGCAGCTCGACAAACAGCCGATCTTTTGCAGCCCGGTAATGTGCCATATCGCCGTGGTAGTCGAGATGATCCCGGGTCAAGTTGGTAAAGGCGGCTGCGGCCGGCGTCAGACCGTCGAGCCGATATTGGTCGAGACCGTGGCTTGATGCCTCGATCGCGGCCCGCTTGATCCCGTTTCCGGCAAGCGCGGCTAGATCGCGGTGGAGTGCCACCGGGTCAGGTGTCGTCAAGGCACCGGGGCGCCTCCCATCGGCAGTGACCAACCCGAGCGTGCCGAGGCTCGCTGCGGCAAAGCCGAGCGTCGTCCAGATCTCGCGGGTGAAATGAACCACGGAGGTCTTGCCGTTGGTGCCGGTGACGGCAGCGATGGTGCGCGGCTGACGGCCATGGAAGCGCGCCGCCAGAAGCGCAAGTCGGCGGTGCGGGTTGGCGTCGACGAGGATCGCAACGCACTCGCGGCGATCCGGCGCGAGCGAGAGCGCTTCGGCATTGTCAGTCAGGATCCCGACGGCCCCGCGCGACACCGCGTCTTCGGCGAATACGCGGCCATCTTGTCGCGTGCCGGGCAAGGCGGCGAAGAGAAAGCCGGGGCAAACGGTCCGCGAATCGGCGCTGAGGCCCACAATGTCCGGGTCAGCGCCGGGTGGGGTCGTGGCGAGACCGGTGAGCTCAGTAAGCTTCAAGCCGCTTGCCCTGCAGGCTCTCGACGATCAGTGCTCGCTGCACTTCGGGCGACGCTTCGTCGACCGGCTGCACTCCGAGAACGGGCGCGATGCGTTCGACGATCCGGCTTGTTGCCGGGGCCACGGTCCAGCCCGCAGTCGCATAGCCATGGCTCTGCTTGTTCGGGTGCGGTTCATCGACCATCGTCAGCACGAGGTATTTCGGGGCGTTGATCGGGAAGATCCCGACAAAGCTCGAGAGCAGCTTTCTCTCCGCGTAGTGTCTGCCCGAAATTTTGTCCGCCGTCCCCGTCTTGCCGCCGACAACGTAGCCGGGGGCGGCCGCCATCGATCCCGTCCCGTGCTCAACCACCAAACGCATCAGTCTGCGCATTTGGTCCGAGGTCCTTGCTGAAATCACCTGTTGACCCTGCGGAGCGTGGCCCGGAGGGAGCTTGACGAGAGTGGCCTGGCGAAGAACCCCGCCATTGACGAGTGCTGCCGCGGCGGTCGCAAAGCTTAGCGGCGTTACCGAGATCCCATGGCCAAAAGCGATCGTCATCACGTTGACTTCGCGCCACTTTGCCGGATAGTGCGGGGCTCCCACTTCCGAGACCTCGATCTTCGGTGTCTTCAGCAAACCGAGCCGCGCGAGAAACTCCCGCTGCCTTTGGGCACCGGCAACGACAGCCATCCGGGCCGCCCCGATATTCGACGAATACATCAGGATTTCCGGAACGTTCAGCACCCGATGTTTGCCATGATAATCCGATATCGTGAAGCGTCCGATCGTTATCGGATGGCTCGCGTCGTAGGTGCTGGTTATTGTCGAAGTGCCGGTATCGAGGGCCATCGCTACGGTGAAGATCTTGAAGATCGAACCAAGTTCGTAAACGCCGAGGGTGTTCCGATTAAACATCCGATCGGCAG
>WNFG01005436.1_pt1 | contig 10709 bp, 10 predicted proteins | sample 5400431 | NCBI WGS metagenome assembly WNFG01 (sample SAMN13153346, study PRJNA577476) | soil metagenome | isolation source: 120 cm saprolite under Douglas fir tree site 2 hole 3 replicate 2 | place: USA:California | collected 2015-04-18
AAAGGTTTCCGGATCGGAGCCATCCAGGCAGTTGCCATCCTCGTCAATCGTCACCTGGGCCACAAGCGGCAACTTGCTTCCAACGTCATGCGCGGCGAGCATCGCCTGATGGATCTCTTCCAGATAACCAAACGTTTCCAGGATCAGCAGGTCAACGCCGCCTTCGACCAATGCTTGAATCTGCTGACGGAATGAATCCCGGGCCTCGTCGAACGAAGTTTTGCCTAGCGGTTCGATTCTCGTCCCCAGCGGGCCAACCGATCCCGCCACCCACACATCGAAGCTTTTGGCGGCCTCACGGGCCAGCCGCGCTCCCGCAAGATTAATGTCACGCACCTTGTCCGCGAGGCTGTGTCGGGCCAGGCGGAACGAGTTAGCTCCAAAGGTGTTGGTTTCAACGATCTCGGCTCCCGCCTGCAGATAGTCGTGGTGGAGTCCACGGATCAGTTCGGGCTGCGAAAGATTCAGTTCGTCGTAGGAACGATTGATGAAGATGCCTTTGCTGTACAGCAACGTTCCCATGGCGCCGTCGCATAGCACCGCGGACTGTTTGATCCGAGCTAGAAGGTCAGCCGGCATATCTTGGTGAGAATACAGGATCAGCCAGCGTCCGTGCATCGGCTTTTGATTGGATGAGGACTTCCGAAACGTTGAGCTGTCGTATTGGCGCAGCCAGGGGGATTTCTCTGGTGAGAGTTGCCAATCCATCAGGTTCCAGGGCAATGCTCGCCGGATGACGCGACGTTGCAAAGGTGGAGTGAATGAACAGAATCGCGAGGTCTGCTATAATCCATCACTTCGCATTTAAATCTCCCGTTTTCAGGTTCTTAGGAGCCTCGCGTTTGAAGAGAGCTGCCGTAGTTCTGTTCGTTCTAAGCATCACTTTCGCCTTGTCTTGCGGCTACAATAGTTCCTCTTATTACAAACCCCCCAGTAAGCTGAGCACCCGGGTCCTGGTTTCGCAGGATGTCAATTCTTCGTTCACATTAGGAGGCTTGAGAATCATCAACGCCGGCAACGACACGGTGCCCGCCGTCAGGGAGATTTCCGCTGGCAACACGCCCGGTCTGATGGTTCTTTCTCCCACACGGGCCACGTTGCTTGCCTTTGATCCGAGCAGCAGGACGGTGCAGGTCATCAATACTGTGACCGAGTCGAATACCGGAAGCATCCAACTTCCCGACGTGACCACCAGCATGGTAATTCCGGCTACGACTGGCATTGGCTACGCCGCTGTGCCCTCCGCCACCATGCCTCCCACGTATCCCGTTGGGGCCGTCGAAATGATGAGTCTTACGACCGGCGCGCTCACAACCATCGGCGTGCCCGGCGCGCGGACCGTGATCTCGAATCCCAACGGAACTCAACTGCTGGTCTTCGGCAACGATTCCGATGCGGTGAGTATTCTGTCCCCGTTGTTGGCCGTGGGCCCGATTGATGTTGGATGTGACAATGTCGCAGCCAGCGCCGCTTGCAAGGTCGTGCCGGGGTTCGACCGTCCGGTGTACGGCATCCTCAGTGGAAGCACGGTCTACATCCTAAATTGCGGCGCGGAGTGCGGAGGAAAGCAGGCCAGCGTGCAGACGCTGGACCTGGGAACCTTGACGGCTGGAACTCCTGTTCCCGTCGATGCTGCCACGACTGCATTCCTCATTGGGTCAACGCTCTATGTGGCGGGCACTTCGCCGACGAACAACTCCTGTACCGGGCAGACAACGGCGGCCACAACCTGCGGCCGACTCAACAGTGTCGACCTGAGTACCATGACGGTGACAGGGACGGTTGTTATCCCCGACGGGTATCACGATCACATTGATCTAAGTAACAACGGCCAGCTGTTTATTGGATCTCACACTTGCACCGACGTCGGCAACATCAACAATCCCAACGGAGAAATAAGGGGCTGTCTGGCGATCCTGGACACTACAAAACCAGGCAACACGACAGCGATCATCCCTGCCGACAACGGCGACGTAACTGGGATGCAGAGCTTCACCGGCTACAACAAGGAGTATGTAGTCGAGGGAGGTAATCTGCGAGTCTATGACACCGTAACGAACAAGCTGCAGATCAACAGCCGTACTCCGGCAGGAAGCGTCCCCCTCCTGGGCCAGATCATCGACGTGAAGGCCATCGACTTCTTCTGATTGTTAACGACTGATTGTTAACGACCGTTCGCTGGCTCGATTACCAGCCTGTGCGCTTTTGAGTCTTCAACCGCTTTAGCGCTGAAAGGCAGCCCGAACGTTGTTCCCTCGTACCATGCCTTCCACTGATCCATGTAATAGGGGCTCAGAAAGTTACCCGCCTGCCCGGTCACAATGTTCAAAGTAGATTGATCCAGATCCGCGAGATTCGCATTGAACCTCTCCGAAGGCCCGTGGTGCTGACTTACTGCCTTCACGGCATAGCTGCCCCCCGACTGCTCCTTCGTTCCAGGCGCCGCCCAATGGCTGACTCCAGGAATCTTGCCGAGGACCGGATGCTCAATCTCGACCGCGTTATAGGCTCCCCATCGCCAGGAGGCTAAGTCTTTGGGCGCGTCGGGACGGTTTACCGCCGCCTCTACTGCGGCCGCCAGCAGTTCGTCATAATTCGGATACCCTTCGGGCAACCAGCGTTTGGAGCGGTGCACCAGGACATTCTCGAGCCACACCGAGCGCATTTCCCAGGAGTAGGTCTTCCAACCCGAGGCTTCGGCGTCTTTTTTCGCATTGCCCTGCACTGCTCCCAGCTTGGGCTCCAGAAGCAATCGCCTTAGTTCTTCAATTGAGACTTGTGCGATTACTGGCGGGGCCGAGGCAGCGACCATGCGTCCATCCCAGTTCCGCATAAGGTCGGCGGCCTGCTTGGTGCGCGCCGAGGGCCTAAAAGCGTGATCCACCGCATAGACCAGACGCTCGGCGGCAAACAGATGCGGCTCGGAATGAATGTCAGTTTGCAGTGCCAGCATGTCGGCCGGAGAGAATTTCCGCCCCGACTCCAGCACGTGATAAATGCGCGCGGTACGCCAGGGAGCCTCCCACTCCATACTGATCGAATACGGATATCCGTCCGGGGTGATTCTCCCGTTCGCCGTGGCGATGATTCCTGACGCAGGATTGTAAATACTCGGCAATTTCTCAAACGGAACGTATCCCGTCCACTCATGGGCGTTGTCGCCGCCGCTGACCGGCAGGCTCCCGTCGCCTGCAGCGCGAATCGGGACCTTGCCCGTGGCCTGGTAACCGATGTTGCCGTCGACATCGGCATAGACCACGTTCTGTCCCGGCGCATCCAGCAAAGAAAAAGCGTGCCGGAATTCTTCCCAGTTCTGTGCGCTGTTCACGTCTAAAAACGGGATGTGCAATCCGTCGTACAAAGTCCAACGAAGCGCTAGGGCTCGGGTTTCGCCGGGCACCAGTTCCGTGATCACGGGGCCGTGTCGGGTAGTCCTGACGTCGACCGACACGTCCGGTTTGCCTTTTACATGGATTACTTCTGCGCGATGCTCGGGCTGTACCCAACCCTGCGGCGTTTGATATGCACCCTGGGCATCAAAGTTCTCGATGTAGACGTCGGTGACGGTCGGACCGACATTGGTAAATCCCCAGGCAATTCGCTGGTTGTGCCCTACGATCACAAAGGGCATTCCCGGCAGGGTCACTCCGGCCACGTGAAGATTGGCAGATCGCAAATGCGCCTCATACCAAAGGTTGGGCATCTGGTGTTCGAGATGCATGTCGTTTGAGAGCAGGGGCTTGCCTGTAATGGTGTGCGCCCCGGAGACCACCCAATTGTTCGATCCATTGACAGCAGGATCGGGGACGGTCAAAACATCGACTACCTGAGCACCGACGCCAAGAGCGGCGGTATGCGTGTTAGGTAGTGCCGTCGGCGGAATCCATCGGGTGACTGAATTGTCTTCTCCCGGATCGTCATCACGATTGTCATCATCATTGGAATCGCCGCTGCTGCTGGTGTTCTGATCGGCCATGTCGTCGCGCATGACGGTCGGAGGGCGATCGTGCCAGGAGCGATTCACGTAGAGATCAGCAGTGAGGTCGGGGCCGAGCTTCGCCAGAATCCTCTCCCGCGAGAGGGCGTCCGCGAAGTAGTGATAGTTCAGGTCCTTCACCAGCTGGTTGGCGATGACGACGGAATCTTCCGGCACCCATGGCTTTGGCCCATATTTGAGGATGCGAAACTCGATGGGCAGCCGATCGCGGTGCGCCGCGATGTAGGCGTTCACTCCCTTGGCGTACGCTTCGAAGAACGACCGGTCCCGAGCACTTGCCAAGTCGATAGACTTCCGTGCCGCAGCGCGGAGACCCAGGATCCGCTGCTCCCGGTCGATCTTGAGCAAGTCTTCACCCAATATTTCGGAGAGTTCTCCGGAAGCAAAGCGCCGCATCACATCCATTTGCCACAGCCGATCCTGTGCCGTGACATAACCCTGCGCGAAAAAAAGGTCCTCGAGATTCTGCGCCTCGATCGTAGGAACACCGTGTGTGTCCCGCGTGACAGTGACAGCCGCGGAAAGGCCGGAAACCCGGACGCGGCCATCGAGCTGGGGCAGAGCAGACCGAGCAACAAAATAAACGTAGCCCAACGCCGCGGCCATCAACACAAACACCACGAGCACAAGCCGCAAGAGAATCTTAAGGGCAGAGGATCGTCTGGAGGCAGGGGAGCTGGTCGTCGCAAGTGTACTCATGGGGAATCTTCGATTGTATGCCAGCGGGAGAGAGGTGGCGCTGCTTGAAAATGAATTTCATTTTCAAGATGCCGATGATATTCTGACTCCGCATATTTCGCCTTTAGGCGCAACTTCCGCACTCTTTGATCTCGAACTTCTCTCGGGACCTTGATTCGTTCGACTAACCCATGCTGCAAAAACGCATCGATGACCAGCCCACGATCTCCCGCGAGATGGTCCGCGAGGCGCAGGACATCCTCCATCAACACCTCAAACGCGTCGGCCTGAAGCAGACGGCGCAGCGCGACACCATTCTCCGCACCTTCCTCGAGACCCGCGACCATCTTTCCACCGATGAACTACATCGTCTGGTACAGAAGAAGGACGTCCGCATCGGCTACACCACCGTGTATCGCACCCTCAAACTGCTGGCCGAATGCGGACTGGCGAGCGAAGTCGCCTTTCATGATGGCATCGCGCGCTACGAGCATCAATACAATCGCCGCAGCCATCACCACATGGTCTGCACCGATTGCGGCAGTTCGGTGGAATTCTTCTCTCAGGAAGTCGACCAACTGGAGCAGGAAATCGGCCGGAAGTATCACTACCTCACTACGCGCCACACCTTCCAGATCTACGGGGTGTGCGAGGACTGTCGCAAGAAGAACCACATGCCTCGCCCCCTTTAAGGGTGGGCGGTTTCAATGGAGGAGGACTTCGACCAGCCTTGTGGGTGATTGATCTCGTTGTCCGACAAGTCGACTCCGATGTTCAGGCAATCCTGGGGTGAGCCGTTCCGGGCAATTTTGATCACATCGGATTCATTCGAGCAAAACGCGGGGTTTGCTCCAATGTGCTGAGCAGCGGGATACGCTACAACTTGATACTTCGCAATCGGTCCGTTCGTTTTTGCCGGGCTGCATCCTTGAACTTTGAAGACGTATCCATTCTTTTGGCCGCCAGCCAACTCGCCGCTCACTCCCCAGGAGCCCGCCAGCTCAGACAGCGAACAGGTATAGCCCAAGTCCGGGTGGGCTTGAGCATATGCGATCTCGGCGGTATTCAGGGTTCGTACCGCAGCCACTGCGGAAGTCTCGGTCCCCATTTGCTGGTTCAGCGTCGCGGTCGGTGCGTTCTGGCGAAAAAGAAAAACGGCGACGATCACTGCGATGGTCGCAGCCACCCCGGCATAACCCAGGACCAGTCCCGCGATTGCCCACCCTCTCCCCGTCAGCCGGCCCGCGCTTCGCCGGATCTCCGAAAGGGACAAATGTCCGAAAATGATGGCCACGATGGAGAAGGGTACAAAGAAAAAGAAAATGCCGGAGATCAGGCTTCCAATGGCCTTTCCGCTGGTTTCGGGAAAGATTCCGATCACAGGCGGCGGACTTCCTAGCGAGGGCATCGGCGAGGCAGGGATCGCCGATACTTCCTGACCGCATACCGGGCAGAATCGGTCGTCCGTTGCGATGTTGTTGCCACAGGCCCCACAAAACATATTCCGTTGCCCTCCGAACCACAAATGCGATGCCGGCCGCGCATCCCCCAATTTGCTCGAAACAGTACTCTTCACGCCCGTCAAGGTCAATCCGGAAGTGCCTCTTAGGTTTGCCTGTCACGCGGGCATTCTGATAAGGTGCGCGACAGCGATTGCCCAAACCATGTCCCTTTCCTGCCCACAATGCGCTTCGCAAATGCCCGACACTGCCGCTTTCTGTCCCGGCTGCGGACATCCCATGCATCCAGAGGCGCGGGCACGGGGCACAGTAGGCGTCCTGAGTGAGGGCGTGGCCGGTGCGCTGGCCTATGTCAGCCTTATCCCAGCAGTCGTTTTCTTACTCCTCGACCCTTACAACAAGAATCGTTTTGTCCGTTTTCACTCGTTCCAGTGCATTTTTCTGTGGGTCACAGGACTGCTGATCGCTGTAGTGCTCAGGTTTGTCGGATTAATTCTGTACATCATTCCGGTTCTCGGCCACTTACTTGTTTGGTTGATCGCGATGGTCGTCATTCTGGGCGCGGTTGTGATCTGGCTGGTTCTAATGGTCAAAGCGCTTCAGGGGGAAGCGTTCAAACTGCCCGTGATCGGTGACCTCGCGGAACGTCAGGCTGGTTCGTTCTAGTTCTACCTGCGTCTCACAATCATTCGTTGCGTTCACGATCCCTTTTTGGTAAGTTGCCGCTGCGGTCGCTCTGAGCGGGATTCTCACTCGCTAACACTGATTTCCGACAGGATTACGGAGGCGGTTATGGCGTTCTGCAACATGTGCGGCGCACAAATCGCAGATGGCACCACGACTTGCGCTGCGTGCCGCGGCAAAGATGCGGTCTCGGTGACCAGCGGTGCGGGAATGGCGGACAATGTGGCGGGAATGCTGGCTTACGTGACATTTATCCCTGCCGTTATTTTCCTCGTTCTGGAACCTTACAATAAGAGCCGGTTCGTGCGGTTCCATGCCTTTCAGTGCATCTTTCTGACCGTGGCAGCGGTGGCAGCTCACATCGTTCTGGGAATTCTCACGGTCGTGCCGTTTCTCGTTCTCCTCACATTTCCCCTCCATGCTTTGGTGTCGTTGGCATGGCTTGTCGCATCGATCCTTCTAGCGCTAAAAGCGAATCAGGGGCAGAAGTACAAATTGCCCGTGATCGGAGACCTGGCAGAGAAGCAAGCGGACGCGGTGTAGTTTCGAAGATCCGACGATTTCGGGGAATAGCCTAAATGGACGCAAGGGTTTTTCCGGAGACGCGTCGCGTGCTTGACTTTCTCCTTCCAAGCTGTCAATCCTATTAGCTTTTACTCCACCGCCAGGAACGCGCTGCCGAGCGGGCTTGGGGCACGGCGGAAATCTGGGCAAACTGGGGAATTCATTGCGAATCAGAGTTTTTTATCACGACAAATGTTTCGACGGAGCTTCGTCGGCCGCACTTTTTGCCCGCTTCTACCGCGAGCGCATACGCGGTGATGTGGATTTCACTTTTTCCGGGCTTTTGCATCGTGCGGGCGCGCTCTTTGACGAAAAGGACTTCGACGGCGATGAGAATGCGATCGTCGATTTCAAGTATTCCAGTTCTCCGAAAATCACCTGGTGGTTCGATCATCATCAGAGCGCGTTCCTTTCCTCCGAGGATGCCGCCCATTTCGAGCAGGATCAGAGCAATCGCAAATTCTATGATCCGGATTTCAAGTCATGCACCAGTTTCATTGCCATGATCGCGCAGCAACGCTTTGGCTTCGATCCCGCGCCGGTGGCGGACCTGGTGCACTGGACCGATATTATTGACGGCGCTCTTTATCCCGACGCCAAGACGGCGGTGGAGATGCAGGCGCCCGCCATGAAGCTGACAATGGTGATCGAGTCCGCGCCTGACCAGAAGTTCGTGCCCAACCTGATTCCGCTACTGGCTCAAAAGCCGCTGGCCCAGGTTTTGGAGGAACCGTTTGTAGCTCCGCTACTGCCTCCGCTGCTCAAGCGCCACGAAATCTCGATGGAAATCTTGAAGCAACGCACAGAGTGCAAGGACGGAACCATTTTCTTCGACATCACCGATCATGACCTGGAAGGCTACAACAAGTTCGTTCCGTACTATCTGCATCCAGAGTCGATCTACAGTGTGGGGCTGAGCAAGAGCAGCTTTCGAGTGAAAGTTTCTGTGGGGTCGAATCCATGGGCTCCAGAACCGCCGGTGGTCAACCTGGCCAAGATTTGCGAGCGTTATGGGGGTGGCGGACACGCCCGCGTGGGGGCGATTTCGTTCAATGTGGACCAGCACGCGGCTGCGATCAAGGCTTCGCAGGAAATTGTGGCGGAGTTGCGTGCGGCCGTGAGGCAAAGGCACAAATAGGCAGCGTTAGGGGAGACGTTCCCTCGAACGCCTGGCGCTACTGAACCGGTACCCCAGATGTCAGGCACGTCGCGGCATTCCCATCAGTCGAGTAGCGAATGACACTTGACTGGTCTGCGCAGAATGCACGACGTCCGTAGCTGGTTCCGTTGGGCACTGCGGTCAGATGAAAAGTGGTAGCTGGCGCGCCCGCGCAGTCGGAAATCGAGAAAACATAACCATAACGCTTTCCGCTGGCCAGCCCGCTGTGGATTAGCATCGCCTGATGCTCATTCCTCTCGGCCCCTCCGAAACCATCGAGATAGGACAGAGTGCAGGCGAATCCAGCGGTTGGATAGGTGACTGCATAAGTGACCTCTGCGGTGAGAATGCTTCGCACGGCCGCAATCACCGCGGTGTCATCGCCCGCAGCCTGCACGGTAGCATCAGTTCGTGGAGTGATTTGTCCAGTAGAGGTGGCGCTCAGCGCCGCAGATTGCCCCTTCATGGCTTCGCTGATGCCCTTGAGAAAATCGGGATCCGCCAAGGGCAGGCGGATGGTGACCGCGATTTCGTTCAGCTTCCAGATTTCCGCTTCCATCTTCATCCCGAAAGTGGTACGGGGCATGAATGGAAGTTCTTTGCGCTTGACCGCTCTTGTAGGTTTGAAACGACAACTCAATGTCGTCCTCATCACCCCGCAGGGCATCATTCTCCACAATTACTTCGACTCTTTGACCAGTCTTCGGATCTTCTGTAGAAACCAGCACCGAGCCGGTTTCAAAGGTCTCGAGACTCTTGCCCTGCGTTTGGAGCTGGCTTGCAATCAGGGAGTACTGCTCCAGGTTTTTGAGAGCCCCGGACTTTTCCAGAGCGCCCCGCGTGGCTGCGGGTAAGTGCTTGAGGAAAGTGCCAGGGGTTTTGCTGAAGAGCATCTCGATGAGCGCTTGCCGCGCAGTTTGCGGGGCCGCATGCGCTGCGCCCTGCTCACAAAGGAGGCTGGTGGAGCACAGAATGATTGACGACAGAGCGAGCCCGAGCTTTCGCATGATTGTGCTCCTGGCAGTCATCTGAATAGTGCCATCGCCTTACAGGCGACTCCAGTTACCGAGGTAAGAAGCCGCGAGGTCATGTGTCGCGACACAGATCGGAGCCCGTTGCGTGATAACCTTGCGTTTAAGCGGTCCGCCAGCAAGAATGCGCCCCAACGGACACACGATTGATCCCCACCATCGCCAACGACAGGCTCTTCGGGCGGTCGCACTTTTCGAATTCTTTAAAGGAATTTTCGTCCTGCTGATGGGCCTTTGTGCCCTGATGCTGGTTCATCGCGACGTCTGGGTAATTGCCGAAAGCCTGCTGGCGTTGCTGCACATCAATACCGATCGCCGTTTCGCGCAGGTCTTCCTTGACTACGCCGACAACGTGACTGACGCGCACCTCTGGGCAGCTGCCCGTATTGCGTTTGCATATGCTGCGCTGCGCTTTACAGAAGGATATGGCTTGTGGCGGGGACGTCCCTGGGCCGAGTGGGTAGCTTTTATTTCCGGAACACTGCTCTTGCCCCTCGAAGTGAGAGAGTTGATGCGCGGAGTCACTTCTAGGGAATCTGGCTATCGTACTGTACATGCTGTCTGTCTTGCGCTCCAACTACCTCCAGAGACGGAACGCTGCCGCCCTGAAATAGCGCAAGAGCCGCGCCAGACGGGGCGATTGGAGTCTAACGGCTCTGGCGCTTTCATGATGCCCGCTCCATAATCAGGCAAGCGAAATGCTCTCGCCGCCGTTCGGCAACTGGAGGCTCCATGAGAAGCTTTGTCTGCGCCTGCTGCCTGCTCGTGCTCGCCGGAATATGTTGGGCTCAGGACACTAACTTTCCAGTCGGACCGCAGTACCTGATGACCTTTGGCTCGCCACTGCTTGCGCGCCCCATCGCTACGCCATCGCTGTCGTTCGAAACCCCTTTGCCGGAAGCAGGGACGAGTGAGGCCAGCGCGGTGCAGGTTCCCCCGGAAGAGTATCAACCGATCACTCAGATACTGGAGCTGCAACGACAGCAGTATCTGCCTTCCGTTTACTGGGGCGCACCCATGGTGAGCGTCGTCGAGATTAATTTCCGGGAAGTCACAGAAGAGGGATCGTCCCCGGCCCTTCCCGCCAGCATCATGGAAAGCGGCGTCATTGCAGTCACGGATGCGCAGTCCTTGCG
>WNFG01018098.1_pt1 | contig 10706 bp, 11 predicted proteins | sample 5400431 | NCBI WGS metagenome assembly WNFG01 (sample SAMN13153346, study PRJNA577476) | soil metagenome | isolation source: 120 cm saprolite under Douglas fir tree site 2 hole 3 replicate 2 | place: USA:California | collected 2015-04-18
TGATGTTGCGCAGCAGATCATCGACGGACATCGAAGCGAGCTGATCCTGACCCTGCAATGCGTTATTCAGATTGGTGACATAGGCTTGATGGTGCTTGTCATGGTGTATTTGCATGGTCTGGGTGTCGATGTACGGCTCTAGCGCATTGTAGTCATACGGAAGGGGTGGAAGTTCGAATGCCATAGTTTAACTCTCTCCTTATTGGAAATAATATTGGGTTATCACTAGTATCATCTCAAACTTTTGTCCTACCCTATTATGAAACTCGCAGCCATTGAGTCGCATAGGATAAGAAGAGACGACACGTAAACGTTCTCCGTATCTAGTTGTATTAGATGGGCGAGCAAATGTCAAGCTCAAGCGAAACCAATAAAATACGGTCACGATGGTATCAAGTTGTTATTGAAGAATGTTTCATGGTACATTTAATATAATGAATAGGATACACAAGAATGAGGTGATGCATGTCTCAGTTTGATACCGCCACGCTGGCTGGAGGATGCTTCTGGTGCACAGAGGCAATTTTCAATAGACTCAAAGGCGTAACATCAGTTGTTCCAGGGTACGCGGCATCCCAGGTAGAAAACCCATCTTATGAAGAGGTGTGTACAGGTAGAACCGGTGCTGCGGAAGCTACTCAGATAACGTATGACCCATCCATTATTACCTATGATACATTGCTAGAAATATTCTGGCATACGCATGACCCGACAACATTGAACCGCCAGGGAAATGACGTCGGAACACAATACCGATCAGCAATTTTCTATCAAAACGATGAGCAAAAACAGAGCGCCCTCGCTTCCAAAGAAGCATTAGAAAAATCAGGTGCCTATAAAAAGCCGGTCGTTACCGAAATTGTCCCTTTCACCAACTTCTACCCGGCGGAGGACTATCACAAAGATTATTATGAGAGAAACCGCTCGCAGGGTTATTGTATGTTTGTGATAGACCCGAAAGTAAAGAAATTACTGAACGAATATAAAAATGTCGTAAAAGACGAAATCGCCAGATAATTTCATCCATGAAACTTCAAGACCCCCGACCCGGCAAATGGCAGCTTTTTCGCATCTGGGCAGCCATCGGGCTACAATCCTTTGGTGGTGGGGCATCGACGACGTTCTTAATACAGCGTGCGTTTATAGAGAAGCATAAATGGCTATCAATTGAAGAGTTTTCTTACTTGTGGAACTTATGCATCCTCACGCCTGGCATCAATCTCGTCGCACTAACAGTCCTGATTGGAAAGAAACTGGGTGGAACCTGGGGTATCGCTATCTCACTTGCCGGTATGCTCTTGCCAAGCGCAACAATTACCTGTCTATTAGCAGCTATCTTTATCCAAATAGAGAATATAGCAGCAGTCCAGGCTATTTTTCGTGGCGTGATACCGGCGACAGGTGGCATCCTGTTAGTTGTCGGACTTAATTTTGCGCTTCCTCTCATTCGAAAAGGCTATAAAGAAGGATTTTTCTTTTTGATTGTAAGTGGTGTTCTCACTATTGCCTGTGCGCTTGCCGTCATTTTCTTGAAGCTCTCAGTGATCATTGTAATTCTCGGTGCGGCTTTCTTCGGTACGCTCTTCTTATCATCAAGATCAGCCCCTCCTCTTCATGAAGAAGAGCAGGGAGAGCCACAATGATTAATCCATTTATCTACTTTCTCCTGTTCCTGAAAGCCTCCCTTTTCTCAACCGGCGGTTTTAGTAATTTACCCAGCCTGCATCAGGATTTGATAGCCAGCGGCTGGGCCAAAGAAGCTGATTTTGGACACTCTATCGCTATCGGGCAAATCAGCCCTGGCCCAAATGGATTATGGGTAATCAGCCTGGGTTATCTCACCTATGGCTTACCTGGAGCACTCCTCGCATTGATTGCTATCACTCTCCCTGCACTGCTGGTGCTTGTCGTCTCTGCAGGGTATGCACGTATCGAGCATCAAAGCTGGGTGCAAGGCGCTATGCGGGGTGTCTCACTCGCCGTTGTTGGCCTCCTGCTCGCGGTCGTCTGGACTATTCTACACCAACCTGGAGTGGACTGGAAAGGAACGCTAATAGCCGGAGGCGCCTTCGGCTTAGCATTGAGTCGTAAGGTAAACATTCTGATTATTTTAGGTCTGGCAGGACTGGCGGGATATTTATTGTATCGATGAGCCTCTTGTTACAAAATTTGGGCTTGCCAAAGTTTCCTCTGACAAGCTCAAAGGTTTTCAGGCCATTACGCTGAGGCGCTTGAGTATTTACTGACGCTCGTCCAGTGGTACAAATTGCTGTTCGGTTGCCCCAGTATATTCAGCTTCGGGGCGGATCAGGCGATTATTGGTTACCTGCTCAAGAATATGAGCGGTCCAACCTGCTACTCGGCTTGCCGCGAAAGTGGGAGTGAAAAGATCTCTTGGTAGACCTACCGATGCCAACACTACGGCGGAATAGAACTCAACGTTGGTGTAGAGACGACGACCAGGTTTCTGCTCCTCCAACAGAGCCAGTGCTATTTCTTCTACTCTACGAGCCAGGGCAAATTGCTGCGGGTCTGCAATTCGGGCCATTTCGCGCAGTTCTTCAGCTCGTGGATCCTCTGTCTTGTAGATCCGATGACCGAAACCCATCAAACGATCACCCCGCGCCAGTGCATCACGCAGCCAGTTCTCAGCCCGATCTTCAGTACCAATTGCTTCGAGCATATCCTGTACTTTTGAGGGAGCGCCACCATGCAAAGGCCCTTTAAGCGCTCCAATTGCACCTACGACCGCTGAGGCAATATCCGATTCAGTGCTTGCGATGATGCGTGCCGTGAAGGTTGAAGCATTCATCCCGTGATCTGCCAACAAAACAAGGTAGGCGTTCAATGCTCTAACGTGCTCTTCTTTCGGCATTTGTCCACTGAGCAGGTAAAGATAATTGGCGGCATAACCTATTTCGGGATGCGGCTCTAATGGCTCTAATCCATTCCGCATCCTATGGAAAGCTGCCAGGATAAGCGGAAAGCGCTCAGTCAGGGCAATTGCCTGGTCAAGGGTCGGTTTGCCCTGAATTGTTGCTGCACCCAAAGCCGAAACTGCTGTACGCAAGACATCCATTGGCGCTGCTGTTGGCGGTAAGTCTTTCAGAACCTGTAAAACTGCCATTGGTAAGGTACGCTCTTCCAACATCTGCACTTTCAGATCTACCAGTTCCATTTTCGTCGGCAGCTTGCCATACCAGAGCAGATAAGCAATTTCCTCGAATGAGGTTGTACGAGCAAGGTCATGAATGTTATAGCCACGATATATTAACCTTCCTGCTATCCCCTCCACTTTGCTAAGCGCAGTCGTTGCTGCTACCACGCCTTCCAAACCTCCGCGATTTTGTTTAACCGTTGAAGTTGTTCCTGATGTCTCCGCTGTCATCTCTTTTGCTCCTTTGCATTGCAAGGTATTCTACCCCTCGTAAGCATATGAATTATCCTTCTACCAATGTATTACCATGGTTTTCTACGAAAGTCAATGATTTTTGATTTAGATCGATATTACTTGATTTATATTGATTTTACCAATATAATAGTGTATACCTGTTGACAAAGGCACATGAACTTTCTATCATTGAGTGTAGATAGAATATATATCCAGAAGGACGAATCACGTATGATAGAGCTAGACGGCGAAAAATATCTAGATGGAGGTGAAGCAAGCAACTTATTGGGGGTAAAAATGTCAACCCTCTATACCTACGTGAGCAGAGGAATCCTCAGAAGCTACAAACAGGGTATCAAACGACAGCGGCTTTATAAGCAGGACGAACTCGAGGCTCTTTTACGCTTGCGTCCCAGTGATACACCTTCTTCCATCTCTACAACCAAACAATCAACAGACGATACCTCTTTTTCAAAAAAGACGCTTACTGAAATTCCTCTTGCTGAGGATTGGATACCTTATATGTAATTCTTCATGGTCCGGAGAGCTTCCGCTAAATGTTGCACTCCTCTATGAATCTCATCTTCACTAAATGCCGCATAGCCCAGCAGCAAGCCCTGTGTATTCCCTGGCTCGATCCGGAAAGCCGACAAAGGTAGTGCCTCAATTCCATATGTTGCCGCGCTTTGTGAAGCTCTCTGATCATCCTGGCCATGGAGCAACCAGCCAATCAGGTACATGCCTGCCTCATTTGCATGCACATCAAGCAGTCCGGTGAGTTCCTGCGCCGCTGCTGACACCAGCGCGGCTTGACGCCCGGCATACAACTCCCGCATCCGCCGAATATGGCGCCCAAAGTGTCCCTCGGTAAGAAAGTCTGTCAAAATAACCTGCCCTAATGTAGGAGGATGCAAATCGATCATCGTCCGTGCAGCAACGAAGCCATCGACAAGGTCGGGCGGGACAACCATATAACCTAGACGCAGTGCCGGAAACAGGACTTTGCTAAATGTCCCTATATAGATGACATGTCCAGAGGTGTCCAACCCCTGCAAGGCTGAGAGCGGTCGGCCTTTGTAGCGAAATTCGCTATCATAGTCATCTTCTAGTATCCATGCTTTAGTCCGGCGCGCCCACTCCAGCAATGCTAACCGGCGCGCCAGACTCATAGTCACACCAAGAGGATACTGGTGCGAAGGAGTAACATAGGCCATACGGGCAGTAGCGCTGCGTGCCATCCCTGCGATGATATCCATGCCTTCTTTGTCGACAGGGACAGGAATAAGATGTGCACCCGCACCTAGCAGCGCTCCCCTGGCACCCGGATAACATGGATCCTCGATCAACACATCTTCACCGGGATCCAACAGCACCCGTGAAGTCAGATCAAGAGCCTGCTGCGAACCAGAGACTATTATCACCTGTTCTGGATCGCACTTCACTGCGCGAACAGATCCAAGATAGCCAGCTATCGCCTGCCGTAGTGGTTTATACCCGGCAGGATCACCATAATTTAGAAGATCATACGACCTTTGGCGCGCGTGTCTCGTGGTAATTCGCGACCATATTTTGAGAGGAAATGCATCAAGAGCTGCCAGTCCTGGTCGGAACACTCGCACAGGAGAGAGGTCATATGTCGAAGCATACGCGGTAGAGGCCATCGCTATCCCACGCAGCGAGAGTGTGCGACTACGTTGATCTTGTGATAATGCTGGAGCCTGGATTGCAGGCACCCTGAGCAGTTCGTCCGGTAACTCCCGCGCCACGTAGGTTCCACCCCCCATCTTATTCTCGACATATCCCTCGGCGAAAAGTTGCTCATAGGCGTTGAGAATGGTTCCACGGGCGAATCCTAGCTCCAACGCCAGCGCGCGTGTCGAGGGGAGTTGCGTCCCAGGAGCCAACTGACCATTGAGAATGGCGATACGCAAACTGGTGTATAGCTGATGATAGATCGGTTTGCTGGATTCAGGATCTATATTAAACACGCTAAGAGGGACAAGTGTTGAGTGCTTTCTCATCAGGTATCTCCATACTATTCTCGTGGAATTCGTCAAAGTAATAGAAGTGGTATAGCTACTATACACGTAAGTGGCTCTTGTGTCTATACCAATTCTCTGATACCCTTAGTTTGAAAACATTCAAACGGCTTTAGAAGTAGAGGAAGCCTGTAGGCTATGTGGCCGATGAAGTGTTTTTTATCTCGTGGTCACTTTCATAACCCTAAAACTAATCAAGAGGAGGACACGCCTGGACCACTGATGACTTGAAGAACCGTATAACCGGAGGAGGTAGAAGAAATGACAAAAGTAGAAGCCACCTTTAGCCAGCGTTCACCGCAAACACCATTCGAACGCCAGCGTAAGCTGCGAGCCAATGTACTTTTGATTGTAGTGACAATGATCTGGGGAAGCAGTTTTCTGATTGTCCAGCATGCGCTCACATTTGTCGGTCCGTTTACCTTTCTAGCAATGCGTTTTGGGTTTGCAGTGTTAGTCCTGGCATTTCTCTTCCGGAAACGCCTGATTCACATTACATCCACAGAGATCTTATCCGGCTCAATTATTGGTCTCTTCCTGTTTGCTTCGTACGCATTTCAAACAGTTTCACTACAATACACCACATCCAGTCAAGCGGGATTCATCTCAGGTATGTATGTTCCGCTGGTCGCCTTACTCGCACTGGCTAATACTACTTTCGGTCAAGAACACCTTTCAAATTACGATAGGTCCTGGCGAAATACTGGCACTGGCTTGTGCCCTTGCAAGTGCATTGCACGTAATCTGTATTAGCAAATTTGCTCCCAGGGCAGATGCCATCAATCTGACGATTGTCCAGATCACACTGACTGCCTTGCTCAGTCTAATTGCAATGCCCATTGCCAAAGAGCCATTCAGCTTTCCGCCTTTCTCTGTCTGGGGATCAGCATTGTTTCTGGGAGTCGTGGCAACAGCATTCTGCTTAGCCATAATGAATTGGGTACAACAGTTTGTGAGCAGCACCGAGGCAGCGATGTTTTATGCACTTGAGTTAGTATGGTTGAGCATATTGGGGCACTTTGCAGGTGATAATCTCAGCCTTCTCGGGTGGATAGGCTGCGGCTGTATGCTGTCAAGTATGGTAGTCGGGGAAATGCGCCTTTCCTGGATTGTCAATACAACGCTCCTCCGAAATCTTGTCAGCAGGGCTTATCAGTTGATTGAGTTGTATGTACATGATTAAGCGAAGTGCCAATCATACTGTTCCAGGTTCATCCAATGGCTGAGCGTTGCGCACATGTCTATTCAGATTTGCTGCTAGAGCGAAAGCGAACATACCGAAAGTACAAATGAAAACTGTTTGGATAACTCCGATATTCTGGATTAGTAAACCTGTTAACGCTAATCCCAGCGGCTGACCGCCAAATGCAATCAATCGGAATACGCTGTTCACACGACCTTGTAACTCATCTGGAATAATGGCACTTCGATAGCTAAACTGCACTACATTGTATATTGGCCCCACTATGAAGGAAGCCGCAGTGAGGATCCCCAATACCAATGGGTTCGGGGCAAAAGCATATAATGGCATGATTAGAGCAGTAAACCAGGTTGTACCAATGATTACCTGTCCGAAGCTGAACCGCTTCTGAATTGAAGTCGCAACTACAGAACCAATCACAGCTCCTATACCACCTACGGAGAAGATCAGACCTATCGTAAAGGACGAAGCATGTTGCTTTTGAGCCAGCACGATGATAATCAGCGTAAATCCCGCGAAAATAAGATTGTAGCCACCTGTGAGTATCGCCATAAAACGAATGAGTGGATGATGCCAGAGCCATGCAAGGCCCTCACGAATCTCAACCAACAACTTGCGTGGTGCTGCCACCCGCTCCTTCTGAAATTTTACCTCAATAAAAAAGAGCGAGACTACGGAAGCTGCATATGAAAGAGCGTCAGCAACGAATGGCAAAAATTTTCCCACCGTATAGAGAGCGCCACCAAGTGGAGGGCCAATCAAAGCCGTGATACCGTCAGTGGCCATATTCTGAGCCGTAGCAGCAGGCAACTGTTCCTTAGGCACTACGCGCGGAAGGCAAGCTGCCTCGGCGATATTGAAGAATACGTAGAGTGTACCCTCGATGGCTGAGACGAGGTAGAGTTGCACTATTGTCAAATCACCAAGGGCATACGCAACCGGGATACTGGCCATACTGATCGCCCGCCCGGTATCGCAGAAAATCATCGTTCGCTTGCGGTCCCAACGGTCAATTAACGCCCCGGCAGGCAGGCTAAAGATCAGATAGGGCAGAGCGCGAAGCGCACCGGCAAAGCCTGCCTGCGCAGCAGAGCCAGTCAATGACAGAATGAACAATGGAAATGCAAGTTGTGAGACTTGAGTACCGACGTTAGAAACCATCTGGCCGCTCCACAACAGCATATAGTCCCGGTTTAACCACAGCGTTTTAGGTCGTCTGGGTATTACTTCTTTGGTGCTCATTGCATTTACTGTCAATCTAGCGGAGTAACTGTGTACTCCAAATCAATGGCGCAAACCAATACATTTGTATCACGAAGTCCATGATAAAAGCGTAATGGATTGCGCCCGCTAAAAAAAGGCAAAAAAATACGCTCCCTCAAGGAACGCTCAAATTTCTGATTGCCTTAAAATTATAACATATTTATGATGAAAAGTCAAGTAAAATTTAAGCTCGCTTGCTTGATTTGGTCGATTTATTGGTACTCTATTCTACAGACTGAAGCTGGCTGGTGTCGATTCGAGGCCAGGAGTTTCGTTCGTTGGAGTTGAGCCTGGTCCTTCCCTACTATAACTGGCGAGCAGATCCTTCCAGGTTTCCTCTCCTCCAATATGGTAGACGGTAACTCCTCCAAGTGTCGTCGACAAGGGCGAGTCCCCTACATATAGTATTGTTACAGCATGTCCCGATTGTTTCACTCGCGATAGCGTGTCTAGCAAAGGATCACTGACCGTACTTGTAACAACAACGACGGTCGCACCTGCCGGAAGGCGAGTGCGCTCAATGTGTATCAGTTCTTCAATCGAACTGCCAAAGTACGATTGAATACGCGCCAATACTTCCAAAAGCCGTTTGCGCTGTTCTTCGTTGCTGGCTGGAGGCAAATGAATACGACGGCGTTTCAATTGGTCGGCTACTACTGCCTCCACTCGATGTTCATTCTCTTTTCCATCAGCATTCGGAGCCACAGTAGGGGAAAGTTCACCTGACTCATCAAGAGAGGATGGGGTTTGCGAAGTGGAAATCGACATACCCAATTCTGGCATATACATAATGGTGTTTGCATAGAGACCTACAGCATATCCCTGGTCGAGCGCCCAATCAGCAACCGATGCAGTAGCACAGATAGCCAGTTCCTGGAGCTCAGGTCGAATACCATACCACGCATCAAGCTGCGAGATGACATTGAGAAAGAGCACCAGCGTATAGGTTGTGGTTGCCTGGTACACTTTGCTTTGCAGTTGCATCATACGTGCTGTGGCTTTCCAATGTACGCGCCGCAGATCATCTCCATACATGTAGTCACGTACTCCTATCACACGCAAGGGATCTTCTAACAGGCGGTGCGGGGCGCGATTATCTCCAAAGGGGTGGCGTGAAGGTAGTCCGAAGCGAGTAATAGAAACCACTAAGGGATAGACAAGCAGGTATTGCCTGTTGGAGAGCGTTTCCTGGCGATTGAGAAATCCAAATACATCACCACTGCGTAGCACCGTCGGCCCGAACATATGTACACCTCGCGCATTGCAGAGAACAGTATAGGGCCGTGTCACTCGTTCATACCAGCGGAGGTTAAACAGATTCTCAAGTATCACCATGTTTCTGGCTGTGCTGATACGCAAATGACGTCCCTTAAAGGTTAACTGCCTCGGAACGCTATCTTCAATCTCAAGCCATGGAAGTGGCAAAAGCTTGGCATTCTCGATAGAGAGCGAGAGAGTTACCTCCTCTCCAAACAGAGCACGCTGTTCGCTAAAGTTGCGTTGATAGTGTAAATCTTGCAGGCAATACTTCGCCCAGATATCTGTAGCTGCCAGGACTATTACTCCCAGCAATCCGATTACCAGCAGTAATGGCTGACGGACAAGCAGACCAAAGAGAATAATCGCTAAGCACAAATAATACCAATGCTTTTTCATGATTCTACCGGTACAGAAACGTTATGCAGTACATCCTCTATGATTTGCTCCATGACACGTCCGTGCAGGCGTGTCTGGCTCGTAGCAATCATACGATGAGACAGAACAGGACGCGCTACTCGCTTTACATCATCGGGTATAACATAGGAGCGGCCATGTATGGCTGCATAGGCCTGTGAAGACCGGTAAAGAGCGAGGGTACCTCGTGGACTGACACCCAACTCGACCCCGCTGTGGTTGCGGGTAGCTCGCACAAGCTCGACAATGTAATTTTCAACGGCTGGCTCAACTCGCACCCTACGGATCATTTTTTGCAATTCTTGTAGACGTTCTCCAGTAAGTACAGCCTGAAGATCATCTAACGGCTGTGTTTCTTTGAAGCGCTGTAAGATCAATCGTTCTTCCGAATGGCTTGGATAATCAAGGTGCAGGCGCATGAGGAAGCGGTCAATTTGTGCTTCCGGCAGGGGAAAGGTACCTTCCAGTTCAATTGGATTTTGTGTGGCAATGACAATAAAGGGGCGTGGTAAGATTACCGTTTCACGTTCTACGCTAATCTGACGCTCTTCCATTGCTTCCAGCAACGCAGATTGGGTACGTGGCGTGGCGCGGTTGATTTCGTCAGCAAGCACAATCTGTGCTAGCAACGGTCCCGGTCGAAACTCGAACTCACTCTTTTTCTGATTAAAAAACGTAATGCCGGTAATATCTGAGGGTAACAGATCCGGGGTGAACTGAATACGTTGAAACGTGCATCCGAGGGATTTTGCCAGCGTTTTTGCCAGAGTGGTTTTGCCGATCCCCGGCACATCTTCGAAGAGTACATGTCCTTCGCAGAGCAATGCGACCATCAGGAGGTCTATTACTTCCTCTTTACCTACAATCACGCGGCTGGCATTCTGGCGAATAGCGCGCGTGGCCTCCTGAACCTGGCGGATTTCGTCTATCTGTGTCATATAAGTCCTAAAAAGGAAAGATTAGAGAGTAAGCATTGGCAACGGCGTCACGGACATAGCATGAAGCCTTTATGAATTATACGCACATCAGATGACAAATTTCATCACATTCCGCCAAATAGCGGGGCAAATGATTCGAAGCGGCCGTTAATTTAGTTCAACCCACAAATCTGGTCAGCACTTGCACAGTTACAGTTTGA
>WNFG01005438.1_pt1 | contig 10704 bp, 7 predicted proteins | sample 5400431 | NCBI WGS metagenome assembly WNFG01 (sample SAMN13153346, study PRJNA577476) | soil metagenome | isolation source: 120 cm saprolite under Douglas fir tree site 2 hole 3 replicate 2 | place: USA:California | collected 2015-04-18
ATTCATAACCGGGTGATCGATGCGGCGCAATTGCAAGGTTCAAGCATACATGACTGGCCGATGTTTGGCTATGACCCGGGGCATACCGGCTATGTAGACCCGCTGGTGCATCCTCACTCTGTGCAGGGCAAGCTGTTGTGGTCACAAAAGCTTGGTCCGGTCTTCTCTTCTCCAGTAGCAGGATTAGCCATGCTATTTATATCCAGCACGGATGGTTACCTGTACGCACTCAGGCAAGATACCGGAGCAATCGTCTGGCGTACCTCTTTGGGAGACTATCTGACCGATGCCACTGCGGCACTGGAGGGACAGGTAATTTTTGTCTCTGTGCATAGCAGTGCATTAGAGGCACTCAATGCGTATACAGGCAAGCTTTACTGGACGTTTGAGACAAATGAGAAAATCCAGGCCCCACCGCTTGTGGTGGGCAATCGTGTCTTGCTGGCATCTCATACCACCCTCTGGACACTTGATGCGACCAGTGGCAGGCTGGTCTGGAAGTTTCATCGCGGAGCGGGTGCGTGGCCAACCAGCGGATCGCCGGCGTTAGTGGGAAATACGGTCTATTTCGGCCTGGGGTCAGGCACGCAGTTTTGGGCACTTGACCTGGCGGATGGTCATGTCCTCTGGTCCTTTGACACAAACGATCGCATCACCAGTACGGCCCTGGTGCAAGCCGATACCGTCTATGTGGCGACGTGGCACGGCACCATTTTCGCCCTCAATCGCAGCAATGGCACCCGGCACTGGTCCTACTCACTCAACTCCATCCAAAGGGAGACTGTAGTTGATGGTGTAGGTGGCAGTATGGCACTGGCGAATGGGCATCTCTACGTGGGCGATTATCGCGGCACAGTGCTGTGCATGGACGCGGTTAAAGGCCGGGTCACCTGGCGATATGCGACGGGGGCACAGGTGCTGGCAACCCCGATTGTCGCCTCTGGCCTGGTCTATATCGGTTCAGGTGACGGCTACTTTTATGCTCTTGATACCCACACAGGTCGCCCTGCCTGGCGATATGCGGCAGGAGAGATACGCAGTTCAGCATTGTTAGCCAACAGCCATGTATTTGTTGGTAGTATCAACGGGATGATGTATGCGTTCACCTGAAAGAAAATTGCAGAGACATTATTTTTTCATCATGCTGTTCATTGTCTTCTTTTCGGCTTGTAGCACTGGTCCTTCCAGCCAGCCTGTGACGACCAATAAAACACCTACACCGGTTATGGCGGGTGGTGAACCGGTGCTGGCACATTCACAAATCCATTTTCATGATGCACCTCTGCCGACTGCGGCTGATCTTCATTTCAATGATGGTGAGTGGACTTTGAGCGGGCATGATAATGCTTCGACACGTTCGGTCACGTTGCCAGCGTGTTGTAACACTCAAACACCTGCGCCACTCTGGTTTCATTCTCTCGGTACACCGTTGCTGGATGCGCCTGTCATCGAGAATAAGCATGTCTATGTACTTGCCTCGGATGGATATTTGCATATGCTGGATGCGCGGAGTGGAGAGGAGCAATGGCGTATAGCGGTGGGCGGTGAATTGACGGGCCTGGCATTGGCAGATGGCATGATTTTCCTTGCCATCGCGGGACATTATATCGCGGCCCTGGACGCCAACACTGGACAAGAACGCTGGCGTTTCGATACGGTGGGTGTGGTGCGAGCAGCTCCGTCGGTTGTTGGCCGCGTACTATTGGTGGCAAGTGGTGCCAACTCACTCTTCTGTTTAGATGCCTTGACGGGCGAAGAGTACTGGGCTTTCCATTCCGAAGACGCATTAGCGGAGTTCTGGCCCACACGCACCAGTCCAGTTGTCGCGGATGGTCTGGTCTATGTCGCGCTGGGAGCCGCGAATGAGTTTAACGCACTGAACCTGCGCACAGGTCGCAAAGTGTGGGAAGTTGCCCTGCATGAACGCATGACGGGTGGGCCAGTTTTAGATGAAGCACTGGGACTGGTGTATATCGTCACCTGGTCGGGGCGCGTTGTAGCCCTCGATAGTCATAGCGGTAGTATTCGCTGGGAAATGCATATCTCAGGGGGTTCTGAGTCGTCTCCCGCGCTATCTCCCCAAGCTGGCCTGCTCTTTGCAGGTAGCTACGATGGCTATCTCTATGCGCTCGACGCTAGCAGTGGCAGGATGACCTGGCGTAAACAGTTGGGGAGCGCCGTTAGCGCCTCGCCGCTTGTAGTTCAGGCGTCAGCACAAAACTGGGTTATCGCGGCCTCGCAAGCTGGAAGCTGTGTGATACTTGACGCTCACAGTGGGAAACAATTATATGCATGGCGACTCGGCGAACTACGAGCGGCTCCCGTGGTGGCAAATGGTACGCTCTACCAGGCGTCTCTCGGCGACCAGGGCCTTTTTGCCATTGGATTGTGACTACTCCCCGCGCTAAAGCGACGGGGCTTCTAGGGACAAGCCCAGGCCCTGTAGTCCCAGGGCACGAATGTTTAATGCAGCATTGAGATCACGATCAATCACAAGGAGGCAGCAAGGGCAATGATACACGCGCTCACTCAAGGGCATGACTTGCCGATGGTGACACCTGCTGCAATCCTGACTGGTATAGGCCGGATTGACTTTGATAGCCGTTCTGCCAGCTTCTTCCGCTTTGCTGAACAGCTTGTCAAAAAATCCAGACCATGCCGCGTCAGTGATGCTCTTTGCCAGACAATGATTATGGGTCATACGGTTCACGTGCAAGTCTTCTACCGCAATGATATCGAAATGGTCAACAATCTGACGGCTTTCTTGATGGGTGAAGTTATCACGCCTAAACTTGATACGCTCATGTACCCGTGCGACTATCTTGCGCTTATGGTGTCTTTCGGGGGTACCCTTTTCCGCTTTGGAGAGTTGGCGGCTTGCTTTTGCAAGGGCTTTCTCTTCCTTGCGGAAGAACTTGGGGTTGGCTATCTCTTCACCCGTACTAAGCATCGCAAAGGTTTTGAGTCCTACGTCAATACCGACCTGAGTATCGATAGGCTCAAGACGCTCAGGCTCGCATTCAACCGAAAAGCACACATACCATTTGCCTGTCGAGGAGCGTTGTACGGTACACGTCTTGATCTTCCCCTTGATTGGGCGATGATAGACCATCTTGACCGCGCCGATCTTGGAGAGGGTCACCCGCTCATCATGGGTGATACTAAAACCGCTCTGCGGAAAAGTGAAACTATCATAGCGCCCGTATCCCTTAAATCTGGGATATCCAGGCTCTTCCGCATGTTCACGCACACGGCGAAAGCACGCCTTGAAGGCAAGATCAACCCGTACTGCCACGTTTTGCAAGACCTGGGAATGCACACCCTTCAAGGTGACGCGTTCGGTTTTCAGTATCGGAAACGTGTCAATCTGTTCATAGCAAGACAGGCGTTCGCCGCGCTGTTCATAGGCGGTTTTGCGGTTAGCAAGCAAATGATTGTACAGCCAACGGCACTCTTCCAGCGTCTCATTGAGCGAGGCCTCCTGCTGCTTATTGGGGAAAAGGCGGTACTGAAACATTTTATGCATACACAGATTATAGTACAAAAAGAGCGTGAGAAGTCAAGTGGAAAGCCACTCCACCCATCACGCCCCGAAAGGTAGGCCCTTATATCCCCTGCTTGAAAGACAGGGGTTTTACGGGCCGTTTGTATAAATTATGAGTAAACGTACCAGGGAAAAACAGCTAGTCACAAGACCTGAAAGTACAATTCAGCATGGCGGTACTTTGCCTGGCGACCGTTCCCCACGTGGTGACCGCCCCTTGCATGGAGATCGTCGCCCACGTGGCGACCGTAAGGGATCGCCACTACATTACATATCGGCTGGTCGCCATGCTTCCTGGGTGCTGTGGTGTAGTGTTCTGGTGGTTATTTTGCTAGGTGCGAGTGGTACCTATTTCTGGTTACTTCCTCAACATGCGGGGAAGCAGCGTTCCGCGCAAACTGTCCATCCACCCACATATAAGCCGGTTGTTGGTGATGTAAATGACCCTGAGCAAGATGACCCGGATATTACTGTGCAGCAGGCTCTTGTTCCGGGTTTTCAATTTCGTAGTGGTGGAAACAGGCTGAGTGGTACTGTGACTGATGATCGGACAGGGCAACCGCTATTGGGAGCGGTGGTATGGATTGATCTCCCTGTAACTGTGGGTCAGCGCACCAGTGCTGCATTGCACACGGTAACGGATGGAAGGGGATATTACCAATTTGCGCATCTTGCCACAGGTAGCTACACGCTCGTTGCCAGCCGCTATTACAACATTGGCGATGGTCGCTATTACGCGGAACGCATATTTTCGCCGGTTGCTCTAAAGGGTGATCGTGCTGGTCTGGTATTACCACTCACCTCGATTTCTGCCCCAGGCAAGCGTTCTCTTGCAGTGGGACAGGCCAGAAACGTTGTAATGATTGATTTGCGCGGCTTCTATGCCGCCTCGCTGCTTGATGATCCGCTCTTGCTCAATCAGACGCAGAACTTGCAAGCATTCTTGCGCCATGCGAACGTGGCCCGTTCCGTCTGGCAGCCCTATGGATGGCGTGCGCCCGACCAATATGCATTGCTCACGGGTAGCTATCCACAATGGGCCACCTATGATCCCTGGCCACATCCTGTCGCATGGGGATTGCCGGATGGTATCGATACCACCTTCTGGTTTAGCGGGGGACGCAACGCCCACCTCTTTGGACAGGAATCCATTTTTGACGTGGCAAAAGGCTATGGAATGCAGACGAGTGTTGTAGCTGGTAGTGATTATATCTTGAGCGATGCAACGACGCGCAATCTCGACCTGCTGCAACGCTCTAGCAGCTTCGAGGCAACTCGCTGGTTATCGCAGGTGCAGGATGCAGTGCTTTCAGGGGAACAGCAGGAGCATGGTTTTCTCCTGTATGCCGAGTTGGCCCCCCTGCCAGCGAGTGATGGCAACTCCAGCCCCGATGCTCAAGGAGACAGCTATCAGCAGGCACTACAACAGGCAGATCAGACTTTTGGGCAACTGCTGGCCTGGCTCGGACAAGAGGGGCTGCTCCATAATACATTGATTGAGCTTACGACCAGTCAAGCGCAGGCCAATCACACCGACGCCGATAACTTCTATGGTATGGGCAGTACGGGCCAGGGTACCAGCAAGCAGACGCTCTTTGCTTTATCGGGCCCGGGTGCCTGCTCCTCCAGTTCGGTCAATGATACGAATTACTCAAGTTTCATCATCGCCCCTGCAATTATGCAGTCAATCGGCCTGCCAGCACCCGCGGAGAGTCACTTGCATTCACCATTTCAGCAAGGAAGATGCTCATGAAACACCCATTGATACGCTGCACCCTTGTAACGATATGCGCTCTCTCGATCGCCTTATTGCTCGCGGCCTGCGACAGCCAGCAGGCTCAGCAGCCTGATCCACGCCTGAAGCAGTTTCATGTGCTGTCCTCTAACATCATCATCTTAGATACACAGGCCGAAGTTGATGGCACGGTGCAGAATAGCGGCAAAGATCGTTACCCCTACGATGTTAGCCTGGTTGCCACCTTCTACGATAGCTCTGGCAATGTGGTTGGCACAGCACAGGGAGCGGCTGAGGATGTATGGGCGGGAATGACGCGCTCGTTTGTGCTGCTGGGACAGGTGGATAGTGCCAAGTACAGTCGTATGGTCGTAGCACCTGTCTCTCTCCGCGAGCGGCGGCAGGAGAAGTATCTACCAAGCCCACCACCGGTGGTACCATGAACAAACTATTTCAGCAATTAGCAGATGGCAAGCGTGCATGGCTGAGGCGAGCGCAGCCACTACTATACCACAAGATACACTCGCTGCGGAGTATAGTAGTGGCTGCGCTCGCACTAGCCACCTCAGCCATGCAAAAAAATCACGCGGTCTTTCAATTCTCCCTGTGGAGTTTGCGGCGACGTGTGAGTCAGATCGTACCTGTGGGCATAGCGTTCTTGCTGTTGGTGTGTACAATGCAATCCATTGGGGCGTTGCACGATACCTCCAGTACAATGACGCGGCAAAAGATAGCACAGCACTGGCGAACTCCGTATGACCTGCTTGTGCGCCCGCAGTCTGCGGTGAGCCTGCCCGAACGCAATGCGGGTTGGATTGACCCTCAGAGCGTGCTGGAGAATTACGGTGGTATTAGCCCTCAACAAATCGCCAGTATAGCTACTCTATCTCATGTGGCAGAGGTAATACCGTTTGCTGACATCGGTTGGCAGAGTGTTGCTGTGCAGTTGCCGGTAGAACTGGTAACGAAAGGTATATACCGTGTTACAGCAAGTTGGATAGGGCCGAGAGGAGAGGGGGCAGCAGGTAGTGAAATTGTGCGCTATGTCGATGTAACCGATCTTGCTCACCTCACTTCAGAAATGCCCCTGGACAGTCCGATCTTAGTACATCTTATCGCCAGGGATGATAAAACACCTGTGGTGTTCCCCATGTCTATACCGGCTATACAGGCGTTAATAGGCGTGTCAATGTCCCAGCAGACAACGCTATCCCAGCTCTTATTTGAAGATACACCATCTACAACGGCTGTTCACCTTTCCCTACACGTCAATAGGCTGCTAGGCGATATGACAATGCTGCCGGCATGTGTATACCGCAGCGAGTGTTGGGAAGCGCAGCAAGTACGCCAGGGAGCCATACATTACCTGGCGGATGGCGTGCTACTGCTGCGCTATTCTCGCACAAACTATACTGCGTCTCCTCAACAGCTTGCAGCCGGACAGGTGTCGGTGGCACCTTCTGGAAAAGATATGCAGGGTTTCGTCTTTCGTTTTCCACTTGTTACGCATGTGCCTATGCCAGAAAGTAATAATGCAGGGTACCCGCAAGAGGTACCCCAACATGTATTGCCCTTGTCGGGTCCTGAACGTTTGCCACTGATGACGGATGCGTTTCGTTTCGTTCCGTTGGAGCAAGCTTGTACCGTCAATGGGGCCAATTGCTATAGCGGTCTCTATATACGACTCAATGGCGTTGAGCAGTACGGTCAGCAAAGCCTTGCTCTACTACAGTCCACGGCAGCAGCCATTACCGCTCGCACAGGCCTCCATGTCGATATACTCGATGGCTCGTCTTTACGCAACGTGTCAATCTCAACTTCCACAGATGCTGGTTCTCCTGTACAGTCTTCGTGGAGAGTAGTGGGAGTTGCCGTGCAGATCGTGCATGGCGTTGATGCACTGCAACAAACATTGCTCGTACTATGTACTATCGTCTGTCTCCTGGCTATCGGAGCGGCAGGAGCATTAGTCGGCATTGGACGCAGAAAAGATGCCCTTCTGCTCCAACAACTCGGCTGGCCCACCTACCTCCTGGTATGCATTTTCGCTCTCGATGCCCTTATCTTATCCCTCCCTGGTTTCCTGCTAGCCATGAGCTGGATGATCTTGGCAAGCACCCACTGGCCAGGCAGCCTCTCACCTGTAGTAATATGGATACTTTTCATAGGAGGGTTCATAGTTTATTGCTGCTCGCTTGTATGCATAGCAAGTTTGGGAACAACCTCTTTGAGGTTGCATGTGACTCATAGGGGTGGGAGCGGAGCTTTCAGGGATAGGTATATGGCAGGCCATCGAGGACCGCGTAGGGGCGGGGGTAGGGAAGATGAGGGGAGGGGGCCCTTGTGGCCGCCCGCGTCCTATTCCCATGACCGAAACACCCTTCCATCCACCACGGGCGGCCACAAGGGCCCCCACTCCACCTCCACTCCACTCCCGCCCCTACGCGAAGATGCCCGTTCCCAAGCGGTTTCCCAAATACCTACTCTTGAAAGACCACTCCCAACCCCAACCCTATGGATGTTCCGTGCATTTCGTCAGTTCTCAACCGCCATGCCGAGTTTTATCTGTAGTCTTGCAGTAACGTCAGCAACATTTCTTATAGCCATAGAGTATGTATTAGTCGCCAGTTTCAATCAGGTGCTGGTTGTGACTGTGCTGGGTAATCAGGTGCGGGAGGCGTTGGAAGCTCCACAGTTAGTATTGCTGCTGCTGATACTTGGAGCGGCACTCTTGACGGTTAGTTTATGTGCAACGTTGATGTTGCGAGGAAGACGTGAGGAAATATCGCTGCTCTCGATGGTGGGTTGGGAGCGGCGAGCAGTGCTGCTGCGCCTGATGTGGGATTGCTGGTGGCCAGCACTGTTGAGTGGTGAAGCAGGTGGATTACTTGTGCTGGGTCTGACGATGCTGGCCGGGGAATTGCCACCGCTTGCGATCATAGTGGGCTTGCTTGGATGCACGCCTCTTATCGGTGTGCTATTGGTGAGCCTCGCGGCATTTGGTCCAGCGTGGCAAGAGACAAAGAGGGTATTTTTATGGAGTTGATTGTCTGCTCACAGGTCCAATTCAGCTATATCACGGGAGCAGGTGAGGTGACGGTATTGCGCGGTGTGGATATGGTAGTGCAGCAGGGTGAGCATGTGGCGATTGTGGGACCGTCAGGGGCGGGGAAATCTACGCTGTTGCGCCTGATTGCCGCGCTGGATTGGCCCAGTAGTGGCGATGTGCGAGTTGCCAATGGTATCTCTACGCGGCAGTTGCGGGGAGCAGCCCTGGCGCGTTTTCGTCGTGAACAGGTGGGCCTGATATTTCAGCAATTTTCGCTGCTGCCCACGCTCAGTGCGCTGGAGAATGTGATGCTTCCTCTTCTTCCCTATTCTCCTCGCCAAAGATTGCGCAAGCGGGCTGCATCGCTGCTCGCGGAGGTCGGGCTTGAAACAAGAATAGATCATTTTCCAGGTCAGTTGTCAGGTGGCGAGCAACAGCGAGTAGCCATCGCACGCGCTTTGATTGCATCTCCCCCCTTACTGCTGGCCGATGAGCCTACCGGCAGCCTGGACTCGGTAACTGGTATGCAGATCATTAAGCAACTTGATACGCTCTGCCGGGAGCACGGCTGTACGCTGGTGGTGGTAACGCATGATATGCATATTGCAGAGGTGGCAGATCGACGGCTGCGCATGGTTGATGGCCAATTGGAAGAACACATGATACATTCCTAAAATCGCTCACGCTCTTCCATGAACCTTCTCTCCCTGCGTTGCTATAAGCACCCCTTGTATGAGTATAATCAGCGCGATGAGCAGGTATATATGCTTGGCAACATCAGAGTCCGCAGAAGCATATTGTAAGTAGAGACTAACAAGAACAACTATTGAGAACCCAAGCAATAGCATACGTTCTACCCACCCGAATACTGGACGTGTCAGCCAGTAGCAAAGCATGATAGAAACTACTGCTATTCCTGTAGTAAAGAGCAGGTTGGGACTGACACCTTGTAAGATGGTGGAGGTTGATAGCCCTATACCGGTTGTTGCCTGTACGCCGAAGGCAATGCCTGCCAGCAATGTTCCCAAACCTATCAAGAATAAGCTTATGCGCGGCATCATACCTCGTACCAGGGTCATGGCGATAAGGGTGACAAGCAACAAAAGTGAAGATAGGCCAAGCTCCACGGCGTGGTCTGAGTAGTTAATGGCATTGAAGGCGTAGAGGCTACCTCCAATAGTCACTATGGGCAATATTGCGAATAGCAGGCTAAAGGGTACTGTCCAGATCGAAGCGGAGCGGGAAACTTTGCTTATGCGAGGAGAGGGAATTGGCTGCGCCATTTGACCAGGTATTTGCGGAGAAGAGAGTGTTGCTCTATTGCCTACCACCATGGTTGGGGCAAGGACTGGTCCCTGGTTATGGTTATTGAGAGCAGGTGACATCGGTGCAGGAGTGGTGTACTGTGTTGGATCAATAGCCAGAGGGAATGCACTTGTATGCTCCGCAGCCTGTCTACTTATACTCTTTAACGATTGCTGTACTTCTATGGAACTTGCCGGACGTTGCCGTTCATCAATTGCAACCAGGCGTGCGATAAGTTGGTCGAGTCCAATGGGAACCTGCTGATTGAATTGACGTACCGGTGGAAAGGCAAAGCGATATTGTGCGAGGTAGGGATCGTGCCCGGTCAGGCAAAAATGCAGGGTAACACCGAGGCTATAGAGGTCGGAACGCGGATTGGTCTGCGAGGTGCCATGCTGTTCAGGGGGCGCATAGCCAGGAGAGCCCAGGAAGACGGTATCTTGCTGTTGACCTTCCTTGAAAAAGCGAGCAATACCAAAATCAATCAGAAAAACCTGTCCAGATGCTGTTACCATTACATTTGATGGTTTCAGATCGCGAAAGATGATCTGAGGACGCTGTTGGTGCAGGTAGATGAGGACATTGCACAGTTGCATGGCATAGCTTACCACTGTTGCGATTGGCAATGGCTGTCCACCTGCTTCACGAAGTAGTTGAGCCAGTGTTTTGCCCACGATGAAATCCATGACGAGGTAGGAACGGCCTTGCTCGTTGAAGGCGTCATAGACGTGAGGCAGGTTTGGGTGTGCAAGAGAACTGAGTATGTTTGCCTCGCGTTGAAAGTGTGCCGTTGCCTGAGCAAGTTTCTCATGATCTAAATGCGCCTGGCTCATCTCTTTTACCGCAACGCGGCGGTTGGCTGCGTGGGTATCCATCGCCTGGTAGACGGCCCCCATGCCCCCTTGACCCGCGTGGTCAATAATCACATATCGCTGGTGAAGCAGCGAGCGTGGGGTAAGCTTTCCGGTCTGATTATCAAAGGTGGACATGTGGCACCTCGTATCGTCTATTATAACTCTATCCTAATTTGGTACTTATTCAGATCTCTTGTCTTCTTGAATCCTCACTACC